>JGI994J12354_10003340_pt1 | contig 15045 bp, 14 predicted proteins | sample IntmicLarv3ML3BL_FD_12354 | JGI IMG/M metagenome (IMG submission 12354)
AATCGCTGAAAAACTGAGCTATAAATATCCAATGACCGGAACTGTTAATGTGCCGTCAAAACTCACGGCTACAGAGCTGAAAAACCGGTTTGAGGATGCTAACAGGGATGAAGATGCCAAAACCATTGTGCCAAAACAGCTTTATTCATTCAGAAAGCCGGATTTTGCCCCTAGTGAGCTGGATGCGGCAGAGCGGGGTACGGCGACGCATCTGGTCATGCAATACATTGATTTTGCAAAGACATCTTCTCTGGAGGAAATCTCGGAAGAGATAGACAGGATGGCTGCATCCGGCAGGATTACAGGAGAGCAAGCGGAGGCTGTGGACCGGCGGAGCATACTGAGCTTTTTCTCATCCGAAACGGGAAAAAGACTGCTGGCTGCCGATGAAGTATACAGGGAATTCAGGTTTTCTCTTCTCGTTCCGGCGATTATGTATTACCCCGAGAGCGCAGTGGGGGAGGAAATACTTTTGCAGGGCGTTGTGGACTGCTGCTTTGTTGAAAATGGACATGTCACCATATTGGATTTCAAAACAGACAGGCTTATAGGGCAAAGTGCAGCGGGACGGGCAGAGCTGTACAGACCACAGCTCACGGCATATAAACATGCGATGGAGCGGATTTTGTCGAAGCCGGTTGACAAAGCGGTTGTGTGCTTTCTGTTCGGCGGAAATACTGTATCGTTTGATTAGTGAGAAAATATTGAAAAAACGCTTGCATTAAGGGTAACAATATGTTACAATGCATTTTGCGTTATCAAGACAATTATTTTATTTTTTTGGATAAACATTTCCTGAAAGAGGTGAACATATATGAAAGAAGGAATCCATCCCAACTATCAGCAGACCACAGTCAGGTGCGCCTGCGGCGAGATTATAGAAACTGGCTCCACAAAGAAGGATATCACTGTTGAAATCTGCTCCAAGTGTCACCCCTTCTACACCGGAAAACAGAAATTAGTGGACACCAGCGGACGTGTTGAGAAGTTCAACAGAAAGTTTGGCCTGTAAACCACACTTGTATAATCATGCCTCCTGCCTGCGGGTCGGAGGCATTTTGCTATTTTCGGAATGTTCAGTTTGATATTGAATTAAAGTTATTATATAATCATATAGTAACTTGATACGGCGTTTTGCGATGATGTATTTTTAATTTGAAAGGAATGATCTAAGTGGGTTTTTCTAAAGTCTTGCCTGTGGATATGGACGGTAATGTGTTTGACCTGATTGGAAACCGCTGGATGCTGCTTACCGCCGGAGATAAGAATAAACTCAATACCATGACAGTAAGCTGGGGCGGTCTGGGCGTTCTGTGGGGTGNTAATGTGGCGACCTGCTATGTGCGTCCCCAGAGATACACTAAGGAGTTTATTGAAAAAGAAGACTATTTCACCCTGAGCGTATACGGAGACGAATATAAAAAACAACTGGCGATTTGCGGAAGCAAGAGCGGGCGGGANATTGACAAAACNGCAGAGTGCGGCTTCACTCCCGCTTTTGCGGAATGCGGCGCGCCCTATTATGAGGAAGCAGAGCTTGTAATTGTCTGCCGGAAACTATATTTCAGCGACTTTGAACCGAAGAATTTTCTGGATGGAAAAATTAAGGACTGGTATGAACCGGACGATTATCACAGAATGTATATAGGTGAGATCGTTGAGATTCTTAAAGCATAGCACCAGCAGATAAATAAGGAGACGATGGATATAGAAACACAAAAGGAAAAGGCTATAATTGCCGGACTTTCCGCTGCCAGTATGGATATGGATCAGCGCAGTGATGAAATCAGTCTTGAAGAGCTTGCCGCGCTGGTGGAAACAGCAGGCGGGGAGTGTGTTGCCAGTGTGCTGCAAAGCAGACCGACGCCGGATTCACGCAGCTTTATCGGTGACGGCAAGGTGAAGGAAATGAAGGAAGTAATAGACGCGGAAGGATGCAGCTTTGCGGTTTTCGACAACGAGCTTTCCCCGTCACAGATGCGTGTGCTGTCTGAGGATTTAGGCGTTAAAGTGCTGGACCGGTCGGGACTGATTCTGGATATATTTGCCCAGAGAGCCCAGACAAGGGAAGGTCAGCTTCAAGTTGAGCTTGCCCAGTACCGTTACCTGCTGCCTCGCCTCACGGGAATGTGGAAGCACCTTGTGCGGCAGACTGCTTCCGGCGGAAGCTCGCCAATCGGAACCCGCGGTCCCGGTGAAACCCAGCTGGAGACAGACAGGCGGCATATAAGAAGAAAGCTGCAAAAGCTGGAAGCCGAGCTTGAAAATGTGCGGCGTGTGCGTGCGACACAGAGGCGCAGGCGAGAAAAAAACGCTATGCCTGTTGTAGCCCTTGTGGGATACACGAATGCTGGAAAATCCACACTGCTAAACAGGCTGACGGATGCCGAGATTCCCGCAAATGACAGGCTGTTTGACACCCTTGATACCACTACGCGGCGGATGCAGCTTGATGAGTCCCAGGAAGTGCTTTTGTCCGACACTGTCGGATTTATACGCAAGCTCCCCCACCATCTGGTGGAGGCGTTCAAGGCAACGCTTGAAGAGCTTGCATATGCCGACGTGCTGCTGCATGTGATTGACCTTTCAAACCCCGACTGGTCTGAGCAGGCACGGGTTGTGGATGAGCTCATAGTCCAGCTTGGCGCGGAGAAAACACCGTGCATAAGGGTCTTTAACAAATGCGATGTGTATATGGGGGAGCTTCCCCACGGGGAGAATATAGTTTGCATATCCTCAAAGACCGGCGAGGGAACCGCGGAGCTAACAGCGGAAATATCCAGAATATTAGGCATGGGGAAAAAACACATCCTGCTTCAGCTGCCATATGCCAAGGGAAGCGTACTTGAACTGCTCCATAGAGAAGCCTCTGTTTTGAGTGTTGAATATGGTGATGAATTCATCTCTGTTGAAAGTATTATAAAACCTGAGCTATGGGGACGTGTCAGTGAGTTTGCAAAGGAAATATGATATGACAATTGAGACGAAAAGACTTGTGCTCCGGCCGTGGAGAGAGTCCGATGCCGAGATCCTTTACGAATATGCAAAGGATCCGCGCGTCGGACCAATGGCCGGCTGGCCTGTGCACACAAGCGTTGAGAACAGTCTGGAAATTATTAAAACCGGTCTTTCTGAAGAAGGAACATATGCTATAACTTTAAAAGGTGATGACAGAGCAATTGGCAGCATAGGCATATTCCCTGTAAGGAATTTGCCCCAGCATGAGGGTGAGCTGGAAATCGGATACTGGATCGCCGTGCCATTCTGGGGACAGGGTCTGGTGCCGGAGGCTGTGCAAGAGCTTCTTCGCATTGCTTTTGAGGAAAAGGGCGAAAAGAGAGTCTGGTGCGGGCATTATGAGGGCAACGGGAAATCACGCAGGGTGATTGAAAAGTGCGGATTTCGATTTGTTCTGAAGCAAGAGAGCTATGTTCAGCTGATGGAAGAAAACCGCATAGAATACCTCTACAGCATTGGCGCGGATGAGTTTAATTCCCGGAGGTGACTGGGCTAGGTGATTACATACCTTGTGCCGTATGGATACGGCGAAGCGGAGCTGATTGAAAAACGCTCACGGTTTATAGGCAGGGTCTGGAATACGGATAGTGAAGCCGAGGCTCTGGAGCATATAAATGATATGCGCTCAAAGCATTGGGACGCGACACACAATGTATATGCCTACATAATCAGAGAAAATGGCATAATGCGTTACTCCGATGACGGTGAGCCAAGCGGGACATCGGGAATGCCTACACTAAATGTTTTCAGGCAGGAGGGCATACAGAATGTATGCTGCGTAATCACCCGTTATTTCGGCGGTGTTCTTTTGGGAGCAGGCGGTCTTGTAAGAGCATATTCAGCCGCGGCAAAGATGGCGCTGGATGCCGCAGGAATCAGTGAAATGGCGGAGTGGCGGGAACTCCTTATTTCATGCTCCTATGCCCGGTATGAGCGGATAAAGAGGCTGATGGAAGAGTTTTCGGCAGTGACTGAGAACACGGACTTTGGAGCGGATGTGGTTATCGAAGCTCTGCTGCGTGAGGACAGGGCAGATGAGTTTTCTTCAAAACTGACTGATATCACGGCAGGAAGCGCTGTCTGTGAGGTTGCGGGAAGCTGCTTTAAAGGCGTACAGATAAAATGAAAATGATTTCTCAAAGATATTTTGAAATTTCTTGAAAATATTAAAGGGAAATCATTTTTTATGTCGTATAAAGCTAATAGGGTTGTACTTATATTGACACCGGAGGTGTGAAAATGTCTTTACCGAGAGAAAAGAGGGAAAATGCAGAGTTAGGTTTTATCAGCGAATACGGAGTTCTTGCAAAGAACACACTGGGAAGAATAAAACCGGAGAATGAATGTGACCTGCGCACCTGTTTTCAGAGAGATATTGACAGGATTACCCATTCAAAGTCATTCCGGCGCTTAAAGCATAAAACACAGGTGTTTCTTCACCCGGAGGGGGACCATTACCGCACAAGGCTTACCCATACGCTGGAGGTTTCAAGGCTTGCCCGAACCATTGCGCGGGCGTTGGAGCTTAATGAGGATCTCACTGAGGCAATCGCACTTGGACATGATTTGGGACACACCCCCTTTGGTCATGCGGGAGAGCGTGCTCTCAGAGAGATATTTTCCGAAGGGTTTAATCACTACGAACAGAGCCTCCGCGTGGTTGACAGGATAGAAAAAAACGGCGAGGGACTGAACCTGTGCTATGAGACGCGAATGGGGATTTTAAACCATACCCACGGGGCTCCGGATGACACAATGGAAGCCACAATTGTGCGGATTTCCGACCGTGTTGCGTACATAAATCACGACCTTGACGATGCAATTCGTGCAGGGCTGCTTGTTAACGATGATTTACCTGCTATAATCCGCGAGCGGATTGGCGGGCGGCACAGCGAAAGGATAAACTCCATTCTTGAGAATCTAATCGAAAACAGCGGAAACGGTGCAATAGCTATGTCGCCTGATATTCAGGAGGCTGTGGATGTTTTTCATAACTTCATGTATGAATATGTCTATCACAATCCGACCGCAAAGAGTGAAGAGAGCAAGGTGGACGGAATTATCGGCGGGATATGGGAACACTATGTGAACAGCCCGGAAAATCTGCCTGATGAATATAAAAAACTCGCTGAAGAAGACGGTCTTGAGCGGGCAGTCTGCGACTATGTGTCCGGAATGACTGATAAATTTGCCATTGATCAGTATTCAGAGCTTTTCATCCCCGGCGGATGGCAGATGAGATAAGCAACCGGAAATAATGTGACTGTGATTTACGGAAAGGAGGCAGAGTATGGCTATACCCGACAGCTTTATACAGGAACTCTCGGACAGAAGCCCCATTGAAGAAATTGTGTCCGATTACGTTCGGCTGACCAAACGAACAGGATCAAATTTGTTCGGGCTCTGTCCGTTTCACAGCGAAAAAACCCCGTCTTTTTCTGTGCGGCCCGATATGCAGTCATTTCACTGCTTTGGCTGCAACAAAGGCGGCGGAGTTATAAAGTTTATTATGGAAATTGAAAATCTCCCCTTTACCGATGCGGTTCATTTTCTGGCTAGGCGGGCGGGGATGCAGGTTCCTGAGGACAAGCCCGACCCCAACTCGCAAAAACGTCAGCGGATGCTGGAGCTAAACAAAGACGCCGCAAAGTTTTTCTATGAATGTCTTCGTTCCCATCCTTCCAGAGGGGCTGCTCAGGATTATGTGAAAAGAAGGGATATTTCGCCCAATATGGTGAAAAACTTCGGTATTGGTTTTGCTCCCGACGAGTGGCAGAGCCTTACCGATGTGATGCGTCAAAAGGGATATACCGCCCAGGAGCTGGCAGACGCGGGGCTTGTGCGGCACAGCAGCAATAAAAGCGGCAGTGTATATGACACTTTCAGAAACCGCCTGATGTTTCCCGTTATAGATGTGCGGGGAAGTGTCATAGGTTTTTCAGGACGCATATTGGGAGACGGCGAACCGAAATACATGAACAGCCCTGAAACCCTTGTTTTCAACAAGCGGCGTAACCTTTTTGCGTTAAATCTGGCTAAAAAATCGAAAAATGGATATATAATTTTATCGGAGGGCAATATAGATGTTGTAGCCCTTCATCAGGCTGGATTCGACAGCGCGGTGGCATCCCTTGGAACTGCGCTGACGCAGGAACAGGCGCGGCTTCTGGCAAGATACACCAATGAGATTGTGATCGCATATGACAGCGATGAAGCCGGTCAAAAAGCGTCTCAGCGGGCAATTGATATTCTGAGCAAGCTGGATATGAGAGTTCGGGTGCTCAGGATGACAGGTGCCAAGGACCCTGATGAGTTCATTAAACTCAAAGGCGCCGATGCGCTGAAGAATCTTCTGGAGCGGTCGGAAAACCATATCGAATACCGGCTCAGCTCACTGGGAGCAAAGTTTGATATAAGCAAAGATGACCAGCGCGTGAGTTTTTTGAGGGAGGCCGCGGTACTGCTTTCGGAGCTCCAGAATCCAATTGAGCGGGAAGTTTACTCGGGACGGGTGGCTCAGCTTGCGGGAGTGAGCGCGGATGTTATTGAATCCGAGGTCAAGCGGCTGCAGAAGCGGCGTTCCGGCAGGGAAACGAGAAAGTATGAGCAGGATTCTTCCAGACCGTCACGGGCTGTGCAGCCCACCGAGAAGGGGATGCGGTATGATGATCCTGTTTCCGCTGTGGCGGAAGAGGGAATATTGAGACTGGTGTATCTTGAACCGTCACTTTTGAAGGGAGTGAAACTTGTTCCGGAGGACTTTTCATCAGAATTACTGGGGCGTTTTTTTGAGCGGCTGACAAGATTAACTGAATTCGGAAGCATGCCGTCTATGGACGCACTGACAGCGGATTTTGCCTCAGAAGAGATATCACATTTATCGCGGGTATTAAACGGTACTGAGTTAGACGCGGCATCAATATTAACAAATGCAGACGAAAAAGCAAAGGACTACATAAAAATAATCAGATCGCAGAAGCGGAAGAAATCCGGAATGGATTTTGCAGCCACAGCTGAGATGATAAAGAAACAAAAACAGGGTCATGGAGGATAAAAATATGGCAGAGAGCAAGACAATGACACCGGAAGAACTTGAAGCAGCAGGAGATGCGATTTTAAATGCTGCGGAGGAACCGGCGGTATCCGGCGCAAAAGAGACAAAAAAAGCGACAAAGAAAAACTCGAAAAAGGGCGGAGAGCCACAGGAAGAGGTCGCGGTAAAAACAGAAGAAGAACTCCTGAGTGAGCTTATTGAAAAAGGAAAAAAGGCGGGAAAGCTCACATCTAAAGAGATGCTTGATGTTCTTGAAGAGATAAATCTGGACCCTGAACAGCTTGACAAATTCTACGATACTCTGGAAAACCTGAACATAGATATTTCCGGTGATGAGCTCCCGGTAATAGATGACGACAGCCTTCCGGCACTTGAGGAGCTCGACGACATCGACGAGGTCACAGAAGAGGAGATAGTGGACACCGAGGCTATGGTGGAGACATTTTCCACTGATGACCCGGTGCGCATGTATCTCAANGAAATCGGAAAAGTCAATCTTCTGTCTCCGGACGAGGAAGTTGAGCTTGCAAAAAAAATGGCGGACGGCGACGAGGAAGCAAAGCGCCGTATGGCGGAAGCCAACCTTCGCCTTGTTGTTTCAATTGCTAAACGCTATGTTGGGCGCGGGATGCTNTTTCTNGANCTGATTCAGGAGGGAAANCTTGGACTTATCAAGGCTGTTGAAAAATTCGACTATACNAANGGGTATAAATTCTCTACCTATGCCACATGGTGGATTCGGCAGGCAATAACACGCGCAATCGCTGATCAGGCGCGTACAATACGTATTCCTGTGCATATGGTGGAGACGATTAACAAGGTAATCCGTGTATCCCGCCAGCTGCTTCAGGAGCTTGGCCACGACCCCAGCCCTGAGGAGATTGCGGAGGAGATGGGTCTTCCTGTTGAGAAGGTTCGAGATATACTGAAAATTGCTCAGGAACCTGTCTCTCTTGAGACACCGATTGGTGAGGAAGAGGACAGCCATTTGGGAGACTTCATACCCGATGAAGACGCTTCAGAGCCAAGTGAGGCTGCCAGCTTCACTCTCCTGAAAGAGCAGCTTATGACAGTGCTCTCAACGCTCACACCACGAGAGGAGAAGGTGCTTCGCCTCCGTTTTGGTATTGAGGACGGGCGCACCCGTACACTGGAAGAGGTTGGCAAGGAATTTAACGTGACAAGAGAGCGTATTCGCCAGATTGAGGCAAAGGCGCTCAGGAAACTCCGCCATCCAAGCCGCAGCAAAAAGCTCAGGGATTTTCTCAATTGAGGATATAAGTACTATTTTTTATATTCCAAGTTTAAAATTCGCGCGGGAAAAAATGACAACCGCCTTGCTTTTCATTTAGAAAAGCAAGGCGGTTTGATTTATATATATGATGGGTTAATTTACACAAGCTGTGTGTAGGGCTCTACTTTTGGCGGCTGTGCGCATAACGATGCCAGCTGAGGGACAATGCGGCTGAAATGCGCGGATGCTGAATGTGCGTCCAATGCAGCTTGCGAAGCCCAATTCTCTTGCATTACAAGATGAAGTGCATCTTCATCGGACTGCAAAAGTTCATATTGGATACATCCATCCTCTTGGCGGGTTAAGTCCACGAGCTCTTGCGACAAGAGTTTAAATTGTGCAAGTGTACCATCCTTTAAATAGAAATGCGCAAGTATTTTTACCATATAAATCCATCCTTTCTATGCTTGCTCGGATAAATAAAAAGGCATTCTCTCAAAGGGTACAGACCCAATGTGAAAAACACCTTTGGACCACTTTTACTGTAGCATAGCTTATAAATAAATACAAGTGCGCAAATGAATATTAATCGGTTGTAAGGNATAATAAGANTCAGCTTAAATTTAGCGGGCACACTATCTCTTGCACATTTTTGTTAAATCGGATAGAATNAATAAAAGTATATCGGATTTTGACACTGCATGACAAAAGTGCAGTGTTATGCATTGGTTAGAGACAACAGACCGGTGATATTAAAATAATTTCCAAGGGGAATGACATGAATATAAACGAACTCAGTGCAAAACTTGATGAAAACAAATACATTTATGATGACGAGCTGCTGACAACACTTTTTGTGGCGCTGGAGCTTGGTAGGCCGCTGCTTATTGAGGGGGCGGCCGGTGTTGGGAAAACTGAGGTAGCCAAGGTCATGGCGGCGGCGCTTTCGAGAGAGCTGGTACGGCTTCAATGCCATGAGGGACTGGATGAGAGCAAAGCACTCTATGAGTGGAACTACCAGAAACAGCTTCTGGCAATTCAGGTGCAGATGGGTGCCGAACACAGTGACGCGGCGGAGCTGACTAAATCCCTGTTTGGCGAGGAATACTTGTTGGAGCGCCCTCTGCTGAAATCAATACGCAGTGAGGAGCCTGTTGTTCTTCTGATTGATGAAATCGACAAGGCGGATGAGGAGTTTGAGGCTTTTTTACTGGAACTGCTCTCGGAATTTCAGGTCACGATACCTGAATTCGGCACAGTTAAGGCCAAGACGCTTCCTTTTGTGGTACTGACAAGCAACAACATGCGTCCGTTATCCGAAGCGCTGAAGCGCCGCTGCGCTTTTCTGTATATAGACTACCCGACTATTGACAAAGAAGTGAAAATAATAACGGCGCGGCTTCCGGATGTTGACATCTCTTTGGCAACTCAGGCGGCAAAAGCGATTAAAGCGCTGAGAGAGAGCAGTCTGGTTGTGAAAAAACCCTCGGTTGCTGAGACACTGGACTGGATAAGCGCATTGAAATTCCTGGGTGTTTCTCAGCTGGATGAGGATTCAGCACGCAGGACAATAGGATTTGTTCTGAAAAATAACGACGATATAGAGGGTGTCCTAAATGACGGCGGATTCATCGCAGGCTTACAGTGAAAATTTAGTTCGTTTTTCCCGTGTTTTGAGGGAAAAAGGACTGGTTGCCGGTATAAACGAAACAGAGGATGCTGTCCGTGTGGTGGAGATTGTGGGCTTCCGGAATAAGACAAGGCTTAGAACAGCTTTGGGAGCAGTCTACGCTAAAAGCCGACGGGAACAAAAANTGTTTTTTGAGGTGTTCGACGACTTTTTCATCAGTGAAAATGAAAGAAAAAGACGCAGCCGGGTAAAAAAAGAAGAACACATGGAGAAGGAAGAGCAGGCTCGTGAGGCTAACGATGAGCTTCAGCATGAGGGAAAGCCGCTGGAGCTAAGCCCCCAGGCAAAAGAGATGTATGCCAATCTTCCCCCTGAAAAGCGTGACCAGATTATGCGTTATCTGGATTTTTCAATGGACAATCCGCGCCATTCGCCTTTTGATGCGAGGTTTATGCAAAGGGTGATTGAGCAGCGAATGATGCTGTATTCATCCCAAGGCGACGGGATACCGGAGGTGAAGCCGGAAGAGGCGGATCTTCTCCACAAAAACCTCTCTGATATTACAGAAGATGAGATTCCACATGTTATCGCACTGATACAATCCGTTGTGAAAAGGTTAAACGGAGCTATAAGCAGAGAATACCGCAGAAGCGGAAAAAGCGGCAGGCTGGATTTTCGCCGTACTATTCACAAAAGTCTGCGAACGGGCGGCTCTTTCAGAGACTTGAGTTTTAAACGCAGGCGCAGAACAAAAAAACGCATAGTTATGCTGTGCGATGTGTCCGGGTCTATGGTCATGTTCTCTCAATTTGCAATACGGTTTGTGAAATCAATGAGCGACGTGGCGTCACGGTCTGAAACATATCTGTTCTCTGAGGATATTATGAAAGTCAGCCCCTTTGTGCTGGCGGATATGTCGCGCTTTGAAAACTATGTGAAAGAAAGCGGACTCTGGGCAAAGGGGACAGACATTGCCAAGGCGCTGGACGAACTGGTTAAACAGCGGCCTTCGCCTCTTTCGGAGTCCACGGTTTTGCTTATACTCAGCGACACGCGGACTGTTAATGTTAAAGCTGCGGTTGAAAAGCTGAAAGAGGTTAAAGGCAAGGTTAAGCGCGTCATTTGGATGAATCCGCTGCCGCATGAACGGTGGGAAGCAATGAAAAGCGCGGCAGCATTTGAAAATCATGTTCAAATGCTGGATTGCAGTACATTGGACGATTTGGCAAAAGCTTGTGCAAAATCGTTAATATAAAAATAAAAAAATCCGCCTCTGATGGATTATCCATCAGAGGCGGGTTTTTAAGTGTTGTATTTATAGTTTGCTGTCAAGAATATTTAGCTCTTCGGTAAGCTCTTTTGGGAGCTTATCGCCGAACTTGGAATAGAACTCTTTAATACCATCGATTTCCTGCTTCCAGAGAGCTTTGTCAACTGAAAGAAGATCCTTGAGTGTATCCATATCAATTCCGGCACCATCAATGTTGATATCCTCAGCATTGGGCAGATAGCCGATTTCTGTCTCAACTGCCTCAGCCTCATCAAAGCTGCGGGCCATGATCCAATCGAGAACACGCATATTCTCACCAAAGCCCGGCCAGATGAAATGACCTTCGTCATCTGTGCGGAACCAGTTGACGTTAAAGATTTTGGGAGGATTGGAGATTTTCTTGCCCATGTTAAGCCAGTGCTGCCAATAGTCACCCATGTTGTAGCCGCAGAAGGGCAGCATTGCCATTGGGTCGCGGCGGACAACGCCGACTGCGCCGGTAGCTGCTGCTGTGGTTTCTGAAGCCATGATTGAGCCTACAAACACGCCATGATCCCAGCCTCTGCTCTGGTATACCAGCGGAGCGGTTTTCGCGCGGCGTCCGCCGAATACGATTGCGGAAATGGGAACTCCGTTGGGTGACTCAAACTCAGGGCTGATGCAGGGGCAGTTCACAGCGGGAGCGGTAAAACGGCTGTTGGGATGCGCGCCGTTGCTTCCGTCTGCGGGATCCCAGGGCTCGCCCTTCCAGTTTCTTGCGCCTGTTGGCGGATTCTTGTCCATGCCTTCCCACCATACGGTGTTGTCGGCTGTATGTACAACATTTGTGAAAATGGTATTCTTTTTTGTTGCCGCAAGGGCGTTGGGGTTGCTCTTCATGCTTGTGCCGGGGGCAACACCAAAGAAGCCGTTCTCGGGGTTAACAGCCCATAGTCTGCCGTCGGGTCCGATGCGCAGCCATGCGATATCATCGCCGACACACCAAACTTTCCAGCCTTTTTCCTTGTATGCATCGGGGGGAATAAGCATTGCAAGGTTGGTTTTTCCGCAAGCTGAGGGGAATGCGGCTGCAAGATATCTGACTTCGCCCTGAGGATTTTCAATGCCGAGAATGAGCATGTGCTCTGCGAGCCAATCTTCCTTGCGTCCGATATTGGATGCCATGCGAAGTGAGAAGCATTTTTTAGAAGAACATTTCCGCCGTAACCGGAGTTAACAGACATAATAACATTGTCTTCCGGGAAATGAGTGATGTAACGGTTTTCGGGGTCCAGGTCGGCTTTTGCGTGCAGGCACTTCATGAAATCTGAGCTGTTGCCCAGCGCGTCAAGAACCGGCTTGCCTATGCGGGTCATTATATTCATGGAGATGACGACATATATGGAATCTGACAGTTCAACTCCGTATTTTGCGAAAGGAGATCCAACTACGCCCATGGAATAGGGGATAACATACATGGTTCTGCCGCGCATGCTGCCTTTATAGATAGGATTGAGCTTTGCATACATGTCTTCGGGAGCCATCCAGTTATTTGTTGGGCCTGCGTCTTCTTCTTTTGGTGTGCAGATGAAGGTTCTATCTTCTACACGGGCGACATCAGTGTGATCACTGAGGTGAAGGTAGCATCCGGGAAGGAGCTCTTCATTCAGCTTTATGATCTCACCTGTTGACATGGCCTCTGCCCGTAATTTTTCGAGCTGCTCTTCGCTACCGTCTATCCAGACGATTTCAGCGGGCTCTGTTAATGCAGCCATCTCTTCAATCCAGCTTGTTACAAATTTGTTGTTGGTTAGATTCATTCTTGATCCTCCATCTCTTTTTTAGGTTGCATTTGTCTGTGACGTTCGTCATGTCTATGTCATTCTATACTGAAATTACAAAAAAAGCAATGCGCTAATTGTAATTTTCTTTAAAATATGCTATATTATTTTATACTGGCGGGATAGTTTTTTCTTTTGGAAATATGCTGGAAAAACTCAATTGGACACATAAATATGATTAAAAGACTTCGTGACAATAGAATTTTAAGCTGCTGCCTGATTCTGGGACTTCTCTCCGCGATTTTGTTATGCGGGATACGGTTTAGAGCCGAGATTTCAAATAATAAGGTCGCTTTTTGTATGCCGGACAGTGATATCAGCCTTTTGGCAGAGGCGGAGGGAATCCCTTTTTCTGAGTACAAGGAGATACTCATTAACGCCGGTCTTGCAGATGCTTTAAGCGATGATGAAACATTCTGGCTTGTTGAGGACGATGTGGCATACAGCTACCTCCCTGCACCGGGCTTTACTCCAGAATATGATACACCCATGGTAAGGGTGATGAGTGTGCGACCGGAATGGGGTATGCGATATGGAATGCTGGGGTATGAAGGCGCACAGGAGGTGGAAAACCTCATTTACAGAGCGGTGAGCGACAGGAATATACGTGTTGTGGAATTCACCGTGTTCAGAGAGAATTCTACANNGGAGCTTATTTCAAATCCCGAGGAATATGTACAGGTTATTAAGAATCTCGAGAGACGTATCCAGCGGCACGGACTGGAGCTGGGCGGTGAATATTCAGTTCTCGAACCGTATTCACCTTCAAAGATATTGATTGCGCTCACGGCATTCGGGGTATGCGCTTCGGGTATATTTCTGATTTTATGTGTTATAGGGATGCCGAAGAAGGTGCAGTATATTCTCCTTGGTCTTGCCTTTATTGGAAGTTTTGCTGCCGTCATGATTATGGAGAGGCTTGCTATNCAGGTTTTCGCGCTGGGAACGGCAATTGTATTTCCCTGTATTTCCATNTGGAGTGTNGCCAGAAGGCTTGCTGAGGAGGAAAGCGGCGGGAAACTGAGAGNTTCGAGATATTTAGGTATTTTATCTGCATCTTTGGGTATTGCTGTTGTGGGAGGGATTTTTGTATCTGCTCTTCAATCCTCTAGATTCTTCCTGCTGGCAATTGAAAATTTCCGTGGTGTCAAGCTCAGTCAGGCACTGCCGGTGTTCTTCTCTCTGCTGATAGTTTGGCGTGCTCTGTACGGCAGAGCCGGAGTGAAAAGCGTGATGCGTGATGTGATCACGGGGAAGAATTTCATAGTTATACTGGTTTTCGTTGTTCTTGCTGCCGGAGTAGGGTTTTTTCTGCTTAGAACCGGCGACGGCTTAGAAGCCGGCGTGGCGGAACAACGTTTTAGGAACTGGCTGGAAAACGTGCTTTTAGTTAGACCGAGGACAAAGGAGTTTCTTGTTGCGTGGCCGTGTGTAGCCTTGTCGCTGATTCTGGTTGCCAGAGAAAAAAAGAGCTATGTGTGGCCCTTTGCTGTGCTGTCATCTACCGGATTTGCTTCGGTTGTGAATACCTTTTGCCATTCGCGCTCACCTATCTGGCTTTCTTTTGCAAGAACTGTTTACGGTTTTATTATTGGCGCTGTTCTGGGAATTGCTCTTATCTGGCTGATGCAATTATGGGGCGTAAAAAAGCACAAAGCATAGCTTATATAAATAAAAGAGGTCTTCCGAGTTAATATCTCGGAAGGCCTCTCAGACTGTAGCCAAAGGTCAAAATGCAACTGATTGACGCAACGTCAGGCGCGCTTCGGGGAAGCGCGTAAATCCAAAAACATTGCACGTCAAGGTTTTTGGATTATGCCGGGCGAGCTTTGCTTGCCCGAGCAGATTAAATAATTTAACTTGAAGACTTTGTCTTCAAGTTAAGAAGCCTTCCGAGTTAATATCTCGGAAGGCTTCAGCCTGTCAAAGAAAGAGTATTTGCACGAGCATTTGCTTTAAGAAAATGCTCTCACGGCGTTAAATGGCTTAAAAATGAGGAAAACAAGCGAAGAAAGACGT
>JGI994J12354_10003341_pt1 | contig 15045 bp, 13 predicted proteins | sample IntmicLarv3ML3BL_FD_12354 | JGI IMG/M metagenome (IMG submission 12354)
AAATGCTCTAACGGACGATGGCGCGAGCCTCGTCCGCGCAAACGAGGAGTAGGCGAAATTCATTTTCGCCGCCAACTCCGAGTGCAGCGTTTCAAAGTTACTCTGCTCTAGCTGTATGCAAACAGAGCGGCAAGCCACATGATTCCCCCTCCTGCTAGGCCCGCCCTCAGTACAAGAACAAAAAGGGCCTCGAGCTTTTCGTCGCCCCACTCCGCTCCCGCAGGGCCGCGCCTCGGCTTGTGCACAAGCTGCCCGTGGTACCACAGCGCGCCGCCCATCTCTCCCCCCAGAAGCCAGGCGGCCGTTGCCATGGGCCAGCCCGCATTGGGGCTTTCCATGGCCCCTGCCTCTTTCCCCACCGTGGGCCAACCCGGCCAGCAGGCCCCGGCCTGCCCGAACTGCGCCGCCCCCCACAACAACAGGGCACTGAGCCGTGCCGGTACATAGGCCAGAAAATCATCCAGCCGGGCGCAGGCCCGACCAAAATCTCTGTGGCGCGGGGTTTTGTACCCCCAGCAGGAATCCATGGTGCTTGCGGCCTTGTATATCCACAAGCCCGCAGGCCCGGCAAGGAGCAACCAGAAAAAAGGCGCCACAAAGGCGTCATTGAAATTTTCGCTCACCGATTCAGCCAGAGACATGCGTATTGTCTGCATGTTCGCTGTGGAAAGGTCGCGTGAAACCAGCATGGAAACCGCCCTGCGCGAGGCTTCCACATCATTGGTGCGGAGTAGGGCAAGGCATTTGCGCCCCTCGCGCACAAGACCCCCCAGAGCAAGGCCGGCGTAGGAAAAATACACCAGTACCGCAAGGCCCACAATGGATGGCAGGGCCGCACCCGCCGCTACCACCAGAACGCATACGCCTGTTACCAGCAGCACACTGAAAAAGCCGCCCCAGCGCAACCGCACGGACACGGCTTCTGGCGCAATTGAACCAGGGGAGGAGTGTGCCTGCCTTCGAGCAAAAGGCTCCAGCCAGTCAAGCAGCCGCCCGATACCCTGCACCGGATGCGGAAAGGGAAGGGAATCGGCCAGCAGCAGATCAAGGGCCAGAGCCAGAAGCGGCACCCACCAGAGATGCGGAAAAAGCGAAAAAGCATCAGCCATGGTATGAGCAGGTTTTCCCGTTGAATATTGCGGAATTACGCACGAAAAACAAAGGCATTCCGCCCGTTCAGTTCCTCTTCCTTCGCATCCAGAACCCCGGCAGAAGCAAGGGCAAAATACAGGAGAATGCCCGCCGCGGTCGAAAGATTCAGGCTGCGTACCTGCCCCCATAGGGGAATGCGCACACAGGCATGGCATTGCGCGAGAAGGTCTTCGGGCAAGCCACGGGTTTCCGGGCCAAGCACAAGGGTATCGCAGGGGTCAAAGGCAAAGGAATGCACAGCCGCCCCGCCCCGGCTGCTGGAAGCAAGCAGCCGTTGTCCACGCCCCGGCCCGGTGCGGTAGGCGTCAAAGTCCGGCCATACAAACACCCGCACATGCGGCCAGTAGTCAAGCCCGGCGCGCTTCAAGTACCTGTCTTCCAGGCTGAAACCAAGGGGTTCGATGAGGTGGAGTTCTGTGGCTGTGGCCGCACAGAGCCGGGCCACATTTCCGGTGTTGGGAGGAATTTCCGGCTCGAAAAGAACAAGATGCATCATGCGGCTATTCCGGCTTGCCGATATACACCCGGTTGGTCAGGAAAAATTCCGGCTCGAGATGGGGCCACAGCCAAATTTCACGGTTTTCCGCGTCAAGAAGGGGCTGAAGCGCAAAGGGTAAGGCATGCGCCTGATCAGACCATTCCACAGGAGCAAGCCCTAGCTCATCAGTCAAGATCGCGCAGGGAATGCCGTGCCGGGCGGCAAAAAGGGCTATTGCTTCCCAACCGGCAAAGGAACCGAGAAGCACAATACGCCCGACCCCGCCAAAGGACATGGCGGGGCCACGCCCGAAGGCGCTTTCCCCATTGCCGCTCAGCACAGGGGGCAGGCTGGAGAAAAATTCCGCAAGGGCATCAAGGCATTCGCTGGCGGGCAAACGAAAGGCCCGCTCCAGCCCGGCAAGGTCAAGGGCGGCGAGAAGCGCGTTTTGCGCCTCTGTGGGGCCGGCAGCCACCGGGGCAAGGGCGCAGGCGATATCCGGCACCGTGCCCGCCTCCCTGTGAACAGAAATTTCGCCTTCAGCGTTGATGAAAAAGGGAACCACCAACCCCACCCCGGCAAGGAGGGGGGGAACAAGGGCGGCCATCAAACATTGGGGAAAGGGGTATTTTTCAGGCAGGCAGACAAAGGTGCAGGGCACAGGGCTGCGAAGGCAACGAAAGGTAAAGGCGTCAAACGCCTGCCGCATCTCGTGCTGGCGGGGCCGGGTTCCATATATGGAATGCAGACGGGCCACGGTTTTTTTCAGCCTGGCCCGAACCTGCGGGCTGACAGCATCATAAGCCCGGGCTCTGTCTTCCTCATAAAAGGCATACCGCTCAAGCCATGACGGCAGGCAGGCTTCAATGGCCTGCAGTTGTTCGCTTTCCATTCCCTCTGCTCCGATTGCCCGGTTCTTTGGCAAACCAGGGCGCGTCTCCCTTGTGGGCGGACATTCCGCATGCCCGTCCACCCGCATAGCGGTCTTCGGGCACTATGTGGGCTAATCGTCGTCCGAATTGCGCTCCGGTATCGCCCTTCCAGACTGTTCCAGTTCGCGCAAAAACCGTTCACGGCAGTCGTAACTGCAAAAATGAATGGTCTTGTTTCCGTCTTTCACGGTCAGGCTGCCCTGCACTTCAACATAACTGCCGCACATGGGGTCTTTCACCATTTCACCGGAAGCGACCTTTCTTTCGCGTTCCTTGACATCATCCTTGTTCTTGCGGGTCTTGTCGTTGGTAAACAGCTTGTACAGCACGACAAGCGCAAGCACGACGAGTAACGCTTTGATCATCATAGAGAGAACTCCTTACACTGAGGACAGGGGGGGCTGTTTCACCCAAAGCGCCCAAAACAGCGGCAGGTGAACCAGGGCTACTGAAAAATGGTGTCGCCAACCTGCCGGAAGCAAAGCCTCTGCAACAGGGTGCTCACGGCTGTTCCATCGGGCAGTACAAGTTCTGGTTCAATTTCCGCAAGGGGCACAAGCACAAAGGCACGATCAACCATACGCGGATGCGGCAAGGTGAGGCGTTCATCATCAAGAATGGTATTGCCGTACAAGAGCAGGTCAAGATCCATGGCGCGCGGCCCAAAGCGGCCCGTGTTGCGCACCCTGCCCAGAAGCGTTTCAATGTGCAAAAGGCGGTTCAGCACAATACCGGCACAGCATTCGGGCGGGCAGTACACACGAACAACCAGATTCCGAAAAAAGGGCTGATCCTTCACATGCTGGGGTTCGGTGCGATACACCGAAGACACTGCCGTTACCGTCAGGCTGACATGGCCCGCCTGCTGGCCGGAAACAGCGCCTGCCGGAACAAAGGGTTCGGAAAGAAGACACACCGCCCTTTTCAGCAGTGCAGCGGAATCTCCTGTGTTCGACCCCGCGCTGATATACGCCGTAGCCATTGACCGCAGCCCTGCCCATTGCACTGCCAGGACCTGCTGCCCGAAACCATTCCCCGAACAGCATTCCAGACAACAAATAATCAGATATATTTACGCTCTGTACCAGCTGCCTGTCAACAGCAGAAATAGGCGGTGTTGGGGTCTTTTGCCGTGATGCGGCGTCAGGCTTGCTTTGCCCGGCGGGGTAGGACGGACGGGTGTGGCGCAGTTTGCCGTGATGCGACATGAGGCTTCATGAAAAAATCAATAAAGCGGCCTCGTCGCGTTGCGTCCATACCAGAGAGGAGCTATACTGGCGACAGGAATTCGCCGCCAAGGCTCCCCATTGTCCAAGGAAAACCCATGCCCGCTGCAAAAACCGATTCCACAGCCAGCCCCGAAGGCCGGTGTTCCGCAGAAATGCGCGCCCTCCTCGACCGCTACATACAGTATTTGCTGGTGGAAAAGGGGCTTTCTGAAAACACCCTTGAGGCCTATGCTGCCGACATCCTGAATTTTGCCGATTTCCTTGAGGAAAAAGGGCATAGCGTGCGCGGTTTGCAGGAAACCACCCTCTTTTTATACATTGTGGACATCAGAAAGCGCGGTCTGAGCGGCCGCAGCACAGCCCGTCACCTCTCTTCCCTGCGCGGGTTTTTCGCCTTTCTGCGGGAAATGGGCGTCATGGACAATGACCCGGCGGAATTCCTTGAAAACCCCAAACTGTTGCGGGAATTGCCCTCTGTTCTCAGCCGCAGGGAAATGGAAGCCCTTCTGGCCGCGCCCGATCTGAGCACAAAGCTGGGCTTTCGCGACCGCACCATGCTCGAACTGCTCTACGCCGCCGGGCTTCGGGTTTCAGAGCTTTGCGCCATAAAGCCCCTTGATTTCGACCCGCAGACCAATATAATCCGCGTTTTCGGCAAGGGGGCCAAAGAGCGGCTCGTGCCTGTCCACGCCCATGCCGCAGCCCTGCTTTCCGACTACCTCTCGGCCTGGCGGCCCCTTTTTTCCCCCAGGGACAAAGTCATGTTTCTGAACCGCTCGGGAAAGGGCCTGACCCGTGTTGCCGTGTGGAAGCTGGTGCAGCGGTATGCCCAAAAGGCGGGCATTACCTGCGAAATTTCGCCCCACACCTTCCGTCATTCCTTTGCCACCCACCTGCTGGAAGGCGGGGCCGACCTGCGCTCTGTGCAGATGCTTCTCGGCCATGCGGACATTACCGCCACAGAAATTTACACCCATGTTCAGCAGGAACGGATAATCGCCACCCATAACCGCTACCACCCCCGCGCAGGAACATGATGCTTACCGCCCCCCCCCAGCATATCCCCAGACAGATCATTACCTCGCACAACAATGCGGACTACGATGCCGTCGCTTCCATGGTGGCGGCGAAAAAGCTGTACCCCGAGGCCACCCTGGTTTCCCCCACCTTCATCACCCGGCAGGAATTCCACGACTTTACCACAGCCATTCCCGCCCGCTTCAACTTTGTTCAGCCCAAAGAGTGCGATTTTTCGCAGGTGGAACTTGTGGTGGTGGTGGATACCCGAAGCCCGGAACGGCTTGAGCATATAAGCGACGCCCTGGCAAAACCCGACATAACCCTGCATGTGTACGACCACCACCCGGACAGGCCGGGCGACATTCAGGCAGACTTTTCCATCATACGGCTTTATGGTTCCTGTACGGCCATTTTCGCTGAAATAATTCAGGAAAAAGGCCTCGAACTGAGCATGGACGAGGCCACCATGCTGGGACTTGGCCTGTACGAAGACACCGGTTCCTTCTGTTTTCCCAACACAACCTCCCACGATTTTCTGGCCGGGGCCTTTCTTGCCAGTCAGGGCATGAGTTTTTCCATTGTCAAGCACCTCATGGCAGGCGACCTCACCCGCCAGCAGGTGCATGTGCTTGACAAACTTCTGAAAAGCGCCATTACCCACAATATTGCGGGCATTCCCATCACCATTGTGGAAATTGCCCTGGACAACTTTTTGGGCGACTTTGCCTCCATCCTCGGCAAGCTCATTGAAATGGAAAAACTGAAAGTGGTTTTCGCCATTGCCTCCATGGGCGACAGAATTCACATGATCGCCCGCAGCAGCGTCAAAGAGGTCAGCGTCAGCAAGATATGCCAGGCTTTTGGCGGCGGCGGTCACCCCGAAGCGGCGGCGGCCAGCATCAAGGAAAGCACTCCGGCCCAGACCAGGGGGCAGCTTCTCACCCTTCTGGTCACCACCCTGTCAGCGGAAATAACCGTTGAATCGCACATGACCTCGCCCGCGACGGTTCTGCCCGCCGACACCGCCATTGCCACGGCGGAAAAGATCATGAACCGCTACGGGCTGAAAGCCGTGCCCATTATCGACAGAACCACCATGCACTGCGTTGGCATTCTGGAACTGCAAACCGCGTCACGCGCCAGCACCCACCAGCTGGGCACCTTGAAGGTTGCCGAATACATGCAGCGTTCCTTTGAAACCCTGCCTGTGGATGCCCACCTGCATGTTGCCATTGACCTCATCCTGCAAAAACGCCAGCGGCTCATTCCCATTGTCAGAGATGACGCTGTTGTGGGTGTGTTGACCCGTACCGATGTACTCCGCATGCTGGTTGACGAATCCATTTCCATACCCGAAGGCAACCCCCACACCAAGGAACATATAGAACGGTCTGTGCTGGAATACATGAACGACCTGTTGCCGAAGAATATTCTTGCGCTTTTGCGCAGTGCCGGAGAACTGGGCGACGATCTGGACATGCCCGTGTTTGCCGTGGGCGGCTTTGTGCGCGACCTGCTCATGAAGCAACCAAACCTTGACATTGACCTCTGCATTGAGGGCGACGTCCTGGTTTACGCCAACGCCCTGGCGGCAACCATTGACGGCACTGTCAGGCACCACCACAAATTCAAAACCGCCGTGGTTTCCTATATTAACAAGGAAGGGCAGCGCGACCACATTGATGTGGCAACCGCGCGCATGGAATATTACGAAAGCCCTGCGGCCCTGCCCTCTGTGGAGCTTGCCTCCATCAAGATGGACCTGTACAGGCGCGATTTTTCCATAAACGCCCTGGCCATCATGCTTGGCAGGCAGAAATTCGGCACCCTTATAGACCCCTTTGGCGGGCAGAAAGACATCAGGGAAAAAACCATTTCCGTCCTGCATTCCTTGAGCCTGGTGGAAGACCCCACCCGCATTTTGCGGGCCGTGCGCTTTGAAAGGCGGTTTGGCTTCCGCATAAGCCAGCAGACAGAGCGGCTTATCAAAAATTCCATGTCGCTCAATATGATTGAAAGGCTTTCCGGGTCGCGCCTTTTCAACGAATTGAAGCATGTGTTTGACGAACGCAATGTTTCGGACTGTATTTTGCGCCTGGATGGATGGAATTTCTGGAAGAGAATTGACCACAAGCTCATGCTCACCCCCACAAAAGAGGGCCTTCTGAATTCACTGGACGAGGTTCTCGGCTGGTACAGGCTGCTGTACAAGGATCAGCCCCCGGAAAACTGGATGATGTATCTGATGGTGATGTTCCAGAACATCAAGCACACCGAGGCTTCGGACATACTGGATTCCCTTGGTCTTATCGAGCGGCAGAAAAACGACTTCACGCGGCTCAGGGGGTTGGCCCACAAATCGTCCACTCGGCTTATCGCCCTGCACAAAAACGACACTGTCACCCTGGGCAGCATGTATGAATCCCTTGCCCCGCTTCCCCTGGAAGGGCTGCTTTTTCTTATGGCCCGCTATGGTCAGGAACATAATATCGGCAAGGACATATCGCTTTTCATGACCAAACTGAAAGAAGTGAAACCCGACCTGACCGGCGACGACCTCATGGCCATCGGCTACCCGCAGGGGCCTCTGCTTGGGCACATTCTGCGTCTTCTGCTTCTCGCCAAGCTGGACGCAAAGGCCATTGGCAAAATTGCGCAGCACAATCTGGCACTGGCCTACTGCCAGGCCAACCCGAATATGCAGCCCGACATGAAACCAACACTTGAAGAATTTCTGGCGCCTGTTGCGCCGCAGGTGGTGGAATCGTACGACTGAGGCAATCTACCGAATCTTCGTACCGGCGGGCACTGGAATGGCCGCGCCGAGCAGGGAGAGCGCACCAGACCCGGTTTCGGCGGTCAGGAGCATACCGTGAGATTCCAGCCCGCGAATCGTGCGCGGGGCGAGGTTTGCCACCACGGTCACCTGCTTGCCAATCAGGTCTTGGGGCGCATAGTGTTCGGCAATACCCGAGAGAATCTGGCGTGGGTTCGGCTCTCCCAAATCAATGGAAAACTTCAGCAACTTGTCTGCATTGGGGTGCTTTTCGCACTGCAAAACCGTACCAATGCGCAGATCGACCTTTTCAAAGTCGGAAAAGGGAATTGCGCAGACGGCGGTATCTGGCTGTTCCGGGGCTTCCTGCTGTACAGGAGCTGCTTTTTTCGGTGGGTCCGTTTTGGCTGCGTTGGCTTCGGCACTGTCCGCGGTTTCTATACGGGGGAAAAGGTTGGAAGACTTGGCAATGGGTGTTCCCGCAGGCAGGGCTGTGGCGGGGTCGTCCAGAAAACACAGTGAGGAATCGGCCGTAAAGGGCACACCGAGCAGGGAGAGCATTTCTTCTGCCTTGCCCGGCATCACGGGCCAGAGGCAGAGGGCGGTTTTCCGCATCAATTCAAGCAGGGTATGGAGCACGGTGCCTGTGCGTTCGGTGTTTCCGGCCTTGGCAAGGGCCCAGGGCGCGGAAGAATCCACATACTTGTTCATGGCCCGCACGAGTTCCCACAGGGAATCCAGGGCAGCGGAAAAGCGGAAATTGCCGAAAAGGGTTGTGTAATTGACGAAACACCCGGCGGCAAGGTCTTTCAGGGCGGTTTCCAGTTCGGTGTCCGGCCCGGGCGTCGGGGTAATGGAATGGCAATATTTGGCGGTCATGCCCATGACGCGGGAAAAGAGGTTGCCAAGGTCGTTGGCAAGGTCGGCATTTATGCGCCCGACAAAGGCTTCTTCGGAAAAACTGGCGTCATTGCCAAAGTGCATTTCGCGCAAAAGGAAATAGCGGAAGGCGTCGTTGCCATATTTCGCGCTCATTTCAAGGGGCGCAATGACATTGCCCAGGGTTTTGGACATTTTGGTGTCGCGCACAAGCCAGTAGCCATGCACATTCAGGTGGTTGAAGAGGGGAACCCCGGCAGCTTTCAGCATGGTGGGCCAGAAAATGGCGTGGGGCTTTAAAATATCCTTGGCGACAAGGTGCTGGGCAGCGGGCCACAGGGCCTTGAATTGCGGCGATTCAACCCCGTCAAGGGCGGAAATATAGGCCAGAAGCGCATCAAACCACACATAGCAGACATAGCCGCTGTCAAAGGGAAGCTCAATGCCCCAGGTGAGGCGCGATTTCGGGCGGGAAATGCAGAGATCGTCCAGCACCTCGCCCTCAAGCATGGCCAGGGCTTCGTTGCGGTAGCGTTCGGGCCGGATAAAGTCCGGGTTGTCAAGAATGTGCTGCTTGAGCCAGCCCTGATACTTTGACATACGGAAAAAGTAATTCTTTTCACTTATGTACTGCGGTTTTGAAAGGTGCTGGGGGCAGAGCCCGTTTTCAAGCTCCTTTTCGGTATAGAAACGCTCGCAGCCGGTGCAGTAATGGCCCCCGTATTCCCCGAAATATATATCACCGGAATCATATACCTTTTGCAGAAAATCCTGCACCACCTTCTTGTGATGGTCGCTGCTGGTGCGTACGAAACCGTCGGGCGTAATGCCCAGTTTGGGCCACATGGCGCGGAATTCGTTGCTGATGCGGGTGGTGAACGCCTCAGGGGCTTCTCCGGCCTTTTCCGCTGCCTGTACTATCTTGTCGCCATGCTCGTCCGTTCCTGTGATAAAGGCGGCCTTCTTTCCCGACAGCTTGTGAAAACGCGTAATGGCATCAGCAATAATGGTTGTATAGGCATGACCAAGATGCGGCAGGGCGTTCACATAATAGATGGGGGTGGTAAGGTAGAAGGATTGCACAGAAGGCTCCGTATGGGGGGGTGATATGGTACAAGGGAAATATCCCTGGCCTGTATGTTGGCCTATTCCGAATCAGGGGGAAAGGAATCAGTGACCGGGGGGGCATGGTTCAGGGCCGCCTCGTCAGTGGAAATAGACGGTTCCACCGGGGCCATCAGGCCAGTGGCCGCTGGGTATTCGGGGAAAGGTTCTGTTGTATTTTCATCATGTTCTCCGGCCCTGCCCCTGCGGTTCGGGAATTCCGGCCTGCCGTTTCTCTGGGGCCTTCTGCCCTCTTCCCCTTCGCCATCGTTCCTGGAACGGCCCCTGCCCTCGGAACGGGGGGAGCGTTCGTTTTCACCCGGCCGTTCGCTTCGGGTGGGGTGCAGGGCTTCCCATTCTTCAAGGGAAAATTCCTTTTCCTCGCCCCCTTCGGTCAGGCAGACAATGGACTGGTTGAACATGTTGGCCCGCACCACCTTAAACATCCCTGACCCGGTCTTGTAACGCTTGCCAAGGCGGGGTGAACGCCGATTGAATTCCTCATAGTTGTTTTGCTCGAAAGAAAGGCAGCACAAAAGCCTGCCGCACAGGCCCGAGAGCTTGGCGGGGTTGAGAAAAAGATTCTGTTCCTTGGCCATTTTTATGGTCACAGGGGCAAATTTGCGCAGATAGCCGTGGCAGCAGCACACCCGGCCACAGTTGCCGAGGCCGCCGAGAATCTGTGTTTCGTGGCGAACGCCAATCTGGCGCAACTCGATTCGGGTGCGGTAGCTGCGAACAAGATCCTTGACCAGTTCGCGAAAATCAATGCGGGTGGGCGCGGTGAAGAAGAAGATGATCTTGCTGCGGTCGTGCAGGATGATCACTTCAATGAGCTTCATTTCCAGTTTCCGCTGTCTGATGCAGGTTTTGCAGTAGGCGGCCGCCTCGGCCGCAAGAAGGCGGTTTTCGGTGTCAATGGCAATATCGCGGGCCGAGGCCACGCCCAGAAGCGATGCACCCGGCGTGAGGGTATCGGTATCAACCCCCTGACCGGAACGGTACACGGCGAAAACCTCGCCCAGCACATCGCCCTGCTCGACCTGAACAAGCACCTTGGTTCCGGCCAGCACCGGGTAGACCTCTACATAGGGCACAAAATATATCTGCCCTTCCTTGCTCAGGCGCAGGCCGACAAATTCGGGGGTAACCACCTCGGAAACTTGGGTTAAATCATTCACTTGCCACTCCGGCATGAAAAATAATCGGAAGCGAATTCCGTTAAAGTACTGCTTTAAAGAACCCCGATATACGCATGGCATTCAACAACACAGACCAGCAACAGGCCAGGGAAAGTACTGTTCAGAAGCCTGGCTTGCATTGTGCCCTTCGCGCCCTCTCCTGGCAAGGGGGCGCACCCCTGTGGGGTGAGGGCTGCCCGGAGCGCTGAAACGCAAAAAGGAAAAACTGGGAAAGCCTGCTATTTTTCACTTTTTCCCCTTGAAATGTCAACCGAAAGAACCAATTTACCCAATTTCCGGGGCTTGCGGGGGAGGGAAAACTCTTCCCTGAAAAAAATTTTCCTGAGAAAAACCCGTTTCATGGAATGGGCGCGGGTGAGCTACAGCGCAAAATTGCCCCTGTAAGGGTTTGTCCTTCCGGGTAATTTCAGGTATAGAAAAAAAAGCGCGGCTACCTGCCCCACTGCCCTTTACGAGTGGGCCTACTTTTTTGTAGAAGAATACTCTTTATTGGTGGTTTTATTCTTTCCATGCCAGCAGGCAACCTTTGAAACACAAGGGCCGCCTGTGAACAAAATGCATTTAACAGCCCGTTTTCGTACAGAAAACCCGGCAAAGACGGGAGGCTCCATGCTGGTTGAACAAACATCCATTTTTCTGGAAAACAAGGTTGGCCGTCTGGCCGAGGTGACAAAATCCCTTGCTGACAACGAGATCAACATCAAGGCGCTTTCCCTTGCCGACACCTCTGAATTCGGTATATTGCGCCTCATTCTCAGCGCACCGGCCAAGGCCCGCCAGGCATTGAAAGATCACGGCTTCACCGTGGGCAGTGCCCAGGTTGTCGCTGTCGAGGTTCCCCACGCCCCCGGCGGCCTGCACACCATTGTGCAACTCATGGGCGAAACCTCCATCAATATTGAATATATGTATGGCTTCCCCTTCATGGGCGACAATGCGGTCATGATATTCCGCTTCGATCAGCCAGATGCGGCTGTCAACCTCCTGAAAGAAAAGAACTTCCGCATTCTTACCCATGACGAGGTTTACGGCTGACCCCTTCGGAACTCCCTTGAAGGCCCTGCAGCCCCGCGTATTTGCCTGCCCGTTTCCTGCGGGCAGCGCAGCACAAACTCTTTTGCGCCCCGACTCATGTCTGTGACTGGACATTCTATGAACAACTACCCGCTCTTCCTTTCCCTGCACGCTGCCACCATTGTTGTGGCAGGCGCTGGCGGGGTGGGAAGGCGCAAAGTGGAATCTCTGCTGAAAGCCGGGCCAGAAGAAATTCGCATTGTGGACCCGGTTCTGGCACACGAAAAAATTCGGGCCGAGATTGCCGGAACTGTGCCCGAAGGGTGCGCAACAACACTCACCTTTGTGGCCGAACCCTTTACCCCTGAAATACTGCGCGGAGCCATGCTGGTTTTTGCAGCCACGCCTTCGGAAGACCTTAACAGGGAAATAGCCGGATACTGCAACAAACTCGGTATTTTGTGCAACAGGGCCGATTCCGAAGAGGGCAGCGACTTTACCGTACCGGCCTGGGTGCAGAGCGGCCCGATCAGCATTGCCGTGAGCACGGGCGGCACCAGCCCTGCCCTTGCCCGCCGGTTGCGTGAAGATATTGAAGACTGGCTTGGCCCCGGCTACGGCAGGCTGGCGCGCCTTTTGGGCAGGGTGCGCCCCTGTGTGCTCTCCCTGGACCTGCCGCAAACGGAAAACGCCCGAATTTTCCGTTCTCTGGCGTACTCTCAATTACTTGATCACCTTGAGAGCGGTGACCTTGAGGGGGCGGCAGCGGAATTACGCGATATTCTGCCCGCCCTGTTGCATGAAAAGGTGGAAGAGGTGTTGCATGAATTATGAAAAACTGCTGCTTTTTGGCGTCATTTTCCTGTATTCTCTTGCCACCCTGGGCATTTTTATCGGCACCCTCGCCTCCCGCAGGGTGGTGAAAAATGCGGCCAATGCCCTGACCCTGGGGGGCTTTGCCCTGCACACCCTTCTTGCGGGGCTCATTCTCACTGTACACAGCCTTGAAGAAATCACTGCCGGCTACTACCTCTTTCTGCTGCCCTGGTTCCTGCTGCTGCTCTACCTGGGGGCCTGGTGGGTGCTGAAACTGCCCTTTTTAACACTGACGGTCGCGCCCTTTTCCCTGCTCATTTCCATTTTTTCCATGCGCCTTACCCGCATGCACATTGAGCTGCCCGAGCACCTCACCGGGGTGTTCATCGGCCTGCACATGGCCTCGCTGTTTTTGAGCATCGGCCTCATTGTTCTGGCCTTTGGCGCAGGGTGCCTCTTTCTCTATATTGAAAAAAAGCTGAAAAAAAAGGCTCCTATCGGCCAGTTTTCCAAAGATTTGCCCTCTCTTGCCACCTTTGACAAAATTAATCATACTGCCGTGCTGGTCGGGTTTCCCCTTTACACCCTCGGCCTTATCACGGGTTTTGTCTGGGCGCCCCTGTTTTTGCAGGCCGTGGTATCGCCCAAGATACTCATTGCCCTTTTCATGTGGTGCCTGTACGCCTTTTTGTTCTATCAGCGGCTGGCCCTCGGGTTGCGCGGAAAAAAGGCCGCCATGCTGGCAGTGGTCATCTTTCTTATTGCCCTTGTTTCCATGATGGTCGATCAAGTCATGTCGCACCACAGTTTACTGGTAATGCCTACATATGAATAAAGAAATCTGCCTGATCGGCCTCAACTACAAAACCGCTCCCGTAGAGGTGCGCGAAGTTTTTTCCCTGCCGGAACACAAAATCCACGAGCAGGGGCACTTCGCGCTTGATGCGGGCATTCGCGAATGTCTGTTTCTTTCCACCTGCAACAGGGTGGAAATACTCACTGTCCTGAAATCCGAAGGACAGGGCGTCAAACAGGCGGAGCAACGCCTGATCAGGCAATGGGCCGCCACGGCGGGCAAGGAAATTGCCGACCTGAAGCCCTATATTTACACCTACTACGGGGCCGAGGCCATTCGCCACCTCTTTTCCGTTGCCTCAAGCCTTGATTCCATGGTGCTTGGCGAACCGCAGATTCTCGGCCAGTTGAAAGACGCCTACCGCACGGCACTGAAAGACAAGACAGCCCGCGTCATTCTTAACAGGCTGATGCACAAGGCTTTTTCCGTTGCCAAACGGGTTCGCTCGGAAACGGGCATTGCTTCGAGCGCCGTATCCATAAGCTATGCCGCTGTTGAACTGGCAAAGCATATTTTCGACGACATGAGCTGTATTCGCGCCATGCTCATCGGTGCGGGCGAAATGGCGGAACTTGCGGCCAGCAACCTTCTGAACGGCGGCGTGCAGTCGCTTGTGGTGGTCAACCGCACTCTGGAGCGGGCAGAGGAACTGGCCGATCGCTTTGGCGCCTCGGCATGCTCCTTTGACACTCTTTTCGAGGCCCTTGCCAATGTGGATATTGTCATCAGTTCCACAGCCTCCACCGAACCCATAATCAATGCCAAAGACATTCGCGGTGTTCTGAAAAAACGAAAAAACCGCCCCATGTTCTTTATTGACATTGCTGTTCCACGGGATATCGACCCGGACGTAAACGAACTGGACAACATTTACCTCTACGATATTGACGATTTGAAAGATATTGTAGAGGAAAACTATGCCAACAGAAAGCAGGAGGCCATCAAGGCCGAGGCCATTGTCCGGACGGAAACGCGCCAATTCATGCTCTGGCTTGACCGGCTCGATCTCCAGCCGACCATTGTCGAGCTTGTGAACAGAGGCGAGGTCATCGCCCAGGCGGAACTGCAAAAAACCCTGAAAAAAATCGGCCCTATCAGCGAAGACATGCACAAGGCCGTTTCCGCCATGCTCACTTCGGTTGTGAAAAAGATGAACCACGCACCCATTGAATTTTTAAAGCGCGACATGGCCTGCCCTGACACGGTCATGATGAATGTGTGCTATGTGCGCCGGGTTTTTGAACTGGACACCGACTGTGAACTGGCGGCAGCCAACAATGGGCGGTGCCCCGAAGACTGCAAGAATTCGCCGGTGGCCTGTGGGCGGGTGCTGGCAAAAAAATAAGACCTCGCGAGTTGTCTTTTGCCCCCTGCCTGCCTTACTCCAGAACCGGCTGAGGGTCATGCCTGTTCAACACACTTCCCTCAGCCGAACCTGTCGCGCCTTGGCAGAGAACAAAATCCACTCTCGCGACAGGGCTGTCCAGCTTACTAGGGGCTGTCTCCAAATAAGGAGTTTTGCTCCAGAAGCAAGGAATCCGGCCCTTTTGGCGAAGGGAGTGTACTCTTCTCGTACTCGACCTGAGA
>JGI994J12354_10003342_pt1 | contig 15044 bp, 12 predicted proteins | sample IntmicLarv3ML3BL_FD_12354 | JGI IMG/M metagenome (IMG submission 12354)
AAAGACCAGAAACAAATGAGACACGCAAACTAACAAATATATAATGCCAATGTCAACCTAAAAATATTAACTACTCGACAAAAACATAACGACAACAAACAATGTCAATAAATCTCAAAAAAACGACCCGTACCAAGCTTGTGAACCTTCAATAAATTCGTCGAACCATGAAAATCAATCGGAAGACCCATAATCAAAACAATGATATCCCCTTTACGATAACCCGATGAAAGAAAAATGTCTTCTACCGTCTTAATTGCTTCATCCAACTCGACTATTACCGGAATCACGGTCGAATACACGCCCCAAATTAAGGATAATTTGTTCTGAATTTTACGAGAGGTTGTAAATGCGAAAATTGGTATATTGGGTCGAAATCGCGAGATAAGCGACGCTGTACCGCCCGTTTGCGTAAACACCGCGATAGCTTCGGCGGATAAGCTTGAGGCCGCGTGACAAGCCGATTCCGCAACCGCTAGAGAAATACTTGCCGATGGTATTGCTTTGTCGTCTTTTTTTATCCATGAATAATTTTTCTCAACGTCCCGGGCAATTCTGTCCATCATTTTAACCGACTCCACGGGAAAATCACCCATTGCTGTCTCGCCAGAAAGCATGATGGCGTCTGTGCCGTCGATTATTGCATTGGCAACGTCCGAAGTCTCGGCTCGTGTTGGTCGCGGATTACGCACCATCGAATCAAGCATCTGGGTTGCGGTAATCACAGGTTTGCCTGCCTTGTTGCACGCGGATATGATCTTTTTTTGATAAAAAGGCACCTTCTCGGCCAGCACTTCCACTCCCAAGTCGCCTCTAGCGACCATAATCGCATCCGCCGATACAAGGATTTTTTTAAAATTTCTAAGTGCCTCAGGTTTTTCGATTTTTGCAATTACCGGAGTATTTAGCCCTTTTGAATATATAATTCGTTTCAAACAATCCACATCCTCAGCCTGGCGCACAAAGGAAAGGGCTACATAATCAACGCCAGCCTCAAGAGCGCTGTCAAGATCGGCGAGATCTTTCTTGGTAAGCGACGGCTCGGAAACAACTGTGCCAGGCAAATTAATACCTTTCTTATTTTTAAGCTCTCCTCCAGAAATAACATGACATTTTACGTTATTTTGAGTAACCGAGACGACTTTCAACTCCATCAATCCGTCATCAAGCAAAATTTTCGAGCCTACTTTGACGTCGCTTGGAAGCGCGTGGTATGTCGTTGGAATAATCCCATTTTCTCCCAACACGTTATCAGTCGTAATAGTGACATTCTCTCCCTTTGTCAAAGTCATGGAGTCTCCAGCCATAATACCCACTCTGATTTTAGGGCCCTGCAAATCCGCAAGAATACCAACATGTTTTCCGGTTTTTTCAGAAATCGAACGAATTAACTGAACAATTTCTTGTTTTGAAGCTGCGTCGCCATGCGAATAATTAAGGCGAAAAACATCCACGCCGGACGCCATCAGTTGAGATATCATTTCCTGAGACGATGTAGCTGGCCCAAGGGTGGCAACAATTTTAGTTTTTCGATATGTTTTTGGCATTTTTAACCCCACAAACTAGTAACCACATTAAACTGTTGATAAAATCAATTGTCGGGAAATCAGTACATCTGTTCCATTTTGGGCACATACCATTTGATCAGATTGTGAGATATTCCGGAAGGAGCCGGATCTATTCCACGGATACGCGAATTAACCACAGGCAACGCATCCGGCACATATAAAAATGTATATGGCTGTTCGTCCGCAAGGATTTCTTGAATACGAAAATAGGCGCTCCGGCGTTTTGCAATATCAAAAGTGTTACGTCCCTGCACAAGCAAGCGATCAACTTCAGCATTTTTATAGCCGATGAAATTTAATTCCCCTGGGTTGGTCTTAGTAGAATGCCATACTTCGTATATATCCGGATCAGGCGTAGTGGTCCACCCCAGTATTACAGCCTCAAAATTTCCCTTATGTACGAATTCTTTTAAAAAAGTAGCCCATTCCACAACGCGGATTTTAACGTCAATTCCAACAAACCCGAGGCGTTGTTTGATAATCTGGGCCGCCAACAAACGCTGCGGATTTCCATGATTGGTAAGAATGGTAAACGAGAAAGGCTTTCCATTCTTCACTAAAATTCCTTCGGAGTTTTTTTCTTTCCAGCCTGCCTGCGCCAGTAGCAGTTTGGCCTGTTTCGGGTTGTAAGGGATATCCCTGACATTTACGTTATAAGCCCATCTGCCTGGCGGAAGCGGGCCATGGGCTTTTTGTCCCATACCTAACAACACGCCCTGAATCAGTTCATCCTTATCAATCGCAGATGTCAGAGCCTGGCGAACACGTTTATCTTCAAAAAGAGGGTGTCTAAGATTATAGCCCATATAAGCGTAACTAGCCGATGGGTATCGGTATTTATTGAATCTTGAAGTAAAAGATCGCGAAAGCGTCTGTCTGGCATACTGGAGAGGCGTCAACCCCATCATATCAATGGAACCAGCCTTAAGTTCCATATACATGGTGGACGGATCTGGAATAACACGGTAGATGAAACGGTTTATGTAGGGACGCCCTTCAAAATAGTCTTCATTAGCATCCAAAACAATTTTTTGCCCGGACACCCACTCCCGGAAACGATAGGGGCCAGTTCCAATCGGATGGCGGGATAGCGGACTTTCGGTAATATTTTTTCCTTCCAGCAAGTGCGCCGGCAGAATACTCGTCCCCCAAGAAGCAAGGGCCGAGGCAAAAGGCGCGGCATATGTAACATTAACAGTATAATCGTCCGGAACTGAGACGCTTTTAACCTGTTTAAAATCCTCGGAATAGGCCGTAGGGGTTTTGGGATCAATAATGACTCGATAAGTATAAAGTACGTCGCGAGAAGTAAAAGGAGAACCGTCATGCCATTTTACATCTTTACGAAGTTTGAAAGTTATGGCAAGTCCATCGGGGGAAACTACGAACGATTCCGCCAGATCACAGACAAGATCAAGATTTTTGTCATACTTAACCAAACCATTATAGATCAGGTTGGAAATGTCATGGGAAGCTGAATCGCTGGCAAGAATTGGGATAAGTGTTGAGGCTTCTGCGGAGGAGCCCTCTATAATGCTATCACCGTAAACCGGTTTCGCATCTTTATCCGCGCTGCGGGAAACTGTAGAAGGCTGACGCCCACACGAGACAACAAACAATATAAAGACAAGTAAAATCCGTTTGAGCCGAAAAAATCGGTTCATCGTTCGCCTTGTTCTTCTTGTAATTTATGGATCTTCGCGGCAAGATCTTTACGATCGGGATCCAGGTCCAGGGCCTTCTTGTATATCCCAAGAGCCTTTTTGAATTCATGTCGGGCCGCATAGGCGTCTCCAAGATGTTCAAGAATCGTGGGATCATCTTTGACTAGTCGGCTTGCCTTCTCAAGATTAGCTACCGCCTTATCGTAAGATTTCATCTTAAAATATGTCCAACCAAGACTGTCAAGAATGAAGCCGTCATTAGGACGAATTTCAACCGCCAACTTGAGATGCCGCAAGGCTTCATCCAAATTCACTCCCATTTCCGCATAAGTATAACCAAGATAATTGAGCGCTTGGGCGTCTTCTGGATCAATGCTTATCACCCTTTTTATATGCTTAATAGAGCTCTGTTTTTTTCCCAGCGCGTCATATAATACCCCAATACGGAAATGCAGCCGAGCGTCGCTTCCAAAACGCGTTTCGGAACTAAGCAGCAAGTCCAACGCAACGCCAGTTTTACCGACAGCCTCATATATTGTGGATAGATTGAGATACAGTTCTATCTGTTCAGGGTTTGCGGCAATGGCGCTTTTAAGGGCGTCTATCGCTTCATTTTTCTTGCCCTGCTCCGAAAGAATAAAGGCTATATGTCCAACGGCATCGATATATACCGGAGAATCGGACGGTATTTTTATGAGTTCTGAATAAGCTCTGTTTAAATCACCTTTTTCCTCAAAAGCAATCCCAAAATAAAGCCTGAGGGGATACGCCAAAGGATCTTTTTCCAATAATCCAGCAAAAATTGAAATTGCGTCATCATGCTGATCCAGCTCAAGATTAATCAGTCCAATCTTCCTCATGCTCTCCGTCACATTAATTCCGGACTCAACAGAATGATTAAGATATACTAAAGCCTCTTCAAGTCGACGCTGCTGAATAAGAAGTTGAATCAGACGTTGTTCTATCGCTAGCCTGCTGTCATCTTCCTTCAGAAGGCGTTTATAAACTGCGATTGCCTTGTCGTATTCGCCCAACGCTTCGTAAGAAACTGCCATATCTATGGAAGCTTGGGTAAATTCGGGCTTAAGTTCCAAAAGTTTGCCGTAATAAGCCACAGCTTCTCGGTAAAGCCTCATTTGACCATAAGTTCTGGCGAGATAATAATACCCGAGAGCCGATTCAGATTTCTGTTTAATCAAGTCTTTAAGAATACTTACCGCATCCGCATATTCAAACTGGCGGGTCAGAACAATAGATAAATGCAGATATGCGTCTTCTTTATTTGGATCAAGCTTGATTGCTGTACGGAAATAGTCGGCGGCCTCAACATCTTTTTCAGCCGCGAGCATTAAAATGCCGGCCATTAGATACGGTTCACGGTAAGCCGGATCAAGTTTTATCGCCTGGGTAACATACTCCATGGCTTCTCGAGATTGGCCAGCCTTCACTTTATTCTCCGCCATAGCCGTATATAAAAACGCCGATGACGGATCCAGTTTAATAGCATCGCTCAAATAGCTCTGCGCAACGAAAAAATCACCTTCAATACTTGAAAGCCGCGCACGGGAATAGAGATATAGGGCATGAGCGCTATTATCGCGGGAATCCGGCGAAGCGCCCAGAGGGAGAGAGGCATGATTACCAATAACGGCGCATGAAACAAGCGTAAAGGCAAACAAAATCATGCTCGATACAAATTTCATTGCAAAATTAATCCGTTTCTTTGAAAATGTATGAAATTAACACGTAATTTATATGTGCGTCAAATGATATAAAAAAATCCGGGGATTTGCCTACAGACTTGATTTTATATAGATTTTTTTTAGCAAATATGGAGCTACGATGACACGAAGCGTATTAAAATCTCTCTTGAAACCGGAAGCGTACCCGGAGCCGGTTACAAATGTGGAGATGCTCCAGACTCAGGTTTCATGGTTATTCATTACAGACAATCATGTCTATAAAATCAAAAAGCCGGTTAATTTTGGCCTTATTGATTTTTCAAGTATTGATCGAAGACGCTTCTACTGCAATGAAGAGGTCAAATACAACAGACGCCTCTGTCCCAACATCTACGAAGGCGTCGCGGAGTTGCGTCAGACCCCATCGGGGTTCGGCTTTTTCGGAGCTGGCCAAATAATCGATTACGCCGTAAAAATGAGGCGCCTTCCAACAGAGCGAATGCTTAATCGCCTCATCAAAGACAATACCGCGTCTGTTTCGGATCTCCGGTCTGTTGCCCGCGTAATCGCCGGTTTTCACCGCTCCGCGCCAACCTCCCCCATCATCGCTGGATATGGATCCATTGAACAGATACTCAATGCATGGAATGAAAATTTAGAATACATAAGCTCCTCTGAAAATTTAAATTTTTCTACGGCTGAATGCGAGAGCGTTAAAAAATGGGCAAGTTCGTTTACCGACCGTAACGTCGCGTTATTTGAAAGAAGGATTACCAACGGATTTATACGCGAATGCAACGGTGATATTCATCTGGAAAATATATGCCTGACCAACGGATCCGTATATATTTTTAACTGCATAGAATTCAGCTCTCGTCTCCGCTACTGCGATACTGCTTCAGACATCGCTTTTTTGCTCATGGATCTCGATTTTCACGGCAAACGCGATCTGTCCCAGGAAGTCTTGGCCACATATCAAGAAGCGTCCGGGGATGAAGAAATATTTGCGTTAATTGACTTCTATAAAATTTATCGCGCCTTCGCGTATGGAAAGGCCTTGGGCATGGAAGAGCTCAACGCCAACATGGATCGCTCCGCCAACTCTGCGGCAATTCTGAAAGCGACTAATTATTTCAGATTGGCGCGCGGTTATATCGAAAAAAACAGGCTGTCGCAAACTCTCTTTATCACATGCGGCCTCAGAGACTGTGGAAAAACTACACTTGTGAATCAACTTGCCTTTGAGCTGGGAATTCTCTCTTTCGATTTTGATAGCTATCGAAAAGAAATGAATGAAACTTCTCCGCCGCTACCCGCCTCGCCCTCCTCAGAAGACGATCTGCGTTCTCAGCAGACTAATGAAACAATATATGGGGAGCTTTTAAAATTGGCTGAGCGAGAAATCCGGGCGGGACGTTCGGCTATTGTAAGCGCTAGCTTTTCTAGCAAGAATGATCGAAACAGCTTTGCAAACATGGCTCAACATTACGGAGCGTACTTTTTAATTATTCATGTTTCATGCGCCGAAACAACCAATCGCCGCAGATTAAGCGTCGCCGTATCCGATCACACGGAACCAAGCGATAAACTCAAACTTTTCACTGATCAGCATCAACCTTTTGAACCCCCGGAAATCGGCGAAGGTATCATTGTGCCCATTCGTTCAATGAACGCGAAAAATATCACGAATGCAATTTATAACAAACTAGCTAATTATACAGCAAAGGATCGAGTATGAATTTTAAAACAGAAACGACAGACAATCGCACGATTGTTTTCGTACGGGAAGAAAGACTTGACGCTCACAATTCTAATGATTTGAAAACAGAAATGAATCGGATTTTTGACAGCGGATCAAAAAATCTAATTATTGATCTCAGAGAGGTACGGTTCATAGACAGTTCCGGACTGGGCGCGTTGGTTTCCGGATTCAAAAACGCCTCGACCCGTCAAGGTTCTCTGAAGCTTTCGGGGCTTCAAACGCAAGTCAAATCAATGTTCGAGCTGACACGGCTTCACCGAATTTTTGATATATATCCAAATACCGACGAGGCTCTGAATAGTTATTAACCCATCTAGCAAACGGGTAAATCATGAAACATGATATAGAAATAACTATAAAAATACCGAATCAAACTCGCTACATAAGGCTTGTCGGAAACATCGCCGAAAGCATCGCCAGAGATATCTGTCAAATTCCGGAAAGTCGGGAAACATTTGCGTTCAGTATGAATGTGGCGACGACCGAAGCCGTAACAAACGCTATAAAACACGCAAACGTCGCAGATCCTGACAAAGAAGTGCGCATCTCCATCGCGGCGACAAAAGACGAAATTAATATAAAAGTTTACGACTGCGGCCAAGGATTTGACATCAATTCCATCCCAAGCCCTAACCTTGACTCTAATTGTCTCAACGAAACTGGGCGCGGAATGTTTATCATAAGAGCTCTTATGGATTCTGTCTCATATGGAAAAACAAACGGCGGCAACGCGCTGGCAATGAAAAAGGAAATTAAATAATTTTATTTTATCCGGCGTTTACCAGCTTAATTCAATTGATCAGCGTCAACTGTTTACAACGTTTTAATATATCTCTCTTACGCGTGAGTTATTCGAGAGGATCGCGGCCAATCCGGGAAAATACTGTCTCGTAATCCAGTGGCCTTAAAATGATAAAAACAATGACGACATAATTTCCTCTTATTTTGCAAAATCTTTTCTTCTTTACAGTAATATAATAATTGATTTATTGTTCAACATTAAACTTTCTTCCGATCTTAAGGACTGCATGGATATCAGCAAAATTCGAAACTTTTCAATTATCGCTCACATCGACCATGGCAAATCAACACTGGCCGACCGTCTTCTGGAATACACCGGCGCGTTGACAACACGGGAAATGCAGAATCAATTCCTTGATAAAATGGATTTGGAGCGGGAGCGCGGCATCACTATCAAGGCGCAGACTGTCAGGCTAAACTACCGCGCCGATGATGGCAACGATTACATCCTGAATCTGATAGACACTCCGGGACATGTTGATTTCGCGTACGAAGTTTCACGCTCCATGTCTGCGTGCGAGGGCGGTCTTTTGGTGGTCGACGCATCTCAGGGAGTTGAGGCTCAAACTCTTGCCAACGTTTATCTTGCGTTTGATAATAACCTCGAAGTCTTCCCTGTTCTGAACAAAATTGATCTTCCTGCGGCGGAACCTGAACGAGTAATAAATGAAATTGAGGAAATAATCGGACTAGACGCCCATGACGCCGTTTTGGCTAGCGCTAAGGAAGGCGTTGGAACCCATGAAATACTGGAAGAAATTATCAAAAAAATACCTCCGCCAAAAGGCAATTCTTCCGCCCCTTTAAAAGCCCTGCTTTTTGATTCTTGGTATGACCAATATCAAGGAGTAATAATTTTAGTGCGCATTTTTGAGGGAACGCTCAAAAAAGGCGATAGAATCCTTCTGATGGCCACAAATAGTGTGTTTGAAGCCTTGAAAATCGGTGTGTTCGCACCTCATATGATTGAGACACCGCAACTAACGGCTGGAGAAGTGGGTTTTGTAATTGCTGGTATCAAGGAGGTGTCCGACGCAAAAATCGGAGATACGATTACCTTACCGGCATATCCCTGTTCCGCCCCTCTGGAGGGATTCAAAGAAGTAAAACCGATGGTTTTTTCCGGATTGTATCCCATTGACACGGTTCAATATGAACAGTTACGCGACGCGCTGGCAAAACTCAAACTTAATGATTCTTCCTTTTCATATGAACCAGAAACATCGGTAGCTCTGGGATTTGGCTTTCGTTGCGGCTTTCTTGGACTGCTCCACATGGAAATCATCCAGGAGCGTCTAGAACGCGAATTCGGCCTTGACCTGATCACTACGGCGCCAACGGTTGTCTACCGCATTCACCGCGTAACCGGAGATGTGGAGAACATTGAAAGCGCTAATCAGATGCCAGAGCTTCAACATGTGGATTTTATTGAGGAGCCATTCATCCTAGCCCACATTCATCTACCGAACGAGTTCGTTGGCGGGGTTCTGGCGCTATGCGAAGACAAGCGCGGCGTACAGCGCGAGATAAAATATCTCACCCAAAGTCGCGTTATGATCATTTACGAACTTCCTTTAAACGAAATAGTGTTGGATTTTTACGACCGACTTAAATCCATAACCAAAGGCTACGCCTCTCTTGACTACGAGCACCTTGAATATCGCCGCAGCGATCTCGTGCGCATGAATATTTTGATAAATGGCGAAACCGTAGACGCTCTATCAGTAATACTTCACCGCGATAAAGCCTATTATAAGGGCCGCGACCTTGCTTCCAAAATGAAAGAACTCATTCCTCGTCAGATGTTTGAAGTGGCCATTCAGGCGTCAATAGGAAACAAAGTCATTGCAAGAGAGACGGTAAAGGCCATGCGAAAGGACGTTTTGTCAAAATGTTACGGGGGAGACATTACCCGCAAACGCAAACTGTTAGAAAAGCAAAAAGAGGGTAAAAAAAGGATGAAAAACGTGGGTAATGTCGAATTGCCTCAGGACGCTTTTCTGGCGATTTTAAAAGTAGATTAAAACTTCTTTGACGACAAAAACGCAGAAACTTTACTGAATGAAATTCATCCGCGCCCAGTTATAAGGAACCGAATATGCAACAGAAAACCGAAACACCTCGAGAAGGAACCGAAACTTCGCAAGATACCGCTTCAAAACCAACCATGACAAACGCCAAGAAAAAAAGCGTTTGGCGCGAATGGACTGAAGTCATCGTAATTGCCGTACTAATGGCTCTTGTAGTTCGCGCGTATCTTATACAGGCATTCAAAATTCCCTCGGGATCCATGGAAGACACCCTCCTTGTCGGCGACCATCTGTTCGTAAACAAATTTATCTATGGCACAAAGGTTCCTTTCACCGATTTTAGCGTTTTAAAGTTCAGGGATCCTCGTCAGGGCGATGTGATTGTCTTTGAATGGCCCGTCGATCCCAGCAAAGATTATATAAAACGTATTATTGGCGTTCCGGGTGATGTAGTGGAGGGAAAAGATAAGAAAATATATGTAAACGGGGTTCACTACCAGAATCCTCACGAAATCCATAAGGAAGACGAGCTCGTCCCAAAGGAAAGGAACCCTCGCGACACATTCGGGCCGCTAACCGTGCCCGACAACTCCTATTTTGTACTGGGAGACAACCGAGATCGTTCATATGACAGCCGTTTTTGGGGGTTCGTCAGCCGCGACAAGATCAAGGGACTCGCATTTATCAAATACTGGTCGTGGGATTGGGAGACCTTGAAGCCACGACTGAACCGTATCGGCAAACCAATCAATTAATTGATCATATAAATTATAGATGGAGAATGTTAATGGAAAATTTGGAAACCTGGAAGCGTTCGGACTATTGCGGCAGCCTAACAAGCCGCGATATTGGACGTGAAATCACCCTGATGGGATGGGCGCTTCGTCGTCGCGACCACGGTGGTTTGATTTTTATAGACTTGCGGGATCGCGAGGGAATAGCTCAGATTGTTTTTGATCCGGAAATAAACTCCCAAGCCCACAAAATTGCCGAAACCGTGCGCAGCGAATATGTGCTGGCTATTAGGGGAAAAGTTATACCGCGCCCGGAAGGGACTGTAAACCCGGCCATGAAAACCGGAGAGGTGGAAATCCGGGTTACAGAATGCAAACTGCTTAATCGTTCGAAAACGCTTCCGTTCATGCTTGACGAATACAGTGAGGTCAATGAAAACATCAGCCTAAAATATCGATATCTTGATCTACGCAGACAACAGCTTCAGCAAAACCTCATACTTAGATCTAAGGTTTCACAAATCACTCGCAATTATCTAATAGAAAAGAACTTTATTGAAATAGAAACCCCTTTTTTAACAAAATCGACTCCAGAAGGAGCGCGTGATTTTCTGGTGCCTTCCCGCATTAATCCAGGCACCTTTTACGCTTTGCCTCAATCTCCGCAAATTTTCAAACAAATTCTCATGATCTCCGGGTTTGATCGTTATTTCCAAATTGCGCGCTGTTTCCGCGACGAAGATCTACGCTCGGACCGTCAACCGGAATTTACCCAGATTGATTGCGAGATGTCCTTCATTGATAGAGAGGCCATCATGGACATGATGGAAGGTCTGATCGCCGCTATCTTTAAACAGATAAAAGGCGCTGATGTTCAACTGCCCATAGAACGAATAACCTACGAAGAATCCATACGTCGATTTGGCGTCGATAACCCGGACCTCCGTTTCGGCATGGAATTGTGCGATCTTACGGATATTGTCGGAAAATCTGATTTTAAGGTTTTTGCAGAAACGGCCGCTAAAGGAGGCATTGTCAAGGGTATAAATGCCAAGACCTGCGCCTCATTTTCTCGAAAAGAAATTGATGACCTAACTGAATTCGTTAAAATTTACGGGGCCAAGGGCCTTGCGTATGTAAAAATAGAGAATGGCGAATGGCGCTCTCCCATTGCAAAATTTTTCACATCCGATGAAATTACGGCGATGAACCAGGTTTTCGGAGCGGAAGACGGCGACTTATTGTTTTTCGTTGCGGACAAACCCAAAACTGTGAACGAATCGCTGGGCAAACTGAGAAACCATCTTGCAGCTACCTTAAAACTGACCAAGAAAACTGATTTCCGTTTTGTATGGATAACCGATTTTCCGCTCCTGGAATGGGACGAGGAGGAAAAGCGGTGGACGGCGGTACACCACCCCTTTACTGCGCCAATGGACGAAGATTTTACCCGTCTAAAAACGGATCCCGGAAATTGCCGCGCCAAGGCTTATGATCTAGTGCTGAACGGAAATGAAATCGGTGGGGGTTCCATTAGAATTCATCAAGAAAAACTACAGGCTATCATGTTTGAATTACTAGGAATACCGCCCGAATCAGCCCGCGCTAAATTTGGTTTTTTACTGGATGCTCTGGAATTCGGAGCTCCGCCGCACGGAGGCATTGCATTCGGCCTAGATCGTCTTATCATGCTTATGACCGGAAGCGAATCAATACGCGATGTAATTGCTTTCCCCAAAACCCAGAAAGGAGCCTGTCTCATGTCCGAAGCTCCATCAAAGGTAGAAAACAAACAATTGCGGGAGTTAAACATCCGTCTAGCCGAAAAGCCCGTTTGATCTAATACTTACATGCGGAGACATGTTTTTGTCATAGTGATTTTTCTAAGCTTTCTGACGCTTTCGTGTTCTGCCTCTTCAACCTCACGTCGCACGCAGGCGGCGCGCATGCTAGACAATCTCGACCGTCAGGGAGCCTTGGAGTATCTACCCCAGGAATATCAGAATCTGCTTGAAACCTATGAACAGGGAGAAGCTATTCATTTCGTTCTAAAGAAAGATCGAAAAGCTAATGAATTTTATCAGCTGGTTCTTCAAAAAGGTTCTATTCTGGGGGAAAATCTAAGGCTGTTGAAAGAGCAAAGCATTATTGAAGCGGCAGCCCGCGCCGAAGAAGAACGTCTCGCCCGCCAAGCGGCGGAGGCCGCAGAACGCCAGCGTCTTCAGGAACAACGCAAAGCCGCGGAAAAAGCTGCGATTGCGCGTACGTTTAAAACAATCGAACACCGGGAACCAGTAATTTCCCAACCAACAAGGTATACGGTTCGCCGCGGAGAGACCCTTCCCCAGATTGCCGCCCGCAATGAAATCTATAACGATTCGTCTCTCTGGCCTCTTATTTACCGAGCCAATCGCGATCAAATTAGGGATCCGAAACATCTCTGGCCGGGGCAAACCTTGAAAATCCCACGAAATTTTACTCGCGAACAGGCTTTAGAAGCGCAACGATACTCAAATAAAAAATGATTAGGTTCTATTTAATCCGCTTCGACGATTTTTCAAGAAAATTTTTGCGCACATAAGAACACTGCTTTCAACTACCGTTTTACTTATCCATGTTATTTTCAAATTTTATCCGTAAAAGCCTTAGCCTCACTATTAAAGAAAACGTTTGCGTCCTTGATATGTGCAACTTCTTGGTTTATATTGGACGAGTTTTTTATTTCGCCTAGGGAGAAACACCATGATGCGTCAGAAGATTGCGCTGATTGGAGCTGGACAAATTGGCGGCGCGCTCGCTCAGCTCATCGCTCAGCGCGAACTTGGCGATATTATGCTTTTTGATGTTCTTGAAGGCCTTCCTCAGGGCAAAATCCTTGATCTTGCCGAGGCGTCGCCGGTTGACGGTTTTGATATTCATCTGAAGGGCGTCAATTCCTACGAAGAGATATCCGGAGCCAATCTCGTCATCATTACAGCCGGGCTCCCCCGTAAACCAGGCATGAGCCGCGATAGCCTGATAGCCACAAATTCAAAAATCATGTATTCCGTCGCCGAAGGGATCAAACATCATGCCCCCGACGCATTTGTAATTGTAATTTCCAATCCTCTTGACGCTATGGTGACATTATGTCACAGAATTGCCGGTTTTCCCAAAAATCGAGTCATGGGCATGGCAGGAGTGTTGGATTCCGCCCGTTTTGCAACATTCATTGCTTGGGAACTTGGAATTTCCGTAAAAAATGTCTCCGCCCTAGTTCTCGGAGGGCATGGCGATGAAATGGTGCCGCTCATCAGGTACGCAAACGTATCCGGAATACCGGTTATGGACTTGCTGAAAAAGAAATATAACAGTTCAGCCAAAGCCAGAAAAATTATGGAAGCCATGGTAAAACGCACAGCCAACGCCGGCGGAGAAATAGTTGAGCTGCTCAAAACCGGTTCCGCCTATTACTCTCCGGCTGCGGCGGCCATTTGTATGGCGGAAGCCATACTGTTTGATCAGAAACGCGTTCTGCCGGTTTGCGCTTTACTTGAGGGTGAATATGGGGTGAACGGATATTTTGTGGGAGTTCCTTGCGTTCTTGGGGCCAATGGCGTTGAAAAAATCATCGAACTTGATTTGAACAAAACAGAACAAAAGCTGTTCAGTAATTCGGTTGCTTACGTTCGGGAGCTTGTTGACAGTTTGAATCAGATTCATTTTCCAACGCATTAAAACTCTGACGTTTTTTATCCGCAGCGCAGATATTTTTTCCGACAAACAAAACTGCGTACGCACTACCCCGCCTTCCTTATCAGGCTTTCGCTACTCAAAACATTTGACGAGCGTAAACTTTTAACATCCTTGCAACTTTCTTGGCGGCGCGCATAAAAACGACGCTTGCCGAATTGCTTCGACTGAATTATATAGCCTCCTTGATATCGCGAAATATTTTTTACAATCAGCCATATATGGAAATGGAGCTACGCGCTATGGAAAAAGCGTTACACAAGATTGAGATCAATGAAAAATATTGTAAGGGTTGTTATATCTGTATCGAGTTTTGCCCTACAAAAGTCTTGGAAATGAAAGGCATGCTGGCCGCAGCCGTCGCGCCGGAAGCCTGTATGGCGTGCATGCAATGCGAGTTGCGCTGCCCGGATTTCGCCATCAAAATCATTGCCGCGCCAGATAAGGGGAGGAAATAGATATGTCAGAGAATGTGGCGTTTCTGCAGGGTAACGAAGCCGCAGCCCGCGGAGCGCTTTACGCGGGTTGTTCTTTTTTTGCCGGTTACCCAATAACGCCGGCCACTGAAGTCTCCGAAGTTCTAGCGGCCGAGCTTCCGAAAACCGGCGGCCGGTTTATTCAAATGGAAGACGAGATAGCGGCCATGGCGGCCTGCCTCGGAGCTTCGCTGACCGGAGCCAAAACCCTGACGGCCACTTCTGGTCCCGGATTTTCCCTGAAACAAGAGCTTATCGGATACGCCTGCATTGCCGAAATCCCCTGCGTTATCATTAACGTCATGCGCGGCGGCCCATCCACTGGTATGCCCACAGGCCCCAGTCAATCGGATATCATGTGCGCCAAATGGGGCACTCATGGCGATCACCCCGCCATTTGCCTGACGCCAGCCTCCGTACAAGAGCTGTTTGAAGAGACTGTCAGGGCATTCAACCTGTCGGAAAAATACCGTACTCCAGTCACGGTTATGCCTGATGAAATTGTGGCTCATATGCGCGAACGCATTGTGATACCTGAACCAGGATATCTAGAGATAATAAATCGTACCCCTCCTTCCGTCCCTCCCGAGCTCTA
>JGI994J12354_10003343_pt1 | contig 15043 bp, 13 predicted proteins | sample IntmicLarv3ML3BL_FD_12354 | JGI IMG/M metagenome (IMG submission 12354)
TCTACTCTTTGCTCATAGCTGTATTTTGCCATTGAAAAAGTGCACCTCCAAGAGTTAGTTTTGTTGTCTAACTTTTGGGGTGCACTTCATTTCGGGTTCCTTTTTTCTAAATTGACATTATTGCAAATTCAAAGTTGCAGGGGTTAAAATGTAAAAGTACAAACATTATTCATGCCGGTATTGACACTCAAATCATATATTTTTGCCTCGCCGTTAACAATAACCCTAACTTTTATAGGTGTTTCACCTTCGGTTCTCTTGCTGTACACATTAACCTTTACGGTATATGTACCGCTTGGCGGATTGTCCCAGTAGATGTTTTCAATCGGATTTACTACATAAGTCGAAACCTGCCTGTCAACATCCAAGCGCCCGCCGAATGAATCACTCGAGTTAGCATAATAAATTGTATTGCCTCTCGGATTTGTAACATGCAAATCAAGGTCATCTGTTGTATTCCATAGCAGCGAAACAGTAACCTTACCGACCTTTGCACCTGCATCAATAAAAATCTTGTCTGTTTCGGTTATTCTGGATGCCTTAAAAGCATCTATGGCTTCGGAGAGATTGTCATTCGCTTCATCAACCTGCTCTTGCCTGGAAAGCAAGTCCTCAAGCACGATGGTCGAAGAATCCAAAACCTCTTTAATTTTGGCTTTTGAGCCGCTTCGATAGCTTCCGACCTCATTATTGCCTTCGGTTGCATCGTCATACAGCTGTCTCGCGGTGTTGACGTTTTTCTGCAGTTCAACACGGTCGGTCGGCACAATTATCTTTTCTCTGAACATATATAATGCTTCATTCATTTTTTCAAAAGCATCATGTGCCTCGTCATAGGTCAGTATTGGTTTGCCGACAACGATTTTACATTCCTCTAAAATCAGTTCTAATTCTTCCTTTGCGCCCTCGACACAGTTTCCCGGTTCTTCCCCGGTTTCGGTATTGTCATATGTATCCTGCGATTCGGATAAAATACGTTCCAGCTCGGCAAGCATATTTTCGTCCAAGTCATATTCAAATAAACCAACTTCGGTATGGTCTCCGGTGGGGCTGTATCCAATCAATTTTATAATCAAATGCCCATTCACAGCGAAAGGAAGTTTGTACGGAGGTGATGTTTCTGTGGGTTCACTGTCATCTGTTGTGTAATAGTAAGCATGACCAAGCCTTGCTTTATCTGAAATGAAACGCACATCAACAGGTTTTACATATATGCCCGGGGCGGGTTCGGCAATCGGCATCACAGGCATTTCATTCGCTGAATCAAGCAGTTCACGAATCGTTTTGGAAATATTATCAATTCCAACCACATCAACATATTTGAGTAATATCTCATATGCCGATTTCGGGGCGATGTCCTTAATCAAGTAAATGATTTCCAATAATAGGTCTTCGTTAGTTATATCCAAATCCTGTGCTTCTTTTAAACAGGAAATAGCTGATTCGATATCGCCTAAGCCGATATAACCTTTTGCTTTACCAACCCTTGCTTCGGTGCTTTTTGCTTCTATCTTTATAGCTTTTGAAAATTCTACAATAGCTTCTTCGTATTTGTTTTCTAAAAGGTATTTATTACCTAAGTCCATAAACTGTGTGTAAAATTTCGGTTTCGCGTGAATACTGTATACACCCACGCCCAGTACAGACATAACAACAGCCGTTATCAGCAGCGTTGTCACAATCTTCATTATATTACTCTTCATAGGCATGTCCACACGTCAAAAAAATCTTGCGTTGTAAGTGTTTGCATAAGGCGCAATGAAATTTATACGTGGACTCGTCACCTGCTTTCTTTTATATTGTATTTTTCATACTATAGGCAATTTAATGATGTGACCATTCTTATGCATCATAAGGCTCTTCAGCCGATTCCCCAATCGGCTCTTCGACTGATTCCTCAATCGGCTCTTCAGCCGATTCCTCAATCGGTTCTTCGACTGATTCCTCAACCGGCTCTTCTACTGATTCCTCAACCGGCTCTTCGACCGATTCCTCAACCGACTCTTCGACTGATTCCTCAACCGACTCTTCGGCTGATTCCTCAACCGGCTCTTCAGCCGATTCCTCAACCGACTCTTCTGCTGATTCCTCAACCGGCTCTTCGATCGGCTCTTCAACAAGGGTATAGAGCGGTATAATCGGTTGTGGATTCTGTTCTTCCGTATAAGTATTTAAGTTTGAGTTGTTTTTGTTTTTCGTTCGGAACAACAACAGCAGCACCAGCACATCTAAAACGATAACCAGAGCGCCGATTGTAAGCAGATATGGAACCGGATTCAGAAACACCGATTCTATATCAAGCAAGACAACAGTTGCGACACCAAAAATGAAAATCGCAATCACCTGCGCTATAATCAGCATTATGTAGTGTTTTGCAGTGTGTATTTTTTCCATAAATTCCCCACTCCTTCTTTAGTTTTAAACCCAATTTTTACATGTAGCAATATCTATTATATTGTATCCTTTGTGATGTATGCTGTCAATGCAATATTTAAGAATTTTTGCAAAAAAATGAGTTTTTTTGTAATAAAAAATTCATAGCCTTAACCTGCCACAAATACATATGGCGGTGCTATGATTTTTTATTTTATCATAGAACTCCTCTGTTTGTCTTTTATCTTTTTGTTTTTACATACTTTCTTTCACACTCTCTGTTTTCACATATCAATCTTATCCAAAATCCCACTCAACTTCGCAATCGCGATGCCATAATTCGTAACCGGCACACCCTGCGCTTTCGCCTGTTCTATCCTCGCAAGCACATATCTGCGGTTAAACATACACGCGCCGCAGTGTATGATCAGCGCGTAGCCCGACAAATCCTTCGGGAAGTCATTGCCGCTTACGATATCGACCGCTAAACCTTCGCCTACCTTAGATTTCAGCATCCTCGGCAGCTTTACCCTACCGATATCCTCGCCGAGCGGCGCATGAGTACATGCTTCGGTTATCAATATGCGGTCGGTCGGCTGCAATCGGTCTATCGCTGCCGCGCCGTCCACAAATGTGCCTATATCGCCCTTGTACCGTGCAAACAGTGTGGAAAACGACGTGATTAAGCTATCCTGCGGCTTGTTTTCATACACATACGCAAACACCTGTGAGTCGGTTATAATCAGCTTCGGCGGCTGTTTTAGCGCATCTATAGCATCCTGCATATTTTCGGTCGTTGCGCTCATTACAACGCATTTATTATCCAGCAAATCGCGGATTGTCTGCACCTGCGGAAGTATCAACCGACCCTTCGGCGACTGTATATCCTGCGGCATAACCAGCAAAACTACGTCTTTTGGTGACACAAGATGTCCAACGATACTGCTAAGCTCGAAATCCTTTGGCATCAGCCGTACCAATGCCGATTTTATTCCGTCTATACCCCGCCCCGTTTTGGCGTTTACTTTCACCGTGGGTATGTCAAATACGCTCTCGATTTTTTGAACTATCTCGCCGTCAGATGTATTTGCCACCGCCAGAATCGGTATATTCGCCTTTTTTATATCATCCACCCACTGTGATGCGGACTCTATATCATCGTCCGCAAACACCATAATCGCAATATCGGCGATTTGAATCGCCTGTTTGGTTTTTTCAACACGCATCAATCCGAGTTCTCCCGAATCGTCAAATCCGGCGGTGTCTATAAACACACACGGTCCGAGCGGATGCACCTCCATCGCTTTTACAACCGGGTCTGTCGTTGTGCCTGCAACATCCGACACAAGCGCGGTATTCTGCCCTGTAATGGCGTTTGTCAGCGACGATTTTCCGGCGTTGCGTTTGCCGAGTATCACAATATGAAGCCGTTCCGATTTCGGCGTCTGGTTTAAGCTGCTCATTGCCGCACCCCCTTAAAATCTAAAATCACGCTCGCCCAAATTTAGTCGTTCGATGTACTCCTGCGCCTTGGTTTTAACATCAACACTCGGAATGCGCGCAATCTCGTTTTCAATCGTCTTCAATCCTATCGCTTTCGTTTCCGCGCTTGCGTAATCCTCAAGATACTCCTTAAACGTCATAAGCGAGTTTGCCTGACACACATTTTTAATCTGCCCCGTCTTAGCAAGGCGCATAAATCGGTCGCCCGTACGCCCTTCGCGGTAGCATGCTGTGCAAAAACTCGGCACATATCCAAGTTCACACAGCCAGCGCACCACCTCGTCGAGCGTACGGTCGTCGTTTATCTCAAATTGTTCTGTATCAACACTGTCGCTCTCGTCCTCGCTGTAGCCGCCAACGCTGGTTTTCGACGCGCCGCTTATCTGCGACACTCCGACTTTCAGCACATCTGCCCTGCTCTGCTCCGATTCGCGTGTGGATATAATGATGCCTGTATACGGCACGGCAAGCCGCAGTATCGCGACAATTTTGCGGAAAAGCGCGTCTGTTATAGAATTCGGAAACGCATCTAAATCCACATCGTCCGCCGGGCGTATGCGCGGAACGCTGATGGTGTGCGGTCCTACTCCGAAGGTGTCCTCTAAGTGCTTGGCATGTAGTAATAATCCGACAAAATCATAGCGATACTCATACAATCCAAAAAGCACGCCTATGCCGACATCGTCTATCCTGCCCTGCATCGCCCTGTCCATCGCTTCGGTGTGGTATGCGTAGTTGTGCTTTGGCCCCTTCGGGTGCAGATACTCGTACGTTGGTTTGTGGTATGTTTCCTGGAAGAGTATATATGTGCCGATGCCCGCATCTTTGAGTTTTTGGTAGTTTTCAACCGTCGTCGCAGCTATATTTACATTTACGCGCCGAATTGCGCCGTTTTTGTGTTTGATGGAATATATGGTCTTAATGCTTTCAAGCACATACTCAATTGGCGAATTGACAGGGTCCTCTCCGGTCTCCAGCGCAAGGCGTTTATGTCCCATATCCTGCAGCGCGGTGACCTCTTTTATTATCTCCTGCTGCGTCAACTTTCTGCGCGGAATATGGCAGTTTGAGCCGTGGTATGGGCAGTAGATACACTCATTTACGCAGTAATTCGAAAGATACAGCGGCGCAAACATTACGATTCGCTTGCCGTATATCTCTTCTTTCACCTTCGCCGCAATGTCGAATATGCGTTCCAACAATGCTTCATTCTCGCATTCCAAAAGCACTGCTGCCTCGCGGTAATTCAGTCCTTTGTAGCTTGCCGCTTTGGTCAGTATTTCGTCGATAAGCGCCACGTTGCCCTTATTTTGACATGCATATTCTATTGTTTCAAGTATTTCGCTGTCGGCTATAAACTCCGCCGCGTTTGGCGATTTGCTGTTATACATAATATCATCCCTTTTCTTGTCTCATTGTGGTCTATTTCGGCTCGCGCCCAACACTTCTAATCTGCGCTTCCAGCTCGCGGCGTTCGGTCACAATGTCCTTCGCTTCACCGAAGTCGACGGGGTATATCTCATACATCTGCCGATAATCCGGCGGTGTGACTTTACGCATTATTACGTTTGCGCCGCATGAAAGTATGTCGTCTTTCGCATCCTTGCTAAGTACGCCAAGCGCCGTTGTCGCGGGCAGATTGCAATGCGGCAGGATAAGCCGTGTCAGTGCAACCGCGCGTTTGGTAAGCTCAATGCTTCCGTGCAGATGGTCTCGCAATGGCGTATCCGGGTGTGGTATAAACGGACCGATTCCCGCCATATCGCATCTTAGCTCTTTGAGCAGCAGTATATCCTTCGCAATTGTACGCGTCGTTTGCCCCGGCAGACCTATCATAAATCCACTGCCTGTTTCGTAGCCGAGTTGTTTGATATTCATCAGACAGTTTATGCGGCTTTCAAGTCTTGCGTCGGGATGCAAGGCGGCGTATATCTCCATATCCGCAGTTTCGTGCTTTAGCAGGTATTTGTCGGCTCCGCATTCACGCAGATATTTGTAATCCTCATAACTCATCTCACCACAGCTGAGCGTTATCTTCATATCGGTCTGCGCACGTATCGATTTTACGATTTCGCCCAGAATCTTTGGCGTAAACCACCCATCCTCGCCCGATTGAAGCACAACGGTCAGATACCCTGCGCGATACGCCTCGACCGCTGTCTGAATGATGTCCTCCGGCTTCATCCTGTACCGGTGTACATTGCTGTTTTCCGCATTCAATCCGCAGTATGCACAACGCCGCGAACAGTAGTCCGAAAACTCTATTATAGCACGTATATGCACGGTGTCACCGTGTACGATTTTGCGCACACCATCTGCTGCTGCATAGATATCTAAAAAATCATCGAGTTCCAGCAGATATGCAAGTTCGTCTGCTGTGGCACTTTGCGAATTTACAAGTTTATCAATTATCGTTTGTTTCATTGTTATCATATCACCCTTTGTTTTGGCGTATACAGTCTTAATATTCAGCCCTTTAATCATACCCAATTTGCCCGACAGCGCGCTTATTATATCGTTTGTCGCATCCACTATAACGCTGATAATGCAGATGCCCTTACTGCGGTATGGCACACCCATACGCCCGACTATATGGTCGCCGTATTCGGTCAGCAGGGTGTTCAATCTGTCAGTCACTGTGATATCCTCGACTATTATACCGATTAGCGCTATTCTGTTTTCTTCCATATTTGTCTACCTCCTCATATCTGTCATCTGCTCCGCCCACTCTACAATGACTCTCACAGACAGTCCTACGTTGCCCAGCTGGCAATGGTTTTGCGCCGTCTCTTTGCGTGTAAACAGACGCGATGTCAACGAACGAACACTTGTGAGCATTCTTCCTTGGTCGAAAAACTGATGCAGCGGGATATAGTGATCTTCCTGCCCGCCCATAAGCAAAACATCCTGCTCAACCAAATGCGACACCTCTGTAGTGTTGAACATAGTACACTTACACAAAAAATCATAGGGCGTTTTTGCCCCCATAACATGCATCCCCTGCGCCATCCCCCATTCAAGCATAAGACTTTTCTTTGAGAGTCTGCGTATGATGCCGTTTATTATTGCGGTGTGAAATTTATTCTTGTGCTTCACAAGAAATGTCACAAGTTTTCGGCTTTTTGCGGGAAATTGGCGCAACAGGGTCTCGAAAAAATCGGCGCAAATATCATCGGCTGCGACACGCTTAATACGCTTATCGTATGCGGCGGCGCGCATAGCCAGACAGCCTCCGAGCGATACGCCTATCAGCGTCACATCGTCAAGATTGAAAAAATCCAATATAGCCACGACAGGCTTTTCCCATTCGTGCGTCATGGGAATATGGTAATCTTCCAGCGTTGCGCCTTGACCCGGTCCGTCGAAGAACACAATATCGAAGCCCGATTCTTTCATCGCTAAAATTGTTTTAAACATCTCTTCGACATAGCTGTCGAACCCGCCGAATACCACAAAAGTGCCTTTCGGATTTTCGGGTGCAAAACGATAGGCAGACAACATCCCACCCTCATATGGTACGAGGTAGTGCATACTATCGTTAATTTGAAAATGCTCTCGCATAAGGGCAATGAACTTCTTTCTATATTCCTGTTTTTTCGGACTATCAAGTTTCATGTAAAACTCCGCCGTACGCAGATAATGAGCCGCACGAAGCTTGCGACCGCTTTCCAGCGACTTTTCGTATAGCTTCAAGAATTCCTCTATAAACTCGCTGTAATTATGAATAAGCGGACTAACCGCTCTCATCTCACTAAGCATTTCATCGTCATTCGAAAAGTTATAGCATCGGTTCATCTGAAAATTCACGCCGAAATCCGGATGTAAGTCGTCGTAAAACGCAACAGGAAACAGCTCGCTGAAATGGTCATGTTTTGACATATATATGTCCTCCTTGCTTTTTAACACAAAATAAAAATCCCGCACATTCTAATATGTGCAGGAAGTTGGTTATACATGCGCATAACATCAACACGCAAGCAATCTTGCATGCATGCCACATGTCGCAGATTTACCGCCTTGCTGCTCGGGCAACCCCTTGCATATCAGAACGATTTGTTATGCATATATCATATCATATTAATACGCAAAATACAAGTGCTTTGTTAAATTTTTGTCAATTAGCAAGAAAAAAATACCTCCGAGTTACAATTAAGCGTAACTCAGAGGGTATAATTTATCTATTAATACAAATCTCTTGCCTTATACGATGTATGCAGCAATTCATGCGCAAGGTGCGAACCCGGCTTTTCGAAGAACTCGTCATACAATTTCTTTATTACAGGATTTTCGTGCGACTTTCTTATACTTGCCGCGGAATCTTCGCTATACAGCGCCTTTGCACGTTTCGCTTTGAGGTCCATATCCATATAAACCTTCGCGTCGACAATCGGCTGACCGCCGCCGGTAACACATCCGCCCGGGCATGCCATAATCTCTACGAAATCATAGCTTTCTTCGCCCGCTCTAATCGCATCGAGCAATTTTCTTGCGTTGCTAAGCCCATGAGCCACAGCCGCTTTTACCTTTGTGCCTGCAATCTCAACCTCTGCGCGCTTGATACCGTCTGTTCCGCGAACAACTTTGAAGTCGTCTGCGCCAACAGATTTGCCGCTGAGTATCTCCGCAACAGTTCTGAGCGCCGCTTCCATAACGCCGCCTGTCGCGCCGAATATTACGCCCGCGCCCGAAGCTTCGCCAAACGGATTGTCAAACTGCTCATCCGGCAGTTTTGTGAACTCTAAGCCTGCTTGCTTAATCATACGAGCAAGTTCGCGTGTTGTGATAACCACATCTACATCTTGGAGCTTGCCGTTTGAAAGTTCTTCACGGCTTGCTTCGAATTTCTTCGCTGTACACGGCATAACCGATACTGTAACAATCTTAGCAGGATCAATCTCCGCCTGTTTTGCGTAGTACGACTTAATTACCGCGCCAAACATCTCGTGCGGCGATTTTGCCGACGATAAGTTATCTATAAAATCAGGATAGTTATGCTCACAGAACTTAACCCAACCGGGACTGCACGATGTTATAACCGGGAGCTTGCCGCCGTTTGTAATTCTGCCTATAACCTCTGTGCCTTCTTCCATAATTGTGAGGTCAGCCGCTGTGTCGGTGTCAAACACCTTGTCGAAACCCATGCGTCTGAGCGCAGCTGCCATCTTGCCTGTTACCGGTGTGCCGATTGGCATACCGAACTCTTCGCCGAGAGCCGCTCTAACAGCAGGCGCTGTCTGCACTACAACATACTTATCCGGATCTGCGATAGCGTTCCAAACCTTCTTTGTATCGTCTTTTTCGTAAAGTGCGCCAACAGGACATACTGCAATACACTGTCCGCAGTTTACGCATGCAACTTCGCCAAGGGATTTGTCAAACGCACAGCCGATATTGGTTGCAAAACCTCTCTCCTTAGCGTCTATAACGGATACTGTTTGTATATTCTTACACACACTTACGCATCTGCGGCAGAGTATGCACTTGTTGTTATCGCGTACGATAGACGGCGATAATTCGTCAATTGTACACTTTTCTTCTTCGGCAGATTCAAATCTTAACTCGCCTATACCAAGCTCTTCCGACAGCCTCTGCAATTCACAGTTTCTGTTTCTTACACATGTCAAACACGATTTATCATGGTTAGACAGTATAAGTTCCATCGTTACCTTGCGCGATTCGCGTATAGCAGGTGTGTTTGTGAAAACCTCCATGCCTTCGTTTATCGGATACACACATGCAGCCTGCGGCGCTCTCGCGCCTTTAATCTCAACAACGCACATTCTGCATGCACCAATCTGATTTACATCCTTCAGGTAACACAGCGTGGGAATATCTATATTAGCCAAGCGTGCGGCTTCAAGGATCGTATAGCCTTGCGGCGCTTGCACATCTTGACCGTTTATTTTTATATTAACCATATTCATCTTCTCTTCCTCCTTCATCACTTATTTTAGCGTACTATAGCTCCAAACTTACAGGAATCCATACATACTCCGCACTTGATACACTTGTCGATATCAATCTTATACGGCGATTTGATCTGACCTGTAATCGCGCCAACAGGACACTTTTTAGCGCACAAGCTGCAACCTTTACACTTCTCGTCGATGATAACGTAGTTAAGCAGGTTCTTACACACGCCCGACGGACATCTCTTTTCCTCTACATGCGCAAGGTATTCGTCTTTGAAGTAACGCAGTGTGCTGAGAATCGGATTCGGAGCTGTCTGACCAAGACCGCAAAGCGCGGAACTTTTAACGCTGTTACACAAAACTTCAAGCTTTTCGATATCTTCTATCGTGCCTTTGCCGTCGGTAATCTTCTCAAGGATTTCGTACATCCTCTTTGTACCGATTCTACACGGTGCACACTTGCCACACGACTCCTCAACTGTGAACTCAAGGAAGAACTTCGCTATATCTACCATACAAGTATCTTCGTCCATAACAATAAGTCCGCCCGAACCCATCATCGAGCCGATGCTTATAAGTGATTCATAGTCGATTGGTGTATCTATAAGCGACGCCGGGATACATCCGCCGGAAGGTCCGCCTGTTTGAGCCGCCTTAAATTTCTTACCGTTCGGAATACCGCCGCCGATTTCTTCTACTATCTCGCGCAGGGTTGTACCCATTGGCACTTCAACAAGACCTGTGTTGTTGATCTTGCCGCCAACTGCAAATACCTTGGTACCCTTGCTCTTTTCTGTACCAATAGACTGATACCACTCAGCGCCGTTGTTAACAATAATCGGTATGTTTGCATATGTTTCAACGTTGTTCAGCACTGTAGGCTTTCCAAACAAACCCTTAACCGCCGGGAACGGAGGACGGCATCTCGGCTCGCCTCTCTTGCCTTCAATAGAGGTCATAAGAGCCGTTTCTTCGCCGCATACAAACGCACCTGCGCCCAGACGTATCTCAAGGTCAAACGAAAAATCTGTGCCGAATATATTATTGCCCAATAATCCATATTCTTGCGCCTGTTTAATCGCAATTTCCAAACGGTTAACCGCTATCGGGTACTCCGCTCTGATATATACAAAGCCCTTGTCCGCGCCAATTGCGTAACCGGCGATCGCCATCGCTTCAATCAGCGAATGCGGGTCGCCTTCGAGTATACTTCTGTCCATAAACGCACCCGGGTCGCCCTCATCGGCGTTACACGCAACATACTTTTGGTCTGCCTGCGAGCGCGATGCAAACTCCCACTTTGTACCCGTTGGGAATCCTGCACCGCCGCGCCCGCGAAGACCGGATTTCTTCATCTCGTCTATAATCTGCTCCGGCGTCATCTCTGTAAGCACCTTACCAAGCGCCTTATAGCCGTCATACGCGATGTATTCGTCTATAATCTCAGGATTGATTACGCCGCAGTTTCTGAGCGCTATACGCATCTGTTTTTTGTAGAAATCAACCTCGTTAAGCGATTTTACACTATCGGAACCCTCGATTACAGTTTCAGAATACAACAATCTCTTTACAACGCGACCCTTTAGCAAGTGCTCGGTAACTATCTCGCTGACATCCTTCTCTTCAACCATGCTGTAGAATGCGCCTTCCGGATATACAACTATAATCGGACCTAACGCACACAGACCGAAACAGCCTGTCTTAACAACCATGACCTCTTTATCTAAACTATTTGATTTAAGCTGTGATTCCAGCTCTTTTATAATCTTTTCGCAGCCCGACGACGCACATCCTGTACCACCGCAGACAAGCACATGGCTTCTATATAAATCCATCTTTTTCACCCTCCTTATACCCCAATATTATTTATCTGCTTCACCTATTGTATATTCAGTGCAAACCTGTCCGTTCACGATATGGTCTGACACAACTTTCGCTACCATCTCTGCTGTCATTTTAACATACGTAACCTTCTCTTGTCCAGGTGTATATATTTCAACTACAGGCTCCAAACGGCAAACGCCGATACAACCCGTCTGCGAAACAATAACATCATCAAGCTTGCGCTTTGCAACCTCTTCCATAAACGCATTGAGCACAGGCCTTGCCCCTGCTGCAATACCGCATGTTGCCATACCAACAACAACCCTTGTTCCCTCTTTTCGGTCACTTCTCATATTCAGCTTTTCAAGCGACGAAGCTCTTAAAGCCGCCAATTCTTCTAACGATTTCATCTATATCGCACCTCCATACAAATTTTGTATTCCTTCATTAATATATTCCTTGATCCATAACACAACATCCGGCGTGTTAAGCGGTACACCGTCTAACACCTTCTTAATCTCTCTTGTGTCAAACACGAACTCATTTTCATTAAACGTATGAGTGTAGAGAAAATCGATATCCGGGTTGCTCTGCACCAGCAAAAACAGCGTTTCTGCCATATCGCCAAGCGGCTGACGGTCTATATGCGAATGCACAAACCAAACCTTCATCGCCGTGCCGACCCCAAGCTCGCTGTCTATCGTAAGGTCACCGCCGGCAAGCTGCGCCGCCATCTTAAACATCGGTATGCCCAGCCCCACGCGCCTTGTTGTACGGCTTGTGGAAAACGGGTCGGTAACAGTTTGCAAAAAATCCTTATCCATGCCCTTGCCATTGTCTGTGATTGAGATAGTCATTGCATCCGACACTGTGTCTTCCGCAATCTCTACCTCTATAAGAGTGGCATTTGCGGATATAGAATTTTGTACTATATCCATTATATGAAGCGATAATTCCTGCATCATAATATTAGTACTTCTCTAATATGCCGTCGATATCGTCTAAGGTTAAGCGACCGTATACATCGTCGTTTACCGTAAGCACAGGCGCAAGTCCGCACGCACCAATACAGCGTGTAGCATCGAGCGAAAACTTGCCGTCGGGCGAACATTCGCCAACTTCTATGCCCAAATTTGTCTTAATCTTGTCCAGTATCGGTCCTGCTCCTTTAACATAGCACGCTGTTCCCATACAAAGTGCAACCTTGTATTCGCCCTTCGGATACAGCGAAAACTGTGTGTAGAATGTTACCACTCCGTAGATTTCAGCCATAGAAATGTTCGCTTTTTCCGCGATAATTTGCTGTACTTCGATAGGCAGATAGCCGTAAATATCCTGCGCTTTTTGAAGTATAGGCATAAGAGCGCCCTGTGTGTCCCTGTACGTTTCGATGACGCTTAAAAGCTCTTGCTCTTGTTCCTTTGTGCCCGTAAAGGCCGCCACTTGTTTTGTACTCATTTTGGATCCTCCTGTTAAGTTTTCTTTGTTCTTATACTAATCTTTACTAGAAGATATAACCCTTTTAAAAATTAGTATTCCGGTGTTGCAAGTCATAATCATTTTCACATAAAAAATCAGTTAAGCATTGTTAAGCTTTTAACAATCTTGCCTAAATAAAAATACCAAAAGATATTATAACATGTGTATAGCAAAAAATCTATAGAAAAATCGCATTTTTTCGAAAAATTATGACAGAAAAACTTCTGTCGATTGCGGAAAAATATATGAATATATACTTTTCACACTGTATCACCGCGCAAATACCCAATTACTGCCTCCGCCGACAGCTCCGGAAGCTCAATACTATGTTCCTGCTCCGATATATCGCACAGATAGTGCGCATCGGACGAATGTATGATACCGTAATCCTTCAAATATGGGTATTGTTCAAAAATAGTACTCTCATCTGCCCTTTTAGACAACTCCACAAACGCAACCTTTAATGTATCGGGGATAAATCCCAAATTCGATATGATACTGTATGAGCTTTTATCCACATGCGCAGGTATACATGCGCCGCCAAGGCTCAGCACCGCCGCCACAACCTCATCTGCTGAAAGCCCGCACGCCGTTACCAGCATGTTGTCCACCTCGCCTATCGCTTCGTCATCACTGTTCATTATAACCTGTCTTCCGAATATCTCGGCATTATTCTTAATTTGAGGCATAGCAGCCGCAACTATTTGCTCCATCGCATAGCAGCTATTTAAGTCCTTAAACAATGCGACAATGTGAAACTCCTCGGTGCATTCGATTTCCATCCCGGGTAGCACTATCAGCTCCACGCTCTCGCCGCACTGCATAACCGCCTCGGCATTGCGCGCACAGTTGTGGTCGGTTATTGCGATAACGTCCAGCCCCTTAATCTTCGACATATTCGCAATATTATTCGGCGTCATATCGTCGTCGCCGCACGGAGAAAGGCATGAATGCATATGGAAATCATAGAAATATCGCATTATACCGCCTCCTTCGTTTTATGCAGCTAATCAACTTATATTTACACCACTTCTTTCAAGAAACATGCTATCTCATACGCTGTCTTGTTTGTTGAAAGTATCGGAACACCCTCTTTGTTTGCCTTATCTATCGTAATCTGCTCTACCGCAATATTTTCTGGCACGATCACACATCCAACCTCTGTAAGCACCGAAACCGCGACAACATTTATATTTGTCTGTACTGTAATCCAGACATTCCCCTTCGACGCGCGGCTCATAACATAACTCAAAAGGTCGCATATATAACAACCCTGCAATTCGTTGTTTAAGCCATCTTCTCCCGCCAACAGCTTTAGCTCCAGTGCTGTCATAAGCTCAGATACATTCATAAACATTATCCCCCTAGTTATATAAGTAGTTATTCAATTGCTCTATCTTCCATCCGGACCATCCTGGTATGGCGCCATCAATGTCTCTTCCAGCACAACCATTTCCTTCGCAAGTTCATGCACACGTTCACGAAGCTTGTATATACAGTCCATCTCTCTGCCGAATCCACGCACGATATCCTCCGCCAACGCCTTACACGACGGCGCTCCGCACGAACCGCAATCCAGCTTCGGAAGCCTGTTTGCTATGATATCCATCTGCTCCATCTTGCGCATAGCGGCAACCATATCGTCGTCAAGCTTCATAATCGGCGTATATTTCAGCTCACTGTTCCACATAACGTCGTCCAGCCCGATTTCCGGAAGCTGTGTTTCCGCGTTGTAGCTGCTAAGGTGTTTTGTGAGCATCTTAATCTTCGTTTCTGCGACGAATCCGTTTTCAACCGCCAGCGGTCCGCCCACACATCCGCCTATACACGCGCCGGCTTCTATAAATTTTATGCCCTCAAATTGATCGTTATCTAAAGCTTCAAGCACCTTTATAACGTTGTGTATGCCATCTACCGCGATATACTCATCCTTGCCAAGCGCATACGCTTCG
>JGI994J12354_10003344_pt1 | contig 15042 bp, 15 predicted proteins | sample IntmicLarv3ML3BL_FD_12354 | JGI IMG/M metagenome (IMG submission 12354)
GTTGATTCGGCGGTTGAGGCCTGCTTTGCGGGTGGAGTGATTGCGGGCTAAAACCTAAAACCGTGTGGCTCGGCTCGACTTCGGCAGGGAAAGAGCCATCTGCCTGCCGCAAGGGAGAAGTCCTTTGACATTTCATAAGAACAGATAGACCGCGCATTTGCGCGGTCTATCTGTTTTTAGTGTAAAGTTTTTGGTCAAGCGTTTTGCAGAAGGAACCGCGTGAAGCGCGCGGCGGTGCGCCTTTAGCTTGTCGGTGCTTCAAGCGACAAGCGTTGCACCGTTTTTCGCCCTTTCTTGGGCGAAAAATTCAGAAGGAACCGCGTGAAGCGCGCGGCGGTGCGCCTTTAGCTTGTCGGGGTTTCAAGCGACAAGCGTTGCACCGTTTTTCGCCCTTTCTTGGGCGAAAAATTCAGAAGGAACCGCGTGAAGCGCGCGGCGGTGCGCCTTTAGCTTGTCGAGGTTTCAAGCGACAAGCGTTGCACTGTTTTTTGCCTTTTTTGGGGCGAAAAATTCAGAAGGAGCTGAGTAAAACGCGGCCATTAGGGCTGTTCTGGTCAAATTTTCTAAAAGGAATCGAATGAAGTATACGGGAGCGATAAGATATCGGTGCGCCTCAAGGTCCTGCTTTTCTACTCCACGTCCACCAACTCGTATTTCTGTGTGCCCAGCCCAATCTTTTCCAGCTCATCAATCTGAATATACGGATTGCGGCCGTGCATACGCTCGAACAAGTGCCCCTCCGTGCCAAGCTCATGCCCTTCGGGCAGGCTGTTTGGCAGCAGATTTTCCAGCTTGATCGCATCAAGACAGGCGCGTTCGGTGGCAACAATGTCCCAGCCGCTCATGATGCCGATGTCGGGCACGACGTTAGGTGTGCTCATCCCCCAGCAGTCGCAAACGGCGGTGATATTGGTCAGGAAATTGATATAATATGTATTGCCTTCGCCGATGGCATCCAGCACCGTCTTGGTGGCCAGTGCCATGCCCACCTGAAAGTCGCCGAAGCGGTTCGCGTCCATTACGATGGCGCCTGTGGGGCAGACCTTTACGCAGTGCTGGCAGTTTGTGCAGTTGTGGTACATAATGGTGTATTTGCCGCCTTTGAAGCTGTTGGCGTTGTGGTTGCAACTGTCAATACAATGATCGCAGTGGATGCAGGCTTCTTCGTTCCAAACAAGGCCGCCCTCCAGCCCGTGGATTTGGCGGCGGGTGCGGTCGGTTACACAGCCCATGGCGATGTTCTTACAGGAACCACCGTAGCCGCAGGCCCCGTGGCCTTTGACGTGAGACAAATCAATCATAAAATCGGTATCGTGGATGTGCCCCGCGATATCTACATTGCGGAAAGAGTTAAAGCTTACGTCTTTTGCATAGAAATACTTGCCCATAAGCCCGGCGGCGGGCACAATCGGGCAGCCCATGAAATCCTCGGTATAGCCGCGAAAACGTGCCCCGTCGGTTTCCTGGTCGGTGATAAAGGGCTTCGCGCCGAAGCTCTTTAGGGCATCCACAAGCTCTTTAATAAATAGCGGGTGCACTGTGGTATAACCGATGTTGCGCCCCAAATGCATTTTGATGGCGACGCGCTTGCCCTTGACCTTCTCCTCCAAGCCCATTTGCCCGATCATGCGCTTGAACTTGGCTGGCAATGTGGCAGACGCATCATAACGGTTAAACGCGACTGATGCGAATAAAATCTTTGAAGCCATAGAAAATCCCCCTTTTTGATACTGTATGTCTTATCAGTGTACCATGATTTGTATTCCTTTTTCAAGCTGTGGATTGCATATTGTACAAATTCGCGATATAATGAGTTTTAGAGATACAAGAGCAAGTGTGTGATCCAGTTCATTGGAGGTGTGTCGTGAAGCATTTTATCAAATTGACGGATATGGATATGTCGGATTTGCGGGCGGTGTTTTCCATGGCGGACAATATGCAAAGCGCGGGTATGATGTTAAGCGACAAAAGTGTCGTCCTGTTTTTTCCCAATACAAGCCTTCGCACAAGGGTTACGTTTGAAAAGGGTATCGCCCTCTTAGGCGGGCAGCCCATTTTGTTTCCTTACGGACACTTTGGATAAAAGAGAAGAAACCAAAGATGTGGTCGGGTATCTCAATAACTGGGCGGATTTGATTGTGGTTCGGCACAGCTCTCTGATGTTGATAGAAGAAATGGCGAAACACAGCCATGTGCCGGTTATCAATGCCATGACAAACGAAAACCATCCGTGTGAGATTATATCGGATTTGTTTGCGCTTTCTAAACGGCGGGACGATTTTCTGTCTTTGCAATACACATTTGTCGGCAGAAACGGCAACATTGGCAAGGCATGGTTTGAAGCTGCGCGTGCGTTTGGCCTTCGGTTTCGCCAGTGTTGTCCCGCCAATAAGGGGTATGAAATCGCGGGTGCAATGGTCACGCATGAACTGGCCGAGGCGATGCATGGAAGCGACATTGTCCTTACTGATTCATTTTCGCCTGATGTGCTGAGCGATTTTTTGCCGTATCAAGTTACGCTAAGTGCTATGCAAAAAGCGAATCACGGGGCATTGCTCAATCCCTGCCCTCCGTTTTACCGGGGCGAAGAAGTATCTTCGGATGTTATAAGCAGCCGCTTCTTTGTAGGATATGAGTTCAAGGAGTCCTTGCTTATGGTGCAGCAAGCACTAATTACATATATACTGAATACAAAATAAAAGGAGAATCAGTTATGTGGAGTGAACAGAAATTGGATGAAATGCTGACTCGCCCGTCCGCTGCGCTTGTTGCGGATATGAAAAAGCTTGATGGTGACATCATGATTTTGGGTGCAGGCGGCAAGATGGGGCCGACATTGGCCGTGCTTGCCCAAAATGCCATCGCGCAGGCAGGCACAAACGCGCGTGTGATTGCGGTATCAAGGTTTTCAGACCCCATCGCCGTCAAACTTTTGCACGATGCCGGCGTGGAAACGATTAGCGCGGATTTGATGAACGCCGGGCAGGTGGCGGCGCTTCCTGATGTGGAGAACATTATCTATATGGCAGGGCGCAAATTCGGCACCAACGGGCAGGAACACATGACCTGGGCGATGAACGCCTGTGTGCCGACCATTGTGGCCAGCCGTTTTGTCAAAAGCCGCATTGTGGTGTTTTCCTCCGGTAATGTCTATCCCATGGTGCCTGCCTACACAGGCGGCTGCACCGAGGAAACCCGCCCTATGCCCAACGGCGAGTACGGCATGAGCTGCTTGGCCAGAGAGCGCATTTTCGAGCATTTCGCCAAGGAGCAAGGTGCCCGTGTGGCCATCTACCGTCTGAATTTTGCGGTGGATTTGCGCTATGGCGTGCTATATGACATTTGCTCCTATATTATGAACGATTTGCCGGTGCCCTTGGATATGGGGTGTTTCCACTGCATCTGGCAGGGCGACGCGAACGAAATCGCCATACGAAGCCTGCTTCATGCCAACGGGGACGTATATACCCTCAATGTCACAGGCCCGCAGACTGTGCCGATTAAAGAAACGGCAATAAAGCTGGCAAAGCTTTTGGGTAAGGAAATCACATTTAGCGGCGAGCCTAAAGAAACGGCATTTTTAAGCAACGCAGGCAAGATGTTTGCCGCCTTCGGGTATCCGACAATCAGCGTGGACACCTTGATCGAGTGGCAGGCCGAATGGATATTATCCGGTGGCCGCGCCCTGAATAAACCGACACATTTTGAAGAACGCGGAGGGACATATTGATGAGAGAAAACGCATTGGCATTGTTAAAAGAAGGCACCGTGATCCCGGCGATTCCGTTGGCACTGGATGCAAATAGGCAGTTTGACGAAAAACGCCAGCGCGCGCTGGTGCGCTATTACTTAGATGCGGGCGCGGGCGGTGTGGCTGTGGCGGTGCATACCACACAGTTTGAAATCCGTTTGCCGGAGTTTAACATGTTTGAATTGGTGACCCGCGTCACGGCGGAGGAGATCGACCGCTATGAGGCGGCAAGCGGCCGTGTGGTGATTAAGGTGGGCGGCGTATGCGGCCCTGCCGCGCAGGCCTGTGCCGAGGCGGCATATCTGAAATCCATAGGGTTTGACGCCGTGCTTTTAAGCCCGGGCGGGCTGGCCGATTTAAGTGAGGATGACATGATCGCCCGCACAAAGGCTGTGGCGGCCATCATGCCTGTTGTCGGATTCTATTTGCAGCCGGCCGTGGGCGGGCGCTTGTTCTCGGTAGAGTATTGGAAGCGCTTGTCGGATATTGAAAACGTGGTCGCCATTAAGGCGGCGCCGTTTAACCGCTACCGCACGGGGGAGCTTGTGCACGGCGTTTGCATGTCTGCGAGGCGTGATGAAATTGCACTCTATACAGGCAACGATGACAATATTGTGATGGATTTGCTGACCGAGTTTGCGTATGAAGTGAACGGTGTGGTGCATAAAAAGCGTTTTGTCGGCGGGTTGCTTGGGCATTGGTCGGTGTGGACACATGCCGTGGTGCGCCTGTTTGAAGAGATTAAGGCCGTGCGCAGCGGCGCATCCGTTTCGGCAGAGATGCTGACGTTGGCGGCGCAAGTTACAGATTCCAATGCCGTTCTGTTTGACGCGGTAAACGGGTTTGCGGGCTGTATCCCAGGTGTGCATGAGGTGCTGCGCCGCCAAGGCCTGTTCGAGGGGACTTGGTGCTTGAACCCGAAGGAAGTGCTGTCACCGGGGCAGGCGGCGGAGCTTGACCGTGTGTACGCGGCATATCCGTCTTTGACCGATGATGCCTTCGTGAAGGAAAATCTGGTAAAGTGGCTGGCGGACTAATCCGCGGGGAGGTCTGTCTGTATGGAGCGATTGAAGAAAGCCGCCATGGCGGCCATCGATGCCAATCGTGATACAATTATCAAAATCGGAAGGCATATATTTGAGAATCCGGAGCTGGGCTATAAAGAGCTTCGGACATCCGCCTATGTGCAGGAGCAGTTTAAGGCGTTGGGGCTTGATTTCACAACGGGTCACGCCATTACGGGGGTTAAAGCGCGCGCGGTTGGTAAAGAAAGCCGCGCAACGGTCTGTGTAATGGGGGAGCTTGACGCGGTGGTTTGCCCCACGCATCCAAGTGCCGACCCGCAGACGGGTGCGGCCCATGCCTGCGGGCATAACGGGCAGATTGCCGGTATGCTGGGTGCGGCCATGGGGCTTTTGCCGATTATGAATGAGTTGTGCGGTGATGTGGTGTTTTTTGCCGTGCCGTCAGAGGAAATGGTGGAGCTTGAGTATAGGGAAGCCCTTGTGCGCAAGGGCAAAATTTCGTTTTTAGGTGGTAAGCAGCAGCTTATTGCCGAAGGCGCGTTTGACGATATCGATATGGCTGCGATGATTCACTCCATGACAGAAGTAGACGGCAAGGTGCTTGTGCCGCAGGGAGGCTTAGGCTTCATCGGCAAATCTGTGCAGTTTAAGGGGCGCGAGGCACATGCCGCCACACCGCATTTGGGGGTCAATGCGTTAAACGCCGCCATGGCGTCCATGATGTGCATTAACAGTTTGCGCGAAACGTTTAAGGATTCGGATTCGGTGCGGGTGCATCCCATACTGACGAAGGGCGGCGATTTGGTGAATGTGGTGCCCGCCGATGTCCGCATGGAAACATATGTCCGCGCCAACAACACAACCGCCATGCGCGAGGCAAACGCGGCGGTGACACGCGCCATCAAAGGCGCATCTTATGCCATGGGTGCGGAGGTTGCGATACAGGATTTGAAAGGCTATATCCCATTGCAGCAAAATGAGGCGTTGACGGCGCTGTTTGAAGCCAACACAACTGCACTTTTGGGTGAGGATGCGCTGATCCCTGCCTGCCCGTTCTTCGGCTCTACAGACGCGGGTGATTTGGGCACGGTGATGCCTGTTATCCAGCCGACTTGCGGGGGCTTTGCAGGCGGGGTGCATAGTGAAGGGTTTCATATCTCCGATGAGGAGTGGGCGTATGTGATCCCTGCGAAGCTTTTGGCGCTGCTTGTGATTGACTTGCTGGCAAACGGCGCAAACGAAGCGGTGCGCATCAAAGAAGCGTATCCGCGCGGCACGAAAGAAGCGTATGCACAGATGTGGAATGACTTGCTTTCAGATTGATAATTCTCATTTATATCCATTCTTTCTCTTGTGAAATGCCAATGGGAATGATAACATATAGGTGCAGTGCTTCACTGCGTCTTTATATCCCCAACGAAAGGAGATGATTGGGTTCATGTGGATTAAAGGGTGGTTTTTGTCCTAACCGTATAAAAGGACTGGCCGCGGGGGAGGGCATCCCTCGCGGCCTTACAGAAAATGACTGCCACAAAATATAAAAAAGGAGGTTGCCGAAATGATGAATATTTTCAAGTTGAGAACACATTGTCCGGGTAGTAGATACAAAAGCAAGGGGGTATACGTTGTTGAGGTACCGAAATGGAAGGGATGTTCTTCCTCCGGAATTGCTTGACGAAATTCAAAAATATCTATGCGGCGAGATGCTGTATGTGCCCAAGAAAGAGGAGAAAAAGGCCTCGTGGGGGCAGTTAAGCGGCTCGAAGGATCAGGTGCATGTGCGTAACTCGCGCATTGCCGCCCAGTACAAATCGGGCATCCCAATTACGGAACTGATCCATGAATTTTGCCTGTCGGAAGCAAGCATCCGTAAAATTATATATAGCCATAAATGCTGAAATAAGAGGGCTTGCGGCCTGTGAAAACAGGCCGCAAGCCCCTTTTTAATTGCCCGGTTGTAATGAATGATGGCATATTGGGGATTTGTACGCAATATGCTTTTTAGGCCGCTGCTTATATAATGAAAGGAAATGAGTGGGGGTGTTGTCGTGATAAGCTATCGTCCTTTGTGGGAAACGATGCAAAATAAGAATATTTCACAGTATTCTATCTTAAAATCAGGAATCGACAACAAGACGCTTTACCGTTTGAAAAGGGACAAAAATGTTACGCTTCTTACCATAGAGAAACTGTGCAAAATTCTGGATTGCGCCCCCGGCGACATTTTTGAGTTTAACGAAAAGTAGAGCAAAGGCCGCATCCGCCACACGAAAGCCCTCGGGCTTTGAGTCCTTCGGAGGTACTTATGATTTTCAATTCCGTCATTTTTATAGTGTTTTTTCTCATAACTGTTATCGGATATTATGCTTTGCCGCATCGGTTTCGTTGGATTTTTTTGTTGATACAAAGCGCGTGGTTCTATATGGCGTGGAATCCGGTATTCATCCTTTTGATGCTGTTTTCTCTGTCTGTGAGCCATATAAGCGCATTTTTTACCGACAAATGCACGCAAGCCTCCCAACGTAAATGGGCGCTTGGGCTGGGCATCGCTGTACACTTACTCTTGCTGGGCTATTTCAAATACACCAACTTTTTGGCGGATACGGCAGGCTATATCTTTCAAATGCTGGGCATGGCCTATACCCCGCGGGCGTTTGACATCATTTTACCCATGGGCATATCCTTTTTTACCTTTCAGGAAATCGGGTATATGGTTGATGTATACCGAAGGGACATTAAGCCCGAGCGAAATTTTTTCAAGTTCTCGCTGTTTATCCTGTTTTTTCCGCAATTGGTGGCAGGGCCGATTGAGCGGGCGGGAAGCCTTCTGCCCCAGCTCTTTACCAAAAAGAGGTTTGAGGTGGACAACCTCATCCTTGGCCTTAAATACATGATTTTCGGCTTCTTTAAGAAAGTGGTCATTGCCGATAGGGTGGCGGTCTTGGTCAACACGGTGTACAATACGCCGCAAAACTATGGCGGGTTTGCTTTCGTGCTGGCTACGGTTTTGTTTGCCTTCCAGATTTATTGCGATTTTGGCGGTTATTCGGAGATTGCCAGAGGCGCGGCGCTGATTATGGGGATCGATTTGATGGAGAACTTTAAGGCCCCGTATCTGTCTAAGAATATTAAGGAGTTTTGGCGGCGGTGGCACGTGTCGCTTTCGATTTGGTTTAAGGATTATTTGTATATCCCGCTTGGCGGCAATCGCGTTTCCAGAGGCAGAAAGTACGTGAACAACCTAGTTACCTTCGCCGTCAGCGGGCTGTGGCACGGCGCGAATTGGACATATGTGATTTGGGGCGCAATCCACGGGGCGTTGCAAGTGCTTACCGATTTGTTCCCAAAATCGCGGGCAGGGAAGGGGCATTTCTGCCTCGATATGCTGAAGGTGGCGGCCACTTTCACCGCTGTATGCTTTGCATGGATATTCTTCCGCGCAAACAGTCTTTCCGATGCGGCATACATCATCACCCATCTGTGTACGGACTGGGGCGAGTTCGATGTCATGAACAGCGTGGGGTTGAGCTTCTTTGAAATCCTGATTTCCATTGGCTGTATTCTGTTTATGATGGCCGCGGAGATATATGCGTATGGCAGCGACATCCATCAAAAATTGAACCAAGGGCGCTGGCCGTTGCGGTTCTTATTTTACTTTATAGTGACGATTTCAGTTTTTTCGTTAGGGGTATATTACAATGCGGGAGCCTTCATCTATTTCCAATTCTAAAAAAATTATATGTTTGCTGGCCTTTGTGGCATTGGCGGCGGTTACGGTGCTGGCTGTCGGTGAGCTTTTCGAGCGAACCGGCGCGCGAAACCGCATCAATGCCTACAACAAACAACGGTTTGAGGACTTTTATGCCCTTGAGGATCCGGATTTGTTTTTTATAGGAAGCTCGCATTCCTACTGCACTTTTGACCCGGAAATCTTCGACGAAATGCTGGGTACAAGCTCATTCCAGTTGGGGATGCCTTTGCAATATCCCGACGCAAGCTACTATACCTTGCTGGAGGTGTTTAACCATTATGATCCGGCGGTTGTGGTGGTGGAGTTGTACTGGGATTTGCTGGGGAAGGACTTTGATATGAAGCAAGCGGATACGCTGTTTATGGATTTGAAAAACCATGAGCTGCAAGCCGAATATTTTGCCAAGGTGTTTCCGTTTAATGAGAAAGTAAAATATTTTATGGACACGGCGCGGTACCAGCGTGATTTTTTAAACTACGGTAACAGCGTACTTCTGCGAAAGCTGGAGGATTGGTTCGGCCTGCAAAGAACGGCCGTTTCGATGGAAGGGTCAGAGTATTACCGCTCCAAAGGTTATGTGCATTGCGACTATATCATCAGTGAGGACGAATTTGACAAAACAAACCAGTTTAAGGGGCTTGACGGGAGGAACTATCAAATATCAGCCATACAAAGGGCCTTCGTAGAGAAAATGAAAGAAGAATGCGACAAGAACGGGGTCACACTGCTGTTCGTAACAGCCCCCGTGGCAAACGTTTCCATGGATTTTATAGAGAATTATGAGGCCATACACGCGCAGGTAGCCGAGATGTGCGCAGGGCTGGGCGTTCCGTATTTGGATTACAACATGATTAATACCGAACAGCCCTTTTTGCAGAATGAGGATTTTAGAGACGACGCGCACCTAAACCACGCGGGCGTGGAGAAGGTCAGCCGCGACTATGCCGAAAGAATCCGTGAATATTTCCGGCCTCAATAGGCATCCGCGCTTACGCCATCAATTGAAGGACGGCCGCCACGGGGATGACTTGGGCAAACCGATTTGCCCATATTTGCGTTTCATAAAAGCGCGTGATTTGCCCTGCGCTGTAACCGCCGTTATCGAGGGTGGTGGTTGCGCCAAGAGGTATGATGACCTCGTAGCCATGCTCGAAGGCGACCTTGCAAGTGGCATCGATGCAGTATTCCGTCTGCATCCCGACAAGTATCAACGTGCGTATGCCGTTGGTGTCAAGATACGCCTGAAGGCCTGTTTGCCGAAAGGCGCTGTTGAACTGTTTATCGAAAATCATATCTGCATCACAAGGCGCAAAGGCCGGGTGGATTTCCCAGCCGCTTGTGCCTTTTTCAAATGTATCGCCCGCGCCGCCGTCATGGCGGGTATAGATAATGGGGCAGCCATGCGCCCGCGCCTTTGCAATAAGGTTTTGTGCCTGGTTCATAACGGCATCTATGCGATAGGGCTGCAAATCGAATAACCCCATTTGCATATCGATGACCAACAAAGCCACATCTTTCATACAGTGTATCCCCCTTTACTACATCTGCCCCCAAAGCACTGCGCACCGCACCGCTTTTTGCCAGCCTTTCAAAAGTGCCGCCCGTGTGCTTTCTTGCATTTGCGGCTGAAATACGGCCTCGGTGCGGGCGGTATGCACAAGGGCTTCTGTTTCAGTTTTCCCCCATACCCCTACCGTTTGCCCCGCCAAAAGCATGGCCCCGAGGGCGGTGCTTTCAATAATGCGGGTGCGGAGGACCGTGGCGTTCAGTATGTCCGCTTGAAACTGCATCAAAAACGAATTGGCACAGGCTCCGCCATCTACAGCGATAGACGGCAAGCGTAAGCTCGCGTCGGCCTCCATCGCCTTTATCACGTCATAACTTTGATAGGCAAGCGCCTCCAGCGCCGCGCGGACGAAATGTGCCTGCGTGGTGCCGCGGGTCAGCCCGACAGCCATGCCGCGCGCGTTGGGTGCCCAATGCGGTGTGCCCAGCCCCACAAAGGCAGGCACGAAATACACGCCATTGCTGTCAGGTACGCTTGCGGCAAGCACCTCGCTTTGTGCGGCACAATCAAGCATCTGCAAGCCGTCGCGCAGCCATTGTATGGCCGCGCCCGCCACAAATACACTGCCTTCCAAGGCATAGGTGATTTGGCCGTTAAGCCCCCATGCGATGGTGGTAAGCAGCCCGTTTTGGGATTCGATGGCGTGTTCGCCTGTGTTCATCAATATAAAACAGCCTGTGCCATAAGTATTTTTCACACTGCCCGGGGTAAGGCACTGTTGCCCGAACAGCGCCGCCTGCTGGTCTCCCGCCATGCCGCCGATAGGGATTTCTTTGCCGAAAAACGATATATCGGTATAGCCGAAGATATGGCCGGAGGGCTTGACATCGGGCAGCATACAGCGGGGAATGGCGAACAGACGCAAAAGCTCATCGTCCCAGTCGAGCGTGTGGATGTTAAAAAGCATGGTGCGCGAGGCGTTTGAATAGTCGGTGACATGCGCCTTGCCCAGAGTAAGCCGATATAAAAGCCATGTGTCCACCGTGCCGAAAAGCAGATGGCCTTGCGCAGCATCCTCACGGGCGCGGGGGATGTTGTCCAGTATCCACTTGATTTTGGTGGTGGAGAAGTAAGCATCGATAGGCAGCCCGGTTTTTTTGCGTATGGGTTCGGCCATGCCTTGTGCCTTTAGTTCATCACAGTATGCCGCGGTGCGCCTGCACTGCCACACAATGGCATTGCAAACGGGCAGTCCCGTCCGCTTATCCCAAATCACGGTGGTTTCCCGTTGGTTTGCGATGCCTATGGCGGCAATGTCTTTGGCAGAGAGGTTGGTTTTTTGCAGGGCTTCTGTTGCCACGGCAAGCTGGCTGTCCCACAAATCCATGGCATTATGCTCCACATGGCCTGCCTGCGGATAGAACTGCGGGAACTCTGCCTGTGCCGCGCTGTGTATGGCGGCGTGCTTGTCGAATATGATGCAACGGGAGCTGGTGGTGCCTTGATCCAGCGCCATAACATAATCGGCCATGCCTACACCTCCCCGGTGATGTCGTCCGTCAAAATAACATCCGCGCCTGTATTAAGCAGGTTAGAAAGCACGACTGTGCCGCGTTTGGCAGGCGTTGTCCACATTATATCGTTTATGATTTCCATCGCTTGAAACAAAAGCTCTTTCGGGATGGCGGTGCTTGTTTTCACGGGTGCGGGCTTGCCTGTGCCTGTGCGTATGGTTGTTGTAAGCATACGCTTAGGGGCGGTGCATTCCTCGATGGCATAATCAGGCCCGCGCTTGCAAGCGTTGCCCGTGACGCTGATGCCTCCGCCATTTTCCATCGTGATGCGAAGCAAGCACCCCACAGGGCAGACAATACAGGTTTTCTCCAAGGTTTTCATCATTCGTCCACCCCCTCCATTGCCAGCGTCAGCACTTGGCAGTTTGCGGGTATCAATTTGGTATCGAGTTGCAGAGATTCCATCTCGCCCGGGGCAACATGTGGCTTGGGCAGCTTTTTGATGATTTGCCCGTCCGCCAACACAAGGAGCTTCGTCTTTTTATAGGTGTTTTGCACCCGAAAGAATAAATGAATCTTGGCATTCATGTTTTCCGCCTGTATGGCTTGCGGCACGATGTAGCGTACCCCAGCGCCTGCTTCCGTGCGGATAGGCGCGTTTTGGGGCACAGATGCCGCCGTGATATGCCGTGCCGCCCCGCGCCCGGCGCGTTCGCTTTCCAATGTTACAAAATCCACCAGGTCATGCACGTGCACCACATTACCGCAGGCAAAAATGCCCGGTACGCTTGTTTCCATGGCTTCGTTCACGGTTGGCCCGCCCGTCACGGCATCCATCGCAACGCCCGCCCGCAGCGACAGTTCATTCTCCGGAACCAGGCCGACAGACAGAAGCAGCGTGTCGCAAGGCACATACTCCGTCGTTTCGGGGATGGGCTTTCTGTTTTCATCCACCCGCGCGATTGTTACGCCCTCCAGTCGGGTTTTGCCGTGGATTTGAATGACGGTGTGGCTCAATTTCAAGGGGATATCGAAGTCCTCAAGGCATTGCACGATGTTTCGCTGCAAACCGCCCGAGTAGGGCATCAGCTCGCAAACCATTTTGACGGTTGCCCCCTCCAGGCTCATGCGCCGGGCCATAATCAGGCCAATGTCGCCGGAGCCGAGGATGACGACCTCCTTGCCGGGCATATACCCTTCCATATTAACAAACAACTGTGCCGCCCCTGCCGTCAAGATGCCTGATGGGCGGCTGCCCATGATGCCCAGCGCCCCGCGTGTGCGCTCACGGCAGCCCATGGCAAGAACGATGGCCTTGGCTTGGATTTGCAGCACCCCGTCGGCGCTGTTGACGGCGGTGACGACCTTTTCGGGCGATATATCAAGCACCATGGTGTTTAGTTTGATGGGGATATCGGCCTCGTGGATTTTGTCTGCGAAGCGCCCGGCATATTCCGGGCCGGTCAGCTCCTCATTAAAATAGTGAAGGCCGAAGCCGTTGTGTATGCATTGGTTCAGTATGCCGCCGGGTTTGCTGCCGCGTTCCAAAAGCAAAATATCCCGTACGCCTTCCGCCCGCGCAGCCAGCGCCGCCGCCATGGCCGCAGGGCCCGCGCCGATGATGCAAAGCTCGGTTTGTGTCATAACGAAGCGCCCTCCTTGGTTTGCGAGGTAAGGATGTATGACCCCGCCTCGTTTTTCACCACATCCGTGTAGGCGATGCCTGTTTCCCTCGATACAATTTCAAGCACCCGCGACATGCAGAAACCGCCTTGGCAGCGTCCCATACCTGCGCGCGTGCGCCGTTTCACCCCGTCGATGTCGTGCGCCCCGCACTTGCAGGCGATGGAATCAACAATCTCGCCCTCCGACACCGTTTCGCAGCGGCAAACGATGTTGCCGTATTGCGGGTTTTGCTGAACCAGGGTATGCAGTTCTTGGGCGGTAAGCGTCGCAATGCGCGGCTTTTTGGCGATGCTTGGGGTAAAGTGCGGATTGGCGGAAAGCCCGCCCATATGCGCGGACAGCAGTGCGGCCGCATGTTCGGCAATGGCAGGCGCGGCGCTTAGGCCGGGGGACTGGATGCCCGCAAGGTGAAGCATCCGGGGCGAGGCATCCGAAAAGCCTATAACAAAGTCATCTGTTTCCGATACGGCGCGCAGGCCTGTAAAAGAGGTAATCATCTCCCGCTTTGATAAGCCCGGCACACTGGCACAAGCGCCTGCAAACACCTGCGCCAACCCTTCGTCCGTGGTGTCAAAGTCTGTCTTATCCTCTGCGTTAACGGCGTTTGGCCCAACGAGGAGGTTGCCGTCTACCGTTGGCGTAACAAGGATGCCTTTGCCCATTTCGGTCGGCGTTTGGAAAACGGTGTGGCCAACCAGCCCGCCCGCCGTTTTGTCCATCAGCATATATTCGCCGCGCCGCGGGCGGATATGGACAGAGTGATCCCCGGCCATTCGCGCCACATCGTCCGCGTGGAGGCCGGCGGCATTGACGATGTACTTGGTTTCAATAACGCCTTCGGTTGTTTGGATTTCATAGTGTCCGCCTTTCCATACAATGGCGGTTGCTTCGGTACCGCGCTGTATAGATACCCCGTTTTCCACCGCGTTTTGGGCGGCATTATGCGTTAACATGTAGGGGCAGACGATGCCGCCTGTTTCCGCACGAAGCGCGGCGATAACAGCTTCGGAAAGGTTCGGCTCCAAACGGCGCGCCTCAGCGTCTGTCAGAAGGGAAAGCCCCGGCACCCCGTTGGTTTTGCCTCGGGCCAGAATTTCGCTAAGGGTGTTGCGTTGTGCTTCATCAAACGCCAGAAGCAAAGAACCGTTGCGCACAAAATGCACGTCCAACTCGCGGCAGACATCTTCCATAAGCGCGTTGCCGCGCACGTTAAAGGCGGCCTTGTTTGAACCGATTGGTGCGTCAAATCCTGCGTGGACAATGGCGCTGTTGGCTTTCGAGGTTTCACTTGCCACATCGTGTCGCCGCTCAATCAAGCAAATGGTAAGCGTAAAACGCGAAAGCGCCCTCGCCGTCAAGCAGCCGATAACACCGCCGCCTATGATGGTCACGTCATTCATATTGGTTCCTCCCTTAGTTATGCCGACCATTGTGAATCATGCAGCTTTTTATAGAAGCCGTTTGCCTCCATTAAGGTGTCGTGTGTTCCTGTTTCCAGGATCAGCCCCTTGTCCATCACAAGAATCAAATCGGCATTGCGGATGGTGGACAGGCGGTGGGCGATGACAAAGCTGGTTTTGTTTTGCGAAAGCCGTTGGAGTGCCTCTTGTATTTTAAGCTCCGTGCGCGGGTCCACGCTGCTTGTGGCTTCATCGAGTATAAGCATCGGTGCATCGGCAAGCATCGCACGGGCAATGGTGAGAAGCTGTTTTTCGCCCTGTGACAGGCCGCCGCCGCTTTCGGTAACAAGCGTATTGTACCCGTTTTCCAAGCGCTTGATGAAGCCGTGACAGCGTGCGCGGCGGGCG
>JGI994J12354_10003345_pt1 | contig 15041 bp, 17 predicted proteins | sample IntmicLarv3ML3BL_FD_12354 | JGI IMG/M metagenome (IMG submission 12354)
GTCCTTCAGAACAACGTAACTTTCGGAGGCATGGCTTTCCGCGATCCTTGCTTCCATTGCTTCGACGAAACGATCGGATATTTTGGCAAGATCGCGGACAGGTGCCGCAATACCTTCAGGGATCATCTTTGCTATCGTGAGGGATTCCTTCGTATCCAACCCGTCACACAATGAACGGACCATCGAAAGGGTTCTTTCCCTGAGTGCAATCAATTGAGCTTCCAGGGCCTTTTTGAACGGAGCAAGATCATGACCTATGCGTATGAGTTTGTAGCTGTCTCCGTTGTCCATTGAGATCTCCAGCCAAGTGGCATCGTCTTTCATTCCTGTTACGAAGCACAAAGGTATCCTTCTTCCGTGGTCCGAAGGCGGCAGGATGCATACGCAGTCTCTGTAGAGGTGTATCGCAGCTTTACCGGACGATGAGAAACCCTCTTCGGTGTAACTGTATTCCCCATTGGTAACGAACACCGGTCCGGAATCTATGAACAGTGCTTTCAGGACCTTCTTGTTGAATGCGGAGTAAAACTCCTGGTAGAAGGGATCGCAGTTCAGGCCGAGTTTTGATATCAGGGCGAATCCTTCATCTGTCTTTATCCGGATGGCATGATTCTGTATATCGAATGAAGTTATGTCCGCATACGGGATCACGTCATGATCGAATGTGCCGATGATCTCCAATCCGTCCGTGCCTATGATGACATCTGCAGTGTATTCATGATTCGCAAAGCGGTATGTTCCTTTGTATTCGAGTGGCATGGGCATCAGAGTTTATCGCCGCATTCTCCACAGAATTTTGTTCCCTGAGGGTTCGCAAAACCGCATTTCGAACATGTTAAGGGTGCAGCGGCGGCACTTGCCAACGGTTTGCCGCAGTTATTGCAGAACTTCACCGTGCGTGCATTCTTCGCTCCACAATCGGCACAGGTCTGAAGTTCCATGGATTCTCCGCAGTTATTGCAGAATTTGCCGCTTCCGGCAGGTTTACCGCATGATGGGCAGGTAATGGTCTTGCTTTCGATGGATCCTTTCCAGACTTCCGCGTCTTTTCCTGCAGCATCTATGTTCCTTTTCATTGCTGCGGATTTGGCCTTCGCGATATACACTTCTTGTCTGGGGGCACATGAGATGCATAGCCCCTCATCCTCGTTGTGCATGCATCACACACATACTTGTTGCATGAATGACAGCGGTGGAAGTGTTGTTGAGCCTCGTTCTGAGCGAGTTCGAAGGCGTCTTCATGTTCCTTGTGCCATTCAGGACTTTTATTCTCGAATCTCTCTGAGATGACGTTACCGCTTTTCTCTGCGGTATTCGTTGCTTTGGAATACTTGCTGCTTAAGAGATTTCCTGCAAGGCCGATACCTTGACCTATGCTTTTGATCCCCTTCTTCTTTTTGTACGTGACCGACTCTACAAATGTTGATCTGTATCCGTCTTTGCAGTTATCGCAGTAGAATGTGAATTGGAATCCCGCGTCTGTGGAATTGTCCTCGTAGTTCCTTGTGAATGATTTCAGCATGTTTGTTCCTCATTTTTTCTTCTTTTTTGTCGTCATCGGCTTACCGCAGGCATTACATTTTGTGTTCTCAAAGAATTGCATTGTACCGCAATGATTGTTCTTGCACTGGACCATAAGACTTTTCCCGCATGCATCACAAATGCTTCCGACGAAGGTATCCCCTTTGCAATACGGGCATGTGATGTGTAAACTACGTCCGCATCCGGAACACACTTTGTCCTCTTTCTTCACAGCTCGAAGACAAGCAGGGCAGGAGTTTCCGAACGGGTTGTCGCTGGAACATGCCTGACAGAACCGGGAATCACGCTCTATAAGGGTGCCGCAATGCATACATTGTTGTTTATACGAGGCCATACCAATCAATCTCCGTTTCAAAGATTCGGGCAACAGTCCGAGCAATTAATAATGGATTCACTATTATATCAATATTAAGGGATAAAGTGAATATTCATCTCGAATGAAAAACACAATATGGGTATTGGTGAAAGCATTACAGAATTTTCTCGCACAAGGGAATGATTCAAGTTCAAGTGCAGTTTCGGGATCGAACCCTTCTTGGATATCGACATCATAAGATGGAAAAAACGATATTTACACTGATGCATACGGTGTCATGCGACCTGAGGATACATCAAGGAGAGTACCCGGCGGGGTGGAGATACAGGTGATGGTGTCTCCGAGATCCAGCAGGTCGGGGGTTGAAGGAGTCGATGAGTGGAGGAAAAGGCTCATCATAAAGGTCAGGGCACCGCCTCTCGACGGAAAGGCGAACAAAGAGGTCGAAGAGGTCATCACCGATATCACAGGATGCAGATCAGAAATAGTATCTGGATATGCAGACAGACACAAGACCGTTTTCGTGGAAGGGGATCCTGATATCATCTTATCAAAGGTAAAGGAGTTCCTATGAACGATGATGAAAGGCTTGCTGCGATAGTCGAGGTACTACAGGACCTGTCTGATCTGGCAGAGGACCACATACTATTGGTTGAAGGACTCAGGGACAAGAGTGCTTTAGAAACGCTTGGGATCGAGGGAAGATTCTTCATGATACAGTCGGAAGGAGGCCCTATTAAGGCTGCAGAGTTTGCATCCCAAAACGGAAATAAAGCAGTGATATTGACTGACTGGGACAGGAGAGGGGGAAGGATAGCATCTGACGTGTCACGTCATCTTTCAGCGTTAGGTGTTGAATCCGACATGGCAATAAGATCGAAGTTATCTTCCCTTTGCAAAAAATATGTGACTGATGTGGAATCATTGGATTCATTGGTCGAGAGACTCACTGTCAATGCAAGCGGTATTAAGGGAATGATATGATACAGTCAGGTGAATATGATGAAAGGTGCGTTCCTCGTCCTAGAAGGTATTGATGGTGCGGGAAAGTCCACATTATGTGATATCCTGAAAAGGTCTCTCCAAGAGGAGGGAAAGAAAGTGATAGTGACGCAAGAGCCGACCCATGATGAGATCGGAGCCTTCATTAGGAGAGGGGCGGTGAAGGATATCTCGCAGAAAGGTGAGGCACTTCTTTTTGTCGCAGATCGCGCTGTACATACAGAGAGGATATCTAAATGGTTGGATGAAGGAAGGATTGTGATATGCGACAGATATTTCGCATCAACCGTTGCATACCAGTCAGTACCTCTCAACGGAGTGGCATTGGAAAAGGAGTGGCTGCTCTCATTGAACATGCCGGTCATACGCGAACCTGATCTTACAGTGCTTCTAGATATAGATCCAGCTAAAGGGTTGAAAAGAATCGGGGACAGAGTGGAAATCAGTAAATTTGAGAACGACAATTATCTTAAGGGAGTAAGGGAGAGGTACTTGGAATTAGCGAAGGAATTTGGATTCCTTGTGCTTAATGCGGAAAGGAAACAAGCCGATCTTTCTAAAGAGATATTAGATGAGCTCAAGAGGCGATTGTGATGCATCCTGCAGATGAGATTTATTGTGATAAAAGTAATAGACTAAGGGGAAAAACTATAGTCCTGGGTATTACCGGGAGCATAGCAGCGGTTGAATGCTTTTCTGTGATCAGAGAGTTGATAAGACATGGCGCTAAGGTCGTTCCTGTGATGACAAAGAATGCAGTCTCTCTTGTTGCTGCGGACGCAATCGAATTCGCTTCCGGCATGAAGCCGATAACAGAACTCACGGGTCAGACTGAGCACATAAAGTATCTCGGAGATCCGACAGCAGCTGACCTGTTCATAGTATATCCAGCTACGGCTAATACGATATCAAAGATGGCAATGGGAATCGACGATACATCCGTAACATCCATGGCATCTGTTGCCTTGGGTTCAAAGATACCTGTTGCCGTGGCGCCTGCAATGCATGAGTTAATGTACATAAACCCCGCAGTGGCAAAGAACATAGACATTCTGAAGTCATGGGGAGTTCATATTATCGGGCCACATTCCGATGGGGTGCGTGCAAAAGCAGCGTCCAAGAATGAGGTGGTCTCGTGGGCGATAAGACTTCTTTCAAGGAACGATTTTTCACATAAACGCATATTGATCATCGGGGGTAGAAGTGAAGAACCGTTGGACTCCATGAGGATCATCACTAATCGGTCTACAGGACAGATGGCGGTTGCATTGGCACAGCGTGCATTCGAACGTGGTGCCGAAGTGGAATTATGGATGGGCGGACACACTGTAAAATTACCCGACTTCATTCCGTTGAAGAAATTCGCAACTGTATCAGATTTAGTGGGGATGGTAGATTCGATCGATCATGATATGGTGATTGTCCCGGCAGCATTGGCGGACTTCACACCAGTAGATAAACTGGAAGGAAAGATACCAAGCGATGGTGACTGCGAGATAACTTTGACACCGGTTCCTAAGGTCCTACCACTTATTCGCAAGAAGTGTGACAAGGTTGTGGGATACAAAGCCGAACATGGTCTGGGTCTTAATGAATTGGAAGCAAAAGCAAGGACCAAGATGGGAGATTATGGATTAACTGCGATGGTTGCTAACGATATCGACGATGCCGGTAGATCCACATCATCTGTGATCTTGGTGACCAAGGATTCTGCGCTCAACATCACCGGTACCAAGATAGAGGTCTCGGAACGCATTTTGGACTTCTGTGCGGAAATGATATGATAAAGGCGTATTGTCCGTCACACATAACGTGTTTTTTCAGACCGGTGGAATCCTCGAATATTCTTTCCAAGGGATCACTGGGAGCTGGAATAAGATTGGAGTCTGGAACTGCAGTGGAGATCAATGAGAGGTCAGGGAACACTCGTATTTTCATCAATGGAGAGGAATCAGAAGCGAACATCACCCGCAGCATATTGGAGAATATGATCCCCGGTAAAGGATTCGAAGTGAATGTCGAGATAGAACTTCCACTGGGTCAAGGGTTTGGAATGAGTGCATCCGGAGCGGTTGCAACAGCACTTTGTGCGGCTAACATTATGGGTGCAGACAGACACATAGCGTTTGTTAACGCACATATTGCCGATATTGAAGGCGGAGGCGGACTAGGGGATGTTGCCGCATTGATGAAAGAGGCACATCAGCCGGTAAGGGTAAAAGCGGGGATACCTCCAGAGGGAGAAGTAATCGACACAAGGATAACTTTTGATAAGTTGACTCTTGCAGTGCTGGGTCCTAAATTGAAAACATCTTCAGTTTTAAGTGATAGGAAGTTCTATGAATCTCTAGTCACTGTGGGAGATAATTCAATATTCGATTATCTCAATGACGTGAGCAAGGAACGTTTGTTCTTTCTTTCTAATCAATTCTCATATTCAACAGGGGTAGAACAGAAAGACATCTCAAATGCGATAGAGAAGTTAAGATCGACTGGAATCAATGCTGCAATGTGCATGCTTGGAAATTCGATATTCTCTGAGGCACCGGAAGAAGAGATAAAAGAGATACTGGGTGAAGATGTTTGGACCTTGTCAGCAAGATCTACGGATAGAAAGGCGGACATTATTCGAAAAGGGTGAATAAAGTATCATCTCCCCCGACATCGAAAAGACCCATTCTTGCACCGCAATCCAACCACCCATGGGCGTAATTCACGGCTGCAAATGCTGTCACTAGATCGCCCGATTCTCTGAAATGTTTTGCATCGTTGTGATATGAAACTGCCATCTCAAGGAAGTCGTCTGCCAACCTCTTTCCGAATGAACGATCGGGAGGGGCGATCCGGATCTTATCAAGTGCCCTCTGGGTTATGCCGATATACCGATCGATTTTTTCTTCGGTTACGATGTTTTGCATGGGTCTACATGCACTCTTTATGATAAAATATTAGGCATTAGACGTACCCATCAATGCACATGTAATTATAATACCAAACGAATCATGTTGTCATGATAGTGGTTGGGGGATCGTCATCAAGGGACCTCGCGAAAGAGTTGTCAAGTCGATTGAAATGCACGTTTGTGCAGGCGACGACAACCAGGTTTCCTGACAGCGAATGCTATACAAGGATTGACAGTGAGACATTGAACGATGATGTTGTCATCGTCCAGAATACTTACCCAGACTCAAATTTGATCGAGATGTTCCTTCTTCAAGACGCAGTTAAGAAGATGGGAGCCAAATCTATAACTTTGGTGATTCCGTATTTCGGATATGCCAGACAGGACAGGGTATTTCGTCCCGGAGAGCCGGAAAGTGCCAAGGTCATGGTAAAACATCTCAGCATGATGTGTGACAGAGTTATCACTGTGGATATTCATAAAGAAGCGGTTCTAAAACACTTCGATTGCCCGCATATGGATCTGAAAGCTTCAGTGCCTATCGCGGAAAAGTTCATGAATAAAGGGATTGACCTAGTACTTGCTCCTGACCTTGGGGCCAAAGGCCGTGCTATGGCAGTAGGTGAAAGACTCGGTGTTCCATATGACTATTTGGAAAAAGAGAGATTATCCGGAGCAGATGTGAAAATCTATCCTGCAAAGATGGACTGCAACGGCAAGAACATCCTGATCGTGGATGACATGATCTCGACAGGCGGCACAGTAATTGCCGCCAAACAAGCACTCAAAGTAGCCGGTGCAAAGAGCGTCTCCGTTGCATGTACTCACGGATTGTTCGTTAACAATGCCTTAGAGCGTCTTACAGGAAATTCTCTCGATGCAGTCCTATGTTGTAACACCCTTGAGAACAAAGTCTCGCATATATCCGTTGCAGGAATAATCGCAGATGCATTGAGCAAAGAGTGGTGAACTCCTTGGAGAAGGAAAACAACTTCAATGATTGGTACCTTGAGATCGTGGAGAAAGCAAATCTATCGGATAAAAGGTACCCGATAAAGGGTATGAATGTTTGGACACCCTACGGGTGGAAGATAATGAGGAACATTGATACTTACATACGTGAGGAGCTAGACGTTACGAATCACGATGAGGTATGTTTTCCCCTGATGATCCCGGAGACTGAATTTAAAAAAGAGAAGGACCACATAAAAGGATTCGATTCTGAAGTGTATTGGGTGACACATGCAGGTCTTAATGAATTGGATGTAAGATTGGTCATCAGGCCCACGTCAGAGACCGCAATGTACCCGATATTCGCACTTTGGGTAAGATCTCATCAGGACCTTCCTCTGAAGGTCTATCAGATAGTCAATACTTTCAGGTACGAGACAAAGCAGACCCGGGCGTTCATAAGGGTCAGGGAGATACATTTCTTCGAATCTCACACATGCCACATATCTGAGGAGGACGCACAGAGACAGGTCGATGAGGACACCGAGATATTGTCCAAAATTGCAAAACGCCTCTGTCTTCCTTATTTCTTATCCGTTCGTACCGATTGGGATAAATTCCCCGGTGCCCACTACACGATAGGCATTGATACGGTCATGCCCAACGGAAGGACATTGCAAATAGGCTCCATCCATCATTATAGGACCAATTTCTCAGAGCCTTACGAGATAACGTACGAGGATGAGAATGGCGAACATATGCATGCTCATCAGACAACGTATGGTATGAGTGAGAGGCTGTTGGGGGCGGTCATCGGTGTTCACTCAGATGATAAGGGATTGATAATGCCTCCCGACATAGCACCGTTCCAAGTGGTAATAATCCCTATAATTTCCAAAGACAACTCCGATCTGGTCATGGATGCTTCCAGAAAACTTCTGAAAGTCCTTCAGGCAGACGGTATCAGAGCGAAGCTCGATGACCGCGATGCAAGGCCTGGTAGCAAGTACTATGATTGGGAGATAAAGGGAGTGCCCCTTCGTTTGGAACTCGGGGGACGTGACATAGAGAAAGGAGAGGTCGCATTCACCAGGAGAGATACGGGAGAGAAGGGATCGATAGATCTTCAAACGGTCACTTCAGGGATCCGTTTGATGTTGAATGTCATATCGGCTTCCATGTTGGCTAAAGCGAAGGAGACACAGGTATCGCATGTTCAAGATGTCGAGGCTATCAGTGACATCCAAGAGGATACGGTCATTAGGTTCGGGTGGTGTGGGTGTGAGGAATGCGGTCACAAGTTCGAAGAGTCTACAGAATTGAAAATGCTAGGAATCTCATATACCCAGGAAAGATATGAAGGAAAGTGTATAATCTGTGGTAAGCCTGTGAACAGCCCTACGCTTGCCGCTCGTACGATGTGATCATCATGCCGATAAAGGAAGGGGAGACAGTGTATCTTTCCGATCCGTCGGGCAAAAAGATATGGCTCAAAGTATCCTATTCTATGCTCAAGATCGGTGCATTGGGAACCTTGGACGGAAAGAGGTTCATGGATCTCGATGATGGTTCTCGGATGGATATCGCGGGAAAGGAATACACTGTCTTTAGACCGGGAGTTCTGGAGTTGATGGGATCTCTCGACAGGGGGGCGCAGATAATAACTCCGAAGGATGCAGCGACCATAATCTTGAATTGTGATGTAGGTCCCGGAAGAACGGTTCTAGAGGTCGGAGCAGGATCGGGAGGGTTGACCACCGCATTATTGAATGCTGTGGGTAATGAGGGGAAAGTCCATACTTTGGAGTTCAAAGAGGAGAACATTCAACGGACGATGAAGAACCTGTGTCGCACCGGATTGGAGAAGAGATGGTCGAGTACGCTAGGGGATGCGAGAAATACGCGTATCGATTTCATGGCAGATGCGCTGATAATGGATATGCCCGATCCATGGCTTGCATTGGATAACCTGTACGATAATCTCAGATTGGGAGGCAGGTTATGTGCATATGTTCCGAACACAAACCAGGCTGAAAGCATTGTAACCGCGCTTAGGGAAAAGGGATTCGAAGATGTTCATGCTCTCGAGAACCTGCAGAGGGGATTAGAAGTACATCCTGGCGGAGTAAGGCCATCTTTTGAGATGCTGGGTCATACAGGTTATCTCATATTCGGAAGGAAGGCGGAAATATCCTCTCCCAAACGGACCTAAATCACGGTAATAGAACCTTTAATTATAGTCAAGTATTACACCAGAACAATGGCAGTAATCGACATCAGAATCGACCTCAAGAAAGGTGTGGCGGACCCGGAAGGAAGCAACACAAAAAAGACCTTGGAGTCTCTCGGATTCATCGGGATAGAGGGAGTGAAGGCTGTCAAAGTGTTCGAGATCACTTTAGACATGCCCGCAGAGGAAGCGAAGAAATGCGGAGAGGAGATGTGCAGAAAGCTTCTTGCTAACCCTGTTATACAGACCTTCAGTGTGACCGTGAGATGAGATGATGTCCAAAGACGGGCTGGTAAAGAAAAGAGATACACCGTTCGAATTGTTTGAGGTGTATATCCGTTCTGCAGATGATGCAGGATTGAAAAAGATCTCTGACGACATGAGTCTCAGTCTTTCGTTGGATGAGATGAAGGTCATAAGGTCTTATTTCGAGGAAGAGAAAAGAGATCCTACCGATGTGGAGCTTCAGGCTTTAGGTCAGGCGTGGAGTGAGCATTGTTGTTACAAGAGTTCCAAATTGATATTGAAAGAATTCGTATTCGGTATCGATCGGGACGACGTATTATCGAGAGGGGATGCGGGAGTCATGGAGTTTGATGACGACCACGGTTATGCGCTGAGAGTGGAAAGTCATAATCATCCATCAGCGATCGAGCCCTACGGAGGTGCTGCTACCGGAATAGGGGGTATCCTGAGGGATGTTGTTTGTATGGGGGCTCAGCCGATAGGATTGGCAGACCCATTATGTTTCGGACCTATAGATCTAAAGAATGTGCCAGCAGGAGTAAAACATCCGAAATATCTTATGAAAGGTGTTGTGTCGGGAATAAGGGATTACGGTAACCGTTGCGGTATTCCAACGGTGACGGGGGGATTCTTTTTTGACGAAAGATATACGGGGAACTGCCTGGTCAACGTCGGGTGTTTCGGTATAGTGAAAAAGAAGGATCTGGCTCTTAATTACGCCGGAGGTCCGGGTGAGGTAATGATACTGATCGGAGGCCGTACAGGCAGGGATGGTATACACGGAGTGAATTTTGCATCCAAAGATCTGACAGAAACGTCTGAGGACGATTCGAGGGGAGCAGTACAGCTTGGAGATCCCATCACCAAAGAGCCAGTAATACATGCTTGTTTGGAAGTGAATGAGAAACATCTCATCACAGGTATGAAGGACCTGGGAGGTGGTGGATTAAGTTGTGTCGTTGGTGAGATGGCACTTGCCGCAGGATGTGGTGCTGATGTTGATCTTGAAAAAGTACCTCTTAAAGAAACGGGATTGGCCCCATGGGAGATATGGGTATCAGAATCCCAAGAACGTATGATGTGTACTTGCAAGCCGGAAAAGGTTCAGGAAATTTTAAAGATATTTGATATGTGGGATGTGATTGCTACGCCAATAGCCAGAACCACAAATTCACCCAATATGAGATTATTCTGGAACGGCGAATTGATATTCGATATGAATTTGGAATTCCTTACTGGAGGACCAGTCTATAACAGACCCTATGTTCTCCCAAAAATATCGACTAAAGAAGGTGAGGTATTCCCCAATATCCAGGACAATAAAAAGACAATACTTTCATTGTTATCTGATTATAATGTGGCATCGAAAGAATGGGCAATCAGGCAATATGATCACGAAGTCCGTGCTGCCACTGCGATACATCCTATGGTAGGAAAGATAAATCTTACCGGACCGGGCGACGCATCCGTTTTACTCCCGGTCAGCGGAAGCTTTAGGGGATTGGCCGTTGCGACAGGTTGCAATCCGTGGTTCACTTCTTTGGACCCATACAGGGGAGGTATGTCGGGGATCGATGAGGCGTGCCGCAATATAGTGGCCGTAGGGGCGAAGCCTAACGCATTTACCGATTGTCTGAACTTCGGTAATCCGGAGAAACCTGAGAGACTTGGAGAATTGAGAGAAGCGGTGAGGGGTATTGGTGAAATTGCAAGAAAATTGAACATTCCTATCCCGTCCGGAAATGTCAGTTTGTATAACGAGGCATCTTCCGGAACATGTATACTTCCAACACCCATGATCGTTGCTTGCGGTATCATTGACGACGTACGCAAGGCCGTAACCGCTGATATAAAAGGCAACGGGAATCTTCTTTTCATGGTGGGAGACACAAAGGACGAGATGGGAGGGTCACTGTTGTTCCGCAAGTTCGGAGGAGAGCAGGGAAATGTTCCCGGAGTCGATGTTGATCGTTTGAAGGACCTCATGGATAAAATGTTGCTTGCTATGGATAAAGGGTTGATCAGAAGCTGTCATGATTGTTCGGATGGCGGGATCGCAGTGGCCATTGCAGAGATGTGTATCTCGGGAGATATCGGCGCCGAGGTCGATGTGTCAGACCTACATGAGAGAATCGAAGTGGCATTGTATTCTGAAAGCAATTCAAGGTGGATAGCGGAAGTTTCCGAGAAGGATATCGAGGAGTTCGAGAACATACTCGGGGCGGACGCAAAACGTCTTGGAAGAACCGGTGGAGACAAATTGAAAATCAACGGAGCAGAACTCACGGTCAAAGAGATGCGTGAGGCATGGAATGATCCTATATGGAGTGCGATGGGAGGTGTTTCAAATTGAAACCCAGTGAGGTCAAGGTTTGCGTGCTTAGGATAGAAGGTACTAATTGCGAGGATGAGACCGCGGAAGCTTTCAAAATGATGGGTGCTTCTGTTGAGAAGGTACATCTGAAACAATTGACGTCACATGTGTCTTCAGACATGAGAAGGCATCTTGAGGAATACGATATTCTGGCATTTCCCGGTGGTTTCTCTGCCGGAGATTATGTGAGAGCGGGAGCGATATTCGCTGCAAGAATGAGAAGCACAACAGGATCCGAGTTGAAGAGATTTGTAGAGAGCGGGAAGCCGGTACTGGGAATATGCAATGGTTTTCAGATCCTCGTGGAATTGGGATTGTTGCCGGCGTTTGAGGAGACAATGTCTTCTCAACCGACCGCAGCGTTGTACACGAATAATTCGGGAAGATACGAATGCAGACCGACCGTTCTCAGGAACGATAACAGCGGGAAGTGTATATTCACTTCCTCTATTGCCAAAGGCGAGACCTTGATGATACCGTCTGCGCACGCTGAGGGCAGACTTATCAGTATGGATCCGAGGTTCATTGAAAAGCTGATCGACAATGATCAAGTTGTATTCAGGTACGTCAAGGAAGACGGCAGTAAAGCGGAATATCCGTGGAACCCTAACGGTTCAGAGTCTGATGTCGCAGGGATATGCAATCCTGCCGGGAATGTGATGGGTATGATGCCCCACCCTGAACGTGCAATGATAAGGTTCACGCATCCCGATTGGACAAGAGGATATCAATCCCCAGAAGGGGACGGAATGAAAATATTCAGATCTGTGATGGATTCGGTCACGAAGTGATCAGATCTTCACTTTGATGTCCACGCGGTCACCGTTACCTGTGCTCAGAGTTCTTCTGAGGTGATATTGGCACACGATCTCTATGATATCATTGTAGTGGGATCTTTCAGGTATGACTATCGCGCACTCGATATTGCGTATTTTTGCTTTGTGGGCTACGACCTTTCCGAAGCTTCTTCCATCTTTGGAGAATCCGCTTATGTATTCTCCAGGGGCACTTTTTATGATATCGAGTTTACTGACATCTTCTTTGTCCACCACGATGTTGAGGGTACCTTCGAAGGGTTTGAATCCAAGTTTGTCCTCGAATTGTGCCATGTATTCATCCTGACAGATGTAGTACCCGCCCTCGCCCATTCCCTCGGTTATTATCCCGTGAAGGGTTATCTGATCGTTCAGTTCGAAGATGCGACGGTATTCGTTGTACTCGAACTTAAGTTCATCAATTCCCTTTTGAGTGAGTTTTATCCTTTGTTTCCTTGCACCAAGGTCTCTTGCGATGAGTTTCTCATCTAAAAGTTCCAAGATCCTTTTTGATGCAGATTGTTGGCTCATCTCTAAGGCATCGCCTAATTCTCTTGAGGAAAGGACGACGTAGTCCTCTATGCCCCCGAGAAGAGCAATTTTTCTGAGTGCGAAGGTAAATTTCGAGTCCACAATTAGTATAACGCGTAATGGAATTTAAAGCTACTTGAAAATCCGTAATTATTGTAGGAAGAATGCCTGGGGTGTCCAGGCATTCAGTTTAGACTTTTATTCTGCTCAACCAGATCTTGGCCGAGGGCCTTGTCAACGCTATTATCATCAAAGCTTCGACGATGATAAGCAATATTCCCGGTTCCCTTTCTATGACCTCAAATATCATCGCAGCGAACACAACGCCGATCGTGAGGAAGGTCACAAGGGTCAGTATATCCAAAGGCCACTGACTGTTCTTCGTGTATGCACCGGCTTGTGCGAAAAACAGTACTGCAAACAACATGTATACTCCCATAACCAAGATGGTACTCTCATCCGCCTCGAAGAACATAACAAGACATACAACACTTATTATTCCGCCAATGGCCCCGAGGGCACACCCGATCTTCATACTTTTTGGCATTATTTCCATTTCAGTACCTCCGTATTTTTTGTCTGGTTATTAACCCTTCCTTTTTGTGGTGATCATCCTCATACATTCGATGATGATCCAAGCAAACATCAGTATTATGCCGTATGCTTCAAGCTCTGCAGCTGAATATTCGATGGCCATGCAGATAATGATTATTACGATGACCATGGATGTTCCGGCGACGATCTTGCGGTCAGCATTCCAGTTGCCGATCGCGAATGCAGCTACCGAGAACACAAGGATGGCTGCCATGGATGTAGCGATCACATCATGAGGGTCGCCGTTTCCGTAGTTCATCGTCACTATACCCACAAGTGCGAGGAACGCGCTTCCGACGATGAGCAGCAGTCCTCCGACCAGATATCCGTTGTTCTTTGCGGTCAAAACGTTACCCACACCGAATATTGCCAATAGGGCACCGGTGAGAATACAACATCCGTAGTTGAAGAAATATGCAGCGTCAGTGTCCGATATTCCAAACTCTGACAGAGTGTTCGTGGCGAATTCCCAGGAGGGGTCAGCGACGGTTGCGGCCACCCAACATATGAGGAATACTGCCACACCCAAGACTCCGAACCAAGAAAATGCAACGTTGTGATTCTTGATACTCATAGCCCTGAATCCCTCTAGGGTTAAATTAGGTTTGCGTACGTGTCGCGCATTATTGAAAGCAAATTGTAAATCATCCTATCTCTTCAGGTCCCTGTTATGAGGAATATTTACTTCGTCGGAACAGCGGGAAGCGGAAAAAGTACTATGGTCGCCGCATATAGGGAATGGTTGGGCGATAACGGTGTCGACGCCATAACCATAAATCTTGACCCTGGAGTGGACAGATTGCCTTACGAGGCAGATATCGACATAAGGGATTGGGTATCCTTGGACGAAGTAATGGACGAATATTCCCTCGGACCCAACGGGGCACAGGTAGCGGCTGCGGACCTCATGGCGGTCAACATAAAGAAGTTGACAACAGTCCTTGAAACCTACAAAACAGATTACGTATTGATCGATACGCCGGGACAACTTGAGCTCTTTGCATTCAGGGAATCATCTAATGTAATAGTTAACGCACTGAGGAAAGAGAAATCTATGTTGGTCTATTTGTTGGACCCACTGCTATGTAAGAAACCAAACGGATTCGTATCATCGATGATGCTTTCGGCGTTGGTACAGTTCAGACTGCAGCTTCCGACGATCAACCTTCTTTCCAAATCAGATATACTTAGCGAGACAGAGATCGAACGTTTGACGGATTGGTTCGAGAACACCGATGCTTTACACGGAGACCTTTTCGATGAGGACGGTGATCCACAGACGGTAGTGGGCATGGAACTGTTCAAGGCGTTAGAGAACACAGGTGTATTCGGTGCGGTGCATGCGGTATCCGCCGAACAGGGAACAGGTATGGAAAACATATATTCATCCTCTCAACTGACATTTTTCGGCGGAGAGGATGTTGGAAGAGAATGAAAATGTTTTAACCGAACATGTAAGCGGGCACGGATTTGATCTTGTTCCTTCCCGCATCCATGACCTTTTCCCTTGCATGATCGAAATCAGAGACCAGTATGAC
>JGI994J12354_10003346_pt1 | contig 15037 bp, 12 predicted proteins | sample IntmicLarv3ML3BL_FD_12354 | JGI IMG/M metagenome (IMG submission 12354)
TATTGACTAGTACAATCGGTGCAGTTGTCGCAACTATTGTATTAATACTGTTTAGAGCTCCCATCGTCAACTTCTTCAATATGCTATTTCCTGATAATCCAGCATTTAGCTTGGCGACTTTCAACTTATTATATAATCTTGCCTACACCCTGCTATTACTGGCATTCCTTACTCCACTTGTTAACTTTGTCACACGCACAATCAAAGAAAAAGAAGACGAAGCTGCTAAAGTTAATTATATCGATGACCGTTTATTAGCAACACCGATTATCGCGATTACCAATGCGTGTAAAGAAGTTGCTCACATGACAACTCTGGCTGAAGATAATGTAGCTCTGGCTTTTTCCGGCTTAATCAATGAGGATATGAGCCAAAGCAAATCCATTGCTAGTAGCGAGAATACTATCGATTCATTAACAAAAGCTCTGGCCGAATACCTCATCAAGATTTCATCTTCTACTTTATCATATGAGAACAGAAAACTTGTTGGTGGTCTACATCACGTTATCAACGATGTTGAGCGTATCGGTGATTATGCTGTCTTATTAGCCAAGGAAACCAATTACATGAAAAAACACGAAGCACATTTCATCGACACAACAAAAGACGAACTAAAAGAAATTTTCGATAAGATAACCGATATTTTTGAATTGGCACTCTTCTCTTTTAAGACGAGGAAAATCGACCATCTTCAAGAAATATCCGATATCCAAGGTAAAATAAAAGAACTGATTAAACAAGCTAGAAATGTTCACGCTGACCGTTTGAGCGAAAATATGTATTCTATCGAAGTGTCAAAAAGTCTTTATTCAGTACTTTTCTCACTGCAAAGAATATCAGACCATTTAGTAAATGTCGCTTTCTCAATACGTTCAGAGACCGGCAGTAAAGCTGAAGCATGGGAGAATATTAAAGAATCTGAGCAATCATAGTTAGCATAGACATAAATTTAGCGAGAGACAAACTTTGTCTCTCGCTAAATTTATGTCTATAGTTATTACTTTTTATATAATAGAAAATTATTTTTTCTTTTCGCCGTTAATATAATTAACTAAACCCTCAGCCTCAATAATCTTCTGCATAAATTCAGGAAACGGTTGACCTTTAAACGTCGTTCCCTTCGTCTTATTGGTAATCTTACCAGTATCAAAGTCAACTTCCACTTCATCTCCTGCTTCAATTCCTCTAGCCGCCTCCACACATTCAATAATCGGCAAACCAATATTGATGGCATTGCGATAGAAAATTCGCGCAAATGTCTCAGCAATTACACAGCTGACCCCTGAAGCTTTTAGGCATAGTGGCGCATGTTCTCTTGATGAGCCACAACCAAAATTTTTATTAGCAACAATCATATCACCTGGTTTCACCTTTGAAGCAAACTCTGGGTCGATGTCAATCATCGCATGTGTTGCTAATTCCTTAGCATCAAACGAATTAAGATAACGTGCGGGAATAATAACGTCAGTATCAACATTATCGCCGTACTTAAAAACGTGTCCTAGTGCTTTCATGATGCTCCTCCGTTTCTTTCTGGATTGGCAATTACACCAGCAATGGCACTTGCTGCCGCTACTTCTGGTGATGCAAGATAAATAAGCGACTCTACATGTCCCATTCGACCAACAAAGTTTCGATTAGTCGTTGATACACACTTTTCACCTGCCGCCATAACGCCCATATGTCCACCCATACACGGTCCACAACTTGGTGTGTTAAATGAACATCCTGAATCGATAAATATATCCACTAACCCTTCAGCAATACATTGCTTCACGATTTTTTGCGTTGCTGGGATAATCAAAGTACGAACATTTGGGTTGACCTTGCGTCCCTTTAAAATTGCTGCCGCCTTACGCATATCTTCCATTCGTCCATTCGTGCAAGAACCAATAACAACTTGGTCAATTACGATTGGCTCCATACTTTCAATCTCATCAATTGTCTTAGCATTGCCTGGTAGATGTGGAAAAGCAACCGTTGGACGAACTTTACTTAAATCAATTTCTATCACATCAGCATATACCGCATCTTCATCTGGAGTATAAATTTGATAGGATTTCTTGCTATGCTCTTTAATATATGTCTCGGCTTGTTCATCAACTAAGAAAATACCATTTTTAGCACCAGCTTCAATTGCCATATTAGCCATCGTGAAACGGTCATCCATCGATAAATTGGCAATACCCTCACCGACAAATTCCATCGATTGATAAAGTGCTCCATCAACACCAATCTTACCAATGATATGTAAAATAATATCCTTGCCACTAACATATGATGCTGGTTTACCAGTCAACACAAATTTGATTGCACCTGGCACTTTAAACCATAACTCACCCTCGGCCATACCAGCAGCAATATCTGTAGTTCCAACACCTGTTGAGAAAGCCCCTAGTGCACCGTATGTACACGTATGAGAGTCAGCTCCGATAATCGCTTCACCGGCTACGGTGATACCTCGCTCAGGCAATAAAGCATGTTCTATCCCCATCTGCCCGATTTCAAAATAATTCGTTAACTCTTGCTCTTTGGCAAACTCACGCAAAGATTTAGCATTCTGCGCTGATTTGATGTCTTTATTTGGTGTGAAATGGTCTGGCACCAATACCACTTTGTCCTTATCAAAGACTTTTTTTGCCATCTGATAAAATACTGGTATCGCCATCGGTCCCGTAATATCATTAGCCATTACCACATCTAACTTCGCTTCAATCAATTGACCCTCACAAACACTATCAAGCCCTGCATGTGCTGCCAATATCTTCTGTGTCATTGTCATTCCCATGACATAAACCCTCCTAGTTTTAATAGATTCTTCGCTTCGCTCAGAATGACAGCGTTTTCCATAACTCATAACAACCTTGTCATTCTGAGCATAGCGAAGAATCTTATTTATCCTTCTTCGCTATGCTTGGGATGACTTTTCGTATCTTAGTTATCTATAAGTTTCCCTTCATTATTCCAACTATACAGTTTTCTAAGCTCCGCTCCGACTTCTTCTAGTTGATGGTCTGCCTCACGCTTTCTCATGGCGTTGAAGTTTGGACATTTAACCTGATTTTCTTGTAACCAGTTACGTGCAAACTTACCTTCTTGGATATCTTTAAGCACTTGCTTCATCGCTAATTTACTTTCGTCATTAATAACTTTTGGTCCCGTAATATAGTCACCATATTCAGCTGTATTAGAAATCGAATATCTCATTCCTGCAAAGCCACTTTCAAAAATCAAATCAACGATTAATTTCATCTCGTGAATACACTCAAAATAAGCACTTTCTGGTTCGTACCCTGCTTCGACTAATGTTTCAAAACCAGCCTTCATCAACGCTGTAACACCACCACAAAGAACTGCTTGTTCGCCAAATAGGTCAGTCTCAGTCTCTTCTCTAAAAGTAGTTTCTAAAACTCCTGCTCTTGCTCCACCAATTGCTAGGGCATATGCCAACGCTTTATCCTTTGCTTTACCTGTCGCATCTGCGTGGATAGCGATTAGACAAGGAACGCCTTTGCCTTCTTTGTATTGACCACGAACTGTATGTCCTGGTCCCTTTGGTGCTATCATTGTTACATCAACACCCTTAGGTGCTACGATTTGACCGAAATGAATTGCAAAACCATGAGCAAACATCAACATATTACCTTCTTCTAGGTGTGGTGCAATCGACTCATCATATAATGCTGCTTGCTTTTCATCGTTAATCAAAATCATAATGATATCGGCCTTTTTCGCTGCATCAGCCGCTGTATATACTTCAAATCCCGCTTCTTCGGCCTTTGCCCAAGAACTACTCCCTTCATATAACCCAATAATTACATTGCAACCTGACTCTTTTGCATTAAGAGCATGTGCATGTCCTTGCGAACCATATCCGATTACGGCAATCGTCTTGCCCTCTAGTAATCCTAAGTTACAATCTTCTTGATAATAAATTTTAGCTGCCATCTTTTTCTCCTCCTCTTGTGTGTTTGTTGTTCGTATCCTCTAATTTATCTATCATTATAGGTGATAAACATCGTTCATTCCTCTTGATAGACCAGTCATGCCTGTTCTTGCTAGTTCCAATATCTTATAGCCATCTAATAACTCAATAAATGCTTCTATCTTATTAGGCCCACCTGTCAACTCAACGATTACTGAGCCTTTGCCAATATCAACTATATTTGCTCTAAAGATATCTACTATCTGAATAATCTCTTTGCGCTTTTCGGCATCAGCCTCAATTTTAATCAGCACTAACTCGCGGTTAACCCGACTACCTGACTTTAACACTTTGATATGCAGGACATCTACTAATTTTTCTAATTGCTTAGTAATCTGTTCTAAAATCAGTTCGTCACCACTGCATACCACCGTCATCCTCGAATATTTAGGGTCTGCCGTTACGCCAACTGTCAAGCTATCAATATTGTAACCACGACGGCTAAAAAGCCCTGCCACTCGACTTAGTACACCAGCAGTGTTATCTACTAATATAGATAATACTCTTCTTTGCATAGTGCTATTCTCCTCTCGCTCGTGCATAATTTTCTTTCGATGTTTTTCATTTTACCACCTTAGCTTTTTTACGTCAACCAAGTACCGTATTAAAATGAGTAGACAAGCAATGATTTGCCTATGTCTACCCACTTTTTGATTTTACTTTCGCCTACTATTCTTAGTATATCTTCTCGTCGAGTTATTTCTTTTAGAATGTTTTTTCTTAGCGTTATTTTGTCTAGGACATCTGCTCTTAACGTTATTCTCTCCAAAATATTCGCTTGCAACTGTTTGTTGCTTAACCATTTTATACTTCATCAATAATGCTACTAATATTGCCATCTCAATCAGCGCAATCATTGGACCGAAGAAATTACTGTCCGTTATCTGCACTGCTGTTGGGACAATGTTCTCTCTCTCATTGAAGAACTCTTCCCATCCTTCATATCTATCCTTATTAGCGCCGAGAGCCTCATGACCTAATTTCCCTCCAACAGGTTCACCAGCATCTATAGTTCTAGGAGAACTATCTTTGTCCGTCTCAACAGACAAATTGTATCTCGCCGCTGGAGTTTCTACAATACTATAGTATACATTGGCGGTACCATCTTGACCGACTACTGGTATCGATATTCTGATACCTTCGCCATGCTTCAACGTAAATCTGCCAACTCCATCTTCATCAATCTCCATCTCTTGTAACGTATCTGGGATTACATCACCATCTGCGTCAAGTTCTTCATACCAAACTGGACTTAATGTATACGGTTCAATACCATCTTCTGTAAATGTAATGGTGAAATCAAATCCCATTGTTGTATTTGCAAAAGGACCTCTAACTTGTTTGGATACATTTAGTAATACATTCGGTACCCACAAGTATGCATCATCTTCATCATTGCTCGTTGCAAGATAATCATATTGTCCATTAGAACCAATTGGTTCATATACATTAGTAGGGTTCTGAGTTTCTTTAATATCAACTCTAAAAACAGGGTCGGGAGCGCCTATGGTACCATTGGTTGGCTTATAAACCCTATCTCTACCAGCGTAGACATTACCACTTTGGATGATAATAGAACCCGTGTTAGTATCGCCAAGTCCACCACCGCCTGTTCCTGGACCAATATCCATATCACCGCAGCCTTTTGCTACGATGATTGTTGAGTCCTCTCCTAATGTGAGATAAGTTGGGTCTTCACTATATATCAAGACATCGCCTGATGCTCCGCCAGTACCTGTCGTGGCTCCGCCACCACCAATTGCTGCGCCGTTGCCACTTGTCTGCGTAGTAATCTTGGTCTCACCATAAAGCTTGATGTCTCCACCAGCTCCACCAGCTCCATTGCCAGTTCCGCCACCGCCAATACCTGCTCCAATTGCACTTGTCACATCAATATTAGCTGCACCGTAAAGCTCTATGTTGTCACCACTCCCACCAGCTCCAGCAGTGTTTCCGCCACCACCAATACTGGCACCGATTTCACTTGTTATATTGACATTCGTAGCATCATAAATCTTGATATTCCCACCATCACCAGCATTACCACCTTTGGCTCCACCGCCACCGATACCGGCTCCTTCTTGGATGGTTGAGATGTCAACCTTAGAGTTTTCGCTTATGTTAATTATTCCACCGTCACCAGCAGTTCCACTTTGTGTTCCAGCACCGCCAATTCCAGCGCCTGTTACCCCTGATATGTTGACTTCGGCATTGCCGTTAATCGTGATATTTCCTCCGTCACCTGATTGTCCAGCCTTATTTCCACCGCCACCAATTCCAGCGCCTTCACCTACGACTGCTACTGTAACCTTTGCATTGTCTGTAATCGTGATATCTGTTCCATCACCGCCACTAGCATCGCTTCCTGAAATTCTCGAACCACCACCACCAATTCCAGCACCAAGTCCTCTATCATTACCCGTAGCTCCTACGCTATTTGCTGAGACTGTGGCCTCTCTCCCAATAATAATTTCACCACTATCTCCACCTTTTCCTGCAGAACTTGTTTGATTATTAGCGGAGCGCCCGCCACCTCCGATACCTGCTCCTCCTAGTGTAGAAGTTGCTGATACGACTGCTTCACCTTCAATTATAATACCTTCATAACTACCATTTCCTGCTCCTAGTTCACCGGCAGGTAGGTGGTCGGCCTTCGTCATTCCGCCACCAGCACCACCAATTCCAGCACCGAATCCAAATGAGGTCGCTGTAACATTGGCTTTTCCACGGATGATAGTTTTAACACTTTCGCCGCCGGCATGAGTATTACCTCCACCGCCACCTATTCCAGCACCTGGATTAGTATTAGCATTTGAATTATTACCCGACTCAGCAGTAACTTGTCCTGCAACAATAGTTATAAATCCCGTTGATTGATTAGTTCCACCACCAATCCCTGCCGCAAATTGTTCTGCTTTGGCTAATAATCTTCCGCTATTTTTATGTCTTGTGCCCAACGTAGTGGGTAGGTTTTCCAACTCCTCTTCATTGTTAAAATAACCCCCTGTAATTAGTAACCAGCCGTCATCAGTCACGGTAAACTTCTTACTTGACGCAACACAAATTCCAGCCCCATTGGCAGACTGACCCGAACTAGCAGTCATTGATGTAAATTCATTTCTTGTTCCATCTATAAGTACTACACTAACCTTTGCACCATCACCTACTTGTAGTGGTCCACTTGTTCCTGTGTTTCTCCATATCGAATTGTTAGCAACGATAATAACAGGTTGACTAGTTGTTACATTAATAACATCTGTCCCACCCGTAACATCGCCTCTTAATATATAAACTCCACCTAGATTGATAGTTCTATCACCAGAAATAACTGGACTTTGTCCACTTGGCAATGGCATTGGGTCATCCATGTCAGCCACGGTATGTCCAACTTTATATCTGTTCCATGTTAAGCCATCTTCTCCAAGCATCTCAAAGACAGGAAATTCATCTCTATATGTATAGTTTATCGCTGGAAGGGTTCCACTTGTCCATGTTATAGTCTGCTCTGGTACAATTGTATCATCAAAACCTGGAAATTCAGTATTTGCCTTTATCAAATGCGAAGCTCCATCGGTCAGATCGATTATTCTCACCGCCAAAACCAAATCCGTATAATAGTCACGGTCTACCACAACCTGTATACCGCCTGGTATCCACATATATGTATTGCCTTCATCATCCGATGTTGCTTTATAAGAGTAGTCCCCTCCTGATGCAGGGCTTGGTATCTGATGTGCCTCTGTTAATCCCACTGCCACAAAATCCACTCGCCCTAAATCATCACTCATTCCATTGGTTGCTGGGTCGCACTTTAATGGGTCAGCTTTGATATTACCACCGGTAATTGTTATTATGCCTGCCGCGCCTTGGGTAGCTGGACTGCCTGAATTTTTAGCACCTGCACCCATATCTCTCTGTGCTCCACTTGCCACGACAATTGGATTATCCAGTATAGTTATATTTCCACCTGCACCTGTTGCAGATCCAAATCCAGTTCCCGTCGTAACGCCACCGCCACCAATGCCTGCTCCATTGCCAACACTCGTCGCTGTAACCTTAGCATCACCAGAAATCGTTATTCTATTGACACCATTGGCACCACTAACAGCTATTCCTGTTGTCGCACCACCACCACCGATACCTGCTCCTGTACCTCTACTTGTAGCATTAACTACCGCAGTACCCGTAATTGTAATATTGCCGACAGTAGTATCCGTAGCATTAGTAGTTGTATTAGTATTCGTACCAGCACTACCAATTCCAGCACCATTACCATTACTGGTTGCTGTTACATTAGCTGCTCCATTGATTATAATATTTCCCACTTTACGGGAATTGTGTCCGCTGTTTCCACCACCACCACCGATGCCTGCTCCGTTTGTTCCGCCAGCTGGTGACACCCCTGATTTCGTACTAGCAATAACCGTTGCATCTGTAATCGTAATATCACCACATCCGTGATTAACTGCCCCACCGATACCAGGAGCGTAATCGCCTCCTGTCGCTATAAGTGTTCCAGTACCTTTTATCGTTAATGTTGCAAAAACCGTATCAGAAGCACGGTTGACATGAATTGCCGCTTGCATCCGACCTCCATTTGATGAAGCGCCTCGACAAACCAAGGTGTTCGTCGTTCCTTCTACCAAATGTACTGTTGCATTAGAGTTTGTCATTAGTTGAATTGGCGACGATTCTTTCGTCATTTGAGGTCCTGGATTCCCAACTCCCGGTGGAACATCGATGCTCACGCCATTTAACACTAAAATTGGATTGGCTCCCCCTTGTACTCTAATCCGCCCCTCACCACTACCGATAACCTCGATTGCAGTATTCGGCGTGTATGGTCTTTTCATAGCTGGGTCAGTTGGTTCCTCACCCTCCTCTGTCGTCCATATCTGGCTACTTGTTATAACTGTGATTCCTGGTTTACTAACATCTATAACATCCGCTATATAGATGCCATCTATTATATCACCTACACTTAATGGCATAATCCCCATCATAGAAACTGGCATCACCTCTGGCGTGACACTTGGTGTTATCTCTGGCGTAACACTTGGAGTTATCTCTGGTGTTATCTCTAGTGTGACACTTGGAGTTATCTCCGGTGTAACGCTTGGTGCTATCTCTTCTGGCTCAGCACTCACCTCTGGAGTTACCTCTGGTGTAGGCTCTTCTGTTGCTTCTGGTGTAGGCTCTGGTGTTGGTTCTGCTGTTAGTTCCGCTGTTGGCTCTGGCGTTGGTTCTGGTGTCAGCTCCGGAGTCAGCTCTGGAGTCAGCTCTGGAGTTGTTTCGGGCATTGGTATTAATTCGCCTGCTTCAACTTCACTAGCATGCACCGCACGAGAAGGAGACATTACACTAAGTGCAATGCCGTTAATTGCCATCGTGACAATTAAAATCGCTATTAAAATTTTCTCCCTAAGTTGTTTCATACTCCACCTAATTTAATAACTATATTTTAGTTTCAATAAAATCATCTTATTGCTTATCTTTTCAAAAACATATACTTAACATTTTACACCAAAACCCCTAAAAAATCAACACTTTTCAACTCATATGCTCTCGTTAGGCTACTTTACGTTCCCTGATGACTGAATGTCAATAATCATATCTGCTTTTTTCATACTAAAATATATATTTTATTGATTATATGCCAACTTAAATAGAAAATCAATATTTATTATCGTTTTTTACGTTTTTTCGTACACTTACAGGCTTTTGGCTATTTCACAGCAAATCCGGGCGTCTTTCCTCTGTTCTTTGATATGATTGTTCATCTCGCCATTTCTCAATATTGGCATGGTGTCCCGAAAGCAGCACTTCTGGTACTTCTTTTTCGTGCCAAACCGCCGGTCTAGTATACTGTGGGTATTCCAAACGTCCCCCCTCAAAACTTTCCATCTGACTTGACTCATCGTTACTTAATACGCCTGGCACCATTCGCGAAATCGCATCAATCATCACCATCGCTGGCAATTCTCCACCAGTTAAGACATAATCACCTATCGATACATAGTCCGTAACTATCTCTTCTAGTACGCGCTCATCTATTCCCTCGTAGTGACCGCATAGAAAAATCAAGTCTTCTTCTCTCGCCAAATCTTTTGCCATTTGTTGATTAAACACTTGTCCTTGCGGTGTTAGGTATACTACTCTTGCTTTGCCTTTGATATTCTTGCTCGCTGCTTCGTAAGCGCCAAAAACCGGTCCCGCCTGCATCACCATGCCTGCGCCACCGCCATATGGGTAATCATCTACTTTTAAATGTTTATTACCGCTATAGTCTCTGATGTCAGTACACTCTAAAGTTAGCAACCCTTGTTCAATCGCCCTGCCGATGATACTAGTATTCAATCCCTCCAGCACCATCTCAGGGAACAATGTCAACACACGATAATTCATCTTTCATCCTCACATCTCATAAGATTCTTCGCTTCGCTCAGAATGGCGGTATCTCTCAGAATGAGCCCTTGTCATCCTGAACGCAGTGAAGAATTTTTCTTTTGTAGCGCACGTCTTCTCTAACTATATCACTCAACCAATCCATCTAGTAGATGAATATCCATTCTATTATTCTCAATATCCACACCCAAAATACAGTCTTTTATTGCTGGAACTAGCACTTCTCCATGCTCTTTCGTGTCAATAACATATACATCATTGGCACCCGTTTGTATTACATCTTTAAGCGTGCCAAATTCTTTTTCATCTTCAGTAAATACTTGTAACCCAATCAAATCAACAATAAAATATTCGCCCTCTTTAGGCGGTATCGCTTGCTCTCTTTTGATTAGCAGTTCTTTTTTGCTATATTGTTCAACATCATTGATATCATCAATGCCTTTGAACTTCAAAATCACAAACTTCTTAAAGAACTTAACACCGTTTATCTCCAGTGTTAACTTCTCTTTGCCTGTGTCTAGTATTACTTCTTTGTATTTTTTGAAGTTGTTTGCATCATCTGTTATCGGGAAGACTTTGACCTCTCCCTTTAATCCATGTGGTGATGTAATCACTCCTACTTGTAGTAAATTGTCCATGCATTTTTCCTTTAAAAGTCGCAATAGCCTACTAGACGCTTCAGAGAAAAATTCTCGAATTGACTATCGGCAAAGCCTAGTCAAGGAGCGATTTCTTTCTCTGAAGCGTCCAATACCACTATTACATAATTTCAACAATTACCTTCTTATCAACTTTGGCAGAAGCCGACTTAACAACCGTTCTAATCGCTTTGGCAATTCGTCCCTGCCGACCAATAACCTTGCCCACATCAGAAGGTGCAACCTTTAATTCAATAACGATTGCATTTTCTTCTTCATTTTGTATTACGACAACTTCATCCGGACTGTCAACTAGAGATTTTGCAATTACTTCTACTAATTCCTTCATCACATTCTCCTATTTTTCAATTCCAGCTAGTTTGAAAAGCTTCCCAACCACTTCAGTTGGTTGTGCTCCAGTGCCTAACCATTTCTTAGCCGCTTCTTCATCGATTTTGTATACACTAGGATTCTGAGTCGGATCATATGTTCCGATTTCTTCGATGAACTTTCCATCTCTTGGGGCTCTCGAATCAGCTACAACAATTCTATAAAAAGGAGCTTTCTTTTGTCCCATTCTCTTTAATCTGATTTTTACTGCCATTACTTTCACCTCCTCTAAGGTTATTATTAGTTTATGTTAAAAGGGAAGTTTAAAACCACCCATTTTACCACCTTTGCCACCCATCATCGCAGGCATTTGCTTCATCATCTTTTTGGCTTGTTCAAATTGCTTCACCATGCGGTTTACTTCTGCTAACTCAACGCCCGCACCTTTGGCAACACGTTGCTTGCGTGTAAGATTTAAAACATCGGGGTTGGAACGTTCGCGCGGGGTCATCGAAAGAATTATCGCTTCCTTACGCGCCAAATCTTTTTCATCAACCATACTTTCTAAGTCTTTCATCTTGCCCCCCATACCAGGCATCATACCAAGTACGCTTGAAAGACCGCCCATATTTTTCATCTGGTTCATGCTTTCTAGATAATCGTCAAAACCAAACTGCGCCTTCTTGATTTTTTGTTCCATCTCCTTGGCTTTATCTTCATCGATATTAGCTTGCACTTTTTCGATTAGGCTCATTACATCGCCCATACCAAGAATTCTTGATGCCATTCTATCTGGATAAAATTGCTCCAAATCATCAAGCTTTTCGCCCATGCCGACATACAAAATCGGCTTACCACTAACGGCTCTAATTGAGAGGGCCGCACCACCTCTAGTGTCACCATCTAACTTTGTTAAGATAACACCGTCAATGCCAACTTTTTCATTGAACATCTCCGAAACATTAACCGCATCTTGCCCTGTCATTGCATCAACTACTAAAATAGCCGTATCAACATTGACATTTTCTTTGATTGCGATTAGCTCCTCCATCATCTCTTCATCAATATGAAGTCGTCCCGCTGTATCTAATAAAACAACATTATTACTATTAGTCTTAGCATGTTCAATAGCGGCTTTGGCAATGTCAACAGGATTTTGCTTGTCACCCATTGCAAATACTGGCACGCCTTGCTTTTCGCCGTTTTGTTGTAATTGCAAAATAGCCGCCGGACGGTATATGTCACAAGCCACCAATAATGGTCGTTTGCCTTTGGCTTTTAATTGCCCTGCCAACTTAGCTACCGTCGTCGTCTTACCAGCACCTTGAAGCCCCGTCATCATAATAACCGTCACTTCATTGCCTTGCTTTATCGAAAGCTCAGTAGTCTCGCTCCCCATCAAGCTAACCAACTCATCATTAACTATCTTAATAACCATCTGGCCCGGATTAAGACCATTCATTACGTCTTGCCCAACCGCTCGTTCTTGTACTGATTTGATAAATTGCTTTACTACCTTAAAACTTACATCGGCTTCTAAGAGCGCCATCTTGACTTCTTTTAGCGCCTCTTTGACATCAGCCTCGTTGAGCTTGCCTTTACTGCGTAATTTTTTAAATACATTTTGCAGTTTATCGGTTAAACTTTCAAATGCCATGGATTATAACTCCTCTAATATATCTTTTGAAATATCTTCTATCTGCTTCATTAATTCTGCCTTGCTTTTATCTTCATTAATCGTCAGATTACGAATTTTACTCACCTTATCTTTGACACTAACAAATTTCTCCACTAAATGCAACTTGCTTTCATAATCGTCAAGTATCTTACCGCAACGACGTATCATATCGTGAACACCTTGACGACTGATACCTAAATTCTCGGCTACCTCCGATAAAGAATAATCATTCAAGATTACCTCTTCATATATTCTTCGCTGATGCTTAGTTAAAAGCTCACCATAAAAATCATATAATAATGCCTGCTCTACAATCTTTTCCATATCATCACCTTTAGGTAGTGTACTATACAACAAACGGCACGTCAAGTATTTTATCTTGACGTGCCGTTTCGCAATTGAAGTTCCTATTGCATTTTCACGACTTATATAGTAGTATTCATATATAAAGAAGGAGCGAGTTTTTTTATACCGCCGAGATACTAATGTATACTCTGTGGCGGGGTACTTCGCTCCTTCTTTTTGTGTTCGACTATTTTATATCATTTTGGTTTTTCAGCTCCTCTTTTCTAATATTTTGAATATCATATAAATATTTTTCTCCGTCATGGGCATGTCTAACCACTATCAGTGCTGAATACTTATTATATTTTATTTCATTAGTTTTTTCCAAAAAAACCGGAATCGCAAAGCACGTCTTATAATAATGCCAACCATAACGCGCATCTCTTCTATGCTTTTTCTTCTTATTCTTTAGCACCTTGATTTTTTCAGCTATTTGCACTATTTGAATAATTCCTTGCCCTAAATTAGCCTTTACTTTAGCCAATCCTCCTCGCAATTTTTCCGTGTAAATAGAACCAACAAATTCGTCGGGAAAATCATTGCTTATATTTACAATCTCCTTAGTTGATGCTACTTCAACTAATTCGCCTACATATTTTTGCAAATAAATTTCTACCGCTTTCCACTCAATATTTTGCCTGTTACGAAAAATAATCTCATCGATTACTACGAGCTTCCTCCCGCGCTCCTCGTGGATAATTCTAACACTATTTTTTGTTGTCATATAACTAAATATTCCTTTCCATTGCTTGGTTTATGAACTTCTGGTTTTGCGAAATTTAGAGCAAAGAATTTTGCTCTTTTAAGAAAATAAAAAATCTAAGATTTGTATACATAAGTATATCAAACCCTAGATTTAGTTTCAATGCTTTATTTTTTAAGTTTTCTAACATATCGCTATTGGCCCATAAGGCCCTTTGATAATCTCTATCTTAGTATCGAAAATATCCGTCAACAGCTTCTCGTCCATAATTTCTTCCACTGTCCCAAAAGCGGCGATTTGTCCATCTTTCATTGCGCATATTTGGTCTGAATATTTGGCAGCGAAATTAATATCGTGCAATACAACCACAATTGTTCGTCCCAATTCAACAACGGCTTGTTGAAGATGTTTCATCATTTGCACTGAACGCGCCACATCTAAGTTATTAAGCGGCTCATCTAGTAAGACATACTCCGTCTCTTGCGTTAACACCATTGCCACATACGCCCGTTGTCTTTGTCCACCTGATAATTCATCTAGATATCTATTTTCCAAATCAGTCAAATCTAAAAAGTCGATGTACTTGGAAATAATTTCTTCATCCACTTTAGTCAATCGCCCTTTAGAATATGGAAAACGCCCAAATCCGACTAATTGCCTAACCGTAAGTCGTGTCACAAAATGATTTTCCTGTCTTAAAATAGTCAAAATTTTCGCTAAATCTTCCGATTTAGATGTCGTTACATCTAGGTTTGCTACTGATATACTACCTTCTTCTATATCGAGCAACCTGCCAATCATCAACAACGTGGTTGATTTACCTGCTCCATTCGGACCGATAAGTGCCGTTAACCCCGCATTTTTAATTTTAATATTTAATGGTCCTATTTCAACCTTATCGTATGCTTTCTTCGCATTATTAATACTTATCATAAGCTTCCCCTTTTTAAAAT
>JGI994J12354_10003347_pt1 | contig 15037 bp, 16 predicted proteins | sample IntmicLarv3ML3BL_FD_12354 | JGI IMG/M metagenome (IMG submission 12354)
ACCCGCCATAATCAGTTGCGGAATACTTTTATCCTTGCCGTAACCGTTTTCCATTAATTTTAACATTCGCGGCACCACAACCGCAGGTGAAACTGCTGCCAACACAGCCCCCAGTAAAGCCGCTTCGAGATATGTCATGTCAAAAAGCATCGGTGAAAAAACCGTAACAGCAATTAATTCAAATGTAGCAGGAATAAAGCACATTAAAATCGCAGGACGGCTGACTTTTTTCAAATCCTGAATATCCAGCGAAAGCCCTGCCCGAACGAGTATCACTACCAATGCAATTTGCCGTAATTCAATGGAAATTTCGAGTATTGACCCGGAAATAAGGTTTAAAACAAACGGTCCTAATATGATGCCGACAAAAATCATTCCGATTAAATTCGGCAAATTAAATTTTTTCATTATTCCGCTCAAAAGTAACCCTAAAATCAAGATCAACGCAATACTTTGTAACATAATCTCTCCTTTTATACATAAAAAATGACTTCTGCGAACAAAAATCCGCAGAAGTCATCAGCTTTTTCAAGCAGTTTAGCATTTTTAAGCAGGGGAAACTTCATTCCCTATTGTTTACATGTTTTGCCGATTATTTTTTTGTAAGATCATAACCGCTGGTGTAAACGTCATCTGTATCTAAAATCAATTTATTGCCGTCTAAAGTATATGTATATGATTTCGAATCAGACCAGTCATCAATTTTAATAACCAAGGTGCCTGCTTCTTCGTCAATTGTATATGTGCCGTTCATTTTTATTGAGGTATTGTCTTTCGGATCATCATAAACAACTGTATTGGTTAATGTGCATTTGCCCGAACCATTAAAATCCCATAAAGAAACCATGTCATAAATGTTTTCGCTTTCCCATTTGCCTTTAATTGCGTCGCCGCCGCCGCATGCTGCGAAAGATACGAACATTGCTGCGATCATAACAAGACTTAATACAAGTGTGGATACTCTTTTCATTAAATTAGCCTCCGTTTATTTTGTTAAATTATATTTTATAATTTTTTGTCATCTAAAACCGGACAAAGAATTACAAAATTATTTATTAATACAAGCATACACAAAAATCAATAAAATGTCAATACTATATTTATATAAAATATTTGAAATTTTAAAATTTATATGTTATAATTGATTTATAATGTATAAAGGAGTAAAAACATGACAAGCAGAGAACGGTTGACGCGATTATTCAACAAACAAGAAATCGACAGAATACCCATTTGGTTATTATATCCTTTTCATCGCTTGGGTTGTTACGCAGATGTATATAATTCGCCGACATACAACCCGATTATGGATCGTATAGAGCAAGGCGACTGCGACACGTTCGATCGCCGCGGATATGATTGCGGATTTTGTTTTAATAATAACTCAGACGTAAAATTTTCGTCTTTTTCCGAACAGGACGGCGGAAATATACGGAACGGCAGACGTATTACATATAAAGATTATGTATGGGAAGCTTATATTTCACGCGGAAATGATACGACTAAACAAAAATTTTTTGTAAGTGAAGCTGATGAGTTGAAAAAATTACTCGAAATTCCGTATAAACCGAATTTTCCTGATATTTCAAAATATGCCGAAGAAAAAGAAGAATTGGGCGAACGCGGACTCATGATGACTGATATTGGAGATCCGTTGCAAATTATTTATAATTTAATGAGTGCTGAAGACTTTTCGATGATGACATTGACCGATTATGACGTTCTGACTGAATTTTTAGACATCATGCGTCAGCGTGTGCTGGATAAATACCGTTATTTGCTGGAAAATAACATCGGTGAGGTTATTTTCTTAGTCGGTGCAGAATTCGCAGGCCCGCCAATTGTTTCACCGTTAAAATTTAATGAACTGGTTGTTCGTTATGTCAAAGAAATCGTAGATTTAATCCGTTCTTACGGCAAGAAAAGCATACTGCACTATCACGGAAATTTATTCAAAGTTTTAGACGGTATGAAAGAAATAAATCCTGACGGTTTACACACTATCGAAGCTCCGCCTATAGGAGATTGTACCATTACACAAGCCCGAAACATACTCGGTGATATGATTTTAATCGGAAATATGCAGTACGACACGTTCAGATCAGCGTCAACCGATGAAATTCGCGAAGAAATAAAGCAAATCATCGAAGAGGGTAAATCAGGACGGTTTATTCTTTCACCGACAGCTGGACCGTATGAACCGTCGCTTGACGAACATATGGTGGAAAGTTACTTGGCTTTTATTGACGCAGGGCTGGAATTCGGCAAGTTAAAATAATAATTCTACGTAAAGCATACCTGTATCTACGCAGAATGTGTGTTTTTTTCGAAGCTTTTTTGTTATACTGACTTCAGAAAGAGGTGATTGCACTGGATCAGACAAAAATCGGAAAATTTATTGCTCAAAAACGCAAAAATCAATCGCTCACGCAAAAGCAGCTGGCTGAAACGATGAACATCAGCGATAAAACCGTTTCCAAATGGGAATGCGGACGCGGAATGCCCGAAGTTGCGATGTTTCTTCCGTTATGTGAAGTCTTGCAAATCAATGTGAATGAACTTCTTTCAGGCGAAAACCTAACAGAAGAAAAATATCACGAAAAAGCGGAGGAAAACATAATGGATTTGGTAAAAGAAAGAGAAGAAAGCAAGAAAAAAATTATTTTGTCCGTAATAATAGCGATGACATGTGCAGTGGCGTCAACGGCACTCATTTTAGTGGCAGGATTACTGGAAATGCCGACAGTTATCAAAATAATATTAATTTTAGTCGCAACAATTGTCATGACTGTCGGAATGATGGTTGCAATAGTTCTGGATAAAGATGCAGGTACTTTTGAATGTAAAAAATGCCATAACCGATTCGTTCCGAGTATGAGTGCTTATGTAAAAGGAGTACATTCGATTACGTCACGGTACCTGAAATGCCCTGAATGCGGCGAAAGCGGTTTTTGTAAACGCAAATTAACACGATAAATATGTAAAGGCGGTAATAACCGCCTGAAACACAAGCAGCCATGCGAAATATGGCTGCTTGTTGAGTATTGTTCAGTCTGTCCGATATCAAACACAACACCCGTATAATGCTGAATTTGAATAATATGATGCTATTTCATGATATGATTTTAAGAACGTTTTTGATATTTATAGTTTTTTGTCAAAATAAAATGTTAAACCGATAAAACTGAATATGATTATCATTAAAAAAGCAAAAACCAGCCAAAATGCTAACATTATATTCAAAAATATAAAGGTAAACATCAAAATTGTCATTAAAAATACAGTAATAATATAAGCAAATAATCCCGATTTTTCGCGGATCGCAATATTTCGTTCATCTTTTTGATTTATTTCACGTTTTTTTATTTTTTCAGCAGATTGATTTCTGGATAAAAAGGTAAAAACAGCACCAAGACATATCCAGGAGTTTCCGAAACCTGCAGTAAACGAAAAAGCGGGATTTTCTGATTTTAATATTAAATTCCCGGTAAATCCTACAATTGACAAAATAATTCCGACAATTAAAATAAAATAAGGGATATAATTTTTCTTAAACATTTTCATCCTCCTCAAAAATAAAAATTTCTTCGATACTCATATCAAAAAATCTTGCAATCTTAAAAGCCAGTAGAATAGAAGGGTTATACCGCCCGTTTTCGAGTGAACCTATAGTTTGGCGGGAAACTTCCAGTTTATCGGCTAAATCTTCCTGCTTGATATTATGCAGTTTTCGCAATTCTTCCAAACGATTTTTCAATTTATCACCTCCGAAAATATGGAAAGTTTATTTTCCGTTTAAATTATAACATAAAAAATAAATTATGTCAAGCACGCTTTCCATAAAATATTGAAATTAATCAAAAATTTTGTTATACTGTATCAAATATAAAAGAATTTGAGGATTTTATGAACATTTGGGATATAATTACGCAGGATTTATTAGAAAATCCGAGAGATATACAAACTTTGGTAAAATCAAAAAATAAAACGGGATTATGGTTTTATGCAAGAATTTTGGGTAAATCTATAATTATCGAAAATGCACACGAACATGATTTATCGGTCAAACTCAGTCAAATGCGTAGAATTTACGAAAAAGACATAGAAATAATTTATCCTTTTTATCTGAGACGGGAAAACGGCGAAGCAGTGAGTAAAGAAATTTCATTGACAAAAGGTGAAGCAAAGAAAAATCAAACATATATTTATGGGATTATCAAATCTTGCGTAAAATAAAAAGTGCCGTTTGAGAGCCGAAAATGTATCAAAAATTGCAAAAAACATGCTGTTTTTGATAAAAAACGGAGGAATTTTTAATAAAAACGGAGTGTTTTTTTATCAAAAACAGGTATATTTTGTAATAAAATACAAAGAAAAAGTTTTTTGTATTTTATTATTTTTTTCTATTGACTATGGTGGTCAATTATGATATAATATTTTTGACCAAAGCGGTCAAAGAGGAGTGATAAAAATTACCGAAGAATTTAAAAAATTGAATGACGAAAAAAAAGAAAAAATTTTAAACGCAGCGTTTAAAGAATTTGGTGAACAAGGATACGAAAAAGCGTCAACGAACAATATCGTAAAAGAAGCGGGAATCAGTAAAGGTATATTATTTTACTATTTTAATAATAAAAATGAACTTTTTAATGACTTAATTGATATAAGTTTGGAAATAATGAACGATGACTTTTTTGTTTTCATTGATGAAAATCAAACAGATTTTATTGAAAAATTGCGTCAGTTAAGCATTTTAAAATTTGCAATTAATCAAAAAAATCCGTTTTTATTTCAATTTGCAAAAAAAATATATATTGATAACATTTCACAGCTTTCTGACGAAATTATTGAAAAATTTTCACAAATCACGAAATTATTTATGGCAAAATTGTATGTCAATATCGATGAATCGTTGTTTAAACCGAACATTCCTAAAGATTATGCAATGAAAATGATTCAATGGTGTATGAGTGGTTATGAAAATGAATTGACGGAAAAATTAAAAAATTTGAATTTAGCCGAAACGGATATAAGTAAAATTTGGGATGAATTTTATGTGTATTTGGACGCATTAAAAATTGTTTTTTATGCGTAAGAAAGGGGATAATATGGCTGTTTTAGAAACAAAAAATCTGGTAAAAAATTTCGGAAAAGTTAAAGCATTGGATAATTTAAATTTAAGTGTAAATGAAGGCGAAGTGTTTGGTTTTATTGGACCGAACGGAGCAGGGAAAACGACAGCAATTCGTGTTTTATTGGGTATTTTACAAGCAAATTCAGGCAGTGCATCTGTTTTTGGATTAGACGCCTGGAAAAATGCAGTCGAAATTCATAAACGTATTGCTTATGTTCCGGGAGATGTGAACTTATGGTCGAATTTGACCGGAGGTGAAGTTATCGATTTATTCGTGAAATTACGTGGAACGAATAATTTTTCGAAACGTGAAAAACTGATAAAGATGTTTGATTTTGATCCGTCAAAAAAATGCAGAACCTACAGCAAAGGAAACCGGCAGAAAGTGGCGTTAATTGCAGCTTTTTCGTCGGACGCCGAATTATATATTTTAGATGAACCGACTTCGGGATTGGACCCGCTTATGGAACAAGTTTTTCAGGAATGCGTTACGGAACAAAAAAAAGCGAATAAAACAATATTTTTATCCAGTCATATTCTTTCGGAAGTAGAGCGTTTGTGCGGAAGAGTGGGAATTATTCGGCAAGGACAACTGATTGAAACGGGAACGCTCGGACAATTACGTCATTTAACACGGATAAATATAAAAATAGAAACGAAAAAAGAAATCAATGATTTAGAAAAAATAAAAGGTGTCCAAAATATACATAAAAATAATAATATTATTAATTTTCAAGTCGATAATGATGATTTAAGTGATGTTATTTCATATATTTCGTCGTTTGGTGTTTTAAAATTGGAAAGTAACCCGCTTGCTTTGGAAGATTTGTTTATGAAACACTACAACGGAAAGGAAGATGTCATAAATGTTTAGTCAATGGACAAAAAATACAAATAAATTGACTTTATTTATTATACGCAGAGAATTTGTCTTTTCTTTAATTTGGCTGATTTGCATGGTTTTTATAACTTTAATTGTTCCGGTTGCATATTCGGAAATGTATGCGAATCAAGCTGAACGAAACGCAATAGCCGAATCGATGAAGAATCCGGCGATGATTGCGATGATTGGACCCGTTTACAGCGAAGATAATTATACGATGAGTGTCATGTTTTCGAATGAAATGCTGTTGTTTTCGGCGATTGCGATGGGTATTATGAACATTTTTCTCGTCGTTCGAAACACCCGCCGTGACGAAGAACAAGGCAGAATTGAAATTATTCGTTCGCTTCCGACCGGACGTTTGTCAAATTTGTGTTCGATTTTGAGTTATTCGGTCATTTTAAACGCAGTTTTTGCAGTTTTAATTACTATTGGTCTAACAGTTTTGAATATTGAAAGTTTTGATTTCGCCGGATCGTCGTTATATGGCGTGACATTGGGTGTAATCGGGTTGTTTTTTGCGGCTGTCACAGCATTTTTTGCACAAATTTCGTCAAATTCCCGAAATGTTACTGCATATACGTTCGCATTTATGGGTTTTTCGTATATTTTAAGAGCAATCGGTGATATTTATAATGATTTTATTTCAAAAATCACGCCATTAGGCTTGATTTTGAGAACAAATGTATATGCTGAAAATTATTGGTTTCCGATTGTGATTGTGTTGATTTTAACGTTAATTTTAGTTTTTATTAGCTTGTATTTGAATTCTGTCCGAAATATGGACCAAGGATTTATTGCTGCAAAATCAGGTAAAAAATCAGCGTCGAAGTCGTTATTGTCATCATTCGGATTGACTTGGCGATTACTTCGAAATACGATTTTTTCTTGGATCTTCGGATTGTTTATTCTGGGCGCATTATATGGCTCTGTAATGGGTGAATTAGAGCTGTTTTTAGGTGAAAATGAGTTGTTAATGAACATGTTTCCGAAAGATTCGGGTTTTACAATCACAGAATTATTTATCAGTATGTTATTGTCAGTAATTTCGATTTCATCGGCGATTCCGTGTATTTCTATCATTTTGAAATTGTATTCTGAAGAAAAAAATAATCGTATTGAACATTTATTGGCAAGAAATGTATCAAAATACGAAATATTATTTAATTATTTTATCCTGTCATTGCTATCAAGTTTCGTAATTCAGCTGGTTTCAGTGTTCGGTTTATGGTCAGCGAGTTATATCGTTTTGGAAACGCCGATTTTGTTTATGTCGCTTTTTAAAGCGATGATGGTTTATTTGCCTGCTATTTGGATAATGATTGGTATAACAGTGTTTTTGGTTGGGATTTTTCCGCAATTTTCGGGCTTTTCCTGGTTTTATTTGGGTTATTCATTTTTTATAATTTACATAGGACGAATTATAAATCTGCCGAAATGGCTGGAAAAATTATGTCCGTTCGGTTATATTCCGAAGCTTCCGCTGGATGAAATAAATTATTATACATTGTTGATTTTGACCTTGATATCGATGTTTTTGATGATTTTCGGATTTATATTTTATCGGAAACGGGATATGAAAAATTAATAAAATACGCATTAATATTATTTTATAAATCATATTAATGCGTATTTTTTCGTCAATTTATACAAAGCAGTATATTATTTCATGTAGAACAATAGTTCTTGATTTTTCTTGGTATTTACACAATATAAACAACATTTCGAAAATATGTATTGGTTGAATTGAACGAAAATATAAAATATGTTCGAAAGTACTTGACTATTTGTTTGATATGTGGTATAATATATATAATATGTTATTTATTAACAAGTGTTTGTTCTGCTAATGTATAAGTTATGAAGATTTTAATTAAAATACGTTTTTCTGTCAGCCGTCAATTCTTCGAACTACGCTTGATGTATAAGCTTTGAAGTGTTTAAGCCAAAATCCGCTTCCCGACGGATTGAAGCTTTCGAAGTCAACGCCTAAACATTTATAACCGTTTGTTTTTACTGTCTCGATTACAAATTGCAATAATTGCTCGAAAATACCTTGATTTCGATATTCTTCGAGCAGATATGCAGAACAAATATTTTGCATTTCACTCGAATCCGATATAAAATTTTCGCCGCCATTTTTTATTTGGATCATTCCGATGATTTTTTCGTCGTTTTCAGCGATAAAAATTCGAATTTTATTTTGATGTATTTTTTCAAGACATTCCGATTCAGACATTGTTTTATAATTTAAAAAGCATGGTGACTGACGTAAATGTTCGATAAGTAAATTTTTCATGTTCGTAATTCGTGTATATTCATGATTTTGAAGTTCAGAAAATTTTAGTTTTTTTATACTGTTTTGCATGATTTTGATATTATCGAGCGATCGGACAGCGTCAACGCAGCGTAAACCAAAGCCATAGGTGTAAAATGCGTTTATTACTTCTTTTTCGTGTTCATATAATGTAATCGAATGAATCAGTGCACCTTTTTCAACCCACTTTTTCGCTGCATGTTCGTATAAACGTTTGTAAATGTAATCTTTTTGTATCCCGACTTGATTAATCACGGCGTTTGCGTGAATAGGTGACCAAATTCCGTTTACGTTTTTATTTCGGAAAGCGTTTTCGAAAGGTCCGTAACAACTCATGAAACCCAGTAAAATGTCATTTTCGTCATTAAAAATAGCAATTCCCATATTATTATCGGCAAATTCGACCATTTCAGGTAGATTTATTATTTTGGGGATATTTGGATTAATTAATCTTAATTCATCGAAATTTTGTCTGACAAGGGTTTTTGCTTGCGTAATATGTTCTCGTTTAAAATCTACAATTTTCATTATTTTTCCTTCTATAATTTAGGTTTTTGATTGTTTTTTGTAAATTTTGAAATGGATTTATGCCATTCGTTTTTTTCGCGTAAAGCCGCCGCTTTGTCTTCGGAAAATTTTGCTTCTTTTTTTAGACTTTGATAATTCTGCCAATGTTCGGATGTGAATTTTCCTTCGGAAATGGCTGTTTTTATCGCACAACCCGGTTCGTTGTTGTGTTTGCAATCGGAAAACTTACATAATCCGATATAATCTTCAATATCGCCGAAAACTTTGGAAAAACCATCGTTGATATCAATCATTCCGAGTTCGCGGATTCCGGGCGTATCGATAATCATCGAACCGTTAGGCATCATAATTAGTTCTCTGTGCGTTGTTGTATGATGTCCCTTACTGTCGTTTTCGCGGATTGCACTGACGTTCATAAGTTCTTTTTCGGCTAATGCGTTGACCAAACTGGATTTTCCGACGCCTGAAGAACCGAGAAACACGACTGTTTTCGCCGGTTTTAAATATTCGGATAAATATTCAAAACCATATTTTGTCAAAGCACTTATGACGATGATGTCAACATTTTTAGCTATTTGCTGTACTTCTTTAAGTTTTTCGTCAGCATTATCAATTAAATCAGCTTTAGTTAGGATTATTACGGGAATTGCGTTGCTCTGCCAGGCGACTGCGAGATAGCGTTGGATGCGATTGATGTTAAAATCGTGATTCAATGAAGATAAAACGAACACATAATCGAAATTTGCAGCTAAAACTTGTTCGACGACGGTTTTAACATATCCGATTGCATGGCCTGAATGATTCGGTCTTGAAAATTTTGATTTTCGCTCTAAAATTTTTGTTATAACACTGTTACCTTGGGTGTTATATCGAATGAGTACGAAATCGCCGACTGCCGGAAAATTTTCTGTTTCTTTAATTTTATAAAACGCTGTACCTGCCAGTTTTGCGGAACTTTCGCCGTTTTCTGAAATTATTTTATAGATATTTTTATGAACCGCTGTTATTCGGGCTGCAATTACGTCCGATTCGGTTGACGAATCTATTTGATTTTTATAAAAATGTGTAAAACCGTAATGTTCTAAATTTATCACAGATATCCTCCAGAATTTATATTAATATATTAAAATGAGCATAAAAATACCGTTAGAAAACAGCCTGTTCGACTGAAATCTACGGTTGTTAAGATTTTTCGAAAGGTTATTCATTGCACACTAAATCACAGCACGATTCGCGCCGTTTTTGTGTGCAAAATATTTAATTTTAAGTTGCTTTCACCAATAAATCAAACAACATAAAACACATCTCCTTTCGAATGGAAAACGTTGATTTTTACATGTTTATCATAACATAAACGATTTTTGTTGTCAAGACCATGAATGAATATAATTGAAAATTATTGATAGATTAATCTATTTAATTTTTTAAATAAATGTGATATAATAAATAAAAAAGGTTTGTATATGAAAAATAAATTAACGGATTGTCATGTTCATCTTGAACAGGGTGATTATACATCAGAATGGCTGCAAAAATTCGTGGATACGGCTGTTGAGCGGAATATCGGCGAACTGTATTTACTGGAACATTGTTACCGGTTCTCAGAATTTTTGCCGATTTATACACAAATTCGAGCTGAAAATGAAATGATGAATGTTTGGCTAAAACGAAAAGCCGGTGTTTTGGAACTAAGTGAATATTTGAAATTTATTGAACAAGTTCGAAAAAAAGTTTATCCGATAAAAATAAAATTCGGGTTGGAAATTTGTTATTTCGAGGATTCGGTTAATTATATCGAAAAAATTACACGTGATAAAGAACTCGATTTTTTGGTTGGAAGCGTACACTTTGTCGATAATCTGCCATATGATCATAAACTTGAATATTGGAATGGTTTTGATGTAAATTGGGTGTACTCAAAATATTTTGAACTGAGCAATTCTCTGGTTAAATGCGGAATTTTTGATGGAATTGCACATCCTGACTGTATAAAGATTTTTGGGCACAAACCCGATTTTTCGTTGCTTGACTTGTATGACGAATTGGCTGCGAATATTGCCGAAAGCGGAATGTATGCCGAACAAAACGGCGGCGCACACAGACGGTATCCCGAGATTGTTGAAGCGGGTATGCACACTGAACTGATAAAAGCGATGAAAAGGCACGGCGTTCGGATTCTAACGGCTTCAGATGCACACAAACCCGAGGATGTAGGGTTGTATGTACAAGAACTTTACGAAAAATTGGGGTGATAGTATTAAAATTTTAATTGACGCGGACGGTTGTCCTGTTGTTGATATTGCGGTAAAAATAGCGAAAGAACGGAAGATTGAATGCTTGATTTTGTGTGATACTTCGCATGTTTTTGAAAAAGACGGAGCGAAAACGATAACGGTTTCGAAAGGTTCGGACAGCGTGGATTTTGTACTGGTGAACATGCTGAAGAGCGGAGATATTGCGATTACACAGGATTACGGACTGGCTGCGATGTGTATGGCGAAAAAAGCTATTGCCATTAATCAAAACGGTATGATTTATGATGAAAAGAATATAGATTCTTTGCTATTACAACGGCATATTGCTAAAAAAATACGTAATTCGGGCGGAAAATTAAGCGGTCCAAGAAAACGGAAAAAAGAACAGGATGATGATTTTATTAAAACTTTTATAAAAATTTTAGATGAAAGAAGAGGGTTGTTATGAGAGACGCTGAAAAAACGGTTGGAAATATTTTGGATAAATCGGGAACTGTGCATATCGGTTCGGTAGACGAAAACGGTTTTCCGAATGTGAAAGCGATGTATGCGCCGAGAATCAGGGACGGAATTAAAATTTTATATTTTTCGACAAATACATCTTCGCTGAGGGTTGAGCAATTTCGTAAAAATCCTCATGCTTGCGTATATTTTATGGATAAACGGTTTTTCTGCGGAGTAATGCTGAAGGGAATTGTTGAAATATTGGTTGATACGGAAATTAAAAAATCGGTTTGGCGTGACGGTGATGAAAAATATTATACGAACGGAATTGAAGATGAAGATTATTGTGTTTTAAAATTTACTTCGATTTGCGGACGATATTATAGTAATTATAAATCCGTTGATTTTGATATAAATTAGGGAGATATAATCGTGATAATTAATAATTTTAATGACTTTTATGATGCTTTGAAATATTGCGGATTTTCGATGGGCGGAGCAAATGATGAGGGAATTTTTTCGGTGAGTTCGATGTTCAGTGACAGAATTCAATGGCATACGGGAGATTTTGAGACTGATCCCTGGGAATTTCGGATGCGTGTATTGGATGAAGTTGAAGATATTGCATATTCCAAGGTTTTTTTCAGAAAAAGCGGATATATTTCCAAAGAATGGTATCCATATTTTTACGCAATCCGACGCAAAAACCGGACGTTTGAAGAAGATTATTCGGACGGGACTATCAGTTTGTTTATGAAGAATATTTATGATGTGATCAAAAAAAATGATTGTATCGCTTTTCATGCGATTAAACAGGATTGCGGAATTTCGAAAGAAAACAGTTCGAAATTTGAAAAAGTGATTATCGATTTACAAATGCGAATGTATATCACAATGTGCGGGCGTCAGCAAAAAATTTCGCAAAAAGGTGACGGATTTGGCTGGTCATCGACGGTTTTTTGTACGGTTGAGCGATTTTTTGGTGATGATTTGCTTGAAAAAGTTGTGAAAATATCTGAAAACGAAGCTATTGAAAAAATAACGGAACAGATTTATCGGATAAATCCGAACGCCGATTTCAAAAAAATTATCAAATTTATATAGTTAAACCACTTGAAAACTGCTCACAGTTTTCAATTACAAGCGGAGCTTGTAAAGCGGTAAAAGCCGCTGTGGATTAACTATGAACTACATCCCAACAATGCTCTGCATTGTCAACGATTCTTCGAATCGTTGCTTAAAAAGTGACTCACTTTTTAAGTGGTATGAGTATAAAAGGAAATGTGAAATGATATGCTAAATAACGAAAATATCTGCGCTCTGCGAATGCAAAGGCAATTTTTACATAAAAAAGCGGATGAAAACGAATATAATGCGTTGTATCGGGACATTTCGCCGGGTCAAAATGTGTATTGGAACGGGTTCGGGGATCCGCCGAGTATTACGTTTCGAGCGGATTTTAATGATATTGAATATAATCGTGAACGTCAGCGAGTTCGGACGTTGATAAAAGGACGCTTTCAGGGCGGAAATCTGGGTTGGATAGAAGCTGACGACATTGAATTATTTGCAGGTCTTTGCATGAAAACACTGGATAACCCGACGATTGCACAAAAAACGCTGCTGAACCTGATCGAACGTGAAGGACCGATGAATATTGCGTTGATGAAAGAAACGACGGGAATGCTGGTTAAAGAAATTACGCCGATTTTGCATCGTTTACAGGAAGCTTTTTTAATTTATGAAGATCAGAATGACGGTGAATGGGATCGCGGATGGTATAAATTCAGCGAAATGTTTCCTGATGTAAATTTGCTGAAATTTAATAGAATTGAGTCTTTAATGGCGATTTTACAACGATTTTCGTACAGACATGCAGCTTTTAATGCGAAAATGGTTAAATCGTTTTATAAATTACCTGATAAAGATATTAAATTAGCTATACAAAATTTAATTGACGGTAATATTCTTACGGAGCATGATGAATATTATTTATTGAAAAGTGACTGTGAATTATTGCAAAAAGAGGTGTTTTCCACAGAAAAATCAGTGTTTGTAATGCATCGAAATGATTTTTTGGTCAGGTCTAATGATTATTGGCTGAAAGAACAATATAAGCACGATGAATACGATATTTTACAATATATTCTTATTGACGGGCAATTTAAAGGTGCTGTTTTGGGTCATTTTAAAAACGGTCCGTATATTATTGAAAATATTACGCTGAATATGTCTGAAAATGATATTTTATTACGGAAAAACGAGATAATTGAAGCCGTTTATCGGGTTAATAACCGCGAATACAGCCCGATTAAGCGATATAATAATATTGAATTATAAATTTATTGCAAACGTGTATTTTGCGTTTAATTTAAAAATTGACTGAATATATATTTTAATTATATTACGATGAAATAGGGTAGGTTGCTGACGGATAAAACATCGAATTATTTATCGGGGCAAAAGAAACGGAAAATGGGTTTTTAATACAAAAATGTAATTGAATTTATCGTTTGAAAGTAGTATAATAAGAAAAATGATAAAAAGAGTGAACAAAAATGAATTATAAAGAAATATTGAAAAACGGTGACCGGTTATCGATTTTGGGTTACGGCTGCATGCGGTTTCCCAAAGATGATACGGAACTTACTAAACAGTTGACTTTAGCGATTGAATCGGGAATAAATTATTTTGATACGGCTTATATTTATCCGAATAGTGAAGAACGTTTAGGGAAGTTTCTTGCGGAAGGAAATTACAGACAAAAGGTTAAAATTGCTACAAAAATACCTCTTTATATGGTTAAAAAACGGGAAGATTTTGATAAATTATTTAATACGCAGCTGAAACGATTACAAACGGATTATATTGATTATTATCTTTTTCATATGCTCACGGATACTGCGATTTGGGAAAGGCTTGTCGGTTTAGGTGTTTTGGAATGGATTAAAGAGAAAAAAAATTCGGGAAAAATTCGGAATATCGGTTTTTCATATCACGGCGGAAAAGATGAATTTAAAAAAATTGTGGATTTATATAACTGGGAAATGTGTTTAATTCAATATAATTATATGGATGAGAATTTACAAGCCGGCCGAAGCGGGTTGGATTACGCAGCAGGAAAAGGTATTCCTGTTATGATTATGGAACCGCTGAGAGGCGGTGCTTTGGCGAATAAACTGCCTAAAAATGCGGTTAAAATTTGGGAAAATTATATAAAAGAACAACGTTCGGCGGCAGAATGGGCGTTTCGCTGGTTATGGGATCAGCCAAATGTGAGCGTAGTTTTATCGGGAATGAATTCGGTAGAGGTTATAAACGAAAATGTTCGGGTGGCTTCTGACGTAAAGGAAAACAGCTTGACAGATGAAGAAATACAGCTATATGCAAAAGTTAAAGGTATTTTATGCGAAAAAATTATAGTTCCCTGCACAGGGTGCGGATATTGTATGCCATGTCCGAAGAATGTGGATATT
>JGI994J12354_10003348_pt1 | contig 15033 bp, 14 predicted proteins | sample IntmicLarv3ML3BL_FD_12354 | JGI IMG/M metagenome (IMG submission 12354)
GTAGGCTCACCTCCCGGATATGTTGGTTATGATGAAGCGGGACAGCTTACCGAAAAGGTACGCCGCAAGCCGTATTCGGTTATTTTATTTGACGAAATAGAAAAAGCGCACCCTGATGTTCTTAATATTTTGTTGCAAATTCTTGACGAGGGACGTATTACCGACAGTCACGGACGAACGGTTAATTTTGAAAACACGGTCATTATAATGACCTCAAACGCCGGGAGCGATAAAAAAGAGGGCATTGTAGGCTTTGGTAAAGCCGAAAATGATATGCAAAAGGAAAAAGCGCTTAAAGCCTTAAGCGAATTTTTACGTCCCGAATTTTTGAGCCGCGTTGATGAAGTTGTTCTGTTTAACAATCTTTCGCATGAGGATTTTTGCAAGATCGCTGTGCTTATGCTTAATGAATATGTTCCTTCTTTAAACGAAAAGGGCGTTACGTTGTCTTGGGATCCTCCGGTTGTGGATTTTGCCGCAAAAACTTCTCACGGCGGAAAAAACGCCGCGCGTGACCTCAGAAGCTTTATAAGGCGTGAAATTGAAGACAAAATAACCGACCTTTTAGTTAAGGAATGTGAGTATCCTCCGTCAAAAATTCATCTGACGCTTAAAGATGACCTCATTACCGCAAAATCTAAAAAGTGAGAATTTCAGAGCATTTGTGAGCATTCAAGAGATACAAAGAGATTTTCACATAAATTTTTGAGCATTTAAAAATAAATGATGAAATTTGAAAAAATATGTTGACATTTCGCAGTTTTTTCTTTATATTATTAAGTGTTCTGTTTTGTATAAGTGACAGAACACTTTTTCTTTATTTTTTAGGAGGCTGTTTATGAAGAAAAATGATATTCTTATTGACTTAAAAAACATATGCGTTTCGTTTGATGGTGAAAAGATTATAGAAAATCTTAATTTATATATCAGAGACGGCGAATTCATCACCCTGTTGGGGCCTTCGGGCTGCGGCAAAACTACTACCCTGCGTGTAATAGGAGGTTTTTTAGACCCTGACAGCGGAGATGTCTTCTTTAACGAGGATGTCCCTATAGGCGACGGCAAATTTAAATTAACCGAGAAGAAAATTAATGGTGTACCGCCTCATAAGAGGCAGGTTAACACCATTTTTCAGCGTTATGCGCTTTTTCCTCATCTAAATGTTTTTGAAAATGTTGCATTTGGGCTCAGACTTAAAAAAACGCCCGAAAAAGAAATTATCAAAATGGTACGCGAAATGCTTAAGCTTGTTAATTTGTCGGGCTTTGATTCTCGTAAGATTTCATCTCTTTCCGGAGGCCAGCAGCAGCGTGTGGCAATTGCACGCGCGCTTATCAACCACCCAAAGGTGCTTTTACTTGACGAGCCTTTAGGCGCGCTTGATTTAAAGCTTCGCAAGGATATGCAAAACGAGCTTAAAAATATTCAGCAAAATTTGGGAATAACATTTATATATGTAACACACGACCAGGAGGAAGCGCTTTCGATGTCCGACACGGTTGTGGTTATGGACAAGGGGATTATTCAGCAAATCGGTACACCCGAGGATATATATAACGAGCCCAAAAATGCCTTTGTCGCCGATTTTATAGGCGAGAGCAATATTATTGACGCGGTAATGCACGAGGACTTTTTAGTTGAGTTCTGCGGCCGGAAGTTTAAATGCCTTGACGGCGGCTTTGAGTCAAAAGAACCGGTTGACGTTGTAATTCGTCCCGAGGATATTGATGTTGTTGATATAAACGACGCAAATCTTAAGGGCAAGGTAACCTCTGTAACCTTTAAGGGCGTTCACTACGAAATTATCGTTGACTTTAAAGGCTTTAAGTGGATGATACAGACTACCGACTACCACGAGCTTGACACGACTATAGGAATACGTTTAAACCCTGAGGATATTCACGTTATGAAAAAATCGGAATATTCGGGAATGTTTGGTGATTACAGCTCCTTTAGTGAGGAATATGAGCATCTTGACGAGCTTGAAGCCGAACCGGACGGAGGGGAGGAGGCAACTTGAAATCAAAGGCGGCAGCTTATCCATATCTGGTTTTTATGGCGATATTTATTATTGTTCCTCTTTGTGTTGTGGCCTACTTTGCGCTTACCGACGGCAGCGGCGGCTTTACACTGAATAATATTTTAAACATTGGTTCGTTTTTGCCTGTTCTTATTGATTCGGTTATTTTAGGTGTTGTATCATCGGCAATTTGTCTTTTAATCGGATATCCGGTTGCTTATGTTATTTCAAAAACAAGTGCGAAAACACAGGTCTTTTTAATGATGCTTATCATGCTTCCCATGTGCATGAGCTTTCTTTTACGTACGCTTGCATGGGTATCTTTGTTAGAAGACACCGGTATAATCAATAATTTTTTAACAAGCATAGGCATAAAGCCTTTAAAAATGATTAACACAACAGGCGCGGTTGTTCTTGGAATGGTTTATAATTTTTTGCCTTACATGATTATTCCGCTTTATACTGTGCTTATGAAGCTTGACCAAAAAATTATCGAAGCCGCACAGGATTTGGGCGCAAGCAGTATTAATGTTTTTAAAAAAGTTATTTTACCGCTGAGCTTTCCTGGAATTGTATCGGGCGTTACCATGGTGTTTGTCCCCGCGGTAAGTACATTTTATATTTCCTCCAAGCTTGGAGGAGCTTCGACACAAATGATAGGTGATGTTATCGAAAAGCATTTTAAACAGTCGGCAAGTACAAATGTGGGCGCGGCACTTTCTCTTCTTTTAATGGTGCTTGTGTTTGCTTGTATGGGCGTTATGAACCGTTTTTCGGATGCTGATGCCGATACAATGATTGTATAAATGAAAGAGTGGTGTAAATCATAAAAAAAACTTCAAAAATATATACTGCTCTTGTATTTTTATTTATGTATCTGCCGCTTTTTGTGCTTGTTGCTCTTTCGTTTAACACTTCCAAAAACCGTGTTAATATAAGCGGACTTACTTTAAAATGGTATATTGAGCTCTTTAATGACAGTCACCTTTTATCACTTTTACTTAATACTCTTATACTTTCATTCTGTTCTGCCATACTGTCAACAATTTTGGGGACATCAGCGGCTATCGGAATTTTTAACATGAAAAGTCGTATGCGAAGGCTCGTTTTAAGCATAACTAATATTCCAATGACAAATCCCGAAATTGTAACCGGCGTATCGTTAGCTCTTTTGTTTGTTTTATTTGGCACGCTTATACGAAAAAACGATATTTTAGGCTTCGGCACCCTTTTAATTGCGCATATTACCTTTAATGTACCGTATGTAATTTTATCGGTTATGCCAAAACTTCGGCAGATGGATATGCACCTTATTGACGCAGCGCTTGACTTGGGATGTACTCCCGGAAGAGCTTTTTTCAAGGTAACGCTTCACGAAATTATGCCGGGAATTATATCGGGGCTGATGATGGCGTTTACATTTTCGCTTGACGATTTTATTATAAGCTACTTTGTGTACGGCCCTTCGTTTGTGGTGCTTCCGGTTGAAATATACTCATACACAAAAAAGCAGATGTCTCCTAAAATTTACGCTCTCTTCTCGATTATGCTGGTATGCATATTTTTACTGCTTTTAGTCATCAATTTAATAGGATTAAATGATAAAAAGAAAAAAGAAAAGGGGATTTAAATCAATGAAAAAAACAGTTTGTCTTATTCTTGCGGTATTACTTACACTTGCAAGCGGATCAATGGCGGTTCTTGCAGAGCCTGATACAATAGTCACCATCAATGTGTTCAACTGGGGACAGTATATATCAGATGGCAGCGAGGACAGCCTTGATGTAAACGCTGAGTTTACAAAGCAAACAGGGATAAAGGTCAATTATTCAAACTACGACACAAATGAAGCTCTTTACAAAAAGCTTGAAAGCGGCGGCGCAAATTACGATGTTATTATTCCAAGCGACTATATGGTTCAAAAGCTTATCAAAGAGGACATGCTTGAAAAAATAAATTTTGACAATGTTCCGAATTTTAACGATATTGACGAATCCTTAAAAAATCCTTATTACGACCCTAAAAACGAGTATTCCGTGCCCTATACAACAGGTACGGTGGGCATTATTTACAACAAAAAACACGTAACAAAAACGGTTGACAGTTGGAGTATATTATGGGACGAGGAGTACAAGGATAAAATACTTATGTTTGACAATACGCGCGACGCATTTTCTATTGCTCAGTTTTTGCTTGGACAAGATGTTAACACAACAAAGCAAGATGATTTAATTAAGGCAAGTGAAAAACTTAAAGAACAAAAACCGCTTGTACAGCAATATGTTATGGACGAAATTTTTGACAAAATGGAAAATGAAGAAGCCTGGATTTCTACCTATTACGCAGGTGATGCAGTTTCTATGATGGCCGAAAACGAAGATTTGGATTTTGTTTTGCCAAAAGAGGGATTTAATTATTTTGTTGATGCAATTTGTATTCCCAAGAGCGCAAAAAACAAAGAAGCGGCCGAAAAATACATTAACTTTTTGACTGACGCGCAAATATCGGCCGAAAACATCGAATTTTTAAGCTACACTACTCCAAGCACCAAGGCAAGAGAACTGATGTCTGAAGAATATTCTCAAAATGAAATTATATTCCCGACATCCGAAACCTTGGAGCGTTCACAATCGTTTGAAAACCTTCCTGATGATACCTTTGCCGAAATGGAAAAGCTCTGGATTGAGGTAAAAACAAGCGGAAACAAAAATATTTTTATTTACATTATATCAGGAGCAACTGTTTTGATTGTTGTTGCGTTTTTGATTATAAGAGCACAAAAAAAGAAAAAGCTTTATGAGGATTAATCGAAGCGTTGTGTGATAATTTTTATAGTTGATTTAAACTATAACATTTCGTTTAATTGAGGAGATTATAAAATGCTTGTAAAAATATTATCAGACAAAGCGTCAGCCGTAATTAACACCCTGGGCGCGGAGCTTGTTTCGCTTACCGATTCTTCGGATACTCAGTATCTTTGGCAGGGAAGCGAGGATTCATGGAACGGTCAGGCACCCAACCTTTTTCCGGTTGTCGGCCGGCTTAAGGATCAAAAGATTATCATTAACGGCGGCGAATACAGCTTTGATTCTCACGGGTTTTCAAGAAAATCAGAGTTCACGGTAGTTACAGCAGAGGATAGCAAAGTCTCACTTTCTTTAAAAAGTGATGAAAACACCAAAAAAATGTATCCGTTTGATTTTGAGTTTATTGTTACCTTTGAGCTTGACGGCGCAAGACTTGAACAAAAATTCGAGGTCATAAACAGTTCAGACGAACCTATGACCTTTGGAATAGGCGGACATCCGGGCTTTAATATACCGCTTTCAGCCGGAGAAGCATTTGAGGATTACCGTCTCATATTTGAAAAGAATGAAACAATAAACGCTCCCTTCTTTACACAAAAGGAAGAAATTGACTTCAGTAAGCGCAAAAATGTATTAACAAACAGTAATATAATAGATTTAAATTACGATTTGTTTAAAAATGATGCGATTATTATGGATTCTCCCGCTTCAAAAGAGGTTTCACTTGTGCACAAAAAGAGCGGAAAAGGAATCAAAATGCAGTTTGAAGATTTTGAGTATTTTGCCTTTTGGACAAAAGTCGGAGCACCCTTCCTTTGCCTTGAACCTTGGAACGGATTGGGCGCCTGCGCAGATGAAACAAGCGAGATTTCATCAAAACGCGGAATGATAACAATCGGCAAAAACGAACGCCGCGCCTATTCCTTTTATATGACCATTATTTAAGGAGCTGATTTGTTGTGTCGCAAATTACCGGCAGAATTCATTCGGTAGAAAGCTTTGGAGCATTGGACGGACCGGGCATAAGATATGTTCTGTTTTTTCAGGGCTGCGCTTTGCGCTGCAGATACTGCCATAATCCGGACACATGGGATTATGACGGAGGCAAAGAAATTACGGTTAACGAGGTGCTCGCACAAATAAGCCGCTACAAGCATTTTATAAGCGGAGGCGGGGTTACCTTTTCGGGCGGAGAACCGCTTTTACAGCCGGAATTTTTGCATGCTCTTATTAAAGGCTGCAAGCAAAGAGAGCTCCATACGGCAATTGACACCTCAGGCAGCGCCTCTCTTGCACAGTGTCAGGAAATCCTTCTTGCAAACGATTTGCTCATGCTTGATATAAAATCACCCGATACCGAAAAATGCAAGGCGCTGACAGGGCAGGGCAATGAAAACGCTTTTGCCTTTTTGGATTTTTGCGAATGGTATAAAAAATCGGTGTGGATACGACATGTTTTGGTTCCGGGAATCACCCTTGTAGAAGAAGATTTGGAAATGCTCGCCCAAAGGCTTAAAGCATACGATTGTATTGAACGCGTGGAGCTTTTACCATACCATAAAATGGGGGATTTTAAATATACCGAGCTTAAAATGAAAAACGAGCTTGAAAACACGCCCGAACCGACAAACGAAGAGCTTGCCATGGCGGAAAAAATATTTATTTCTCACGGACTCATAGACGCCGGGGAAGCTTAGTTTAAAATAGTCATTGGCAAGATGGGCTTACGGCGTCAAACTTGATGTAATTGTCGAATATTTTATTACTGAGAAAAATTACAATATATTTGAGATTAATGAGGCATTGCCTGCCTTTGATCAGAGTTTGTTGAGAGCGTGAATGAAATGAATGAAAAACAAGACGAATTGTACTGTTGTATTTTTGATTATCCAACGGCCGAGGAAACTTGGAAAAATTTTTCGTATGATGTGATAGAAAAAATATCAAATGAAGTAGAAAACGGAGAAATAGTACGGCGCTGTATCGTAAAATGCAAAAAATGCGGAGCATTGTTCCTAGAAGCATATACTCACGTTGATTCCAGTATTTATTTCAGTATAAAAAACGATTACTGTGATGAGTTCTATCTTGTCAAGGACAAAGAACAAGCGTTACTATATACTGAAATAAGCAAACGAAGTCCGCATGAACTGTTAAATATATTAACTTCCTGTTTGTCTATTATAAATTTTGAGAGTGATTATGAAGAAGGATATATTGCAAGGTGGAATGGAAAAGAAAAGTATTAAAAGGAAAAAAATATGTCAAAAAGATTCTTAATCTCTGATATGCACTTTGGACATGAGCATATTATTAAATACGAAAGCCGCCCTTTCGCTTGTGCTGCGGACATGGATGCGGCAATCATTGAAAATTGGAATAAAACTGTAAAAAAGGATGATATCGTATTTGTTTTGGGTGACGTTTCGTTTTATGCAAAAGAAAAAACAACAGAAATTGTTTCGTCATTAAAAGGACGCAAGTACCTCATTCTCGGCAACCATGATATGAGCCGCTCAGAAACCTTTTGGAAGGATGCCGGCTTTGAATTTGTAAGCCGCTATCCGATATGTGTGGATGAATTCTATTGGTTTTCTCACGAGCCGATGTTTATAACAACATCAATGCCCTATGTCAACATATACGGACACATTCACTCAAAAAGCATGAGCACCGGTGCCGAACCGAACCAGTATGTAAATGTGTCGGTGGAACATATCAACTATACTCCTGTTTTGTTCGAGGATATAAAAAAACGCTTTGTACAGGAGGGTTAAATAACAATGTCGAAAGAAAAAACAACCCCAAAAGGTTGGGAGAGAGAGCACAGGGGACGGTTCAACGCAAGCAAGTTAAGGAAAACATACCGAAATTGCAATGAAAGTTGCAAAAATGCTTTCAGCGTAATAAATACCGTACCTTGGGTCGTCGAGACGCCGACACCTACGATTCAATTTTGAAATTTTATTCCTTAACTTGCTTGCGTTAGGAGCAGACATTGTGTCTGCCCCTACATAAAATCGACACGGCCACAGGATATGGGGTTTGACAAAGGCCTTTGAATGCATTATTATATATAGGTTAGAGTATGACAGTAAGAAAACAGGGTGCGTCGGCAGGCTTTTTGCAGTGCGTGTTTATTTGTGCCCAAAAGAAAAGGACATGGTGATTTATATATATGACCGAAATTGTTGGTGTAAGATTTAAAAATGTCGGAAAAGTTTATTATTTTGACCCGGGAGAATTTAAATTAAATAAAGCAAGTTATGCAATTGTAGAAACGGCGCGCGGACTCGAATGCGGAGAAGTTGCCATTGCAAACAGAGAAGTTGAAGACAACACAATTGCCGCGCCTCTTAAAAAGGTTATTCGCCAAGCGACCTTTGAGGACATGGAACAAAATGAAAACAACGCGCGAAAAGAAAAAGAAGCCTTTCGTATTTGCATGCAAAAAATTACCGAGCATAAGCTCGATATGAAGCTTGTGGAGGTTGAATATACCTTTGACGCAAGCAAAATACTGTTTTATTTTACCGCGGACGGAAGAATTGATTTCCGTGACCTGGTAAAGGATTTAGCCAGGATTTTCAGAACACGTATTGAGCTAAGGCAAATAGGCGTTCGGGACGAAGCCAAAATGCTTGGCGGTTTGGGAATTTGCGGAAAGCCGTTTTGCTGCTCAACCTTTTTGGGCGATTTTCAGCCCGTATCTATAAAAATGGCAAAGGAACAAGGTCTTTCACTTAATCCCGTAAAAATTTCGGGCACCTGCGGGCGGCTTATGTGCTGTTTAAAGTATGAGCAGGAAGCATATGAAGACCTCTTGAAAAAGACGCCTAAGGTTGGCGCGATTGTTGACTGTCCGGATGGCAGAGGAACCGTTATCGACAATAATTTGCTTACAGGAATGCTTAAAATACGCCTTGACGAAAATCCGGAGTTTGCACCAAGACATTTTCATATACGTGATATTAAGCTCATTAAAGATGGCAAAATCCAGCTTGATAAGCGTGAGATGAGAGAGCTCAAAAAGCTTGAGGAGCAGTAGTTTTTAAAAGGAGCAATGTCAACAACTTAATATTTTTCCGTAGGGGCAGACCTCGTATCTGCCCTTTGCTTATTTCAAGCCCCTATCCAAATTGTGTGCAGAACTTGGGCAGACACAAGGTCTGCCCCTACGAAGAATCTTGAGTTGCGCCATTTCTCTGTCGGGGATATTGCTAAAGGCAATTGATGATCAATTTTGCAAAAAGATTAAATAAAAAAGTATTGACAACAGAAAAATTAAGGAGTATACTGAACGCATGAACGGTTATTCATACGTTCAGTATTTTTTAAAAGAATACATGAATGAGTGTTCATGTGAGGCGGTATATGATAAGCTGTACGTGTATATTCGTCCACTAATATATTTTTTATCGTTACATATGAGCACTTACTCATATGTAACAGAAGAAAGGATAATATATTTTGAAAAACAACGAACTGTCAAGCTGTGACTGCAGTATTATTGAGGAAGAAAAGGTTTCCCGCGTTAAAAAAAACATGCCTGATGTAGAGATTCTTTATGATCTTGCCGAGCTTTTTAAGATTTTTGGCGACTCAACGCGTACCCGCATACTTTTTGCGCTGCAAAATGACGAGCTGTGTGTTTGTGACCTTGCCGTTATTCTTGACATGACACATTCGGCGGTGTCACACCAACTCAGAGTGCTAAAACAGTACCGTCTTGTAAAAAGCAACAAATCAGGCAAGCTCGTCTATTACAGTCTGGACGATGAACATATAGCGCATATTTTCCTTGAAGGTCTCAAGCATGTTAACGAAGAGCGAGAGGAGATTCACGAATGCAGGTAAAAGAATGTGCTTGCTGTGAGCACGAACACAGCCAAATCAAAAATAACTCAAAGGAAGAAAAAGAGCCATCCGTTTTATTCAAAATTTTGCGCTTTGGTACAGGAATTCTCTTTTTTGCCGCAGGACTTTTAGCTTCCTCCGAATGGTTAAACGGATACCTCAAAACGGTCTTTTTGTTTGCCGCATATTTTATTTTAGGATATGATATTTTATACAGCGCACTGATAAATACTGTAAAAGGCAAGCTTTTTGACGAGAATTTTTTAATGGCAATTGCCACAGTCGGAGCAATAATAATAGGGGAGCAAAGCGAGGCCGTAGGCGTTATGCTTTTTTACCAAATAGGTGAAACGTTTCAGGAGTACGCGGTGGGAAGGTCAAGAAAATCAATCAAAAGCCTGCTTGACCTGCGTCCCGATTACGCAAATGTTGTGGGTGATAACGGCAGCGTTACTAAAATCGCACCCGAAAAGGTTAAAGTCAGTCAGGTTATACAGGTGCTTAGCGGCGAACGTGTCCCTCTTGACGGAACACTTCTTTATGACACAATGAGCGCCGACACAGCAGCACTCACAGGCGAAAGCCGTCCGCGTGACATATCAAAGGGCGGAGAGGTGCTCAGCGGTGTGATTAATTTAAGCGGTGCAGTAAACATAGAGGTTACCAGTCTTTATGAAAACGGAACAATTGCACGCCTTTTGGAGCTTGTAGAAAGTGCTGCCGATAAAAAAGCAAAAAACGAAAGCTTTATTACAAAATTTTCAAAAATCTACACTCCCGCGGTTGTTATTTCCGCAGCGCTGCTGGCAATTTTAGGTTCGGTTATAACAGGCAATCCGAGTGATTGGATGTACCGCGCACTTGTTTTTTTGGTTGTATCATGCCCTTGCGCGCTTGTTGTTTCGATTCCTCTTAGTTATTTTGCCGGAATAGGGCTGTCGTCTAAAAACGGAATATTAATTAAGGGCAGTAACTACCTTGAAGCTCTCACAAGCTGCAAAACAGCCGTTTTTGACAAAACAGGGACCTTAACAAAGGGCAGCTTTACAGTAATCGAAACAGCGGCGTTTTTATATGACCAAAACGAAATACTGAGGCTTGCGGCAATGGGAGAAAGCATGTCGACTCATCCGATTGCAAAAAGTATAGTAAAACGGTACGGCAGCGAACTTGATACTGCAAAAATTAAAAATCATACCGAATATGCCGGTATGGGTGTCGGATATCAAACAGACGGCAGCGAAATTCTTGTTGGAAGCACAAAGCTGCTTAAGTTTAAGGAGGTACCTTGTGATTTGTGTACAGTTTCCGGAGCAGTTTATGTTGCTGTAGACGGAAATGTTGCGGGATATTTAATAATTTCAGACCAAATAAAAGAAAGCGCACAAGCGCTTTTGAACATAAAAAAAGAAACCGATATCACAAAAACCGTAATGCTTACAGGTGATGACGCCTCAGAAGCGGCAAAAATAAGCGAAAAGCTCGGTATAGACGAATATTACGCGTCTTTAATGCCAGAGAAAAAACTGGAAATTTTAGAAACCATTGCCAAAACCGAAAATGTAATTTTTGTGGGTGACGGTATTAATGATGCACCTGTACTAAAGCGTGCCAATGTGGGCGTGGCAATGGGCGGGCTCGGAAGCGACGCGGCAATTGAAGCAGCCGATATCGTAATTATGAATGACAGTCCCGCAAAACTTATAACCGCCGTAAAAATTGCAAAAAGAACCAAAACAATTGTCATACAAAACATTGTCTTTGTTCTTTTCGTAAAAGCGGTTATATTATTGCTTGGAATATTCGGTATAGCAAATATGTGGCTTGCGGTTTTTGCGGATGTAGGAGTTTCGCTTTTAGCGACACTTAATGCTGTTCGGCTTATTGCCGTTAGGATATCGGCTGACAATATTGCGTAAGCACTCAGAATAAAACCTAAAACGGTGCAGCACTAAATAAAAAAGGGGAACATTTTCAAACAAAATGTTTCCCCACTGTGGCGTAAGTGCTTTGAATAACCTGCCTACTTAATGACAGGGTGGTGCTATCATGCTTTTTTCCGGCTCCCGCCGACAGATAAATCTGGAGGTCTGCACTCCAAAAACAAATCTAGCTCCAATTATACTCATTGTAGGGTTAAAAAAGCAACAGTCCGCGCGCACAGCAGGAAATTTTGTTTTTTGAAAGGGCAAAAGAGTATAATTACTTACTAAAATGTAGTATACCCTGAAACCTTTGCAAAATTAATTAATTTCGCTTTCGTCCCCATCTAAAAGCATAGCGTCAAACTGTGCAAAGCGTTCTTCAAAAATTACAGCCAATTCGCTTGCCAAGGTTTCATCTTCAACCTCGGTTAAAAGCTCTTCGCCGTCCTCTTCAACAACCTCAAAAATATAGTACATTCCGTCGCTTTCAACCGTTTCTTCGGGTGTTTCGGTTTGAGGAAGCAATGCTAAATACCGTTTTCCGTCCTCGGCCTCTATAGCGTCTAAAATTTCAAAGTTGTGTTCTACTCCGTTATCGTCAAGCAGCGATAACAGCTCAGGTACAAAATCCTCACCGGCAATTTCCTGTGACATAAACTTAATGCCCCTTTCCTTATGTATATAAACAAACGTAATAAGAATACTAACTTTTAAGACTTAAAAGCGATAGCTCTTACTGCTTATATTTTATATAACTCTTACCCATAAGTCAACAAAAAAATACAAATGTATAAACTTTACATATTTTTTTATTTTTTTTAATGAAAACTATTGACAAACGACGAAAGACGTGATATATTGTAGATGTCAAAGAGAGAACGACTCTAAATTGACCATAGATTATACAGAAAGTGGTGATTCCAATGTACAGTGAAGAACAAGTGAATATGAAGTCTCCGGTCACACTCGATTGGAGCCGCCTGTCAGTAGAATAATCTATTTATATAGTGCTTTATTGTTAAGCTTAAAAAACTTATTAAAAAAGCAATCAATGACAGTTACAGTCAGTATTGATGTTCGAGCTCAGGTGAAAAATAATTTAATATATATTTTACGGGCGGCAGCTCCGCTAAGTCTGCCAAATATGCTGAAAGTGTGAGTCCAATGAAATAGTTTATTTGCAGGAAGACAAAAAATAATTATTGTTTGTTAAATGTAATATTATTTTTCTTCCTACAGCCAAATAAATGAAAGGAATATATTCCAATGTGCTGATTAGTTGTACAAGGCTGTAAAAAAGCTCTTGTCAGCAATATAAAAAGATAAACTTGAAAGGAATGAGTCCAACAATTTAGATAACAAGGGCGAAATCTTTGCTAGTTACAAAAGTTTCTATATAAAGTGTTTGCCATAGGATTATTATAATTTTTAAAAGTTTATACTTTAGGGTAAAACCCAAGAAGGGACTGAGTCCAAAGTTTTATTTAGCACAGAATTTAATTAGATAATACTTTCATATTTAAAAATAAAGACCCTGCTGTTTTTGGCAGGGTCTTTATTTTTGAAAAGCTATGTTTTTACCTCTCTTAAGGAGGAATGTATAAAAATTTTTATTTTCTAAAAAGTAATTTAAAAAAAGATAAAAGGGTATATAATCAGTGTAAGCTAATTTAAGATTATAAGAGTGAATGCAATTTTCAAATTCGCTTTGTCTTCTTACATTATGCTGCAATGTTTCGCTTGTGTTGCGTTACAATCCTGATTATGTTATGTGAATTTTATTTTTAGAGGGGGATTTTCTTTGAAAAAACAATGCGCGTTTAAACCTTTTTTCTGCTTTTTCCTTGCACTGATTCTTTGCGTATCTGCGGGGGCAGGANCTATCGGAGCATCCGGCACACCTGCGGGCGATGAATCCGGCTATCAAAAGCTTGAGCCTTTAAAACCCGAACTAAGCAAAGAATACCTGCAATATCTTGAAGATGTTGAAAACGGAGACGCCGAAAAATACGGCAGTATAATTCCGGAGCCGTATAAATCTCCGAAAATACAGTCTGTTATGCCTCAAAGAAGCCGTGCTGTCACACCTATTCCCGCTTCTTATGATCCGCGTTTGAACAATGATCTTACATCTGTTAAAGATCAAGGTCAAGTGGGTGCTTGTTGGGCTTTTTCGTCCAATGCTGTTTTAGAGCATCTTTTAAGAAAGACCACCGGCCGTATTTTTGATTTTTCAGAAGAGCATATGCGTATTTACACAAGTAATATACCGCAAATAAAAGCTTTAGGCAAGGGCTATTATGACATGTCACCTGATGACGGCGGAAATCCATGGCGTACTCTGCCGTATCTGACAACCGGAAAGGGAGCTGTTTTAGAAGCAGCTGTTCCGTACACACCGATCGAAAGAACCACTCCATGGTCGACCTTTACATGGGGCACTACTCAAATGAACGCGGAATCAGAAAAATTGGTAACAGACTATATAACAATCCCCTTGAGCGATAAAGCCGCGGTAAAACAAGCAATTATTGACTACGGTTCTACCACAATATCCATGTGGGCAGGCGGCGGAACCACCGGTAATCAAGGTTCCTTTGGGACCTATTACAACGCCGCAACCGGTGCTTTTTACAACAATGTCTACAGAAACACCAATCACGCGCTTGCAATTGTGGGTTGGGATGATAATTATGCCGTAAGCAATTTCGGCACCCACAAGCCCTCCGCTAAAGGTGCGTGGCTTATAAAAAACAGTTGGGGAACAAGCGGCACCCTTGCAAATGCAGGAGGATATCTTTGGGTTTCGTACCAAGACTATGGTATACTGGGTTATTATTACGTGTTAAACGGCAATACCTGGACAGGGTATCCCGCAAACGAAAGCAACACCGAAACAGAGGTTTATGCTATTACAAAGGTTAGAGATACAAATGCAAACCGCAGAGTTGAGTATCATGATGCTTTAGGTCCTGTCGGTACTGTTACGCTTTACACCTCCGCTCCCACTACCGCTATGGCAGCAGTATATTCCTTTAATGCAAATGAAAAAATTACCGATGTAATGACACACTTTAATTACAGCAATGTTGCTTATAATATAAAAATTGTTTCCGCACCCGGAGGCAGTATTCCATCAAGTACAGGCTCATGGGGTTCAGTTTTAGCTTCCGGCACTTCGAGTCAGCCTGGATTATATACAATTCCGTTAAATAATCCCTATGTTATTCCTGCTAATGGAAAATATGCGATAATTTTAACCCTTACAGGACCAATCGTGCCAAGTCAAGTGTACCCCGGATATAACGAATTTTACATGAGCGGTGAGTTTTCTGTCACTGGCTCAGCTAATTCCGCAGGCTTTACGGCGGCAGTCGGAACAGGCGAAACATTTTTTTGGTACGGCTTCGGTGCATGGGCGGAC
>JGI994J12354_10003349_pt1 | contig 15029 bp, 9 predicted proteins | sample IntmicLarv3ML3BL_FD_12354 | JGI IMG/M metagenome (IMG submission 12354)
TCGATACTTTTTTGCGTCGTGTCTATCTCTGCCAATTGGCGAATCAATAATACCATCATCATGAACTTCACCTACTACAAAAGCATAATAATGCCTTTTAATTTTCTTTGCCATCAACATCCAATCAAGTTGTGGTTGAATAAAATCGCACTTAGAAAATATTACTAAACCCGTAGTATCCATGTCTAAACGATGAATTGGCCTTACTGTAGTTTGAATATTATGTTGAAGATAATAATTAGCCACAATATTAGCCAAGGTACCATTTTTTTCTTTGTTATCAGGGTGCACTAGCATATCACGAGGCTTATTAACAATCAGAATAAACTCATCTTCATACTCTATTTCTAGTGGGACATCATCAGCGATAAAGTCTACTTCCTTATTTTCAAAAGCTTTTACTTGGAAAGTATCCCCTTTCTGCATTAACATTTCACCACTTGTTTTCTTACTATTCAGCAGTATTTTTCCTATTTGCATCAAATGGTTTTGTTCTTTGCTAGGCATATGAAAACTATTTAAAAACTCATTAACCGTTTTCAAATGATATTCACTATCAATAGCTAACAACAACCATTCTCCTTTTCTTACATATTTCATTTCTTTTCTCCTTATTCTAGTGGTTTCTGGCGATAATTGCCAATAATTCTTTCTGATTTGTAAATATTTATAAAAACATCTTTATCTGCGTTTTTAATCGCCTCAATAACACCATTCATTTCGTAAGTATTTATTGTCATAAACAGTACTTTCTTTTCTCGTTGACTATAGCCACCTTCTCCATCAATAATAGTTATTCCATGGCGACAAGCTTTAAAGATTGCTTTTTTAACTTCATCACTATAATCACTTATAATCATTAAGGTTGATAGTTTGTAACGATCATGAACAAGGTTAACCATTTGGATATTACAGAACTGATAAATGATTGAATACAATGCAGTCGTCCAACCAAAAATGACGCCTGCAATACATAGAATTATGGCATTTAATATCATTACGTAATTCCAGGTAGAAATGTTGTATTTGTTCGCAAAATAAATCGCGATAAAATCCGTACCACCACTACTAGCGTCTTGTTTGAGAGCTATTGATACTGCGAATCCTGATATAATTCCACCAAACACCGCAATCAACAGTATATCCTCAGTAATGGTGATAGTAGGGATTAAGGTCGTGAATAAACTCACCATGGTATATTGGATAACGGAAAAAATAGTGAATTGTTTACCAACATAGCGATAAACAATAATCGTCGGTATAATTTGCAGTAGTAGATAAAGTATACCAAATGATAGTTTAACAGAAAAGTAGTCATTTGCAATCCTGATAATCAACATTGATATTCCGGCTAAGCCTCCAGGAAACAGACTTCCTGATTCGACAAAGATACTAATTGAAAGTGCCGAAATCAAAGCGGAAATTAGTATAAATATAAATCTTGTAATATTCTTTCTAGTTAATAACATATAAATAACCTCATAACTTATTTTGACGAGCGATATAACCCTGGTGTAAGTAACATCAATAGCGGGAATATTTCCAGTCGACCTAATAACATGATAGCAGAAAGTACTAGTTTCGCGAAACTAGAATAACCGCTAAATGTTGACACTGGGCCAACCATACCATAACCTGGGCCAACATTACTGACGCAAGTGACTACTGAGGAAAAAGCAGTTTCGAAGGAAACATTGTCTAAAGATACTACTAAAGTTCCTAAGAAAATAATCAGCATAAACAGGGTTAGGAAAGTGCTAGTGTTTTGAATTACTTCTGGCTCTATAGCCTTACCATCCATTGTAACCGGTTGAATGCTACGAGGATGTAACATTTTCTTGATATCCGCTTTTCCTTTTCTATACAAGATAACTAAACGAGATACTTTCAGTCCGCCGCCGGTAGAGCCACCACAAGCACCAACTATCATCAACAGCAACACTATTATTTTGCTAAATGCTGGCCACAATTCATAATTCAATTCCACAAAACCAGTAGTTGAAATGGTTGATGTGACCGTGAAGAAGGTATATCTGATAGCGTCATGTAAATTCGCAAAAGTAGACCAACTATTAATCACAATCAAAAATGTGGAAAGTAAGATTATTGCAACATACCACTTAATCTCATCATTGAAGGCATTTTTCCATTGCTTAAGATAGGAAAAAAAGAAAAAATTGAAATTAGTCGCAAATAACATCATAAAGATTGCACATACCCATTCAATTGCAGGGCTATTATAAAAAGCGATATTCGCATTATGAACCATAAAACCACCAGTTCCGGCAGTCGAAAAGACAGTAGTAATAGCATCAAAAAATGGCATTCTACATAACAACAATAGAATTAATTGAATGACAGAAAGTGCTAAATAGATAAATACAGAAATTCTCATATTATCGCGTAGTTTTGGAACTAGTTTTCCAATTGAAGGCCCAGGCATTTCTGCTCTCATCATTGGCATATTTCGATCATTAGCAAGGGGAATGAGTGCTACCATAAAAACTAGGATTCCAAGCCCACCGATATAGTGAGTTAAGTTGCGCCAAAATAGAATTGATTTGGGCATAATATCAATATTGTCAATAATAGTAGAACCAGTTGTGGTGAAACCTGATACTGATTCAAAAAAACAGTCAACAAAATTAGGTATCCAACCAGAAATGAAGAAAGGTAGTGCTCCTATTAGAGTCATGACAATCCAACTTATTGAAGCTATCGCAAAACCTTCTTTGGCAAAAGAGGTATTACGATGAGATTTGATAATTGTTAAAACTAAGGTTAAACCAACAGTAAAAACAATGGTCCAAAAAAAACTCATCACCTCTTTTTCACCATAAATAATAGCAACCACTAAAGGTAACGTTAAGAAAAGAGCCATCGTTGATAGAACTCTTATTAAGATACGAGAAACAATTTTTCTATTCATTATTTGCCTCAAACAAAGATGTCATGAACATCTTTTAATCCATGCTTGGTAGTAACCACAACAATGTGGTCATTAGCCAAAATTACATCACTTCCATTTGGATAAATAAGCCTACCTTCTCTCACAATAGTAGCAACGAGTAAATCAGACTTAAACTTTAGTTGAGCTAGGGGAATCCCAATAAACTTCATCGAATCTTTGACAACAAACTCCAATGCTTCCGCCTTTCCACCAGTAATTTTACTCATGGCTGCGATATTTGAACCAACACTATTTTGCATAGCTCTTACATAACTAACGATATGGTTTGCTGTAATATCTTTAGGGCAAATAATGCTATCGATACCAAGATTACCAACAATAGCATTATTATGAAGGTGATCGACTTTAGCAATTACTTTATTGACATTAACATTAAGAGCATTCAGAGCTAAAATCATATTTTCCTCATCAATACCAGTCAAGGCAATAAACGCATCCATATCTTCATAACCCTCTTCTTGCAGTAAATCAATATCCGTTCCATCACCTTGAATAATCGTTGTTTCTGGCAACCTTAGCGCTAAATCATTACATCTTAGTTCATCTATTTCAATTATCTTAGTATTAATTCGGAGTTTTGCCAAACTACGTGCTAAGTAATAGGAAATTATCCCTCCTCCAACAATCATTGCATTTTGAACTGCTGGTTTTTCCTTCTTAATGGTACGAACAAATTGCTCAACATCACTCAAAGCGCCGACAATGTTGACTTTGTCCTTAAAACGTAAAGTGAAATTACCATCAGGGATAATTACTTCATTATCACGTACAACAGCACAGACAATTATTTTAACTTTAAATTTATGAAACAAGTCTTTCAACGCTAAACCATTTAGCGGACTATTTTCTTCTATTGTTCCTTCAATAATATCGACCTTGCCACCACAAAATGATTCCATTTTATTAGCGGTAGGGAAACGTAATAATCTTGCTATCTCCCTAGCACTTTCAAACTCAGGATTGATATGCATACTTAAACCTAATTCATCCATGAATAGATAAATATCTCTTGAATAATGAGGATTTCTTACTCTTGCAATAGTGTTTTTAGCCCCTAGTTTTTTGGCCATTAAGCAACTCAATAAATTAATCTCATCACTGCTAGTTACTGCTATACATAGATTACATTCAGAAACCTTCGCTTCTTGCAATATCTCAGCATTAGCTCCATTACCTTCTACACAAATAACATCTAATTGATCTCGTTTTTTAGATAACACCTTGGGGTTATGGTCAATTACTACTATTTCATGATGTTCTTTATTTAGAGCCTCAGCAATACTTTGTCCAACTTTACCTTGTCCGACAATTAATATTTTCATTTTCAAATTCACCTTCATTTTCATGTTTCAACATTCTAATTATAGCAGTATCAATGTAGACTTCAAGTAAAATCAGTGTATAAAAAAAGAGCTAATTTTGAATTAGAACTTTTTTAAAATTTAAATATCTAGTAACAGAAAACCTGATGAGCCCATTGGTAATTCCTCCATTACCCTACCTTTATCATAGTATCTGCACCCTCCAAGACTGGTTGATGATATATTGTTGATAAACAGTGTAGGCACATTAACTTTTGAAGACATTTGAAGATGCTCATTTTTTTCTTTTTCCCACATTTCTATTGAATAATCAAGGTGTGAAGGCCAGATTACGAAGTCCTTCTCAATCTCATTGATAGCATCCGTATTTTCTTGATACCATAAATCACCACAGAGCGCAATCACGATTGTTTTATCCATAAACTTGAAACTATGGAAGCCATTACCTTCTTGGTAGTGATAATCTGTTTTCTGATGATATTTCCAACCGATTGATACCCTTTGATAATGGTCTACAATACTGCCATCTTTTCCAATGACTAAATAGGAACAATATATCGTTTCCGCTACTATTTCAAAAAAACCAAATCCTACTGCTGTTTTAGTTTTGCTGGCATGATTTCTTATCTCATTAATATATTTCGAGTCAACAGTTAGGGCAATATTCTTGTCCTTTTCATATTCCCAAGTCAAGGCATCAAAACCATGCAAAAACGCTTCGCCAAAACAAACTAAATCCACCTTATTAGTTAAGTTATTCAAGGTTTGTATGATTTTGTTTTGATTACAGTTAATATCACCGTTAACATTTTCTATACTTGCAAGAGCAATCTTCATTCAATGCCCCCTTTTTTTACTCAATAATCTTAATCATAAATGGACAACCCATAATAGGAATGCCACTCAACATATATAATCCACAATGTGTTATTTCTATGATTGATCCCACCTCAATATCCGTAAAACGAATATGGTTGCCATTGGAGTCAAGTACAGGAAGGCCGAAGTAACTGTAAACAGAAAACATTTCATCGATACTGTATCTAACACTTCCGTCTACTCCTCTTAAGCGTAAGCCGCTGCTATAGTTTCCTATGGGATTTTCATCGGGGCCAAACAACTTTATTACCGCTCCTTTTCTGGTTAGAATACTATGAAATGGATTAGACCAAGTTTCTTCATCACCCTTTTCGACATCCTCAGGTATCGGACTACCATCCAAACTAAATGTTGAGTATATGTCGTATTGGGTATCTTGCCCTTCTTTATTTCGATGCAAAAAACTCTTGCCGAAACGGTATTCTCCTGGTGTAAGTTCTCCATACAACCATCCCCAGTATATAGAATCGCTCAACTTTTGTCTTGGCCCAAGAAAGTTAGTGTCATTTAAAAACGCATTAGAAGCGATAGGCGCAACATCTTCCCATTTGCCATTTACATTACGTTGAATCCAAAAGGATTTATCATAGTATAAAAATCCATCGGTTAAGCCGTTTGTAACATTAATTACAATCCCTATTGGTGAAGCAAAATCTTGATCGACTTCCATCGTAACCGTTGTCAAACTTGGGGAAATATCGGTGTTTTCTATTGCGAAATCCGCAACCACTATATATTCTTTGGCCTTAGCTTTGTTATTGGGATCAATAATGATATTCACCACATATTGGAACTCACCAAAACCTATCTCATAAATGTCAGCATATATTATTTGCTGTTTACCAGAACGCAAAACATAAAACTCATCGCCGCTACTTCCTTCATAACCCCCACGCTTGTAATAAAGACTGTGACCATCACCATACTTAATGTCATATCCAGAGTTGTTTGATAACCTAAAACTTAATCCTTTAGGTGTTTGAGCAATAAACACCAGCTTAACTCCTATGTCTTCTTGCTTGATACCTTGTTGTACATGTTCATCAACAATAATTGGTCTTGGCATCTGAATGTAAGCGTCGCTTGGTTTATCAACAGAACCACTGTTATCATCTGGCAGTTTGTTCGTACAACCTGCGATAGGAAAAACTATGAATAAACACAGCAAAATCGAGCATACTCTTCTTAGTTTTATCATTAGTTATCGCTCCTTCGAATTTACAGAAAGTCACCTCTTATAAGCACAGTGTAACAGATATTGTGGGCAAAATCTATATATCCTCGTTCATATCAATAGCCTTATTTAGAATTGTATTCGAGAAAAATATGCGCTATAATGTGGGCGTAAAAATTCATTATTTAGGTTTTGAAGCCTAAGTTTAAACGACAGCCGTAACGTAAAGAATTAAATATATTGTTGTCTTCATGGACAAGACGATAATTTCTCTGTCCAGTTTTACTAGAATCTACTAGCTACGAAAGCATTGAGTTGTATATTCACTAAGGGGGATGTGAAAAGACAAGTCTTTTTAGTGATAAAACGAAAACTAAAAAGGAATTAAACCATAGGGGAGTGGTTAAAATGAAAAGAATCAAAGAATGGTTTAGTATTAAGGCTGTGAAGTCGCCGCGCTCAATTGTATTGTTGAGTGTATTAGTGGCTAATGTTGCTTTTATTGGTGTCGCCTCATTAATCATCTCATGGCTAGCACCTGCATCTTTAGAGGATGGAGGTTTCTGGAATTCCGTATTTAATACTATTATTATGTACTTGGGTATTGGAGGCATTGACACTGTTATTGAAGATATAAGTCATGCTGATGCTTTTCTTGTTCTATTTAGTATCATAATTGTGATAATAGGTTTAGTCTTTTTTACCTATGCACTTATTGGTTATATGTCTGAACTAATTTCGAACTTTATTGGCAATGCGGATTCGGGTTCAAAAAAGTTGTTTATTTCAAATCATATCGTAATTCTGAATTGGAATTCCAGAGCAGTTGAAACTATAAATGATTTGCTCTACAAAAACAGCAAAGAGAAGATTGTCATTTTGACTGGAACAAGTAGGGAAGATGTACAAAGGGATATTGAGGAACGTGTGATAGACACTTTGGAAACTGAAAATGAGACCATTAAAGAAATTACTGCAACTATGGGATTTATAGAACGTTGGAGATATACTAGGAAAAACAAACTTAGAAACCGACTTACCATAATTATTCGAGAGGGCAATACTTGCTCAAGTAAACAGCTAAGTGATATTTCCATTGTTCAAGCAAGAAGTATAATTATACTAAGCGGTGGAGATAATGAAATAGCAGTTGATAGCCATACGATTAAAACACTTATCCAAGTGGTTCAACTTACAACTCAAGAGCCAATGCTGGGGCAACAAACAGTTGTTGAGGTCGAAGACGAAAAGACACTAGCTTTGGTTGAGAAAATCATCAAGCATAAAATGGAGAGTGACAAATGTAATATTGTTCCTGTGCCAGTCAATCGTATATTGGGTTATGTATTTTCACAATTTTCAATCATGCCTGAACTGAATTTAGTATATAGTGCTATATTCTCATTTAAGAGCGCCGATTTATATACTCTTCCTATAAATGAACCTTCGGTTTCTGAAAGAGAGTTTGTGTCAAAAATGCTGGATAACAATGTAAAAGCAGTTCCTTTGACTATAATGAATGAAGAAAATGGGAAATTGAATTCATATTATTTAGCTGAAAGCGAGCAGGATATTCATAGTATAGAGCCAATTCCACAAAATCGTGATTATAGTGTTTCGCTAAATCCAAATTACGAAATAGAGGAAAGACATGTTATCATTTTAGGCCATAGCAGCAAGAATCTAGCTATGATGGATGGCTTTGCTACTTTCAACAGTGAGTGGAAGAAAAAAGATGGCACCAAAGTATTGGATGTTACGATAATTGATGATGAAGAAAACTTAAGGGTACAAAATCATTACAAACAATACCCATGGGTAAGAAAGATTGTTTCCGCTGATATTACCGAACATGATGTCATTATGGAAACTATTAGTGAATTCATTGATGTCCACAGCAAAGGCGGTTGCATCTTGATTCTATCTGATGATACAGCATCAGGTGAGGATGTTGATGAAAGTGCTCTTACATATTTGATATTGGTTCAAGATGTTGTTCACAATCGTCTCGAAATGGATTCTAGTTTTGATGCAAATGCAATTGATGTAATAGTGGAAATTGTTGACCCTAAAAATCATGATATTGTTAATCAATACAACATGAAAAATGTGGTTATTAGTAATCGTTACATTAGTAAATTGATTATGCAAGTAGGTGAAAATAAAGCACTTTATGACTTCTACCAAGATGTTTTGACTTATGATGATGTTGGAGCTTCTAAAACGGGATCAAAAGAGTTATACATCAGAAAAACCAGTGCCTATTTTAGCGTACTACCAAAACCTGCTAACGCGACTGATTTGATAAGAGCAATTTACAATTGTTCGCCTGATGATAATAAATCAATACTATTAGGTTATTTCTGCCCTGATGGTAAAATGATTCTCTTTACTGGAGAAAACTCAAATATCAATGTTGCGCTTACTGGTGATGAAAAATTAATCCTTTTCTGTGACCACTAAATTCAATCGTTTATGTAAAAATACAAATCTCAAGTATTCTAAAATACTACTTATCCTATATCTTGATAACATCAATTCACCTAGTAATTATCACTTTGCATACAAAAGTACTCATATGCTGTTTTGAAAGAAGAAACAATATACATCAAGCGATTTTATGTATATTGTTTTCTTTTCTGCCTTGCACGCCACTTTAGTGAAATCCTTTGATTTTGAGATATTTTAATGAAACTAAAGGAATGAACTATACTTATTTTGAGGTTCATTCCTGATTTTTTTGTTATTATCCATTTTTTATTAAGTGCAAACAAGACTGTCTTTTATGACTTCTTTCAATTACTCAACTATTGTTATTTTGTGTGTATTTAATGGTGTGGTATCTGAAGAGTTCCTTTACCTCAATAGGAGTTTTGGTCATTTTTTCCGTTTCTATATCTAGTTCAAACAAATCATTATCTATTGAAACCAACAACTTAGTGTCTCCTATCTGTTGATAACCTTTACATCCATCATAATAGGTAAATTCCTCACCAATTGTAAACACACATCTATCAGTAAATACATCGAAACTAAACGTCTTTACTCTATCCCCAATGTATGCATAGTGATATGGGGTTATCTCCATCCTATTATACCATATTGACTTATTATTAACGGGGTCATACAAACCATTATCTGCTTGAAAATACAGTTGGTTATTGATAATTCTAAACACTATCATATTGTAACTCATGGTATAGGATATCGGTTTAGTAATCTTTTCTCCAGATAGAGAATATCTTTCGATAACTCGCTTTTCTTCTTCCATGACCGGTGTACTGGTTAGGTATATTTCATTATCCCATACAGCAATTGAACTGATTAAATAATTTGTGTTTATTAACGCGTCATTTTCTCCAAGAAAGTAAACTCTATTAGAATAACTTGTTCCCTCCGAAGAAAACCCCACATTATCAACATATATTATCCTTCCATCATCTAGAATGAAAAGATCAACAACTGTCCTGTTTTCAACATCTATTTCTTCAACTTTCATTTCGTTCAAACTAATCTTGAATAGTCCTCCCGGTCCATAAGCGTATAGAATATTGTTATTATAATCAAAGGTTGAATAAGATATATCTGATGTTAACTCAAATTTCTGAGTGTTTACTAATTCTCCGGTGCAGTTGTAAAACTCAAAAATATATCCAAACTTAAAAACATCAAAACTGTCCTGTTTGTACATGAGATACATTACATCTTGCTCTTCAAGGTTACATTGTGTGGAATTGGGTCTAGAACACCCAACAATTAGAAACGATACAACTACTAGTAACCCTAGCATCAATTTTCTTCTAATAGCCATTGTTGTATTTTTTTACTACTGATGTCTTTGTACTTGAGTAAAGATCAAATGGCGTAACAACGGTACCCAAGTTAATTATGAGCGTTATGCCTGCATCTTTCCATGACAACCAAACTAGTTCTGAGCAATAGAAATCGTTGGAATCTAATGGATTCCAGCCGAATTTTTTCCCAACTTTAGAATTCGCGTACTTAAATGCCTTGGTGTATTGTGCAGCTGTAGCATTTTTCACCTTCATTATCGACGAATTATTTCTAGCCCAATATTTTGAAATTCTATCAGCATAAACTTTCACACCATCTCCAGGATTTGCCTCAATTACTGTGTTAGCTTTTTCCCCACCAATTCCAGCATGTCCGTGATAAACTACAATAGACGAATGTGCGGACCCTGTTACAAAAACGTACCCTTTGTAATCCCAAGACCCCCCTCCTTCAGGTATGACAATCGCTTTTGTCGATACCCCATTCGCTTCACTATTATCATATTTTTCCTTAATTTCGTTAATTTTTCGTGCTAATTCTTTCTGGTCTTTAGCAGTTAAGTCATTAGTTGTATTAACTCCTTTTATAGTCAAGAATTCCTCTATAGCCTTCCTGATTTCCTTTTCCAAGTCTTTTTCTTTTTGCTCTTCACCGTATTTATCAGTAGCTCTCACTTCTCTACTATAAATTGAAAAAGTACCCAACACAGTTAGCGCTATCAACAATACTATAATCGTTTTTTTCATAAAAACCTCCTTTGTCTTTAGGAATACACAAAAATATACAAAACACCCTTAATTGCTCGAAAAAATGCCAGGTTCAATCATAATTTCAACCTCCTTGTAACAGTCTATACTGCAAAGCAGAATATACTTGTTATCCTGTCATTATGATAATGTCTTGTTGTTTGGTGATAGCAATTTCGTGCTACCCTGCCACTCAAAGTATGCTCCTAGATACCAAAAAAATACAAGTCTGTTAATAGGAAAACATTTGTAGTATAATTATAATATTCTTGTAATAGCGTATAATTAAATTAATTTCTTTATGTATTAATAATTGTATTACATAAAAAGCCACCGTTAAGTGGTTCATTTTTAGGGCTCTACAAAAACTAGTGTTGGTGGCCAAAAAGGTCGCTGACACTTTTTCTAGTAGTGCTGAAGTTCCCAAAACAAAAAGCATATAAAAAAACCCTTTATACAAAGGGATAAAGTATACATGGTGGAGCGTAAGGGGATCGAACCCTTGACCCCCTGCGTGCAAGGCAGGTGCTCTCCCAGCTGAGCTAACGCCCCATGACTTATTCAACGAATGGTGGGCCTGAATGGACTTGAACCAACGACCTCACCCTTATCAGGGGTGCGCTCTAACCACCTGAGCTACAGGCCCAATTATCATCGAATGCTTATACAATATATCAAACATAGCCTTTGATGTCAACACTTTTTATACATTTATCCTTGTAAACAAAGTGGTTATTGGATAGATGTAGATTTGTTACTTTTTGTGGTTTATCTTGAAGAGAATATGGAAGTGGAATCTGTTGTTGTTTTATTAGTAGAAAGAAAAGAAGTCCCTTTGGGGAACTTCCTTGTTACTCACTTCTTAATGCTTCTACTGGGTCTTTGCTTGCCGCTGCTGATGAAGGAAACAGGCCGGCAATAAAGGTTAGGAACATGCTGACAACAATTAGGATAATAGCAGCATTTAACGGTAGTCTTGAGATATCGACGACACCAAGTAGATTGTACATAATTATGTTGGCAATGAAACTTATAACTAGTGTTAACAAAATACCAATGACACCTGCTACAAAACCAACTATTAGTGTTTCAGCATTGAATACTTGCCTAATATTTTTCTTACTCGCTCCTATTGCTCGCAAGATTCCTATTTCTTTCTTCCGCTCTAGTACGGATATATAAGTGATAACACCTATCATTATTGAAGAAACTACCAGTGAAATTGACACGAAAGCTACCAAAGCGTAACTAATCAAATCAATAATGTCAGTAACTGATGACATTAATACTCCAACAATATCGGTATAGTTTACTACTTTTTCATTTTCGCCAGCAGCCTTCATTTTTTCGTTGTAGTTATCAATAAAGTCTTGTGTTGCTTTTTTCGCGTTAAAATCTATTGGATAAATACTTATTTGCGATGGATTGTCCATGTTAGCATAACCTAAAATACTTAGATTACGTTCGTAAGTACTTTCCTCTGTACTCATCATAGATGTCATTAGATTAAGGATGTCATCTTCTTTCATGTTCATTTTAAAGGCATTTTGGAATGCTTTGGTATCAATACTCATAGCACTTTGCATTTGTTGAGGCAATTTTCCTAGTGCCGTTTGGAGGACTAGTTGAATCTGAGTTTGCATTTGCCCTTGTAAACTCATCATTATCTGTCCTACATACATTCCCATAGCTCCTTGTAAGTATTGTTGCAAGGCTGCTACTACATCCGGCTGCAATGACGACGCATCAACTACAGCAGTTAATTTGCTTTTGATTGCATCTGCAACATCTGTCCTTTCAATATATGCATTGAAGTCAGTAATTAATTGGTCAATATCATTAACTCCATTGGCTTTTTCTTCGGCTAAAAACGCCTCCATAGTTTCTTTCATGATGCCAATTATCTGATCCGCAGGCACATTGACTGATTTAGCTACAGCCTGTAGCATAGCAGTAATTTCAGCAGTATCAAATGATGGCATTTTAATATTAGAAAAGTCAAAAGTTATATTGTTGAGCCCTGAAAGATCAAGTTGTAATTTTGAAGCATCCATCTTAAAAGCATTCTGGATAGCCTTTTCATCAACTGTTATTAAATCAGTAAAACTGAATTTGGATTCATTTGAATCTTCATTCTCTTCAATAAAGGTTTTCCCAGTCAGCACATTTACTGTTGGATGAGCCATTTGATCTTTTACAACTTCTGATTTTGCTGCTTCGCCTATTAGATAAGTGATTAGATCTGGGGTGTAGTTAATACCTTGAGAAAGTGTAGTCGCAGTCACCCCATCTTTTGGCTGAACTATGCCTACTATTTTCAATGTTAATCCATCTGATATTACTTGTTTCATGAACTTCTTATCAGATGATTTATCTACCCAAACGTCGTATTTCTTATCGTATTGATACTTGCTAGCTGGATTGATTACCTTGAATTGAGCTGACAATAATTGCTCGTATGAAACTTGACCATCAGTTTGTTCTATTTCTAAGTCTCCATCTTCATTGTTCATGAAAGCTTCAACAAGTGCTTTGAGTTCTCCTCGATCGCGAATACCCATAGTGTATAATACAAAATCAGTAATTCTACCCCCTGGTCCTAATACCAGAATTGATTCATCATATTTTTCTGGCCAATGTCCAGCCAGTAAATTATACTGATACTCAAACATACTATATTTACTTGGCATTTCTTTGAATACTTCCATTCCTCCTGAAACGCCGCTAAAACTGCTCATAATGTTACCCATGCCACTGCTGGAACCAATCCCATAAGCGCCAAGAATTGCATCAGGGCTGACTCTATCAACCTCGGTATAACTGTTTTCTAAATAAATTTGTGGTTTTACATCATATGAATATTGAATCAAATGAACGTAAGGATTAATCTCACTACTATTTTCTTCGAAATACTTTTTCATGTTTGCTAAATCATTTTTACGACGATTTGAGAACAAACTCTCCACTACTTTTCTTTCAAGCACACTGCCTGGATCTGCTTGTTTGTCATCATTTTCAGCATTACCTATTATATTGGAAAAATCGAAACCAGAACTCTGAATTGAAATCGGATAAATACTCATTGTTTCTTGTTCAATATTTTCAATATAAGCATTGATTCCGTTTGCAAGCGCTAAAATAGCTGCGATTCCGATGATACCAATTGAACCAGCTAAAGCTGTAACGAATGTACGTCCCTTTTTGGTCATTAGGTTACTAAATGAAAGGGAAAGTGCTGTCAAATATGACATACTAGCTTTGCGACTTTCGCGGCCGTTTTTAACAGCTCCATCAGAATTATATGGGTTGCTGTCATATGTTACTTTTCCATCTCTTAAATGGATAAGTCTATTGGCATATTTATCTGCTAGTTCTGAGTTATGGGTTACCATAATTACTAGTCTATCTTTAGCAATCTCTGTCAATAAATCCATAACTTGATCGCTTGTTTTAGTATCTAAAGCACCTGTAGGTTCATCAGCAAGTAGTATCTCTGGGTCATTGATTAGAGCACGAGCAATAGCAACCCTTTGCATTTGTCCACCACTTAACTGATTAGGTAGTTTGTGGATATGTTCAATTAAGCCTACTTCATCTAAAGCTTGTTTAGCTTTTTCTTTTCTTTCTGCACTTGAAACACCACTTAAGGTTAGCGCTAATTCAACATTAGCAAGTATTGTTTGGTGTGGTATTAAGTTATAACTCTGGAATACAAAACCGATACGATTATTTCGGTACGTATCCCAGTCACTTGATTTATATTTTTTAGTGGATATTCCGTCAATTTCTAAATCGCCTGAATCATAACGATCTAGACCACCAATGATATTCAACATAGTGGTTTTCCCCGAACCTGATGGACCTAGTACTGCCGCAAACTCATTATCGCGAAATACGATGGATACTCCATCGAGTGCTGTTTGAACAAAATCTCCTGTTTTGTATGATTTTTTAATGGATGTTAATTTTAGCATAGTACAACTTCTTTCTAATTTATATTACTACATCTCAAATTACATAACATTTGAATTATACAATAAAAAGTTAAGATAATAAATAATTACTTTGAGTAGCAAATTATTCATCACTAACTATTTTGTGTATTACTTATATAATACATCAATACATAAGAAAGTCAAATG
>JGI994J12354_10003350_pt1 | contig 15027 bp, 12 predicted proteins | sample IntmicLarv3ML3BL_FD_12354 | JGI IMG/M metagenome (IMG submission 12354)
AATGTGACCATGGGCAACCCCTACAAGAATCCCCATGTGAACCGCCCCTATGACAAAGGCAATTACGTGCCGGACGAGCACCCGCTTACGGGCCTCAGCCGCATGATGAAGGGCTTGAAGGAGATTCAGTCCGCTGTGCCCGATTTGCCTGTTATGGGCAGCGCTTTCACTTACCCGCGCCAGTTTTCCATCAACCTTGCCGCGGGCATGGTGGCCGAGGGCGATTGCGCCCTGGCGGGCTTTGGCCGCATGGCCTTCGCCTATCCCGATTTTGTGCAGGACGCGAAGAACACGGGCGCGATTGATAAAAAGAAGGTTTGCGTGACCTGCGGCAGGTGCGCCCTGCTGCTTCGCGCGGGCGAGCCCGCCGGCTGCGTCATGCGCGACAAACCCACCTATCAGCTCAAATAAACAGCGCGAAAGGAGTGTTACCATGCCATCAAGACCCAGGATCTTGCTTATAGGCGCAAGCGGCTACGGCGATTACTATTTAGATGAATTGACCGGGCATGATGCAGGTGCCGATTTGGTCGGCGTAGTGGATATCAACCCCGATGTAGAGGCAAACGGCGTTCCCGTCTATCAAAGCTTGGATGATTTTTACGCAAACCATGCGGCGGATTTGGCCATCATCGCCGCGCCCATGCATTTCCATACGCCAATGACGCTCACCTGCCTGAAAAACGGCAGCAACGTGCTTTGCGAAAAGCCGCTTTGCCAGAGCGTGGAAGAAGTGGCATTGCTGCAAAAGGCCGCTACGGAAGCGGGTCGCTTTCTGGCTGTGGGCTACCAGATGGACTATCGTCGGGATGTGCTGGCGCTGAAGGAGGATATCCTCTCCGGGCGCTTTGGCGCGCCTAAGCGCCTTTCCATTCTCCACTGTTCCCGCCGCGGCGCAAAATACTATTCCCGCAACAACTGGGCAGGGCGCATTAGCGTAAACGGACGTGAGGTGCTTGATAGCCCTTTCAACAATTCCAACGCCCACAATTTCCAAATGATGACCTTCCTCCTGGGCGACAGCCTGCCTTCCGCCATGGATATAAAAAGCGTGGAAGCGGAGTTGTATCACGGCAACCCCACCACCGAAAATTTCGATATCCTTGCCGCGCGCTTCCATACCATGGGCGGTTATCCGCTGTATTATTATACCGCCCACACGCTCTCACAATATGAACAAGGGCCTTTAGGCGTCTTCGAGTTTGAAAAAGGCACCGTGACTTTCGATTCCAGAGAACCGTCCTTCAGGGCGAAAATGGCGGATGGCAGCGCTTTTGACTATATTGGCATCGATCCCGGCCATACGCACCAAAAGCTCTATGATGCCATCGCCTGCACCTGTTCGGGCGGCGCGCCCGTCTGCTCCGCCGCGGCGGATCTCCCTCATATCCGCGCCGTGCGCATGCTGGCGGATTTGCCCATCCTTCCCGTGCGGGAAGAACTCCGCCGCCATATGGATGTAGACGGGGATGACATTCTGTATATCGAAGGCTTGGAGGATATCTTCAAAAAATGCGCTCAATCCTGGGCGCTTCCGAGCGAGATCGGGCTGGGACTGTCGTAGCTTAATCCCTTCTGTTTGAAGTGACAGGGCATGCTGAATGCATGCCCTGTATTCGTTTCCACGCTGAGGAACACAAATCCGCTAGGAGGGCGAAAACCCTGCCTTCACCATCGTAAAATAAAGCCCTTCATGACGCATGAGCGCCTCATGCTTGCCCGTTTCCGCAATATGCCCGTTCTCCATTACAATAATCATATCGGAATTGACGATGGTGGATAGCCTGTGGGCAATCACAAACGCGGTGCGGCCTTTCATGAGCGTATTCAGCGCTGTTTGCAGCTTAATCTCCGTCAGCGGATCGACATTTGAGGTGGCTTCATCCAGAATCATCATGTTCGGTTCCAACAGCATGGCACGGGCAATGGTCAAAAGCTGCTTTTCGCCTTGGGAAAGGCTGCCGCCCTCGGCGCTGATCACCGTATCATACCCTTTCGGCAAGCGCGTAATGAACCCGTGCGCCCGCGCCGCCTTCGCCGCGGCGATGATTTCCTCCTCCACGGCATCCTGTTTGCCAAAGGCGATATTCTCGCGCACTGTGCCTTTAAAGAGCCATACATCCTGCAAAACCATGCCGAAATTCACGCGCAGGCTGTCCCTCGTATAATCGGCTGTGTTCATGCCGTCAATCAGAATATCCCCGCTATCAGGCGAGTAAAAGCCCATGAGCAGGTTCACCACGGTGGTCTTCCCCGCCCCGGTAGGGCCTACAATGGCAACCTTTGTACCCGCGAGAATGTTTGCGGAAAAATCCGTAACCAACGGCCTTTTTGCATCATAAGCGAAGCTCATGTCCCTAAAGGCCACTTCGCCCCTTGCCTTGGGCATCACCTTTTTGCCTTGATCGTCGGGCTCCGCTTCTTCATCCATCAGCGCGAAGAAACGTTCAGCCGCGGCAATGGCACCCTGCAGGTTTGTAACCACGGCGGAAATATCGTTCAGCGGCTTGGCGAACTGCGTGGAGTAGGCCAAAATACCCGATATCTGCCCGATACTCAGCCGCCCTGCTACCCCTGCCAGCCCGCTGATGAGCCCCACCAGCATGTACGCGCCGTTGTTCACAAAGCGTGTGGAAGGGTTCACCATGGCGGAGAAGAAATGGGCTTTCTGCCCGCAGACATAGAGCTTGGCGTTCACCTGCGCCGCTTTTTCCTCCTGCTCGGTTTCAAGGCCATAGGCCTTGGCGGTTAAAAAGTGGGCGGCGTATTCCTCCGCGCAGTCGTTGTATTCGCCTACGCGCCGCTGCTGTTCCCTAAAATAGCCGGAGGCGTTTTTCGCGATAAAGCTGCCCACAAAAATCGCCAGCGGCGCGACCGCCACCACCGCGAGTCCTACCAGGCCATTCAAATGCAGCATAATGGCAAGGGAACCAATCACGCCGATGAGCCCCGGGAAAATCTGCGTCATGCCCTGCAGAAACCCTTCGCCGATAAGCTCCATATCGTTGGAAAAACGGCTGATTAAATCCCCCTTGCGGGCATTATCGAAATAGGCGATAGGCAGCTGCGTCAATTGATGGAAGCCGCTTTCACGCATATCCCGCACCACGCGGTTGCTCAGGCGAATGGCGTACAGACTCATGAACCATCCTGAAATGCTGTTGATCAAAAAGACGCCTGCCAGCCACGCAAGCTTTGGCAAAAGAGCGGCGAAATCCACCCGCCCCTGCCCCGCGATGAAATCGATGGCGTTGCCGATCATCAGCGGAGTGGCAAGCCCCGCTGCGCCGCCCAACAAAGCAAATAAGAGAATCCGCGCTAAATCAAGGGGGTAACGGGCGGCATATGAAAAAGCACGGCGAACAATCTTCATGCGCCCTCACCTCCCATGCCCTGGGATTTGCATATATCCATATAAACAGGGCAGTTATGAAGCAACTCCCCATGGCTTCCATGCCCCACGAGCCTGCCATCATCCATAACCAGAATGGTATCCGCCTGCATGACGGAGGAAATCCGCTGGCTTGCGATAAACACCGTGGCCTTGATGTGCTCCCTGATAGCCATGCGCAAGCTTAAGTCCGTCGCGTAATCCAGCGCCGAGGCGGAATCATCCAATATGAGCACCTCTTTTTCGCCGACAAGCCCGCGCGCCAGCGCCAGCCGCTGTTTTTGCCCGCCTGAAAAGTTGGCACCCCCGGGCGAAACGGGGCTATTGTATTTTTCGGGCAGCCTATCAATAAACTCCTTCGCCTGGGCGATTTCCGCCGCTTTATCAATGGCTTCCTGCGTGGCATCGGGCTTTCCCTGCCTGATATTGGATAGCACCGTGCCGGAGAACAGTGCCGCTTTTTGCGGCACAAGGGCGACCTTTTCAAGCAGCTGTTCCCGCGTGTACTCTTTTACCTCCGCACCGCCGATGAAGATGCTGCCCTCAAAGGGATCGTAGAGCCTTGGGATCAGGTTCAAAAGGCTGGATTTCCCCGCCCCTGTCCCGCCGATGATGCCGACAATCGCCCCTTCAGCCACAGTGAAGCTAACATTTTCAACAGCGGGCTCCGCGCCTTCACCATAGCGAAAGCTCACGTTTTCAAACACCACGGCGCTGCCCTTAGCCTGAGCGCCCGCACCATAGGCCATGGAAGGTTCCATGGCCATGAGCGCCTCCACGCGCTTAAGGGAAGCAAAGGCCTTATGGAATAAAACCGCCAGATTTGAAACCACGATCATCGCCAGCATAATTTGTGTGACATAGCTTAAGAAGGCAATCAGCTGCCCCTGGGTCAGCTGCCCGCCTTCCACATGGAAGCCGCCGAAGTAAATGATGAGGAGGCTTGCCGCGTTCATAATCAAAAGCGTGGCCGGGGATAATAGTGCCGACAGTCTCCCCGCCTTGACTGAATCGAAAAGCCAGCCGTCATTCTCCTTTGAAAAGCGTTCTTCCTCGCGCTTGGACATGGCGAAGGCACGCACCACGCGCACGCCCGTGATATTCTCTTTCAAAATTCCGGAAAGGGCATCCAGGCGACCGCGCACGCCCTGATACATGGGGATGGTTTTAACCGTGATATAGATTAATAGCAAAATGAAAAGCGGGATGAACACCCACAATATCACAGACAATTTCACATCCATAACCATCGCCATAATAAGCCCGCCCACGCATAAAAACGGCGCGCGCACCACCAGGCGGATAAACATCGCCACCGCCAATTGCAGTTGATTAACATCCCCCGTTAAACGGTTCACAACAGAAACGCTGCCGATTTCGGCCATATCCTTAACATTCAGCAGGCCTATCTTTTTCATGAGCCCGTTTCTCAGCTCCGTCCCAAACCCCTGGGATGCAACCGAAGCCGAATACTGGCAAAAGGCGGCGCACAAAAAGCCCACAAGCGATACCACGCCGATCAGCGCGCTCATCCGCAGCACATGGCCGCTGTCCTGAAGAGCGACGCCTTTGTCGATAAGGCCGGCCATAAGCAAGGGCGTGAATAATTCAAATACCGCTTCCATAAGCTTCGCCATCGGGCCCAAAATCAGCTGCCTTTTGTAGGGCTTCAAAAATCGAAATACCATGCGTTCTCCTTAAAAAATGAAGTTCTGTCTATTCTATCACTCCTTCCCATGAAAGACAAGTTTGACAGGCGATAAAGCAAAGAATAAAATAGTTTGTAACCACAGCGTTTTTTTATCGTATAGCTATATGAAGGGAAGTGAAACGGTGACGGATGAGGAGCGGATGCGCAGCTTCCAAAAGGGGGAGGATGCGGCCTTTGAGGAATTGGTCGCGCTCTGGTATGACCGCGCCCATCGCTACGCCGCCGCCCTTCTCGGCGATGCGCAATTGGGCGAGGATGCGGCGCAGGATTGCTTCGCCGCCCTTTATGTAAACAAAAACCAATACGATGCGACGCTTTCCTTCGAGCCGTATTTCAAGGCCCTGATACGGCATAAATGCCTGGATATGCTGAAAAAGAAAAAGCGCTCTCCCCTTTTTCTTCCCTTGGAAGCAGAAACATTGAGGGATGCTTCCACGGAAAACGCCGCGGTGGACAAAATGTACCGCGATTCTTTGATGGGGGCGATCCTCGCCCTGCCGAAGGAAGCGCGGCAAATGCTCATCGCCTACGCCATGGAAGGCAAAAGCTACAAGGACATCGCAAGCGCCTTTCGCTTATCGGCAGCCCAGGTTAAAATCCGTCTTCACCGCATACGCAAAGCCCTAAAGCCCTTCAAGGAGGAATGGAAATGAACCGCTATGAACACATCAAAAAGCGCGCCGATGAAATAGCGCGGGCGGCAAGTGCCGCAAAGCACATCGCCGCCCAAAACCGTTTTACCCGCGTGAAAGCCGCAGCCTTTGCCGCCTGCGCGCTTTTCGTATCCCTTCTGCCCGCCGGAGGCGCTGCACTGACGATACTGTAAAGGACTGATTGTAAATGGAAACCGAAACAAAAAAGAAAAAGAGCCTGAAACGGGAATTGCTGGAATGGGCGGTTTGCTTGTTGGCCGCCGTCGCTATCGCGCTGCCTATCCGTGCCTTTGTGTTTGAGCCTTACAAGGTAGAAGGCCGCTCTATGGAAGCGACCCTGCATGACGCGGAAATCATGTTTACGACAAAATTCGACTACCTTTTTTCCGAGCCGAACCGCTTCGATGTGGTGATTTGCAACTACGACGGGCGCAGCGAGCACTTCGTAAAGCGCATCGTCGGCCTGCCCGGGGACAGGGTGGCGGTAACAGACGGCTATTTGTATGTGAACGGCGAAAAGCATGAGGAAGCCTATCTTTCGGATTTGATTCACTACACCTTGGCAGAAACCCTCGTGCCCGATAACGCGTATTTCGTTTTAGGCGATAACCGCAACAACTCCAACGATTCGCATATTTTAGGCCCGCTTCGCCGCGACCAGCTCATTTCCCATGTGCGAGCGGTGTTATTCCCCTTCAATCAAATCCGAGGCATTCAGTAACTGCCACCTTGGTAGGATATCCGGGCAGCGCTGATCCCTGCGCGCCGCCCGTACCTCCACGTAGCAGCCGCATAATTTGCACATGCCGCTTTGAAGATTCAAGCATTTTTTGCAAATCTCAAGGCGGCTTTCGTATACGGATTCCGCCGCCTTGAGCGCAGGCTCCATGGCGGATATGACCTCCCGCACGAGTTCATACAGGGGCCTTTCAAAATCCATATCCCTAAGCAAGCAGCCGGGGCAAATCATTTTAAAGTAAGCTCCGCAACCGAACAGGGCGGCATGGAAACAATGAGCCGGCTGCCCTTGAGCACTGCTCCGTCAAAGGGCTGAATCTGAACGGGAGCGCTTGAAAAATCGTTGTAAGCGTCGATTTTATCTGCGAGGATACGCCCCGCGACCGTTTTCGCCTGATGCCCCTCCAAATTGATTTCGATATCGGCCTTTTCATCGGCGGAGGTGTTCGTGAGGGTGATGGTCATGGCATGATTTTTAACCGAGGCCGTAGCGCTGATCATAGGGATTTGGTGTTCCTTCGTGCCTACATTGCTTGTCTGTATGATGATATCCGCGCATTCGGCTTCCTGATGGCCTTTATACAAATCGAACACATGATAGGTCGGGGTCAGAACCATTTTATCCCCCTCTGTGAGAATAATCGCCTGCAAAACATTTACCGTCTGGGCGATGTTCGTCATCACGATACGGTCGCAATGGCTGTTGAAAATATCGAAATTCAGCGCGGCGATCATTGCATCCCGCATGGTGTTTTGCTGGTACAAAAACCCTGGGTTCGTGCCCGGCTCCACATCGTACCACGCGCCCCATTCATCCACAATCAACCCGATACGGTGCTCCGGATCGTATCGGCTCATGATATCCAAGTGGTTCTTCACTATTTCATCCATCAAAAGCGTCTTTTTAAGCGTTTGGTAGTACATCGCCGCATCGAACTTCGTGGCGCTTCCTTTGTTTTGCCAAATGCCCGTCGGAAGGGTGTAATAGTGCAGCGTGATCGCATCCATCAATCGGCCCGCGTTCTTCATAAGCACTTCAGTCCAGTTGTAATCCGTATCGCTTGCACCGCAGGCAATGCGATACAGCTTATTTTTTCCATAGTTGCGGCAGTAGGTCTGGTAGCGCCTGTATTCATCGGCATAGTATTCGGGCCGCATATTGCCGCCGCAGCCCCAGCTTTCATTGCCGACACCCCAGTACTTCACGTTGAAAGCCGCCTTGCGCCCGTTCGCCCACCGTTTTTGAACCACGGAGGAATCCCCTTCGCTGTTTAGGTATTCCACCCATTCCGCCATCTCCCGCACCGTGCCCGATCCCACATTGGCGTTGATGTACGGCTCGCAACCGATTTGTTCGCACAATTCCAAGAACTCGTGGGTGCCAAAGGAATTGTCCTCCACCACACCGCCCCAGTTCGTGTTCACCATACGCTTGCGGTTTTCCTTTTCGCCAATGCCGTCCTCCCAATGGTATTCATCGGCAAAGCAGCCGCCGGGCCATCTCAAAAGCGGCACGCGAATCTTTTTCAGCGCGTTCACCACATCTGTCCGCATGCCTTTCACGTTTTCAATCGGGCTGTCCTCACCCACATAGAGCCCTTGATAGACGCATCTTCCCAAATGTTCGGAAAAATGCCCATAGATGTTCTTGTTGATCGTTCCTTTTTTGCGGTTCGCGTTAATGAGGATTTTGTTCATGTGCGACGCTCCTTCTTTTTTATATGACCCATAAAGCGGACAATTCGGATTGCTCTATATGGTTTGCAATTGACAAATGGGAACATTTGTTCTATTGTTGTATTCCAAACTACTTCACCCGACGGGGAGGAAAACCATATGGGAAGAACACACTCTTACGCGCACTATTTGCTGACCTATCACCACAACCTGCGCGATATCAAGAAATCGCAGGCGGCGCTTAAGGCGCTTAAAAAACCGGCGGACAGGGCGGATTTTAAAGCTTACGACCTCCGCCTGCGCGCCCTTCGACGCCGCGTAAAGCGGGCGAAGGAAAGAATCAGGCATACGGATGAATACATTAAGACGGTTGAAGACCCGTATGTTCGCCAGGCGATGTTTTACCATTATACGAAGGATTACTCCTGGCTCTACACCGCCACAAAGATCGGCCGTCCCGATGCCGCGGATACCATCCGCTTCATGGTGATGAAATACATTAAGGAACTCGCGCTGAAAAAAGGAGCAAATCGATTGTAATTTGCCCTTGGCACTTTTCTTCAATAGCATGCCGCTCCTCTTGCGACAGATGCTTTGTCAGCGGGGTCATGCGCAGAAAATCCCGCCATGTTTCATTATCCACCTCATATTTCTTCGTAATGGGAATGACGCGGCTAATGCCGACGGAAGCGCGCATGTGCTCCGCGACGCGGCTCTCATCGTGGCTTTTAAGCCCCATAGCTTCCCGTATTTCCTTTAGATACCCTGCTCCGGGAATCACCTTTAAAAGCTTGCCGCCGGGCTTGAGCACGCGGGAAAAAGAGGTGTAGTTCGCGGGAGACAGCACATCCAGCAATGCATCGAAGGACGCATCGGCAAAGGGCAGGTTCGCCAGATCCGCCACGCACCAGATGGGACCCTGCCGCTCCCTCGCGGCGCGCAAAATGGCCTCGCGGCTCAAATCCACACCGATGCCGAAGGGCATATCCATTTCCTTCAGATAATAACCCTCGCCGCAGCCTGCATCCAGCACCTTTTGCGCATCCCCCAATTCCAAGCGAAGCGCCCGGAGCACAGGGGCATAGAAACCTTTATCAAACACACTCGCGCGGGCTGAAAACAATTCTTCATCGTAATAGGATTCGCTTTGCCGAAGGGCAAGGTTGACAAAGCCCTTTTTATTCACATCGAAGCTGTGGCGATTTTCGCAAATAAGGGATTGCGCGCGTACATCAAGGGGTGCATAGCAAACAGGGCAGCGAAACTGCCCAAAATCCCGCATGCGCGAAAGCAGCTTTTCTTTTTTGCTTGTCTCCCCCACATCAAACCTCCTAAGCTGTCTCTCTCATCTGTTCGCCCACAGGCTTTGTAAATCCTGCCTTTGGCATAGAAAAAAGGCGACTGCATATGCGCTCTATATTATGAAAACAGTCATCCTGAACGCAGTGAAGGATCTTTAGAGAAAAGATTCTTCGCTACGCTCAGAATGACACGATTGTTTGCTTATCAAAAAAGCCATTCAGCTGCCTTTTTTTATATCTATTTCGTCCAACGGTCTATAATCGCTTCCAGCTGCCCGTCTTTTTGAACCTTCGCAATCAAATCATCCACAAACTTAATCAGCGCCGCGTTATCCTTTTTGATGGCGATTCCGTAATCCTGAGGGCGGAAGGTTTCATCTATAATGGCGGTTTCATCCGTCAAATAGCCTGTTAAAATGGATTTATCCACTGCGAAGGCATCTACGCCGCCTGAAAGGAGCGCGGCGATCACCTCCGGATAGCTGGCGTATTTTTGAAAACCGATATGGATACCGCGTGCTGCCACTTCCTCCGTTAGTGCTGATTCCGCTGTACCGAACTGCGCGAACCCGACGGTCTTGCCGGCTAAATCATTCATATTGGAAATGGCTGAGCCCTTTAATACCATGAAGCCGATGGCATCCTGATAATAGGGCCCGGCGAAATGAAACATTTTCTTGCGTTCCTCAGTAATGGTGTATGTGGCAATAACCATATCCAGTTCCCCGTTATCCAGCATGGCCTCGCGTGTCTGCGCGGTTATGCCAACCAGCTTCACCGCATTTGAATCTCCCAGCAGCTCCTTGGCGATGAGCTTCGCGATATCGATTTCAAGGCCTTCATGGATGTTGGTTTCAGGGTTCAGATAGCCGAAATGCGGCACATCCATCTTCACACCAACACGCAGCATACCCCTGTTGCGTATTTCATTAAGCGCGGATTGGTTCGCGCCGCATGCGCTAACACACAATACAACAAGCAGCAATCCCAGCAAGCGACCAATCTTTTTCATAAGAAACACCAACTTTATCTTTTTTTCATTCCATACGTAATTCTAACATGATAACAGGTTGAATGCAATCGTTAAGAAGATAACATGTAAACTTTTTTGTAAAAAAGATGACCTGTGTCGGCAAATTATGGTATAATGTACAGGAAGATATGCAATACCAATTTATTTATTCGATAGGGGCGATATTCATGAGCCTTACGCGGCGGATTTTATGTGCATTCATGTTGTTTGCGCTGTTTTTGTCTGCCACGGGCTGTACTGACAGCACCTCCGCAAAAAGCGTGGCATCGCCCAAATCCATAAGCAGCATACAGGATATCCCCGGGATTACCGCCGAAGAAATCGCCGCGGTAGATGCCGCCATCGCCTCCCACGCGCGCTTCAGCTATGCCATGACCCAAGGCACCGAATGCTTCTACACGGAAAGCGGCAACCTGAAAGGCTTTTCCGTTTTGCTTTGCGAAAGGCTCACCGAATTGTTCGGAATCCCCTTCACTCCCACCGTTGCGAATTGGGATGCCCTCGTTAACGGGCTCCTTAGCGAACGATATCATTTTTCCGCCGCTATCCCAACAAGCTGGCATTCCGATGAACGCTTCTACATGACAGATGCCATTGTCGAGCGAGGCATGCGCCTTTTTATAGGGCCAAGCGTCGATCTCGCGGGTTCGAATACGACTCCTGCCATGCGGCGTTATGGCTATCTTGAAGGGCTTAACGATCCCGATGAGCTAGCTTCCGCCTTAGGCTCCACCCATTTTCTTGCCATACCGAATCTCGAAATTGCCAACACACTGCTTGAAAATCACGAAATCGACGTTTTTATCGGCGATGAAACCGCCGAACCCGTGCTTACCGCCGCCGTCTCCGTCCAAATGCCTTCCGGCTTGCCGTACAGCACTGTTTCCATAGCCACCTGCAATCCTGATTTGCAGCCCATTATCACCGCTATTCAAAAATACCTTCGCTCAAACGGCAGCTATGAAATCAATGATTTAAAAAAAGAAGGCCAGTACCGCTATTTGCGCGAAAAGCTGATTTTGCAATTGACAGCCGATGAAAAGGCTTACCTGACCCTTCACCAAAATCCTTCCGCGATTATCCCCATCGGCATTGAGTTTGATAATTATCCCTTCAGCTTTTACAATACACAGGAAAACGAATGGCAGGGGCTGTCCGTGGATTTGCTGCGTGAAATTGAACGGCTGACGGGCATGTATTTCGGCGCGGTCAATTCCCGCAATACAACCTGGTCCGCGCTGCTTTCCATGCTGGAGGAGGGCACTACCGCCATGTCGCTTGATCTGGGGCGCACGCCGGAGCGCGAGGGCAGGTTCCTATGGGCGAATACCCCTTATTTAGTGGATCTCTACGCTCTTTTATCCAAAACCGAATACCCGGATTTGAGCATCAGCCAGGTCGCTTACGCCCGAGTCGGGCTTTTCGCCGGTTCTGCCTATGAAGAGGTGTTCAATGTGATGTATCCGAATCACGCGAACACCATCGTTTACAGCTCCACCCTGGACGCTTTTTCCGCCCTGGAAAAAGGCGAGGTTGACGCGCTGATGATGACGCGCAACCTCCTGCTTACCGCTACCAACTACCTGGAGCAGACGGGTATCAAAGAAAACCTCGTGTTTGACAGGAAGTATGAATCCTACTTCGGCTTCAATTTGAACCAAACCACCCTTCGTTCCATCATTGAAAAAGCGCAGCCCTTCATCGATACAAACCGTGTCGCCGATGCGTGGACGCGCAAGGTGTTCGATTACCGCGGAAAACTGGCGCGGTCGCAGGTACCCTACCTCATCGGCGTAGCGGTGCTGTTCCTATGCGTATTGGTTTTGCTGGTTATCATTCTTGTGAAAAACCGACAGATGGGTAAAAAGCTTACCGCTACGGTAGAAAGGCGCACAGAAGAATTAAAAAAGCGGACGGAAGAGCTGGAAATACAAACCGAAACCGCCCAGGTTGCCTCCCGCGCGAAGAGCGATTTTCTGGCGCGCATGAGCCACGAAATCCGAACACCGCTGAACGCCATCATGGGCATGACGCAAATCGCGAAGCGATCCCTTTCAAAAAGCACGGAGAAAACCGCTTCCTCCTTGGATGAAATCACCACCGCTTCCTCCCATCTGATGGGAATACTGAATGATGTGCTGGACATGTCCAAAATAGAAGCGGGGAAATTCAGATTGATTGATGAACCCTTTTTGCTGCATACCGCCATGGTTGATGTTTCAAAAATTATTGAACAGCGCTGCGATGAAAAACACATCGCCTTCAGCGTCGCGTTGAGCGATGCGCTCAAGCGCAACGTCGTGGGCGACAGGCTGCGGCTCAATCAAGTGCTGATTAACTTATTGGGCAACGCGGTTAAATTCACGGCGGAAAGCGGCCACATTGGTTTTTCCGTAAGCGTTTCAGATGAAACGGCGGATTTTCTCACAGCCCATTTCGCCGTCACAGACAACGGCATCGGCATGACCGAGGAACAGCAGTCGAAGCTTTTCAAAGTATTCCAGCAGGCGGACGATGCCATCGCCATTCGCTTTGGCGGTACAGGGCTTGGCTTGGCCATCAGCCAAAACCTTGTGAACCAGATGGGCGGCGATATCACTGTATCGAGCGCCCTTGGCGAAGGCTCTACCTTTGCCTTCACACTTATGATGCCCCTGTCCGATGGGGCTGATGATGCCGCGCCGGAGGCAACGGCAAGCGAACTGAACTTTGAAGACAAGCGCATTTTGCTGGTAGAGGACATTGACGTGAACCGCATGATTCTCGCAGAGCTTCTGTCTGTCACTCATATTAAAATCGATGAGGCGGAAGATGGGCTCATCGCCCTTGAGCGCTTTACAGATTCACCTCCCGACACCTACGATTTAATCTTTATGGATGTGCAAATGCCGAACATGGGCGGCTATGAAGCCACGCGCCGCCTTCGCGCCCTTGACAGGCCCGATGCAAAGACTGTTCCGATCATCGCCATGACAGCAAACGCCTATCGCGAGGATATCGATCAGGCCCTGGCGGCAGGCATGAACCAGCATCTGTCCAAGCCGATTGATATTAATCACGTCCTTGCTGCCCTTGAAAAATGGCTGTAATCGTGTCGACTTTGTCGACACTTTCGTGCGATACCGGTGTCGCACGCGTTTTTCCCTCTCAGCATTGGCGGCCCTGAAATGCTGCGCATATCCGTACAATCATTTGGCCGCTTCCTACGTTATAGCCGCTTGAAGCGTAGACGGCGTTCAGCGCAGAATCCGTAACCACAACAAGTGGCAGCTTTTCAGGATCCACATAGAGCCTTCTTGAAAGCGCCTCTACATTGGCAAAGCCGCTATCATAACAAACCCGAATGCCCTCGAAGCGTTTGAGAACGCTTTGCAGCTTTTCGTTTTCAAGGGCCTCTTTGCTTTCTAATATAAAGACAATATCATTTTTGATGAACTGAAAATCCGCCTCGCTTTCAAGCATTTCATTTAGGATATGCTCCGTAGGTTCCCTGCCCGTTTCCAGCCACATTAAAACAGCCCCACCCCTTGTCAGCTCGCTGCCCGGAACCGGCTGCCCCATTTCATTTTTTAGGGTAAACTCCGCCAGGGAATAGGCGGCCAACATGCTTTCAACCCCGGCAGGGAACTTGCGCAGCTTAATCGCCTTGGTTTCGCCGGCTTTGATGTTGATATGGTAGCTGCTGGCATGAATATCCCCGTTGGGCAGGCGGTTATCTGTCATCACACGGTAGATGCCCGGTTCAACCGCCACGCTAAGCCCATGCCCCACCCACGCTTCATCTGAAATGCGGTAGGGCTGATATGCGCCTGAAAGCAGCCTTGCAAAGGCAAAATCCGGGCCGTATTGCCAATCTTCGCCGCTCTCTTTTTCAAAGCGCAATGCGGCGCTTCGCTCTTCTTCGCGTTTAAGCGGCTGAAATGCCCCGTTTTCATAATATTCCGCCCCGCCGTTCACGGGGCTCAGACGGGCAGCAATGCCCAATGTGCGGCAGACGGCCACGAACAGGATTTTTTTTGAAAGCGGATTCGCTTTTTTGATTGAAAGCGCACCCATAGGCAGCGTGACAATCTGGCCATACTCCATTGCCGCATCATAGTCGATATTTTCTTCAATATAGGCCCATATGCGCCTCGGGTCTTTGGTGAAAACTGCTTTTTCGGCCTTTGTAAAGTAGCCCGAAATGAACGTGCGCCACTTGGAAAGGGGCTCATTTTGTATTCTCGGGCAAGCGACATACGAATAAAACAGCGTTTCATCCTCTGCATTATCTCGGCTGCTTAATGCCAACGCTTCCTGCAGGATATCCGTATCCACATCCCGCCTGTCCTTTTGGGAGAGGGTATTTAGGAGCATTTCCTTTTCATGCGCGGTGTATTGCTCGTCCGCCAAGAACGCAAGCAGCGGTTCAAAATTGCCGCGGCTTTCCTCCATCAGCTGATAAATGTCCTTGCTATAGCCATATTTTGTGACAATGTGATTCGCGCGCCGCGGGTCAAACATGCCCTTCACGTAAGCCGCAC
>JGI994J12354_10003351_pt1 | contig 15021 bp, 8 predicted proteins | sample IntmicLarv3ML3BL_FD_12354 | JGI IMG/M metagenome (IMG submission 12354)
TGACGGCTCCTCTCAATAATGTAACGAAGTATGGCATCTTAAAAGAAAGGCAGGCGGAAATAATTACAGACAGTATAAGAGCTTTGTTATTGGAAGCATCAGGATATAAAACGAATGTTTTTGAGTTTATTTCAACGGAGCATACTCCAAAAAATGTGATGATTGTCGGGAAAAAAACTGCAAACGAGAATCCTGATGCAGAAAAAATATTAAATGACATAACCTCCATAAAAAAAATATATGGAATAAAGAGCCATTATCTTGAGACTCTTTTTTTGATATAAACTAAACATTTGAGGGTGAAAATTATTTTTTAGCGTGCGAATTAAGGTCTTTAAACTACCATTTATTGAACATTAAATCTAAATATGAATGTCGACGCTCGATATAGGTTTTTAATTGTTCGTAGCCGGCTTCATAATTGGCGGGAGCAGGTTTTGCGTGTCCCAGATACTGTTGTGTTATGTTCCATTCCATGAAATTGGCTATACGGGAACGATGAATTATCTTCTCGTTTGTATCCAACGATTGCAGGGCGTTTTTCAGCAGTTCGTCTTTTTTGCTGTTCCATCTTTCTTTTATGGCTTTTTTCAGCTCGGTATCAGACATGAAGCGGATTATCCACGTTTTAGGCTCATGAGCATATTCTAACATTAATTTTTCACCGGCATAACCTAATCTCTTATCATTGTCAAAAGCTATATCAAAATCCCAAACCGGACCAAAGAAAAGTTTTTGGCTGTCTGAGTCTCGCAGTTTATACATAAATGTAGACCACCATGCATCAGGATTACCGGTGAATTCGTTTATAATAATGTAATCTATAAGCGTAGATTCGTCAAAATACTTACGCCATCCTTCCTCTTTGTCAGTATAATTATCTGCAAACAGGGCTCTCTCTACTAAAGTAATATGTTGTACAATATGTATGAACCTTAAGTCTTGCCAGACATTGATCTTATCGGTATATTCATCCTCCATATCAGGATATTTGAGATTGGCATCCATGCCTTTTGGCGTCCGGAACCAGGCAAATTCGGCTTCGATAAGGCCGTTTGAGGTGTATCCCCCGGCAGCAAATCCGTCAAGTTCAATTAAGTATCCCCCTGATAGATCATCGGGACCCGGCGATTGCAGATCTACCCTGCCGGGATTACGCTGTATATGGTCTGTAAGGTGGTATACGCCTTGATAATAATCACCTAAATAGACATCTACAAATTGTGTTGCAGCAGTGAAAAGAACCGCTTTAGGATTATGAAAAGGATCTCCTTTTTTTAGCAGCGTTTCTGAAATAGAAAATGCCACGGCATTTCTAAGTAATGTCTTATCGGCGTCGTTAGGTAATAAAATCCAGTTTCTTTCGACGGCTTCACCTGTTCCTAACGGTTTTATTTTATCGGGAAATTTTATCCTTAATGGTTTTTTTGGTAAGCCTTGAGTAGAATTACCTCTAAGGCGGATATCTACTTTACTGTCATCGTAAGTCCAGATGCTTCCGGCTACACCATTCGGAATGATCTCAAGTTTAGTTTGTGCATAATTTGCATCTTTTTTTGGTATTGAATTTACCAAGATATCGAAACGCATTATTGGAAGTGCAGCGCTAATCTGAGCACAAATAAGCCTTACTTTATAATCCACGGGAACACCATTCTCAGGATGTTTTACGGTATACGTTAATTCATCTTTAAATGAATTGACAGTAACACCACTCACCTGCAAAGTGTTGTTTACATATACATCAGCTCCTTGTGATGCCGTGAATGAAGCGACCAATCTATCGGGTGTTTCTGAGTAAATCCACCTTGATAAATAACCTGTAATAGTTTTTTCTTCTTCGTTTATCCTGAAGGTTATATCTTCAAATAAAGGATTATTTATATTTTTCATTGAGAATAACAGCATAACGTTTTCGCCCGTTTTATCTTTATCTTTATCTTCATCTTTTGAGCATCCGGCAAGAATAACTGCGAAGGATACTAAGGCAAGAATATGTTTAGTGTATATCATGGTAAATAAAATTTAGAGTAATGTTATGAATCAAATCTTATACTTAATTTTGTAAAGATAATATATAATGAAAGCAAAAAGACCATTTTCCGTCAAGAAAATGGTCTTTTTTAAGAATATTTAGCAAATTCTTACTGTTTAATCTTTTAGTTTCGCACAAAGATATTCACGATTGAGGCGTGCGATATTTGTAACGGAGATGCTTTTCGGGCATTCCATTTCACAGGCGCGGGTGTTTGTACAAGCACCGAAACCAAGTTCGTCCATTTTTGCAACCATTGCTTTTGCACGGCGTGTCGCTTCTACTTTTCCTTGCGGAAGAAGAGCCAGCTGACTTACTTTAGCCGAAACAAACAACATGGCAGAACCGTTCTTACAAGCTGCCGCGCATGCTCCGCAACCGATACATGCTGCCGCGTCCATCGCGAGGTCGGCATCTTTTTTCGGAATAGGTATCGCATTTGCGTCCGGTACACCTCCTGTGTTTATCGAAACGAATCCTCCCGCCTGCATTATCTTGTCGTAAGCCTGACGGTCTACCGTTAAGTCGCGGATTACGGGAAAACCTGCTGAGCGCCAAGGCTCGATAGTTATTGTTTCGTTGTCGTGGAACTTACGCATGTGAAGTTGGCACGTTGTTACAGCCGAGTCAGGTCCGTGCGGATGTCCGTTGATGTAAAGTGAACACATACCGCAAATACCTTCGCGACAGTCGTGGTCAAAGAATACGGGTTCCTGTCCTTCGTTTATCAGCTTTTCGTTCAATACGTCAAGCATCTCGAGGAATGAACTGCCTTGCGATATTCCTTTAAGTTGATATGTTTCAAATGCGCCTTTTTCTTTCGGTCCTTTCTGGCGCCATACTTTTAATATTATATCTATATTTTTATCCATAGCTCATTAATTTTTATAATTTCTCTGTTGACGCACTATAAACTCATAATCGAGAGGTTCTTTCAGTAAAGCGGGTTCTTTGTCTTCGCCCTCGTACTTCCAGCAACCAACATAGGCAAATTTATCATCATGACGCAGGGCTTCGCCTTCTTCAGTCTGATGCTCTAAGCGGAAATGGCCGCCGCATGATTCTTCGCGGTCTAACGAGTCGAGGGCCATCAGCATACCTACTTCGATAAAGTCGGCAAGGCGTAATGCTTTTTCAAGTTCAACATTAAGGTCATCGGCTTTACCCGGTATACGGACATTGCTCCAGAACTCTTTCTTCAAATCTTTCAGCATCTCAATAGCTTCTTTCAGCCCTTCCTTGTCGCGTCCCATACCCACATGGTCCCACATAATGTGTCCAAGTTCTTTATGGATACTGTCAACAGAACGTTTTCCCTTGACACTCATCAGTTTTTCGATGCGTTCGTTGATTTGTTTTTCTGCTTCGACAAATTCGGGCAGGTCTGTACTGAATCGCGGAACCTGTATCTGATCGGCAAGATAATTTTGTATCGTATAAGGAAGTACAAAATATCCATCGGCGAGACCCTGCATAAGTGCAGATGCACCGAGACGATTTGCTCCGTGGTCTGAAAAATTTGCTTCACCGATTGCGAACAGTCCGTTAATGGATGTCATCAGCTCGTAGTCAACCCAAATACCACCCATTGTGTAGTGGAGAGCAGGGAATATCATCATCGGAGTTTCGTATGGATTATCATCGACAATTTTTTCGTACATCTGGAAAAGGTTACCGTAGCGTGCTTCGACAACATCTTTTCCGAGGCGGTTGATGGCATCTGCAAAGTCTAAGTAAACGGCTTGACCCGTACCTACACCGTGACCTGCGTCGCAGCGTTCTTTGGCTGCGCGTGAAGCAACATCGCGCGGAACGAGGTTACCGAAAGCAGGATAACGGCGCTCTAAATAGTAGTCGCGGTCTTCCTCTTTAATCTCGGTCGGTTTAAGTTTTCCTGCACGGATAGCTTCCGCGTCTTCCTTTTTCGCAGGTACCCAAATACGTCCGTCGTTACGAAGAGATTCGGACATAAGAGTCAGCTTTGACTGAAATTCACCGTGAACGGGAATACATGTCGGATGAATCTGCGCCATACACGGGTTTGCGAAGTAAGCGCCTTTTTTATAACATTGTATTGCTGCAGAGCCGTTAGAAGCCATCGCATTTGTTGAAAGGAAGAATGTATTTGCATAACCGCCCGTTGCAATAACAACGGCATGAGCTGCAAAGCGCTCAACTTTTCCGGTAACGAGGTTACGTGCGATAATTCCGCGTGCGCGTCCGTCAACGACAACAACATCGAGCATCTCATAGCGGTTGTACATCTTCACCTTGCCCAGACCAATCTGGCGGCTAAGTGCCGAATAAGCGCCGAGCAGCAACTGCTGTCCCGTTTGCCCGCGGGCGTAGAATGTACGTGATACCTGCGCTCCGCCGAAAGAACGGTTGTCTAACAGACCACCGTATTCACGTGCGAAAGGTACGCCTTGTGCAACACACTGGTCAATAATTGAGTTTGCCACTTCGGCAAGGCGGTAAACATTAGCTTCGCGTGCGCGGTAGTCGCCGCCTTTTATTGTATCATAGAACAGGCGGTAAACGGAGTCACCGTCGTTCTGATAATTTTTCGCTGCATTGATACCTCCCTGCGCTGCAATAGAGTGAGCACGGCGAGGTGAATCCTGAATGCAAAAGTTCAGTACGTTAAATCCCATCTCGGCAAGAGATGCGGCAGCCGAACCTCCTGCAAGACCTGTTCCTACGATGATTACATCAAGGCGACGTTTGTTTGCCGGATTAACTAATTTCTGATGGTCTTTATAATTTGTCCACTTTTCAGCCAATGGGCCTGCGGGTATTTTTGAATTTATTTCTGTCATAGCATTAATTTTTTTAAAAATTTAGACAATCACCGCAAATGCTTTGTAAATAGAAGAACGCTGTTACAAAAGCAAAGCCGCCAAAAATAATAGTAGCAACGATGTAGCTGATAACTTTCCAGCGACACATCCATACCTGATTATTCCAACCGATAGTCTGGATAGCGCTCCAAACGCCGTGTGTCAGATGGAACCACAATGCTGCATACCATACCATGTATGCCGCAACAATCCACAAATGACTGAAATAATATTTTATAAAAGCTACACCATCCTGCGGTGAAACCATCGCACCACCCAGTTCTACTTCATGATGTCCCATCAATTCGGTAAACATCATTTTGTACCAGAACTGTGCAAAGTGAAGGAGCATAAATCCAACGATCACAAGCCCTATCACAAACATGTTTTTAGATGCCCAGCTGACGCCTTTCGGACGCGTATTAACGGCATAAGCGTTATTACCGCGCGCCTTCCTGTTCTGGAGCGTCAACATTAGAGCATAAGTAAAATGGAGCAAAATAATAGCTCCCAACACAATAGTTCCTGCCACGGCATACCAGTTTGCTCCCAACAATGCACAAATCATATTGTACGCGTCAGCAGAGAAGATCGCCGTAACATTCATGGTCAGATGAAACAGCAGGAATAAAACCAGTATGACACCGGAAATACTCATTACCAATTTCTTACCAATAGAAGAATTAATCAACCACATAAGAATTAAATTTTTTAGTTATTTATAATGATTTATTGTCGCATTTTGACCGCAAAGATAGTGCAAACCAAGAGCAATACAAAATAAGATAGCTTATTTTTATTGCCGAGGTGTAGCCTATCTTCGTTTTATTGAAGCAAATATACTATAAAATAGGGATAAAAAAAACTATTACAGAAATTTTACCGTAATATTTATGTAGAAAAACCCCTTCACTTTAACAACTCTAACAGCTTATCTAATTTTGGTGAAATAATGATTTCCGTGCGTCTGTTTTTGCTACGGCCCTCTGCTGTATCATTAGTTGCTACAGGCATATATTCACCTCGTCCGGAAGGATAAACTTGTAATGAACTGACATTGTGTTTTTCGGAGAGAATGCGAACGACTGACGTTGCGCGTATTACGCTTAAATCCCAGTTGTCTTTGAACTGTGCAGTTTTAATTGGTTTATTGTCGGTATGACCTTCGATATTTACATCAATATCAGCTTGTTTGGTTAATACTTCGGCCAATTTGGAGAGAGCCTGTTCGCCTCTCTTATCTACTTTGGCACTTCCGGATTCGAATAGTAGTTTGTCAGACATAGCGACATACACTTTACCGTCTTTTTCCATAACGCTCAGTTCGTCGCTATTAAACCCCATCAATGCATTCTTGACATTGTTGAGGATAGATTGTACCTTTGCATTTTGTTCGTCAATAAGGCTTTGCAGGTCATTGATTGTTTTTTCACGCTTATTCAGTTCATCGATTTTTTCCTTAAGCATAGCATTGAGTTTCTCCTGCTCCGATAAATTCAAGTTCAGCATCGATTCGTAGTTACGGATTGATCGTCCTAAATTTGCTGTGTCCTTCAGTAGTTCATCAAGTCGTTTGTTCAGGTCAAAATTTTCATCCAGACAATTTTCTAATTGTCCATTCAATTTATTTCCCCGTTCAACAGCTTCAATTCTCCCGTTTTCGGCAATCAGATATTTTTTCTTTGTAACACAAGATGTCATTAACAGAAGTAATGAGATAATCCCAATGATTGTTTTTGTATTCATACGTAAAAAGTTTTAATTGTAGACCACACAAAATTACAAGATTAATTTGAATAAACAGCAATTATAAAAAATATGAGTGATGATTTTTTTGCAGAGATTATTGCTCTTTTGGTTAAATAATCGTAGTTTTGCGCAAAGAAAGAAGACTTTGACTGTTATCCGTAAAATAAATTAAACCGTGAAACAATTTTTGAAGAATATTACATTGCTGTATTTTCTATGCTTGTGTTTCGTTCCATACGCTATTGCAGGAGATGTGAAATATGGCCTTGATTTCAGTTCTTTTGAGGTTGTACAGGAGAAACGTACGGGATTAAATTTGACTTATGAAAAACCCTTTTCCTTTTCTGATGGTTTTTCTTTATCGTTTGATGTACGTTTTTTGTCAGACTATAAGTTCAGTTACGGTTATGTTTTCAGGATTATCGGACAGAACGAGTATCACGTTGATTTTTTGGTAAATGAAAGAAATCTGATAGTAGCTCATTTGGGTAAGACAATCGCAGATTTTTCGTTTGAAGATATTGACATTACGTATGATACATTCTTCCCTTTTGAGGTTCAGTTTGATGTGAAAAACAACGAGTTAAATATATCTTGCAAAGGGAAAAGAATTACTGCTAAAAATATATCCGTTAAAGAATTCAGGACCGTTGACATTATTTTCGGTAAGTGTGATTATCCACGGTTTCAGACCAGTGATATACCCAAAATGTCAATAAGAGATGTCAAGATAAATGACGGCAAAAATAAACCTGTTTATTATTGGCCATTGTCCATTCATACACAAGATGGCGTTTATGATGAGTTGAAGAGAAAATTTGCTTACGCCGAAAACCCGCAATGGATATTAGATAAACATGCACTATGGAAAAGCCGCGTTTCCTTAAATACAAAACACAATCCTCAGATATGTTATAATCCTGATGATAATACAGTTTCCATTTTCGACCACGATTCATTATATTCGTTCGATATAAACACACTACAAATCAAGAATGTAAATTTCAATGAGGGACTTCCCGGTAATCTATATACCAATCAGACAGGTTATAATAAAAATACTCAATCATATTACTTATATATTGATGTAGGAGATAATATATTCACTTACGACACTTTGATAAATTCTTGGGATGCCGTACAAAAAGAACGTACAAACGCTTACCATTTGCATCATAACAAGTTTGTCTCGCTTTATGATAATTGTCTTTACACTTTCGGCGGATACGGGCATCATAAATATAATAATGTAATAAGTAAATATGATTTTGCAACAGATAGCTGGGAGACACAAAATTTCGATGGAGACCGGATACAGCCCCGTTACTTAAGCGGGTTAGGGGTTATTGATGACACTAAATTTTTGCTGTTCGGAGGGTATGGCAGCGAAACGGGGGCGCAGGAACTGTCTCCTCAGAATTATTATGACTTATATATTATTGATATAAAAGAAAAGACTGTCAGGAAAATTTGGGAATTGGAATCACCGAAAGATAATTTTGTCATATCCAATTCGATTGTTGTAGATACGTTGAACAATTGTTTTTATGCATTATGTTTTCCGCAACAACTATATAACACGACTCTCCGGTTAGGGAAATTTTCTTTGGAAAAGCCTGAATATGAATTTTTCAAAAATAACATTCCTTTTGCATATTTGGATATATATTCATATGTGGATTTGTTTCTTGACAATGATGCGGGTGAACTTGTCGCCATTACGTCATCACCTGTGGTTGCCGAATCAACATCTACTGTTTCTATTTATTCACTCATTTATCCTCCGTTAGCCGAGAACGTTCTATTTCAATCTGAAGACAATGGCATTAATGAGCACCGTACAGCAATAATTGTTATTTTTAGCCTGTTGCTATGCATTTGCGGCGGATTTTTATATTTTATTAAAAAGAAGAAAAAATCAATACAAGCAATTGCCGACCGGTCAATATTATCATTGGAGAAGAAAAATGAACTTGATCCGGAAAACATTCCTATCACTGAAAAGATCGGAAGTGCAGAACCCGAGAAAACGCTTGTTGACAAAAAAGCTATTTTATTATTTGGTGGTTTTCAGGTGATAGATAAAGAGGGACGTGATATAACGAGTGAATTTTCTCCTTTGCTGAAGCAGTTGTTCCTGATAATTCTTCTAAATACATTAAAAGATGGAAAGGGCGTATCTTCCCTGAAGCTAAGGGAGACTTTATGGTTCGACAAGTCGCCTGAAAGCGCGAGAAATAATAGAGGTGTATTACTAAGCAGACTAAGGCAGATTTTTGAACAAGTAGGATCAATAAATATTGAAAACCGAAACTCCTATTGGATCGTTGAGATTGGAGATGATGTATATTGTGATTATGATGAGGTTGTTTCCTTGATGAAAAAGATGAAAGGGCAAATTTTAACAAACGAAAATGTCAGAAAGCTTTTATCAGTCATTTCCGGAGGCGAAATGCTTCATAATTTTCAATTTGATTGGATTGATTCATTCAAAGCGGACTTCTCGAACAGCCTGATAGATATTTTGCTTGAGATCATTAAAAGCCCAAATATCAGTCTATCTCCACAAGACAGTATTATTGTGGCTGATGCTATTTTCATACACGATTTCCTTAATGAAGATGCGCTTAAATTAAAATGCAGTGCGCTGATAAGAATGGGTAAAAACGGATTGGCGAAAGGTGTATATAACTCTTTCGCAAAGGAATACCAAACATCTTTTGGTTCAACCTTTAAATACGCTTTCGACCAAATTGTTTCATGAATAATTAATTTTCAAAGCTCATAAGACTATTTTCGGCAAGTTTTTTTACTTGTCGTCATATTTTTTTATAAAAACCTAATTTTTTTTTCAAATTAATGCCCATTAATCATGTTGTTAGTCCGTATATTAATTCATTTGTTAAACGCTATAAGTGATATTTGCATCTGTTTTTATTAACTTCAGTGCAGATACTCATGAAGAAATGAAAATTCCATAACTATATTTAAAAACAGAGGTATACTAAAAGTCTTCAGAGATCTCATAGGCAAGTTGTTATCAGTGATTTTTGGCATGACCTCTGTTTTATGCGGTTGTTTTCCCGTAAGGTTTTTAGTATAAAAAGAATAAAAAATGTAAATATGAAAACTAAAGAGATTATTGTGGTAGTTCTGCTATCGGTATTTGTGCCATTCTTGACTTCGGCGCAGAAAAAAGGAGTAACATCAGTTTCGGCATCGGTTAATTCCGATAAAGGAGTTTTTTTGTTGGATGGTGATGCCGGAACGGCTTGGGAGCTTGGAGTCAATGATTTGAAAAACAATCAGACTCTTACGTTTACGCTATTGACCCCCGGTGATATAAACGGTGTAAACATAGAGGCAACAGGAATAACCAAAGATGAGATACAGCGAGCCGTAAGTATATTTATTACTTATGACCCGATGAATCCGGGCGAGCCGGCAAAATATCAAATTGAAGGTAACCGGAAATATGCGTTGACGTTTCCTTCGAAATATGGCGCTCATATTCAGGTCGCTATTAAGGGAAATACGTTGAAAAAGCCGTTTTCCGTAAAAGAAATAGATTTTATTTATGCAGGAAGTTCGGAAAAAAAGCAGACGGCAGGTGAAAAGCCTTGGATGAATGCATCATTACCTGTCGGTGAGCGTGTGGAACTGCTGCTTGCCGTAATGAAACCGGAAGATAAGATGGAGTTGATACGCGAAGGGTGGGGTATTCCCGGTATTCCTCATCTCGGCATTCCCGATATAAAAAAGGTCGAAGCCGTACACGGTTTTTCTTACGGCAGCGGTGCGACTATCTTCCCACAAGCATTGGCAATGGGTGCAACGTGGAATAAAAAACTTGTTGAGGCTGCTGCGATGGTGATAGGTGACGAAACAAAAAGTGCAGGCGCTATTCAGGCATGGTCGCCTGTGTTGGATGTAGCACAGGATCCTCGCTGGGGACGTTGTGAAGAGACGTTCGGTGAAGACCCCGTTTTGGTGTCACTGATAGGCGGCGCCTGGATAAAAGGTTATCAGTCAAAAGGACTGATGACGACACCAAAGCACTTCGCTATCCACGGAGCGCCGCTCGGAGGACGCGATTCGCACGATATGGGTTTATCGGAACGCGAAGTGAGAGAAGTTCATTTAGTTCCCTTTCGCCATGTAATACGCGAATACAATTGTCAATCGATAATGATGGCATACTCCGATTATCTTGGTGTTCCTGTTGCTAAAAGTACCGAACTGCTCAACGGAATACTTCGTGAAGAATGGGGCTTCGACGGTTTTATCGTCAGCGACTGCGGTGCCATAGGAAACCTTACGTCAAGAAAACATTATGCCGCCGCCGACTATGTGGAAGCGGCAAATCAGGCTTTGGCTGCCGGTATTGCGACCAACTGCGGTGATGTATATAATAACAAAGAAGTGATAGCGGCAGCCGTCAGAGGCGATATAGATATGGAAAATCTTGATAATGTCTGCCGTACAATGCTAAGTACGATGTTTCGTAACGGACTTTTTGAGAATAATCCTTCAAAAGCGTTAGATTGGGAAAAAATATATCCGGGATGGCAGTCGGACGAGCATAAAGAGATGGCTCGCGAATCATCGCGCCAATCGATAGTGATGCTTGAAAATAAGTCGAATATCCTCCCGTTATCGAAAGATGGTTTGAAGACAATTGCAGTTATAGGTCCGGGAGCCGATGATATACAGCCCGGTGACTATACACCGAAACTTCGCGAGGGACAGCTTAAATCTGTACTTACGGGAATAAAATCTGCCGTAAGCGCGAAGACGCAAGTCATTTACGAAAAAGGATGCGAGTTTACAAATCCTGAAAACGCCGGCATAGATAAAGCTCGCACTGCAGCCATGAAGTCGGACGTTGTCGTAATGGTTTTGGGTGATTGCACAACAGCAAACCAAAATAAAGGCAACTACAACACAACAGGTGAAAATCACGATTATGCAACATTAGAACTTCCCGGACGCCAAAGGGAACTGCTTGAAACAATTTGCAAAACAGGAAAACCCGTTGTCTTAATATTACAGGTAGGACGCCCTTACAACATAACATATGCAGCAGAACATTGTAATGCCATTTTGGTGAACTGGCTGCCCGGACAGGAGGGTGGTTTTGCGACAGCAGATGTGTTATTTGGCGACTTCAATCCTGCCGGACGTCTGCCTATGACTTTTCCGCGCCACGTCGGACAAGTGCCTAATTATTACAACTTTAAAACATCAGGTCGCAGATATGAATATTCCGACATGGAATTCTATCCTCTCTATCCATTCGGATACGGTCTTAGTTACACCACTTTTGCTTATTCCGGCTTGAAGACCTCCATAAACTCTGACGGAACGATTACAGTGCAGGCAAATGTTACGAATACCGGCAGTAAGAAAGGCGACGAAGTTGTTCAACTTTACATCACCGACATGTATGCAAGCGTCAAAACGCGTGTGATGGAACTGAAAGATTTTGACCGTATCACGTTATCGCCCGGTGAAACAAAACCGGTAACATTTACCCTCACCCCCTATCAGTTGTCGTTGCTGAATGACCGTATGGACAGAGTTGTTGAGCCGGGTGAATTCAAGATAAATGTAGGTGGGAAAAGTCCTTCATATATTGCTGCCGACAATATAAAAAACAGTGTAACATACAAATCAGAATCGGAAGGAGTTAGCGGTACCGTCAATTATCCCAACTCCTACAAAGCCGATTTCACCCTTACATATTCAGGAATCGAAGAAAACCTGATATACAACAAAAAACGTGCGCTTGTTCGCATCAAGAATGACGGGAACATTATGGATACCGGGAAAGCCTATATTTTTGTGAATGGCTTGCAATCGGACGAAGTGCATCATTACGAATTAGCTCCCGGCGAAGATAAAACCATCTCTTTCGACCTGAACAAAGGAACCGATATAAAAGAGCTGATAATAACGACTAAAACAAAAAGTGTTACTGTAAATATGTAAGATTGTTCTTGTGGTAGTTTTAAGTTTTTTATTCTTTAGATTTGAGAGTGTGCCGTAATTTCGGTACACTCTTTTTTAATGCCATTTCGTACTGTTCTTGGCAATAATGTTAGAACGGATAATGTTCGCCATATTCCCCTTCTGAGGGGATAATGTCAGGAATGTTGAAAGTCTTGTATGTGCCTGCGCTGAATCCTACAAAACCTACTCCACCTTCCACGTTGCTTGGGAATGAGACAGGCATTGAGAAATATTCTTCGTACAACTCGTCGTAAATGATGTTTAGCGCTTTCAGATAGTAGTACTGCATTTCGGTTATGCTTATTAAATGAACATTAAATTCTACGGCAACACGCTCTACAGTAACGTCTTTCATGAAATAGTATGAATAACTGTCAGGACGTATAAAAGTTGTCGTCATTGTATAGGTGGGGCTCAGCTGTTTATCGTCAAAGACCGCGTATCGATTTTCTGTCTGTACAACAACATCGTCGTCTGTTGATACTTTACCATTGTTTAGTACCCGGTCCTGACGCGTATCTATATATATTGTCTCTTCGTACTCTTCAACGATACTTGAGGTATCTGAACCTTCATCAGTATTTTTTATTTGAAAGGTGGTTTTCTGAACAATCGCTAAACGATAGAAGTTTATTTCGTCAGGGTGGTCGGTGAATGTTGTTTTCAATCTTATATGTGTAGCAGAATCTTTAGCGAATGATAATGTATCAATATTATCAATGTCGAGAGGTTTCGGTATAATATCTTCGGCCCAGGCGTGGTATTTGTTATTGTCGGCAAAGACTTCAATTTTCACTTTGTCGCCCGGATTGAAGCGCAGGCAGGTTTTGTATTTTTTATCACTTGGGTTATGGTAGTTATAGTAAACAATAGAATCAAGCTTGCCGGGTACGATGAATTGTGTCAGTTGTTCTCGCAGTTCGTCGTTTACATAAATGTTGATTGTTGCATCGTCGACAGAGTCGGTGTGGTCTTTTCCTGTTTTTGAGACAAAGATGTAATTTTCTTCGAAATTAATATTAATCATGGCATTGACCACTATTTTGGGGGTATTTTCTTTGATGTCGAAACGAATCTCGTTTTCGCAAGAAGTGAAAATCGATAATATGATGATAGTGGATATTATTTTATACATTTTCATTTGGCAAAAATTTAAAATTTAAAAGTATAAGTAAAAGAAGGGATAAAAGGAAATATGGTCAGTTTTTTTAACACGTTCCTGCTATTTATATAATTTCCGTTTTCATCGTATTCGTCAATTGTAGTTTTATGTACGAAGTGAGGCGTCATGGCGTTATAAGCATTATATATTCCGAAGTTCCATATTCTTTCGCCGAGTTTTTTTTGTTTTCTGATGTTTATTCCCAGATTAAGACAATGACTTGCAGGTACTCTGTAATTGTTTCGTTCGTTTATATAATTAGCTGTCGTTGTTGTCGGGTTTGGGTCATTATCCGGAATTATGTTACTTACGTAGTAGTATTCGGTGAATGGCACCCGGTAATGAGGTGATATGACAGACATCACTTCTTCGCTGACGGTGAAAACTCCTCCGGTATAAAATTCCCATGACGCGCTGAGGTCTATGTTTTTAGATAGCTTATGATTTGCAGTGATGTTGATATGATGCCGCCGGTCGTACTTGTAGGGAAACCATTTCCCCATATTGATTCCTGCCTTGTCGAATTTTCTTTCGCTTTTTGCCAATGTATAAGATATCCAACCTGTAGTTTTTCCCGTTGTTTTTTGCGCCATCAGTTCTATCCCGTACGAACGTCCTCTGCCTGATTCAACTTTCTCTTCCCAGTTGGAAGATGACCCGAAAAATGTTGTTCCGTCTTTATATTCAATAATATTCCGCATGTTTTTAAAATATGTTTCGGTCGAAAACTCCCATCCCGGTATTGCGGTGTAATAAGTGCCTAAGGAATACTGATGCGAGCGCATGGGTTTTATATTGTCGGTTGTCGGCACCCACAAATCGCTGGGTAGTGATAAGTTGTAACTTGACAGGAGGTGGATATATTGATTCATTTTTGTGTATGACGTTTTTAACGCGATATCGTCAGTTAGTTGAAAGCGTGACGACAGACGTGGTTGCAGTGAGGTGTAAGTTGTGTTTCTTACTTTGAAGAGAGAGAAGTGTAAACCTGCATTAAGGTTCAGGCGAGGCGTCAAATTAATGTCGTCTTCGGCATAAACTGATAGCTCATCGGCATAAATAATCGAATTTGACAGATGCCGGTATGTACTATCCGACGCGATACCGTCTTCATTTTCTTTAACTCTCAGCGTTTCGACTTCCGGTTTGAATTTGTGGTATAAATATCCTGTTCCGAATTTCACATGATGTTTTGGGGAAGGATAATATTCGAAATCTATTTT
>JGI994J12354_10003352_pt1 | contig 15018 bp, 11 predicted proteins | sample IntmicLarv3ML3BL_FD_12354 | JGI IMG/M metagenome (IMG submission 12354)
GTCAAGACGGCGAGCCAAAAGCTCCTGCGCTTTTTCGGCGACCTCGGGGGAGGTGTAGAGCGGAAAATCGCGAAGGAGAGCTTCCTTGGTTTTTCCGCCGGCGTGGGCAACGATAAGGCGCGCTTCAAGGCTGTGCGCTTCGATGCCCTCGTCGCGAAGGCGGCGGCGGATTTTGATGTATAACTCGCTATTTGTGAGAGGCATGATTTACACCACCTGTGCTTTGTTTTCTTACCACGCCGCTTCGCCCTCGTCCTCGGGGATTACGAGCTTTAGGGACTCTATGGCGCATTCTATCATGGAGTCGTCCGGCTCGAAGGTTGTCAGGCGCTGCATTTGGCGACCGGGCCACGAGAGGACGGAGGAAAATACGTTTTCATGGCGACCGACCCAGCGGTTTATTTCGTAAGTTATGCCGACCACAAGCGGCAGAAGAACAATTTTTGAAGCGATGCGAACAAGGGCTGATAGGGGACCGGGCAGCGCCGCAATTTCGGGAAACAGACTTAAAACCCAGGTCATGACAGAGATGACAAGGATGCCGATTATCATGATGACAAACATGAAGCTTGTGCCGCAGCGAGGGTGGAAGCGGCTTTGAATTTTGACATTTTCGACAGTTAGGGGAAGCGCCTTTTCATAGCAGAAGATTGCCTTGTGCTCTGCGCCGTGATAGGCGAACATGCGCCGAATGTCTTTAAGCCGCGTGCAAAGAGTGAGGTAGATGAAGAAGATGATAATTCGCACAACCCCCTCTAAAATGCAGCGCAGAACAAGGTGGACAGAGTCCGGCAGAAGCTCGAAAAAAAACGCGGGGAGCATGACGAAAAGCCCAACGGACATAAGAATGCCAAGAACAACGGCAATGCCGATGATGACGCTTTGCGCCTTTTCGCTTCCGAGCTTTTTTTCAATCCATGCGTCGAGCTTTGAGGGGGCTTCCTGATCTTCCTCGGGGAGAAGGTCGATTGACCATGTCAGCGCCTTCATGCCCTTTACCATAGAGTCTAAAAGTCCGAAAACGCCGCGGATGAAGGGGACGCCGAGGATGGGGTATTTTTCCTTGATAAAGTGAAGTTCCTCCACTTTTGAGACAAGCTCGCCGTCGGCTTTTCGGCAAACGATGGCTTGTTTTTTCGGACCGCGCATCAAAATGCCTTCCATCAGAGCTTGTCCGCCGATGGAGGTTTTAAATTTCGTATTTTCTTTTTTTGCCATTTTTTAAGTGTCCTTTTCTATTTGCTTACTGGAAGGCGAAGGAGCGCCAAGGCTCCGCTGCCATCTTTTGCGTTTTCGATTGTTAGTGTGCCGCTGTGGCGAGTTATGATTTCGTCGCACACGGCAAGACCGATGCCGCTGCCGCGCTCGCGGCTTGCGCCTTTGTAGAACTTTTCCTTGATGTGGGGCAGGTCCTCGGCAGAGATGCCTTTTCCGAAGTCGCGCACGGCGATTTCTACAAAATCGCCAGACAGAGCGCTGGATACGATGATTTTTTTGCCCTCGCTGCCGTGCTTTGCGGCGTTGTCGAGAAGGTTCAGAAAAACCTGCTTGAGCCGCTCGGGGTCGGCGTCGGCGTCGGGGAAAAGGTCGTCGTAGGGGTTGTAGATAAACTCAATTTCGTCCTGCCGGAGCTTTTCGCTGTAGGTTAAAACAGAATCCTCAAGCACAGCTCCGATATCGACCTTTTGGATGTCGAGGTTGAAGCGCCCGTCCTGAATTCTTGTAAATTCCAGAAGCTCGCCGACCATTTTGGTCAGGCGGTCGGATTCCTTGCTGATTATCACAACGCCGCGGCGAGAGTCGCCGGAGATGGTTTCGTCATAAAGCAGCGTTTCGCTCCAGCCGGTTATGGCGGTTAGGGGGGTTCGCAGCTCGTGGGAGACGGAGGAGATAAATTCGCTTTGAAGCCGCTCGCCTTGGGCGATTTTTGCGGAAAGCTCGTTTAGGCTGTCGATTAGGTCGCCAATTTCGTTGTTGTTGTTTTTTTGCGCCTGAATGCCGTAGCTTCCTTCCGCGATGCGGCGAGACACTTCGGTAAGGTGCAAAACGGGGGTGATTATGCCGCTTATGAAGAGATAGTTTGCGACAAAAAGCGCGGAGGTGACAGCAAGAAAGGCGCCGACCGCAAAAATGCAGATGTATGCAAAATTGTCCCTTGACGCGAAGGACTGTAAAATTCCGGGATAAACACCCTGCACCGCGAGCAGGAAAACGCCGGCGATGACAAGAACGATGAAAACCGAAACAACCGAGGAGAGAAGCCAACTGTTTTTAAGACCGCGCCGCTTTGCCGGAGCTTTTGTTTTAACTTTTGCTTTTGACATGGGCGCTCCTTTCGGGTTTTGTACGGCGGTGTTTTAAAATGTCCATTTGTAGCCATGTCCCCACACGGTGGAAATGTAGTGGGGCATGGTGGGGTCGTCCTCAATCTTCACGCGAAGGCGTCGGATATTAACGTCCACAATCTTCACATCGCCGCCGAGGTCTTTGCTCCACACGGCGCTTAAAATTTCGTCGCGCGAGAGAGCTTTGCCCGGGTTTTGCATGAGAAGGCACATGATGGAATATTCCGTTTGTGTAAGGCGGATGCGCTCGCCGTTTTTCGCAAGGGTGCGTGTGCGCGTGTTGAGGACGAATTGACCTTGGGCAATTTCTTCGCTGTCATCTTCGGCGCTGTCTGCGCCGGTTCGGCGGCAGAGGGCGTCAATCCGGGCGGTTAGCTCCGCCGGGGAAAAGGGCTTTGTGACATAATCGTCCGCGCCGCTGACAAGACCTGTGATTTTGTCCATCTCAAGGCTTTTTGCAGAGAGCATGATTATGCCGATTTTGCTGCCGGTGGCGCGAATGCGCGAGCAAACCTCAAACCCGTCAATGTCGGGGAGCATAACGTCCAAAAGGGCAACACGAATGTCGCCGTGCTGCCGGAGCTTTTGAAGAGCTTCCTCGCCGGTTTCTGCCTCAATCGGCTCGAAGCCGGCGCGGCGGAGGTTTATGACAACAAAGCTTCGTATGCTGCTTTCATCTTCGAGAACCAGTATTTTTTTCAAAAGAAATCCTCCTTGCGAAGGGATAATTATTTGAGCCGTGTAAGGGCTTTTTAAAACGCAATATTAACCGCGTTATTATACCACATAATTTACAAAAATGATAGTAAAATCTTGCAGAGCGTGGTAGAATGGCTTATATATTTTAAAAAGCACAGAAGGAGATAAAAAATGCTAAAGCTTATGATAAAAAAATTGCGCGAAGGGGCGGTGACTCCCGTTTCTGGCTCGGAATATGCCGCGGGATATGACCTTTATGCCTGCATAGACGGCGGCTCGGCTGTTATCTTGCCGCATGAAACCGTGAAAATCGGCACGGGAATTGCTGTTGCGGTGCCGGAGGGATATTTCGGCGCAATTTTTGCGCGAAGCGGACTTTCGACAAAGCAGGGACTGCGCCCGGCGAACTGCGTTGGCGTTTGCGACGCGGATTATCGCGGAGAGTATATCGTGCCGCTTCACAACGACACGGGCGTAGCGCAGGAGATAAAAACAGGCGAGCGCATTGCGCAGATGGTGGTGCTGCCCTGCCAGAGCTTGGAGTTTGAGGAGGTTTCAGAGCTTCCCGAAACGGTTCGCGGCGCTGACGGCTTTGGCAGCACGGGGAAATAGAAGATTTTAAAAGCGCGCCGCGCGGAGGCTTTCGCTCTTGCAGCAAAGGGGCGTGGGGCAGCCGGCAGCGTGCACCACAATATTATTTTCGGGAGGGCGTTTTAACATGGGAAAAAACAGTGACAGGGCGCTAAAGGAGCTAATGCCGGACACGGCTGCGGCGTTTGAGGCTTTGGCAGCAACGGTTTTTAAAGACGGTGCGCTGTCTTTGAAAACAAAGGAGCTTATCGCGATTGGCACAGCCGTTTCAATGGGCTGTGGCGACTGCATAGACCACCACTGCGAGCTTGCAAAGGAGCTTGGCGCGACACCGGCGGAAATTTCCGAGGCGATGGCAGTTGGCTTTGAAATGGGCATCGGTCGGCTTTATCCTGTGCTTGGTCGCGCTGTTTCTAAGAACCTTTGCGGTGTGGACGAGACGGACGAGGACTGCGAAGCTTGCCGAAGCGTACAGTAAAAATAGCCTACTTTATTAAATAATGTAGAAAACGGGTGCATTTCTGCACCCGTTTTTTCATATTCTTGAAACGCCGGTTTTTCTGGCAGCATCCGCAACGGCTGCGGCAACGGCAGGCGCAACGCGTGGGTCGAAGGCTTTGGGGATTATATAATCCTCGCGAAGCTCCTCGTCGGAGATGAGGGCGGCAAGGGCGGCGCTTGCGGCAAGCTTCATTTCTTCGTTTATGTCGGAAGCTCTCACGTCAAACGCACCGCGGAAAACGCCGGGGAAGGCGAGAACATTGTTTATCTGGTTTGGAAAATCGCTTCTTCCTGTGGAGACAACCTTTGCGCCGCCTGCCTTTGCCTCGTCCGGGAAAATTTCGGGTGTGGGGTTTGCGCAGGCGAAGACAACAGCGTCTTTTGCCATGGTTTTCACCATCTCTGCCGTCAAAACTCCGGGAGCGGAAACGCCGATGAAAACATCCGCGCCAAAAACAGCATCGGCGAGCGTGCCCTTTATGCCGCGAGGGTTTGTGATGCTGGCGATTTCGGATTTTATGGCGTTCATGCCGGTCTGTCTTTCGGCATAGAGCGCGCCGGAGCGGTCGCAGAGGGTGATGTCCGCATAGCCTGCGCAGAGAAGGAGCTTGCAGATGGAAATTGCCGCGGCTCCCGCGCCGTTTATTGTGACCTTGACATTCTCCTTTTTCTTGCCGACAACCTTCAGGGCGTTTGTAAGACCGGCGAGGGTTATAATTGCCGTGCCGTGCTGGTCGTCGTGGAAGATTGGGATGTCGCAGCAGTCTTTAAGCTTTTGCTCTATCTCAAAGCAGCGTGGGGCAGAGATGTCCTCAAGATTCACGCCGCCGAAGCTTCCGGAGATGAGGCGGATGGTGTTTACAATTTCGTCCACATCCTTGCTTTTTATGCAAAGAGGAAAGGCGTCAACCCCACCGAAGGCTTTGAAAAGAACACACTTGCCCTCCATAACGGGCATTCCGGCTTCGGGGCCGATGTCGCCAAGACCCAAAACGGCAGTTCCGTCGGTTGCGACAAGGCACATGTTCCATCGGCGCGTCAGCTCATAGGATTTGCTGATGTCTTTTTGAATTTCAAGGCAAGGCTCGGCAACGCCCGGGGTGTAGGCAAGGGAAAGGTCGTGCGCGTCAGACACGCTGACGGTTGTGTTAACTTCGATTTTGCCTTTTTTCTCATAATGCATTTTTAGGCTTTCTTCGGCAATGGTCATTTTTGTTCCTCCCGGCTTTTATATTTTTATGTGTAGCTTTAACATGACGCAAGGGTTAACTAGTTATCCGCCTGCGGATAACGGCGATGATTGCGCTGAGGGCATTATACCACAGGCGCTTGCGTGGTAGGTGGTATAATTTAAATTAGGGCAATATCGCGCTGCGAATATTATATCACGACCGCTAGGTCTTGATATAATTGGTCATATGGCGCTTTTGCGCCGTGACCTTTAATCGATTATAATATTCGCCCACGAATATTATAGCACAGGAGAGGGAGTGTTTAAAGCTGCGGCTTCTAAAAAAACGGCGGTGCTGTTTGCCTTGCTATGTGGCGATGGAATATGTTATACTAACATGATACAATTATAATACAATTTTGCGATAAGCATTAGGCTGATAAAAAAATGTTCCAATCTGAAAGGACTTTAAAAATTATGTGCGGAATAGTTGGATATGCGGGTGCCGGAGAATCGGCGCCTATACTGCTTGACGGACTCTCAAGACTTGAATATCGTGGATATGACAGCGCCGGAATGGCGGTTTTATCGCCGGAGGGCGAGCTTTTGGTGGAGAAAGCCACCGGGCGGCTCAAGGTTCTGGGCGAAAAAACACAGGACGGCAAATCAATGCCCGGCAGCCTCGGCATCGGGCACACACGCTGGGCAACCCACGGCGAACCGAACGACATAAACTCCCACCCACATGTGAGCGAAAACGGCAAGGTTGCGGTTGTTCACAACGGAATCATCGAAAATTATGTTGAGATAAAGGAATTTTTGATGGCTCAGGGTGTCACCTTCTGCTCGGACACGGACACGGAGGTTGTTGCCCATCTTTTGGAGCATTATTTCACGGGCTGCGACAGCATTTTTGAAGCGGTTTACAAGGTTTTGCACCGCATCGAGGGTGCTTATGCCCTTGGCATAATCTGTGCGGACGCTCCGGACAGATTTATTGCCGCGCGAAAGGACGCGCCGCTTATCCTCGGCTTTGGCAAAGGTGAAAATTTTATCGCGTCAGACGTTACAGCCATCATAAAATACACTCGCGACATCGCATATATGGACGACGGTGAGGTTGCCATCGTTTCCTCCGCCGGAATTGAGGTTTTTGACAGCTTGAAGCAGCCTGTCAAAAAGCCCCTGCACCATGTGGACTGGGATGTTTCCGCCGCGGAAAAGGGTGGGCATCCGCATTTTATGCTAAAGGAAATTTTAGAGCAGCCGGAGGCGATTTCTAAGACAATTTCGCCAAGGCTTCGCGAGGGCAGAATCATTTTTGAGGATTTAAACCTCAGCGAGGATTATATAAAAAATGTCTCGAAAATTTTTATTGTTGCCTGCGGCTCGTCCTATCATGTCGGCGTTATCGGAAAATACACGCTGGAGCGGCTGCTGCGCCGCCCGGTTGAAGCTTGCCTTGCTTCGGAATTTAGATACTGCGACCCACTTGTGGGACCGGATACGCTTGTGATTGTCATCAGCCAGTCGGGCGAAACGCTCGACTCTATGGCGGCGCTTCGCAAGGCGAAGAGCCTTGGCGCACACATTTTGTCTGTTGTAAATGTTGTCGGCTCCTCCATTGCGAGGGAGTCGGATGATGTGATTTACACCTGGGCGGGTCCGGAGATTGCCGTTGCAACCACCAAGGCATATTCAACGCAGCTTGCGATAGTTAACATGCTCGGGATTTATTTTGCGGATATTCTGGGCACAATTGAAGCTGGGGAATATGACGAGCTTGTTTCCGAGCTTGAGCTTTTGCCGCAGAAAATGGAGGAGGTTTTGCGAAACACGCAGGAGATTAAATATCTTGCCTCGCGCTGCTTTAACCATAGCTCGGTTTTCTTTATCGGGCGAAACCTTGACTATGCCCTCGGGCTTGAGGGGTCTTTGAAGCTCAAGGAAATTTCCTATATCCATTCTGAGGCATATGCCTCGGGCGAGCTTAAACACGGCACAATTTCGCTCATCGAAAAGGGCACACTTGTTGTTGCGCTCTCGACATATGCTCCGCTTTTTGACAAGGCGATGAGCAACATGATTGAGGTTCGCGCTCGCGGTGCGGAGGTTTTGGCGCTCACAACGCAGAGCCTTTCCGAGGCGATGGGCAAGAGCGTTTCCAACATGCTCGTCGTGCCGGACACGCATTTGATGCTTCAGCCCTCCCTTGCGGTTTTGCCGCTTCAGCTTTTTTCTTATTACATAGCCCTACACCGCGGCTGCGACATTGACAAGCCGCGGAATCTCGCTAAATCTGTTACTGTGGAGTGATTTGCGCCGATGAAATTTTCCGCTATAGCTGCTATAATTGCCTGCAAGCTGTCGCGCTTTGCTATCAGAATTTTGCGCCGCGGCGGCACGGCGATGCCCGGGCGTATTGCGCTTAAAATTTGCCCGGAGCTTTTGTCGCTGCTTTCAAAAAATGTTAAAACCGTCGTAATAACCGGCACAAACGGAAAAACGACCAGCGCGCGAATGATTGAAAAGGCTTTTGAGGACGAAGGGCGCTCTTATCTCGCAAACCGTTCCGGTGCGAACTTAATTTCCGGAATTACGACCGAGTTTGCCCTAAACTCCACCATTTTCGGACGGTGTAAGAAGGAGTATGCGATTATAGAATGCGACGAGGCGGCGGCACGCGCCTGTCTTGGTATGCTAAAGCCGGAGGTTGTTGTGGTTACGAACCTTTTTCGCGACCAGCTTGACCGCTTTGGTGAGGTGACGCACACGCTCTCTGCAATTCGCGAGGGGCTTTCTAAAGCGCCGGAGGCTGTGCTGTGCCTTAATGCGGACTGCTCGCTTTGCTCTTCGCTTGCGGAGGATTTGCCAAACCGGGCAGTCTATTTCGGCATAGACGAGACGGCAGAAATTTTGCACTCCGGCGAAACGGCGTCGGACGCGACCCACTGCATAAAATGCAAGACTAAATATGAATATTCATATAAAACATATGGGCATCTCGGCGGCTTTTTCTGCTCGCAATGTGGATATAGCCGGCACAAGGCGGAAGTTTCGGTGACGGAGATTATTGAGCTGTCCGGCGATTGCAGCCGCGCGCGAATGAATGTTTTCGGCGAAGAGATGGAGGTTTTTGTAAACCTGCCTGCTGTATACAATATATATAACGCCGTGGGCGCTATTGCGGCGGCGGTTTTGATGGGGCTTGAGGCTTCGGTTGCAAGCCGGGCGCTTGCTTCTTTCAAATGCGGCTTTGGGCGCATGGAGCGGTTTGAGCTGGGGACCCTGGGCGCGAGGATGATGCTTGTGAAAAACCCCACAGGCTGCAACCAGGTTGTGGATTTTCTCGCGGAGCTTTCTGAGGGGTTTGACCTTGTGATGTGTCTTAACGACCGCGATGCGGATGGAACGGATGTTTCATGGATTTGGGATGTTTCGTTTGAAAAGCTTCTTCCGGGGGCGGACAAAATTGGGCGCATTGTGGTTTCGGGCGAGAGAGCATACGACCTTAAAACACGCCTTAAATACGCCGGATTTTCCGAGGAGCGGATTGAGGTTTTGCGCGATTATGAAAAGCTTGCAGCCACGCTTATGGAGGCGGCACTGCCAATTTACATTGTGCCAACATACACCTCTATGCTGGATTTTCGCGCGGTTTTGGTGCAAAAGCTCGGCGGCGCCGGATTTTGGGAGGGCTGATAGGATGGAAATTAAAATTTGCCATATTTATCCCGATGTGTTAAACCTTTACGGCGACCTTGGAAACATAATCACGCTTCAAAAAAGGCTCTTATGGCGCGGAATCAAGGCGAGCGTGACGCCCGTTAGAATTGGCGAAGCCTTGAAGCTGGCTTCGTTTGACATTGCTTTTATCGGCGGCGGACAGGATTTTGAGCAGGAGATTTTGATGGGCGACCTTCACGGTCTCGGCAAGGACAAGGAGCTTCGCGCGGCGATTGAGGACGGGCTTACAGCTCTCGCAATCTGCGGCGGGTATCAGATGCTCGGCGCATATTATGAAACGCACGAGGGCAACCGCTGCGATTTTATCGGCGCGCTTGATTTTTACACGGTTGGTGCGAGCGAGCGCATGATTGGAAATTATATGTTTTCCTGCGGCGGCGAAATTGGCGAGGTTGTCGGCTTTGAAAACCACAGCGGAAAGACGAGGCTTGGTGCCGGGGTTTCTCCGCTTGGAACGGTTATAACCGGCTTTGGCAACAACGGAGAGGACAAAACCGAAGGCGCGAGGTACAAAAATGTTTTTGGCACATACAGCCACGGACCGCTGCTTCCGAAAAATCCGAGGCTCGCTGATGTGATATTAAAAACTGCTCTAAAGCGGCGCTATGGCGTGGACGAAATTTCACCGCTTTTCGACGAGAGCGAGAGCCGGGCGCATGATGAGATGGCACAAAGATTAAGGAGATAGCAAAACTGCCAAATTTTCGTCACGCTCTCAAAGCGACAAAAGCTGACTCATGGTAAAATATTAGTGTTATGTACGGACAGACGCCATCTGTCCGTACATTTTTTATGCCCTAAGCCGAGATGTCCTAGCTCTCTAAAAATGCTCCAACATTGCCACTTTCGCCATTCACCACGCAAGCATTTCTGCAGACAAACCGCCATGACTGCTTCCGGGCTGGGCAGCTGAAATTTGTGCCGGAGGGGGCATCGCCAAGTGGGAATTTTGGGCTTTAAACAGTGTTCTCGGCGGTATATTTTCGTGTATTATGCACCTTATAAAGCTGCGGCTTAGCGGCTTTGATTGCTTTGTCCGGCGCGTGAAATTTGGCGCAGTGGGGGCTTCTTAATTTGGCTATGAAAAAGTGGGCGTGCGGCGACACCCACCCTTTTGTGCTTTGCTTTTCATTTTGACTATGCTTTACAATTTGCTCACAAAACAGATTGGAGGCACACCCATGATTTATGGCTATATCAGAACATCTACAAAAGAGCAAAACGAGGCGCGGCAAGCGCTTGCGCTGAAAGCTTTCGGCATTTCTGCCAAACAAACCTACACAGACAAGCAGTCCGGCAAGGACTTTGACAGACCGCAGTATAGGGCGCTTTTGCGCCGTCTGAAAATCGGCGACGCCCTTGCGGTGCAGAGCATTGACCGCCTTGGGCGAAATTACAGCGAGATTTTGGAGCAATGGCGCATCATCACAAAAGAGAAAAATGCCGATATCATTGTCCTTGACATGCCGCTTCTGGATACGCGCAAAAACCAGGACCTCACAGGCACATTAATTGCCGACATTGTTCTGCAACTGCTTAGCTATGTCGCCGAAACCGAGCGAGATTTCATCCGCAAGCGGCAGGCGGAGGGCATCGCAGCGGCGAAGGCGCGAGGCGTGAAATTTGGCAAAAAGCCGATGGCGCGACCTTCGGAATTTGAGAGCATAAAGCGCACATGGCGAAGCGGCGAAATCTCCGCGCGTGAGGCGGCGCGGCGCACGGGCGTGTGCCACAAAACTTTTTTGCGCTGGGCGCAGGGCTGAGGTGGCTCGCCGGCGATTATTGTTGACTTTGTGCGCCGAAATTTTGACCACAAAATGTAGTGTGAAAATAGGGCTTAACGTCTAAATATTATTTAAGGTTATTCTATCATACGCTGGCGCACAAAGTCAGCTTTAGTCGCCACTTGTCTTAACTTCTCCGCGGTTAAGGAATTGCCCAAACAGCGTTAATGGATGTAATTAATGCCCCAATTTTGAATTAATTTTTGTCCGTGATAAAAATTAAGACTAATATATATTGCTCACAAAGAGGAGGGATGGAGAAATTTGTGCAGCAATGTGGCAGAAGATTATTAATATCAAAGCGCGAAACCGAGCATTGTGCATTGACGCAATGACAAATTTAAGCTTAGGCTGATAAGGAGAATTTTTATGATTAAAAAACGACAGGGCATAAAATTTTTGGCACTGCTTGTAGCAATTGCCATGGCTATCTCGCTTTTTCCGCTAACCTTAGCTTTTGCTGCAAACGACACGAATGGACATTGGGCGCAGTACGAAATTGAAACATGGGCTGAATATGGAGTTATCGGCGGATATCCCGATGGAACATTTCGCCCCAACGATGTTATCACTCGCGGAGAGTTTTTCAAGATTGTAAATTCAATTTTTGATTTTCAGCAAACCGCATCAAATCCCTTTACAGACCTTGATACGAATGCGTGGTATTTTGACCATGTCATTAAGCTCTATGCTGCCGGAATTATTAACGGCGATGGCTCGGCAATAAACGCGGAGAGCTTTATCACAAGACAAGAGGCTTTTTCAATTTTGGCAAGACTTTTCGAGTTTGACGATAATGCTTCGGCGCTGGGCGCTTTCTCTGACAGCGGAAATGTTGCCGTTTGGGCGCGCGGAAGCGTTGGCGCATTAGTTTCTAAGGGCTATGTGAGCGGTCGTGGCGACGCGCTGTATCCGCTTGAGAACATTACACGCGCCGAGGTTGTCAAGGTGCTTGACAATATTATTGAAATGTTCTGCAATTCTCCCGGCACATACACCGGCGATGTTTCAGGCGTTGTCATTATTGCATCCGGCGGTGTGGTTCTTGAGGGGATGAGCATATCCGGAGATGTGTATATCACGGAAGGCGCAAAAAACGGCAGTACCACTCTAAACGGCGTTAGTGTTTCCGGAGCGCTTTATCAAAATGGCGCAGCCAAGCTAACCCTTGCAGACAGCACAATTAAAGTCTTAAACATTTCAAAGGACGGCACGGAGCTGTTGGTTGATAAAAATTCAGAAATTGACAAATTAAACATAAGAAGCGATAACAACAAGGTGCTTGGCGACGGCACGATAAATGCGGCAAGCGTTTCTGCCGGCGACAACAACAGCATAACTGTTGACGGCACGGCTGTAACTGTTTCGGAAAACGCCGGAATCGTTAACAAAGGAACTGCCGACGAAATCGGCAGCGGAAAGTCCGGAATTATTGGTGGCGGCGCCTCGAACGGTAGCGGTAGCAGCGGTGGCGGCGGAGGCGGTGGATCTTCCACGCCGTCGAGCGCTTTCACGGCGGCAAAGGCTGTGGTTTTGGCAGCAATTGCCGATGCTGACATTGACCTCTCAGAGCTTGTCGGAAAAACCATCGTTCTTCCGGGACAGGAAATTTTGGTGCAAGCTCAGTTTCCGTTTTTCCAAGAGCCGATACCCGCGGTTTTGGACCCTGATGCAATTGTTTTCACGCAGTGGTCGGCTGATGTTGGAGTGCCTGCCATTACAAGCGCATATGGAAATGCGGCGGCAAGCGGAATTTATGAGCTGATTGAAACCATGCTCTCGCATGCTGCGGCAGGCTATGACATGGCGACAGACCCCGACTTTGCTGATTTCACAGCGTTTGAAGCGCTCTATCTCGATACGGCAATTGCCGGAACTGTTGTTTCCACAAAAACCATTTTTGTAGCATCAGTTGCAGCGGCAAGCTATAGAGATTCTTCCGGGGACACGGGCTTTACGAGCTCTCAGCCTTACAGAATTTATGATTTGTCTATTGAGGTTGGCGAAGGTCCGCTTGATGCGCTTCGCGTTTTGGACTGCATTCCGACATCAAGCCCGTTTTCTTTAGGTCCGATCACTTATGAATCTATCGGCTCGTTTGTTTATGAAATGGGATTTAACAATGAGGGCATTGTTATAGAATATAACCGCATTCCGACAGATTCTGTCGCGTCTTATGGCGATGCGGCCGGTGGAGAAATCAGAATCGGTCACTATGCAAATGATATTTTCGAAATCGCGCCTGGCGCCGCTGCTTATACTTATACATCGAGCGCTATAAATGCGACGCCGATTGATGCCAATACCCTCACCGAAGACTGGAATGACAGCATTCGCGTTGTTCTAAACGATGAAAGGCAAATTATTGAGGCTTATATATCTGAAGCTTTCGGCACCGGCTCTGCGCCTGCAAACTATTCGCAGATTGAAAAGTTTGAGTTTATCTATGGTGTTAAGCCAGACGACCCGAACTTTGGATATAACGGCGAAGAAAACCCTTATCCGGTGAACTTCGCGCTCTACGACCCGATTCTTGACGCGGCAAACACGTCAGCCAATGACCCGGACGCGCTTTATCCCCTTTTCATATTCCTTCACGGAATTGGCGGCGGTGGAAACAAAAACGGGCTTGTTAACAATGACAGCGGCATAGGATTAAGGTATATCCAGGCTGATTATCAAGCGGAGTTTGAAACGAATACCACGGGCGTTAATGGCGCATATGTAATGCTTCCGCGCGCAAATGAAACATCTTCTCATGTGCTTGGCACACAGGGCTGGCTTCACGGCTTTCGCGAAGACACAAACCCACTTTATGCCGCGGGCGATGCGAGCTATAAGGGAAGAGCAACTCATGTGGCGGCGCTGATTGCCGACATACAGTGGCTTGTCGAAAACAGAAACATTGACCCTGACAGAATTTATCTTACAGGATTTTCTGCCGGAGGATATATGGCTTGGCAAACGCTGTTAGAGGGCGGCGACCTGTTTGCGGCAGCTTCGCCTCAGGGCGCAGCGTTTTTCCCGGAGGGCGGACAGTTTGCTGCCGACTATTCAGAAAATGAGCTTGGGCTTCGGGATAGAATTCTTGCGGTAAAGGATGTGCCAATTTGGCTCATTCATGCCAGAAATGACGGAACATGTGCTTGGGATATTACAATAGGCGATGGATATGAGGACGCTTCTTCCGCAATAAACGGCGAAATGTCGCTGTGGGGTTCTGTCAGAAGTCTTTCCGACGGCTCATCTGCCATTCAAGGAAGCTCGCTCACACGCGTTACAATACACAACTATCTGAAAACAGGCTCGGGTGCCGATGCCGGTCAGCATTCACCAATGCTGATGTATTATAACAATGTTTACGACGGTGGGCTTTCTGTGGAGGGAACCACACTGACCTTCTTTGATGTCATTTATGATTCAATGCCTGTGGGATATAACGAAGCTTCACCGACGACAGCAGACCGAGCCACGCTTTACGCACATGGCATTAATCCAAGCTATAGCACGCCTACTTCTTGGGGCGACACATTTATAAGTTGGCTAAACACCTGCGGAGATGCCAAAGCAAATGGATAAGGATTTAAGGCAAATGCAATACATGTTCTAGGTTTTTGCTCCGGTAGTCAATGTGACTGCCGGGGCATTTCTTTTTTATTTCATATTTATTTCATAAAAGTATCAGCAGCTATTATCTAAGCTCCAGAGTGTGTCAGAGCAGGTTAGGTTGATATGTGCGTGCGACATACCACTGTAGCTATGTGTTTTTTTAGAGAGGGGAGGGCGCATTTTTTCTTTGTGTGTACAAGGCATTTGTTCCGAGGTTTTTTGTTTTTTGGAAAGATGAGGGTTTGAAGGTGTTATGCGATGGTGAAAATGGCAAGTTAAGAATTTGTGAGGCATAAATCAAAAGGCTCAGAAAAAAGCAAATTTGTAAAATGCAAGGAGAAAAAATAGCTAAAAGCGCTGAAAGCATTGGTATCAATAGCAAATATACTAAATGTAATAATATACAGACCGTAATCAATGTTTTTAAATAAAAAAAAGCCGGAAAGCTGTATAGCTCCCGGGAAAAGAAGTGCATAAATGATGAGAGGGTGGTCGAGCGAGGGATGGTGAGTTGTAGTCGGTAGTCGGTAGTCGGTAGTCGGTAGTCGGTAGTCGGTAGTCGGTAGTCGGT
>JGI994J12354_10003353_pt1 | contig 15018 bp, 9 predicted proteins | sample IntmicLarv3ML3BL_FD_12354 | JGI IMG/M metagenome (IMG submission 12354)
ATGGCGGCGCGGGTAGAAGCGGCGGTTGCCAACCACCCCGGGCCGCTGACCCTTGCCGTGATGGGGTGTGCCGTCAACGGCCCCGGCGAAGCCCGCCACGCCGACGCTGGTTTGGCAGGAGGCGACGGCAAGTTTGCCTTGTTTGTCAAGGGCGAAATCATCGGGACGTATTCGCCGGATGAGGCGTTGGAAAAGTTATTGGCTTGCATTTGACCTTTGACTATGGCAAAAGCCCCGTTATCGCGGGGCTTTTTTGATGGTTTTCCAGCCCATGGCCAGGCCCATGCCCAACAGAGCGACGCCAAAGCCGCGGCGCAGCAGTTCCACGGGCACCAGACCCGCGGTCACGGATCCCGCCACCGCACCGAGCACCAGCCAAATCAGCGCGGCGCGCACCTGGGGCCATTCAATCAGCCCCTTGCGGTGGGCCATCCACAAGCTGACCCCTGCGGCGGGCAAAAAGCCGACGATGGCGACGGCTTGGGCCGAACGCTGGGGGATGTCGATCCACAACAACAACGGAATCAACAGCGTGCCACCGCCCAGCCCCATGCCCAGCAAGATGCCTGAGAGGGCTCCGATGCCAAGAATGATGAGTGTCATCTATGGGGCTCCTTTTAGAAAAAGGCCATGCGGACGCCTGTATAGACAAAGAGGATGGCAATCAGCACGCCCAGCCAGCGCGAGGGCATTTTGATCAGCCAGGTCATGCCCAGAATAGCCCCTGCGCACAGGCCCGCCGCGCCCCAGGACCATTGATCGGGCAGGTCTCCGCGCCAGATGTAGACGACCGCTGACACCGCCGCGCAGGGCCAAGCAAATGCCATGGCCGTTGCTTGGGCGTTCTTGGGCGGCAGGTCCCGGCGGCGCAGGGCCCACAAGGCCAGCAACCCGCCGCCTGAGCCAAACAGCCCGCTGCAAAGGCCCACGAGCAGTGCCGTGAGGGGAAGGCTTTTTTTCATGCTGGTATTGTGCCCGAGGGTAGGGTTTTTATGTGGAGAACGATTGCCGGGGGAAGGGCTTTTTTTTTAAAGCCCTTCCCCCGGACCCCCATCTCAAAAATTCATTATTTTAAATAGATTCCTTTTGCAAAAGAACATGCGAACTCTATCCCAACAAAAAATCCCAATGCAAGTTTTTAAAAGGAGGGGGCGCGGGGGAGGAAAACTTTTTTCAAAAAGTTTTCCTCCCCCGCAAAGCCGTTCCCCCATCAACCTTTCGCTTGGTATTCTTGCAGTGATTTTACTTGGGCGATGGTGCCGGCTTGGGCGGAGGCGATGGCGGCGGCGGCGGCTTTGGCGGCGGCGAGGGTGGTGAAGTAAGGCAGGCGGGTGCGGATGGCCGCTTTGCGCAGATAGCTGTCATCGGTCATGGCGCGCTGGCCCAGGGGGGTGTTGACCATCAACACAGCAGTGCGATCGTTGATCAGCTGCTCGATGTCAGGGGTGCCTTCGCCGCGCTTGGCGACGACCTTGGCAGCGATCCCGTTGGCATTGAGACACTGTGCCGTGCCCTCGGTGGCGACCAGCTCAAAGCCAAGCTCCGCAAAGGCGCTAGCGATGTCGGGGAGTTCGTCACGGTCGGCCTCAGCCACGGAGAACAACACGACGCCGCTCGTGGGCAGCACCACCTGGGTGGCTTCCTGGGACTTGTAGAAGGCTGTGCCGAAGTCCTCACTCAGGCCCAGGACTTCGCCCGTACTGCGCATCTCGGGCCCCAGGGTCGGGTCGACTTCGGGGAACATGTTGAAGGGGAACACCGCCTCCTTGACGCCGACGTGGTTGACGGGTTTGCGCTCCAATGTCGGCACGGGCGAAGGGGTGTTGGTGAAGGGCATGGTGATGATTTGGGTGGCCAGTCGCACCATGTTGATGTCGCAGACCTTGGACACCAGCGGCACGGTGCGGCTGGCACGGGGATTGGCTTCCAGGACGTAGACGGTGTCGTTGGCGATGGCGTACTGCATGTTCATCAGGCCGACAACACCCATCTCGTGGGCAATGGTGCGGGTGTACCGCTCGATGGTGTCCAGATTTTTTTGCGAAATGCCGCGCGAGGGCAGAATGCAGGCGCTGTCGCCCGAGTGAATGCCGGCGTACTCGATGTGCTCCATGACCGCCGGGACAAAGACGTCGGCGCCATCGGAGATGGCATCGGCCTCGCACTCGGTGGCATGGCGCAAGAAACGGTCGATGAGGATGGGGCGCTCGGGCGTGACGCCAACGGCCTGGGCCATGTAGCGCACGAGGTTTTCGTCGTCGTGGACGATCTCCATGCCGCGGCCGCCAAGCACGTAGGAGGGGCGGATGACCACCGGCAGACCGATGCGGGCGACGATGGCGCGAGCCTCGTCGATGTTGGTGGCCATGCCCGAGGGGGGCATGGGGATTTGCAGTTTGTCCATCATGGCGTTGAAGATGTCGCGATCTTCGGCGGCGTCGATGGTCTCGGGGCTGGTGCCCAGCACGCGCACGCCGTTGGCCTTGAGGGCCCCGGCGAGGTTGAGCGGGGTTTGGCCGCCGAACTGGGCGATGACGCCCAAGGGCTTTTCGCGATCCCAGATGGCCATGACGTCTTCCATGGTCAGGGGCTCGAAGTAGAGGCGATCCGAGGTGTCGTAGTCGGTCGAGACGGTCTCGGGGTTGCAGTTGACGATGATACTCTCAAAGCCCAACTCGCGCAGGGCAAAGGCGGCGTGGACGCAGCAGTAGTCGAACTCGATGCCCTGGCCGATGCGGTTGGGACCGCCGCCCAGGATCATGATCTTCTTGGGATTGGGCGAGACCGCTCCGTCGTCTTTAATGTAGTAAGAAGAGAAGTAGTAGGCCGAGTTTTCCGTGCCCGAGACGTGGATACCCTCATAGCCGGGCAGCAGGCCCACGGCGAGGCGGCGGGCACGGACGGTATCCTCGGACATGCCCGTCAGGCCGCCAATGTAGCGATCGGAGAAACCGTTTTTCTTGGCGGCTTCGAGTTGCTGTGCCGTCAGGGATTGGCCGGCGGCGGCCATCTCTTTTTCCTGCGCGGCCAGCTCGGCCATTTGCTCAAGGAAGTAGCGCTTGATGCAGGTGATGGCGTGCATTTCATCCAGATCGGCGCCCTTTTTGATGGCTTCGTAGAGGATGAACTGACGCTCGGAGGTCGGCGTGCGCAGCAGGGCGATCAGCTCGGCCAGCGATTTGGAGGCGTAGTCGCGCGCGCCACCCAGGCCAAAGCGGCCGGTCTCGAGGCTGCGGATGGCTTTTTGCAGGGCCTCGGCATAGGTCTTGCCGATGGACATGACCTCGCCGACGGCTTTCATTTGGGTGCCCAGAGAATCTTGGGCGTCTTTGAACTTTTCGAAGGCCCAGCGGGCGAACTTGATGACGACGTAGTCGCCCGTGGGCACGTAATGGGCCAAGGTGCCGTGACGGCCGCAGGGGATGTCGGCCAGCGTCAGGCCGCAGGCCAGCAGGGCCGAGACCAGCGCGATGGGGAAGCCCGTGGCCTTGCTGGCCAGGGCCGACGAGCGGCTGGTGCGGGGGTTGATCTCGATGACGACGATGCGGTCGGTGACGGGATCATGGGCGAATTGGACGTTGGTGCCGCCGATGACGCCGACTGAATCGACGATGGCATAAGCGGCCTTTTGCAGACGCTTTTGCAGCTCGTCGCTGATGGTCAGCATGGGCGCGGCGCAGAAGCTATCGCCGGTGTGCACGCCCATGGGATCGATGTTCTCGATGAAGCAGACCGTGATCATGTGACCCGTAGCATCGCGCACGATCTCCAGCTCAAGCTCTTCCCAGCCCAGGATGCTCTCCTCGATCAGCACTTGGTTGACCATACTGGCCGCGATGCCGCGAGCGCAGACGGTGCGCAGTTCTTGCTCGTCCTGCACCAAGCCGCCACCCGCGCCGCCCATGGTGTAGGCCGGGCGCACGACGCAGGGGTAGCCGAGGTCTTTGGCGATATTGACGGCTTCTTCGACAGTATACGCGGGAGCCGAGCGGGCCATGGGGATGTTCAGCTCGGCCATGGCTTCCTTGAAGGCGATGCGGTCTTCGCCGCGGTCGATGGCCTCGACCTGGACGCCGATGACCTGGACGTTATATTTCTCCAACACGCCTGCATGGGCGAGTTCGGAGCACAAGTTAAGTCCCGATTGGCCGCCCAAGTTGGGCAGCAGGGCGTCGGGGCGTTCTTTTTCGATGATGGCCGTCAGCCGCTCAACGTTCAGGGGTTCGATGTAGGTGATGTCAGCGGTGGCGGGGTCTGTCATGATGGTGGCGGGATTGGAGTTGACCAGCACAATCTGATAGCCCAGACTGCGCAAAGCCTTGCACGCCTGGGTGCCGGAGTAGTCAAACTCACAGGCTTGGCCGATGATGATGGGTCCTGATCCGACGATCAAAATCTTGTGGATGTCCGTACGCTTTGGCATAAATCCCTCCCCGTGTGCGCCCCTTGGCGGCATAAAAAAAGCAGCTCTACGGCTGCCTGCTGTGTGTGCCGAGGTCGGCAACCTATGCATTATAGCATAGATTTGGGGGACGACGCAAGCGGGGAGAGGGCAAAAAATCCCCGTCCCCGCGCCGCTGCCTTAAAAATTTGAATTCTTCAATCAGAACGTCGTGCGCCGTCCACCGCGTCCTCTGCCGCCAAAGCTGCGGAAGGAGCGGGGTTTGGGTTTGGACCCGGGGGATGGGGGCGGGGGGGCAACGGGTTCGGGGAGCGGGGGTGAATCTTCGGTGGGCGTGATGTCCAAGCGCAGCATTTTGATCATTTTGCGCAGGCGGTCAGCCTCGTCCTCGAGCACAAAGGTATAGGAAAGGCCCGCTTGCTGAGCGCGGCCCGTGCGGCCGATGCGATGAACATAACTTTCGTCGTCCATCGGGATATCGAAGTTGATGACGGCGTCAATATTCTTAACATCAATGCCGCGCGCGGCGACGTCGGTGGCGACCAGCACCTCCAGCTTGCCCAGACGATACTGGCCCATAACGCGGTCGCGCTGGCTCTGGTTCATATCACCATGCAAGGCATCGGCGCGGATGCCTTGCTTTTGCAACTGGGTGGCCAGGCGGGCCGCCCGATGCTTCATGTTGACAAAAACCAGGCTCAGGGGATAATTATTGGCCTTGAGCCGCGCATACAGGGCCTCGTTTTTACCCTCCGTGCCGATGACGGTGTAATACTGCTTGACCAGATCGACGGCAGCGGACTGCTGCTCAACGCTGATTTCCTCGGTGTGCTGTTGGAACTGGCCGGCGACGATGTAGACCTCTTGGGGCATGGTGGCCGAGAACATGACAGTCTGACGGCTTTGCGGCGTTTGCGCCAGGATCTTTTCCATGTCCCGGCGGAAGCCCATATCCAACAGGCGATCGGCCTCGTCCAGCACAACGGTGCGCACGGCGTGGAGGTTGATGGTTCTGCGCTGTAAATGGTCCATCAGGCGGCCCGGCGTCGCGACGATGATGTGGGGCGTGTGGTGGAGTTTGGCCAGCTGTTTGGCCATGCTCTCACCGCCGTAAATCGTGGCAATGCGGATCCAGGGCCTGCACTGGGCGATACTGCGCATGACCGTGGCGATCTGCATGGCCAACTCGCGCGTTGGGCAGAGGATCAGGGCTTGGGTGCCCTGGAGCTCCTTGTCGATCTTCTGGATGAGGGGGATGCCAAAGGCGGCGGTTTTGCCCGTGCCCGTGGGGGCTTGCACCAGCAAGTCCGCGCCTGTTGCAAAGGGTGCGATGGTCAGGGCCTGTACCTCGGTAGGAGTCTCGAACTTCATGCGGCGAAGGCTTTGCAAAATATCGTCCGATATTCCAAGGTTGTCAAAAGATTGTGCGTCCATAGTGTCTCCTGTTTCTTTTTTTGGGCTATTTGATTTATGGTTTTTTACAACAAAAATAAAAACCGCCCATGGGGGGGCGGCTTCATCATAGTTTCCCTGCCGGGGTTAATCCGGCGACGCTTCGATTAACGGCCAAATGCGCTACCACTTAGCAGGATCGGTGTCGGAAAAGTCTACCGCCCTTGCCAAAATCTGCACACTGTGCAATCTGGCTTAGGTATTATACCATATTTTTGCGGGGGAGAGGATTTTTTACCCAAAAAGCCCCTCCCCTACAAAAATCCACGCATCCCCCTACTCCGCGCCGTAAGCTCCGAGCAGGGGTTTGGCGTCGTCGTTGCGGGGGGCGCTGGTCCAAGTTTGGCCCGGGGTGCCGGGAGTGGGATTGACAGGCGGAGTGGACAGGTTTTCGCCCTTGGGGTTGGGCAGGCAGCTGTCGCGCCAGGGGGCGACCGTCATACACTTGGTTTCGGGGTACTCCATGTATTGTTGGAAGGTATGACCGCGCTGATCGGTGAAGTTTTGGGTGTTGTCGCCAACGATGGTTCCATCCCGGAAATGGTAGTCGCTCCACAGGGGCAGGGTGCCCGCATCGTACAGGGCTTGCCATTGCTCGCGGGGCAGGAACTGGCTGACCGTGCCGACGGGGCAACCGATCGGAGCGTGCGCGGTGGTATCGGGACACAGGCGGAAGTCGTAATTTTCTTTGTCGGCGAAGGGATCTTCCCCGGGGATGCCGTGCAGGGTGTTTTGCCACTCGGGGGGAACGTTGCCGTAATGCCAATTGGCGCTTTGGGTGCCGTCGTCGTTGATGCGCGGCATATTGGTATTGAAGATGTTGTGGGACACCCAGTTGTTGGCCCCGGCCACCTGACGGACGCCGAATTTCCACTCGTTGGGGTTGTCGAAATCCCAGCGGCCGTTCCAGGTGTCGGCGTTGTAGGTGGTGCCATCGTCGTTGGTGCCGCCTTGGGCCAGCAGCTCGATGATGCGGCGATCGAAGAGGTGATCGGCAAAGGGGGTAAAGGAGCGGGGGTTGACGGCGTAGAAGACGTTATTGTACATCTCGACACTCTCGAGGCCAAACTGAGCGGTGATGGCCTTGTTGGGGTCGCCATCGTCATAAGCTTTTGTGCCAAGTTTGACAAAGGTGTTGTTGACAAAGCGATAACGGCCCAGCGATTCCTCATACCGCATACCGCCGCCGCCGATGCGCACGTGGCAGATGGGGTATTCCTGTGTGGTGACGAAGACGTTACCGATGACCTCGTGATCGACGCGGAAGCCCCAGCGCGTGTTCCAATGCTCAGGGTATCCGTTTTCGGCGGATAGGATTTGGAAGATCTCGAGGCCCGCCTGGGACAACAAGTCAACCTGGCGCGCGCCGTTGTCCAGGAAGAAGTTATTGTGCAGGATCGTGCGGCCGACGCGCGAGCGGAAGCCCATCGACGCCACGGCATGATGGACAAAGTTGTTGCGGAAGTGCACAACGAGGTTGGGATAACGGCAGTTGTCGCCGTTGATGTAGATGTTGTGCCCGGCCCCACACATGCCGTTGCAACAGAACTCGCACCCCTCGACCGTCAGCGAATCGGGGCCGTAATCGGCACCATGCAAGCCCGTGCCCGCGCCCATGCCCACGCAGTTGCGGATGGTGACCTCGCCCGTGCGGTGGTAAATGGCGCGGGTGGCAAAAGCAGTTCTGTGCCCAAAAATAAATGCACCAAGCGTGTTGGCCGCATACAGCGAGACGGCAGGGCTGGCCAAAACGGCGGCATTGCCCGCGCGCTTGAGGTAGACGCCCATGTTTTGCGGGGTGATTTCGACGTCAAAGGCGGGTTTGGCATTGGCCCCAAAACGGTTGCTCGGGCCGCTCTTGCCGTTGACAAAGGCCAGCACATCGAGCATTCCACCGTCGACGATGAGGTTTTCGACGATGAGGTGGCGGGCATTGCTGTCATTTTCTCCCGACGCGCCCAGCGTCATGACATTGCGCACCTCTTGGCCATCGGGTCGCCGATCCGAAAGGATGGGACGATTGCCCGCCGTATCCGGCATGCCGCGCACAATGATAGGGGCTTGTTCTGTGCCTATGCCAGACAGCGCGAAGCCGTCGCCGTTGTTGGGGACAAGGTAGGGGGTATTGATGGCATCGATCACATTCGGAAAAATCTCGACGACATCCCCCGCTTGCAGGTGGATGCCGATGGAATTTCGGACGGAGATGCCGTTCTTATCCGCTATGTGTTGGGCGAATGCTTGCAGATCGGCAAATTGTTGGCCGGGGCCGATACGATAGGTGGCACTGTTGTTCATCTCGGGTTCTCCTTGGTGGCGTTGAGGATATTTTACCACAGATCGGGAGTGAGATGGCGGCAAGTGCGGCGATTTAATGAATGTCGATCTCGATTTTTGGCGGCAGCAGGCGATTGCTCTTTTGCGGATGCCCCGCATATTCGCCGACAAACACCACCGACAACTCTACTTGGCCGTTTGCCGGGATAAAAAACTGATTCACTTGCTCATCCAACGTCCATGCATAGAGTTCCTGCTCCTGCAACAGGCCAAGTGTCACATCATCGGGAAAGAAACCGCGGATTAAAACTCGTTCGTCCTGATCGCTTGACGACTGAAGGGCGAGGGTGCACCGGATGTAAACCTTTTCCTCGCTAATATAAAAATCCGGAAAATAGCTTTCGTCTTGCACAAGTTCTATTGGCGGCCTTTGATCCCCTGTTGTCAAACGGTAGATTATGAGGCCTGCGAATGTAGCCACGCAAAGCGTGACGATGAGCAAGGGCAAAATGATCTTTTGTTGCGCGTGCATCATATCGTTGGCAACCCGGATGAAGCATACTCCAATTGGGCCACCTGCCAATTTTCCAACACCCGTCCCATAGCAACGGCGTATTCTTTGGCTTTTGGCAAGTCGTGGGCCTGATAGTTGCCGCACTCGGCCGCCGACACGCCCGGGATGTCTCCTTGGAAGGCGGCGATGAATTGCATGGCTTGCCGCACCAGGGAGATGACACACTCATGCGCAAGGCCTTTGGTCAGCAAATAAAAACCCGTCCGGCAGCCCATCGGGCCAAAGTAGATGATGTTGCCTTCATATTGATTGCGCGCATAGGTCGCGAAGATGTGTTCGAGCGTGTGCACCGCAGACATGTCCAGATAGGGCGGCGTGTTGGGTTTGATCATGCGAATGTCATAGGTGACGATGTCGCCGTCCACGCGCGAGATGTACAAACCCTCGCTCATGCAAGTATGGTCGACCTGGAAACTAGCAATTTTTTTCATTTGGTGAGTCGCCTTTCAAAACTTCTTTTGTGCCAAAACCTAGCTGTACCGTGGCAATTCCCGCCCATCTTGCGTTTTCGCCGCGTTGCATCCTTGGCGGCGAAAAGCTATAATGGTTTTTAACAGACACAGGTTTATGCGATTAACGGGGGGCCGCCCCCTCACTCCATAAAGTTATCATTCTGCCACGCCCCCTCCTGCACATAGCCATTGGCATAGGTGAAGGTGCCTTGGCCATTGCGCTTGTCCGCTGAGAAGCCACCAATGTAGGTTCCGTAGTATTTCCCCTCGGCGTCGAAGTAGGTCTGCGTGCCCTCGCCCTCCTTGACGTTGTTTTTCCAGTCTCCGTCGTAATAGGAGGTATCGGCATAGGTCATCTTGCCCTTGCCGTGTTTCAGGCCGTCTTTCCACTCGCCGGTGTAGGTCCATCCTGTGGCGTCGGTGTGGGTGCCTGTGCCGTTTTCCAGGTTGTTCTTCCAGCCGCCCTCGTAGGTCGATCCGTCTTTGTAAGTATATTTTCCTTGGCCGGTACGCAAGCCATTCTCCCAATCGCCATCGTATGTCCAGCCGATGGTGCTGACCATTTTGCCCTTGCCGTGCGCCGTGTCATGCTGCCATGCACCGTCGTAGAATGATCCGTCCGTGTAGGTCAGCTTGCCGTTGCCATGTTTGGTGCCATCTTTCCACTCGCCCGTGTAACTCCAGCCCGAGGCATCGGTATAGGTGCCTTGGCCGTTTTCTTTGTTGCTGGCGAAGGTGCCGTCGTAGGTCGAGCCGTTTTGGTAGGTGTATTTTCCCTGGCCCTGGCGGACGCCCTGGGCCCATGCTCCGTCGTATGTCCATCCTGCCGCGCTGGTGAGTTTGCCTTGGCCGTCTTCCTTGTTGTCGCGGAAGTTTCCGCTGTAGACCGAGCCGTCAGCATAGGTCAGGGTGCCGTTGCCTTGGCGCAGGCCGCTGGCCCAGGTGCCAGTGTATTTCCAGCCGTTTGCCGAGTCGAATGTGCCCTGGCCGTTCGCCTTATTGTTTGTCCAGTTGCCGTCATAGGTCGAGCCGTCGGCGTTGGTTTGTTTGCCTTGGCCTTGCTTGACATCGCTGGCCCACGCGCCGTCGTAGGTGGAGTTGTCTTGATAGGTGATTTTGCCTTGACCGTGTTTGGTGCCGTCTTGGAAGTTGCCCGTGTAGGCCCAGCCCTCGGCGCTGGTGAATGTGCCTTCTCCGTTGGGCATATCGTTCGACCACTCACCTTGGTAGGTCGAGCCATCAGGATAGGTTTTCATGGCGAATCCCGACTTGACGCCGTCCACCCAAGTGCCGTCGACCTTCGCGCCGTCAACGGCGGTATAGACGCCCTGGCCGTTGGGCAGATCGTTTTTCCATTGCCCCTCATAGGTCGATCCGTCTTTGTACGTGCACTTGCCCTCGCCCGTGCGGATGTTGTTCTCGAAGTTGCCGGTATAGGTCCAGCCCAGGGCGCTGGTATAGGTCGCCTGACCTTGCCAGTTGGCGTTCTGCCATGCGCCATCGTAGGTGGAACCATCGGTGTAGGTGTATTTGCCGATGCCGTTGATCTGATCGGTGGCCCATGCACCCTCGTAGACCTCGCCGTTGGCAAAGGTGCGTTTGCCTTGGCCGGATTTGAGGTCATCGGCGAAATTGCCCTCGTATGTGGAGGTGTCTTTGAATGTGTACAGGCCGTGGCCGTTCATCTTGTCTTCCGACCATTCACCGTTATACTTCCAGCCCTCGACGCTGATATACTCACCGGCTCCGCTGCGCTGGCCTTTCTTCCATTGGCCGTCGTACACCGAGCCGTCTATATAGAGCAGTTTCCCTTTGCCGTCGTAGTACCCAACGGAGAACCCGCCGCTATACAGCCCGTCTGGGGTTTCGATGTCCTCGATATGGCCGTTGAGGTCGGGGTTGAACACGGGCACGGCCTTGGGTTTGGCCAGTTGGTTCGTTGCCGCGCCCACGGACAAAAACACCGTCGCGGCTAGGAATAGGGCGGCGAAGACCACGCCGCCGATCTTAGCCCAGGTGGGTTTTGGGTGGCGTTTGGACGTCAGCAGTAACAGTATTATGGCCGCTACTGCGGATACGCCCAGGACGATGATAGATATGATGTACTCTTGTTTCATGGGGTGAGCTCCTGTGCTTTCGTCTTTAATCCGATGTTATCATGAATATGTTGCGAGCTCCGAATAGTGCCGTGTCCACATCAGCGTGAGCTCTTGCCTACCCTATTGATGCTCCGCATCTTCTGAATTTGTTTCATCTGAGATTCTCTTTTTACCTTGATCTTTCCACAACTTTAGCTTTCGATAGATGCTACCTACTTTACTTAACAATAACTGACGCAAAAATATTAGCATACATAGTAGCACCCAAATGACAATCGAATACCACCTGACTTTATTTTTTTGACGCGCATATTCCTGATGGCTCTCTAACGTTTTAATTTCGTTTTCCTCTGTTCTTATAGAAACAATGATACCACCACCCGCTTTTTTCGCATGATCTACTGGCGTATTGTTATGTCGAAAAAATATCACTTGCCCTGGTTGCAGATTAATAAGAGTATCCCAGTTAACACTCTTCTCGCGCGGGATAACCCATACAAGTTGATCTTCTTGCGTATAAATCATACCCATTTCACTGTTTGCAAGTGGTTTTACATCAACTCGCTGTATGGTGGCCCTGACTTCTGTCGTGTTTTCCACAGTCGGGATACCCTTTTGTGAGTCCCACGCTGAAACAAACAGACCTACTATTCCTAATGTGGCTACAACAAAAAAGATACACCATTTTTTACGACTTATCACAGCAAATTCTCCCTTCAATGTCATCCTGGAGCTGGTAATAAGTTGGGGGGGAACGCTGGATTAGTATTTGTACCAGGGTTACTAACGCCCTCACTCGCAGTCCGCGAACTAAGCCCTAGAAGCGCCGCGAAGATTTCCCCACCAAGCTTAATCTCAAAATCATAGGCTACATCGCCTACATTAATGCCCATCTTCATTCCAATGCCATCTTTGCCAATCGTATTTCCGCTGTGAAACCATGGTGTTAATTGAGATTCAGTATAAAAATTCCCATCAGCCTTTACACCAGCCTTTCCTCCTAACCAACCCCACGCATTTACACCTGCCTCAACATTCACCCCTAACGAATTCCCATATGCATCCACTTCACCAGTCTCTTCTGTACCAGAAAAAATAAATGCTGGATCATTGTTTTGCATTACAGTAGTTGTCGTTGAAATGCCAATTTTCCCCATTTGATTATAGAAATTTAGCATCGCTGGCGTATCCAACGTAAGGCTCACTTTATGTACATGATTATAAAACTCAGAACTACTGTCTGCCGTCGATGGATAATTATAACTTGTAAGTCCTCCCCTCAAATATGCGACCGTCAAAGGACAACTTAAGTTACCACAATATACTTTTTCTCCATAAATTCCGTTAAACCGATACTTAAGATCTGCGCACACCCCTGTAGGACATAACGGGCTTATGGTGCGATCAGAATGCGTCTGCGCCGCCCCCATTATCGCCCCAGCAGCAGCCATTGTCGTCGCCATCGCTGCCGCCGCTCCAGTCCAGGCTGATGGTGCGCTTTCTTGCGCTCGCTCCCTTACCCACTGCTCCTCTGCCGCCCGGCAATCTGCATCTTGCTGGCGGTAGTACGCTTCTTCTCTGCGCCTTTCGTCCGCAAGCCGCTGTTGTTCTGCGGCGACCTGGGCCAAGTAGGCATTTCTAAATCGGCTCTCGTTTGCAATAATCTGTTCATTGGTATAATTCCCAAATATCCCATACTTCGCCCTGATCTCGTTGGCCTTTGCCTCGGCCCACGCCGCGTGTTGCGCCTGTTTATTCGTCTTAATCGTGCCAATCTGACTGTTCGCACTATCCTTCGCCTCATTTACATTCCCCACATACGTCCCCAACGCTTGGCTGACCGCGCCGCCAGGCATACAGCCATACGCCAGCCCAACCATGCAAGCCATTGCAATACCCTGCATGATATATTGGTTCGCAACACTCTGCGGAATTTGCGATATACTGTTCACAGCTTGCAGGCTTGTTATGCTTGCATTTTTTGCATTCGCCAAATATGCATTGTACGTCGACCTCGCAGCAATTTCCTTGTTCTCCAACGTCCGCCCCACACTAAAGTTGAGGATCTCGTTTATACTCCCCGCCGCCTCCATCATCCGCTCGTAATCACTATTGCCAATCGCGTGGCCGGACGGATCATAGTTGTTTACGGGATCGTTGTGGGCATAGGAATAGCGGTTTTGCGAGTTAATGTCCGTTTGATTGCCTAGGACGCTATCCTCGGTGATAAAACTCCCAATCTCGGGGGCATAGTATCTTGCTCTGAGATACTGCAATCCCACAGTCGGGTTGTACTCCTCGGCGTTGAACCCAAACGTCACTTCCGGCAAGTAGATATTCGCCAGCGCGTCGCCGTTATCTTTGTTCCATTCAACAATCTCACCGAATGGGTCGTACCGCAAGCTCTGCGAAATTTGTTCGCCGTCGAATACCTGCGCCACGCTTCCACGTCCGTCGTAGATGTATTCATCTACTGTTCCGTTATCGCGCTCTGCCTCAATCCGTTGGTTGCCGTAAGTATACGTATTCTTCGTCTCACTCCGCTTCCCAAACTCCATTGCCACTTGCACGTTCTGCATGCTGACGTCGTTGAGGTAGTAGGTCAGCTCATAATCAATCTGCGTCAGTTCGTCAGGGATAGACGGGATCAGGATTGGGGCGTTTCCGTTGCTTGCCGCTCCCGGTTGGCCGTGTTCCGCTCCGCTCTCGGGCTTGTTCCTTTCGTCTCCACCTGCCGCATATCCGTTCGGTGCGCTATTCCCGCCGGGCTGTTGCGCCCCGTTCTGGCTGATCGGCAGCGTGCCTGGGTGGGTGATGTCGTAGATGTCTTGCTCCGACAACCCTGCTTGGCGCAAGGTCTCGATGTCGTTGTCTGAGTATTCTGCTGTGGCATTGCTGCGAATGACTAGAGTGTAGCGGCTTGTAATGCTCTCCCAGGCATCCGAGAACCAGTTGACTAGGCTGACCGTCAATGCCTGATTCAGACTGCTGAACATCTGCACCACGCCTTGCCCGACACCGTACCAGAACACGGTGTCCGAGGGATCGTCGTAGACCTTCTCGTAACCGCTGTAGGTGGGTATGGTTTGAGATGTTCCTGTGCCGGACGTTCCTTCGCTCTGCTGATCGCCCGTTTGCGGTATCTGATCTCTGTCATTGGGCAGGGTGGGGTTTTGGTTTTGGTTGTAGCTGCCCTGTGCATCCGGCGCAATCCCTTGCTCTCCTGCTCTTTGGGTGTCTTGCGTGTTGCCGGGGTTTGTTCTTTGGCTGTCGTACACCGAGAACTCCCGCGACACCTGGAAGGTGCGGTTGCCGTCACCGTCGTAGCTGGCCGCCATCAGCAGCGCTCCGCCGTCGCGGACTGCTTTTAGGCGGTTTTCGGTGTCATACGAATAGCTATATGACGTCGTGGTGGTTGCTGTGAACAAGCCGCCCGACGCCTCCACCGTCTTGCCGATCAGGTTGCCATTGGTGTCATACTCGTATTGCGTGTTCAGGTTGCTGTCGCCGTTGATTTCTCGCGTTAGTTGGCCGTCCTCGTTATACTCGTAGAGGACGTGGTAGTTCTTGGCACCCTTGACGCTTGCCACGCGGTTGCCGAATTGGTTGTAGGCGTAGGTTGTGGTGGTAGTTTGTCCATTGAGGAACTCGACATATTTAGTCAGTTGGCCTGCTTCGTCATACTCGAAGGTTTTTTCGCTGACGGTTTCGCCTTGCTCGGCGCGCTCGGTCAGGATTTGGCCCAGGGCGTCGTAGGTGTAG
>JGI994J12354_10003354_pt1 | contig 15018 bp, 14 predicted proteins | sample IntmicLarv3ML3BL_FD_12354 | JGI IMG/M metagenome (IMG submission 12354)
AAAAAACCCCCCCGCCATATTGGCGGGGCGTTTGGCGCTTGGGTTGTGCAGGGATTAGTCGTCAACGCTCAGTTCAGTCTTGCTGAACGTGATGCTGTTGAGGGCGAACTTGATGGAGATGGGGTTGCCGTCTCCATCCTTCTCGTACGCCGCGACGCGGAAGGCAAGGTACATACCCTCTTCCAGATCTTGGTTTTGGAATACCCAGTTGGGAACGGCGCCCGTGCCCGAATCTTCCATCGATTGCATCAGGACGCGGTTGTCGATAACTTCGCCATCCTTGGTGACGTAGCAGACCTCGAAGCCAACGACGTCGTATCCACCCGATTCACAGGTATACTCGACATTGATGTTGGTGTTGGTCAGGCCGGGGAACAGGATGTCATCACCCTTGATGTAAAACAGATCGACGTAGGGTTGAACCGTGGCGCCTTCCTCGTCCACTTCCTCGGGGATCGAGTTGGGCAAGCTGATGACAAGCGCGCCATTGACCACGGAGACCGAAGCGCCAATGTCCGCAAGGCCGGCGGCCGGGACGATGGTGGCGGGCATTCCGCCGGCGAAGCTGATGGTGGGATACTTGGGCTCTACCGGCAGACGAACGATCGTCGTGTCAGGCAGCTTATCCAGCGCGGCTTGCATGGGGGCCTTGAGTGCGGTCAGCACTTGGGGCAGCGAACCGCGATCGCGGTAGACATCGTTGCACAGGGCTTGGAATTGCTCGGTGAAGCCGGGAACACCCTCGACGTTAGTGGCGATAACCCATTGGTAGCCTTCTTTGCCCGCGCGGACGTCTTTGAGGAAGAAGTAGCCATCACGGATGTCTTCCGGCCAGCGTTGGGCGATGACGTCGGGATCAGGATCAGCCGTAGGACGATCGGCGGGGTACTTCAATCCGCCAACCGTGTCTTTTTCGCCGATGACGGCATCCGAGACGACCTCGTCACCGTTCATCCAGGTCCAGAAGTAACCCAGATCGGGGTTTTCCGTGCGCATTCCGATCAGGCCGTTGAACCACGGCACCAGGCCGAGGCGGAAGTCGCCTTGGGCATCCTCACCGTTGGGCAGGGGAACCATGGCGAAGGGGGGGCAATCGACGTTGTTCTGGTCGACGCGCAAGCGGTAGGCACGCTCAAACACTTGGTTGTACATGGCGCGCTTGCCCGACAACAGATCCGCCAGAGCGGCATAGTTGTAGTCGATCTTGTTGGATTGGACGCCGTCGTCCAGCAGTTGCAGGGTGTGTTGCACCTTGATGTTGTCTTGCTGCAAGGTGAATTTTTCCGTGCCATTGACGGTGGTTTGGGTGAAGATTTCCGCGTCGTTCAGCGCCAGCAGGAAGCCGACGTCAACGTCAGTGAAGTTCCAGCCGCTGCGAACAATCTCGCCGGCTTCATTGACTTGGCGGAGTTCTTCAGAGTCGGTGAACAGTTGCGCCATCGAGTATTCGCCCTCGTCCTTGAAGCGGGTCCAGGGATCTTCCAGGCCGGCGTTCTTGAAGGAGTCTTGGTTGTAGATGACCGAACGGAAGGTCGACCAGCTCGACCACTGCATACAGTAGCGTTGGCCCTTCCACTGATAAGCATCAAAGACCTCGGCGACGAACACGGTGTCCTGATCGTTGATGTATTGATCAACGGGCTGGATCAAACCGCGAGCGGCGTAGAGGGGCATGACAGTGTTGTCATCGGAGATGACCGTGGGGGCTTGGTTGGTGGCCACCAGCATGGTCAACTTGGTCGTCGCATCGGCACCCGTGGAGGGATACTCGAACTTGACGCCGAAGTTTTCCTGGAACCACGTGGTCAAGGCATAACCGCGGCTGTTGACATCCTCGGGGGCTGCACCGCCGTAGATGGAGAGCGTCTTGCCATTCCAGTTTTCCTTGGAAGGGTTGATCTCCTTGGGATAGTTGATCTCCGAGGGATCCGCTGTTCTACCCGGAGTGGGGGTGGCTGCCGGACCAGCAGGGGTCGGGGACGCTTTGCCGCAACCGGCGATGATCGTCACGATCATCAGCAGTGCCAGCGCGATCCCCAGGATGCGAAGCGAGCGCTTTTTCATGGCCTGTCCTCCTGTTAAAATGGGTGCCGCCTGATGCTCAATATTGGGGCGTGGCGGCAGTGTCTGAACGATTATAGCATTGTTTGCCGCCGGGTGTCAACAGGCTTTTGTAGGATATGCAGGCGTTCTTTGTATGATACACTATAGTCACAACCGCGACAAAAGGAGGCGCATCCATGCCCCGGATTTTCGAATTTTCTCTTGGTCAACAATTGATTTTGTCTACCACACCCGGGCTTTGCAGGGCCATCAGCCACCCTGTCGCCGTCGATGGGCAAGCGGGCTACCGTGCCCGGGTACATGTGCGCAGCAGCTTGGCCGCAACCGGCCATGCCTGGGCACTGGTCACGGCCCGCGACGCCCGGGGCGCCGTGTGTATGCGCGAATACCTGTGGCCCGACGGCGACAGTTGGCACCGCCACGGCCCTCTCCCCTCCTCCGCCGCCAGCTTGGTGCTCGAGCTCGCCGCGGGGTACGGCGCGGGCGAAGTCGTCTTTGACCAGCCCGACCTGCACGCCTGCCCGCCTCCCCCGCCCCGCATCGTACGCATCGGCGGTGTCGCGCTGGACTTCCCCGGCAGCCACGCCGGCAACGCGCAGGCCATCGCCCAAGCCGTCGGCCAAGCACGCCAACAGGGCGTGCACGTGCTGTGCACGACGGAGAACGCCCTGCAAATGCGCGTGAGCGGCACGTTGACCGAGCGCGCCTTGCCTCCCGACGCCCCCGCGCTGGACACCTTGCGCGAGGCCGCAGTTAAGGCAGGGCTGGTGTTGTGCGTTGGGTGCTACGAGCGGGCGGCTGATGGCATCTACAACAGCGCCTTTTTATTCGGGCCCTCGGGTGATTTAGGTGTCTATCGCAAGACCCAACTGCCGCTGGAAGAGCTCGAGGCGGGCCTTTTGCCCGGCAACCATCACGCCGCCATCGACACGCCCTTTGGCCGCATCGGCACCATGATTTGCTGGGAGCAGAGTTTCCCCGAGGTCGCCCAGCGCCTGTGCCGCGACGGGGCCGAGCTGCTGCTGTGCCCGACTCTGGGTTATATGGAAGTCCCCGCCGCCGCCCGCAGTGCCGACAATTGCCTGAACCAAGTCGTCGTCTGCCGCACCCACGAGCCCCTGCCCGTGCGCATCTTTGATGCCACCGGCGCCCTCGCCGCCCACACCACAACCGGCCCCGGCATGGCCTTTGCCGACATCGACCTCAATGACCAAACCCGCGCCCCCTGGTATTCCGTCGGCGAGTTCGGCTCCTGGCCCCGCGCGACGCTGGTTGCAGAGCGGCGGGAGGGTATATGAGTTTGCGGGGGAGACGCACAAATAGGGTCCTCACGCAATCAGAGGGGGAAAACTATAAACAAGTGCGTTGTTTTCTGATTGTAATTCGCGTATAATGAGTTTACATCATTTTGTGGTCGGGAGGTGAGTCGGTTGTTGATGGTTCTTGGGCTCTCCACGGAATTGGCTGTTGTTGCCTATTTGCTGATGGCGGCGGGGGTTATTTTGATCATTTTTGAGATGTTCATCCCCGGCTTTGGCGTCGCAGGCATCACGGGCATCGCCCTGTGTTTGCTGGGTATCGTGCTGGCCAGCCGCTCTTGGGCCGAAGGGTTGCTTTGGTTTTCCGGACTGCTGGTTTTGGTGGGCATTTGCGCGACAGTTGTGGTGCGCTCGGCCAAGCGGGGCAAGCTCTCCCGCTCGCCGCTGGTGTTGCAGCAGACCAATGACAATGCCTCGGGCTACACGGCCGCGACGGATCTTTCCGCCCTGGTCGGGCACATTGGCATCTCGCTCACGCCCTTGCGCCCTGCAGGCACTGCCGACTTTGACGGCGCCCGCGTGGACGTCGTCACCCGGGGCGACTTCCTGCCTGCCGGTGCCCGCTTGCGCGTGCTGGAAGTGCAGGGCGCCCGCATTATCGTAATTTTGGAGGATCAATCATGACACTCAATACCCTGCCCTACGTCCTTGCCAGCATGTCTTCGGAGCTTTCGGCCCTGCTTTTGTTCGGGATCATCGCCGTGGTTTTGCTGGTCATCGTCCTTTTCTTCTATTTTGTGCCCATCGGCCTGTGGATTACCTCCATCGCCTCGGGCGTGCGGGTAGGCGTTTTTAGCCTGGTGGGTATGCGGCTGCGCAAAATTCTGCCCAACCTGCTGGTCGAGCCCCTGATCCAGGCGACCAAGGCCGGCATCAACGTCAAACTGCCCGCCCTGGAAAGCCACTACATGGCCGGCGGCAACGTCAAACGGGTCATCAATGCACTGATCGCCGCCCAGCGTGCCCAGATCCCCCTGGAGTTCAGCCAGGCGGCGGCCATTGACCTGGCGGGCCGCGACGTGCTGCAAGCCGTGCAGATGTCGGTCAACCCCAAGGTCATCGAGACGCCGACGGTTTCGGCCATCGCCAAGGACGGCATCGAGCTGATGGCCAAGGCCCGCGTGACCGTGCGCACCAACATCGAGCGCCTGGTCGGCGGTGCAGGCGAGGAGACCATCATCGCCCGCGTCGGCGAGGGCATCGTCACGACCGTTGGTTCGTCCGAGAGCCACAAAGCCGTCGTGGAGAACCCCGATCTGATCTCCCGCACCGTGTTGAACAAAGGGTTAGACGCCGGAACGGCTTACGAGATCCTGTCCATCGACATCGCCGACGTCGACGTCGGCCGCAACGTCGGTGCCCAGTTACAAATGGACCAGGCCGAGGCCGATCGCCGCATTGCTCAGGCCCGCGCCGAGGAACGCCGCGCCATGGCCATCGCCCGTGAGCAGGAGATGAAGGCCCAGGTGCAGGAGATGCGCTCGCGCGTCGTCGAGGCCGAAGCCCAAGTTCCCCTGGCCATGGCCGAGGCCCTGCGCAAAGGCAATCTGGGCGCGATGGACTACTACAAAATGCAGAACGTGCAGGCCGACACCGCCATGCGCGACGCCATCGCCAAACCCGAGGGGGCTGTGGTTTCGCCCACCAAGGATTCCGAATAAAAGGAGGTGCCGCGCGTGAGCGAGACAACCGAGCTGACGCCCGAGACGGCGGCCGAAGATGAAATCAGCCAAGCCCTCAAGCCTGCGCCAAAACCAATCGCCGCCCCCTCCACCATCCATCCCCTGCTTTTCGGCCTTCGCACGCCGGAAAGCGCCCGTGCCGCCGTGATCATGGCCGAAGTGCTTGGGCGACCCAAGGGCCTGGACTAAGCCACGCGGGATAACCCGCCCTCAATAAAGAACCCCCGCCATTGACCGTGGTCGATGGCGGGGGTTTTGTTTTGCGTAACAATTATCCGACGTAGCCCGAGAAGTCAGGCAGCGTGATTTCGGTGGGTTGGGCAGTGTACTCATACTCGATGGCGATGGAGTAGTCGATGTTCACTGTCGTCCCCGCCTGAGTCATAGCGTCCATGATGGTAATCTCGATCGCACGAACCAGCTTGGTCTCGGCGTCCATCGTGATTTGCAGGCGCATTTGATGTTTGTGTTGGTCAGCACAGGCCCCCCCTCTATCCTTAATATAAAATCAGTCGACGAAGGGATAAACCGGCATACCATCCTCGTCCTATTCCTCGGAAATAGCGCGAGGCAGGTTGGCCGGCAGCGCGCCGTTGGCCACGGTGACCGTGCCGCTGACGCCCGCCAGGGCCGGGACAGGAATGATGCAGGCGGGCAGACCGCCGGAAAAATCCAGGGTGGGATAGGCCGGGTCCGCCTGCGGCGCGATGGGCTCGACCTGTGACATAGCGTCCAGGGCCGCTTGCATGGTGACTTTGTAGCGGGTCAGACTTTGGGTAATCGATCCGCGATCGCGGTAGACCTCGTTGCAGAAGGCATAGAAATTATCGCCGAACTCCGGGATGCCCCATACGCTGACGGGGGTCACCCAGCGGTAGCCCTCCTTGCCCGCGCGCAGTTCCTTGAGGAAGAAGTAGCCGTCGCGGATGTCCTCGGGCCAGCGTTCGGCGATCAGATCAGGGTCTATCGCCGACGGATAGTCTGCCGGGAATACCAATCCGCCGACGGTGTTTTTCTCGCCGATGACGGCGTCGCCGACGGCCTCGTCACCGTTGATCCAGCACCAAAAGTAGCCAATGTCCGGGTTGGCCGTGCCCTTGCCGATCAGGCCATTGAACCATGTCGCCACCCCGAGGGCGAAATCGCCATGGGCATCCTCGCCATTGGGCAGGGGCACCATACCAAGGGGCGGGCAATTGGCGATGCTTGAGTCGACGCGCATTCGATAGGCCCGCTCGAAGACTTGATTGTACATCGCGCGTTTGCCGGAAACGATCTCCTGCAGTGAGGCATAACCATAGTCGACCTTGTTCCACTGAACGGCTTCGTCCAAGGCCATCAGGGTATGCTGGACGTTGAGGCTATCTTGCTGCAAGGTGAATTTTTCCATGCCATCAACGGTGGTTTGGGTGTAAAGCTGTCCATCGTTGAGGGCGATCAGGTAATTGACGTCGGTCTCGGTGAAGCTCCAACCGTAGCGGGTGGGCTCGCCCATATCATTGACTGTGCGGATGTCCTGCGAATCGTTGAACAATTGCTTCAGCGAGTATTCACCCTCTTGCTTGAACCGCGTCCAGGGATCTTCCAGTCCGGCGTCGTTGAAGGCTTGTTTGTTATAGATCACCGAGCGAAAGGTCGCCCAGCCGGCCCACTGCATACCATAGCGTTCGCCCTTCCACTGATAGGCATCAAACGCCGAGGCGAGGAAGACCGTGTCGTCTTGGTTGATGTATTTGTCGACGGGCTGGATCAATCCGCGGGCGGCATAGATGGGCATGACCGAATCGTCGTCGGAAATCAACGTAGGCGCTTGGTTGGTGGCCACCAGCATGGTCAGCGTGGTCGTCGAATCGGTCCCCATGCTGACGTATTCGAACGCCACGCCAAAGTTATCCTTGAACCATTCGGTCATGGCATAGGTGCGTGAATAGGGATCCGTTGGGGCCTCCCCGCCGTAGATTGAGAGCGTCTTGCCGTTCCAATTTTCCTTGGACGCATTGATGTTTTTAGGATAGTTGATGCCCGAATGCACCTCGGGTGTTGGCGTGGGGTCAGGTTTTAGTTCCGCGGTCGCCATTGGTGTGGCCGTGGCCTTGGGTTTGCGCGTGGACTCGGGCTCCTGGGTGGGTTCCGCACCGCAGCCAATCAGGGCCGCGGCCGCCATCAGGGCCGCGAGGAATGCGAGTAAACGTTTCATGAAAGCTCCTTTATGCAACAAATATCGCCCCTCATCCGGCAATTGTGTGCCGGGCAAAGGTCAGGCTGGTGAAGGCGAAACGAATGGGGATAGGGTTGCCATCGGCATCCGTGTCGTAGGCGGCCATACGCACGACAAGATAGATGCCGCTTTCGTTGTCCCGGTCGATATGCTTCCATGTAAGGACGCCAAACGCGCCCGTGTCTTCCATGGATTGCACCAGGACACGGTTGTCGATGACCGTGCCGTCGGCCCTGACATAGCAGATCTCGACCTCAATCATGTCGTACCCGCCCGAGGCACAGGTATACGTTCCACTAACCTCTGTTTCGACATAGGCAGGGAAGAGCATTCCCTCCTGCTTGATATAAAACAAGTCAACAGAAGGGTAAACGCGCTCGCCCTCCGCCCCCGGCTCCGAGGGAATGGAGGTGGGCAGATTGATCTCCAGCGTACCGTTGACCACAGCGATTGTACCGCCGATGTCGGCGAGCGCCGGGTTGGGAATGATGCACGCGGGCATTCCCCGTGAAAAATCGATAGTGGGGTAGACCGGCTCAGAGGGCGCGGGGTGATGTCTATGCGACAGCATATCCAGGGCATCTTTCATTTTAGCAATGTGTGGGGCCAGATCGCGCTCGGGGGCGCCGCGATCGCGATAGGCTTCCGCGCAAAAATCAGCGAACGCCTCACCAAAACCGGGCAGCCCCGCGGCAAAGGCAGGTGCAATCCAGCGATAGCCCTCCTTGCCCGCGCGGACATCCTTGAGGAAAAAGTAGCCGTCGCGAATGTCCGCAGGCCAGCTTTCCTCGGGGGCCGGGGTGACGACCGGGGGACCGGTGGGCAGGCGCAAGCCGCCAACAGTGTCTTTCTGACCGATGACACTGTCGCCGACGGCCTGATCGCCGTTGAGCCAGCACCAAAAGTAGCCGATGTCCGGATTTTCCGTGCGCATACCGAGCAGGCCGTCGAAGCGGGGCACCAGCCCCAGGCCGTAGTCGCCTTGAGCGTCTTTTCCATTGGGCAAGGGCACCATGCTCAGGGGTGGATACTCAAAAGCGTTTACGCCACGCGCTCGGTAAGCCTCCTGGAACTCGTGATTATACATCGTGCGCTTGCCCGAGACGATGTCCTCGACCGAAGCCTCGCCGTAGTCGATGCCGCCCGACTGGACGGCGTCGTCCAGGGCTTGCAGGATGTACTGCACCTTGGGGTCGTCCTGTTGCAGGGTGTAGCTGTCCATACCGTTGACCGAGGTTCTGGCATAGATCGACGTATCGTTGAGCGCGAGCAGGTAGTTGACCTCCTCGGCGGTAAAGCTCCAACCATATTGGGTGATCTCGCCAGCGTCGTTGACGGTGCGCAGTTCCCGGGAATCGTCGAACATTTGCTCCAGCGTATAGCGGCCGTCGTCTTTGAACCGCGTCCAGGGATCTTCCAATCCGACGTTCTTGAAGGCGTCTTGGTTATAGATGACCGAGCGGAACGTCGCCCCGCTCGCCCATTGCATGGCGTAGCGTTGGCCTTGCCATTGGTAGGCATCGAATGTCTCGGCGAGGAAGACGATGTCCCTGTCGTTGATATACTCGTCAACGGGCGCAACCAACCCACGCACGGCGTAGATGGGCATGGCATCGCCGTCGGCGACGATCAGTGTGGGGGCTTGGTTGGTGGCCACCAGCATGGTCAGTTGGGTCGTGGAGTCTTCGCCCGTGGCGGGGTACTCAAAGCGCACGCCATAATTGTTCTTGAACCACTCGGTCATGGCGTAGTCGCGGTCGGCGGGACTTGTGGGTTCTTCTCTGCCAAAAATCGACAGCGTCTTGCCCTCCCAATTTTCCTTGGAAGGGTTGATGTTTTTGGGATAGTGAATGCCCTCATAGCCGCCGCACGAGGGCGTTGGCGCAGATGTGGGGGTCGGTGTCGGAGTGGGCGTGGGATCGTTGCAGGCGACCAGCGCCGCAACGACCATCAAAATCAATAGCAACGAGAGTGTGCGTTTCATAGCAGAACTCCTTTTTGCGATGAGCGCGGCGCAGGCCGCAGGTTTGGTAAGATTTGGCTTTTTATTGTATCATATATGCTCGCCCGCCGTCCAGTTTGTGATAGTTGCATTGGTTTTTGCGGGGGGAGGAAAAGTTTTTCAAAAATTTTCCTCCCCTGCATCCAACATACCCGCCACGCAACAAGGCATACTATCGTATAGCTTGATCCTACAAAGGAGGGCACCATGCGCAAACTGGTTTTTGCGATATTTTGTTTGGGGGCGGGACTTTTGTGCGCCTGCGGGGGCAACGCCGCTTCCCCGCCTGTCGCCGCAGGGCCCTCGCCGCTGCCGCCGACAACGCGCATTGCCGCGGGCGTGACCGTGGGCGGGTGTCCCGTCGGCGACATGACCCTGGCCCAGGCCAGGGACACCTTGGCGCGGCATGTCGAGGGACTCGCACCCGAATTGACGGTGACGGCGGGCGATCACACCACCCTGTTGACCACCGATTTACTGCGCCCAAGCTGGAGCCTAGACGCCCCCCTGCAACAGGCCGCAACAGCCCCCGGTGACACGGCCATCACACTGCCTGCCACCTATAACCCCGAGTTGGCCGCCATCGAAACCGCCTTGTCGCAACTGGCCGCAAAGGTAGATGCGCCGCCCGTGCCTGCCGCGCCCCAGACCTTTGATCCGGCCAAACAAGGCGATGATCGGTTTGTTTTTTCGCAGGGCTCCCCCGGGCGCAAGTTAGACGTCGCGGCGACGGTGTTGGCCCTGCGTGAGGCCTTGGCCTCGCAAAAAACCGATCCCCTGGCCGCCGTTGTCACCACCCTTGATCCCCCCGTCACCGCCGACGCCCTGCGCGCGGCGACGACCCTGCGCGCAGGATTTTCGACCTCTTTGGTTGATAACGACGCCCGCGACGTTAACATCGCCCTGTGTTCCGAGGCCTTGAGCGGCTCGATCATCCCGCCGGGTGCCGTGTTTTCCATCAACCAAACCACGGGGCCACGCACCCAGGAAAAGGGTTATGTCGAGAGTTCGACCATCGTCTCGGGCCGCATCATCCCCTCCACAGGCGGCGGCATTTGCCAGGTGGCGGGCACGCTGTACAACGCCGCGCTGTTGGCCGACATGCCCATCGTCGAGCGCACCAACCACTCGCTGATCTCGGTCTATCTGGCCCCCAGCCTGGACGCGACGCTGGTTTATGGCAGCAAAGATCTGGTTATCAAAAACCCCACCGACATGCCCATGTATGTCGAGGCCATTGTCGACGACGCCAACCGCAAACTGACCTTTAACCTCTACGGCCTGCCCCTGCCTGCCGACCGCAACATCAGGATCCAATCCGTCGTGTTGGAAGAACTCCCTGCCCCCGAGGGCTACGACATCATCGTCGACGAGGATCTGTCCGAGGGCGCGACCGAGGTGTGGGTCAAAGCGCGCACCGGCATCAAATCCCAAGCCTACAAAATCGTCACCAACGCCGCCGGAGATGAGGTTGAGCGAACCCTGATCTCCACCGACACCTATCCGCCGACTAAGCTGACCTATCGCGTTGGCCCGGCGACACGTGTCGGGCCGCAGTAACGCCGACAAAGAAACGCCTCCCTCGATTGACGATGGAGGCGTTTTTAGGTTGAACTTTTACAGCAAGTGAATCATGGTCGTGCCCACTTGCAGGGCGATTTCGTTACCGGATTGATCGTAGTAGATGGTGCGAGCGGTCAGAGAATCCTTGCGCCAGGTGGCGGTGATGCAGACGCCGCCGGTGTAGACCTTGGCGGTGCCTGATCCCACGGCATCATAGACGACGTGCTTTTCGCTGTCGACGACGCGGTGGTTGACGGTTTGCAGAATGACGTTGGCGGGCGTGATGGTCGTACCCGTGTTGTCCTTGAACTCCGCGCCGCCCAGATAGCGGGTGTAGGTGTTGGTGGCGGCATTGTAGACGTACTTATAGCTTTTACTGCTCATCTTGAACGAGACTTCCGTGCCCGCAGCACCCGTGGGCTTTTGGCTGGTGAACTTGAAACTGCGCACGCGCGAAGGCGCGCGGGTGGCTTTGGCGCGGGCCTGGACGACCGAGGCCAACACATCGTGCGTCGCCGGCCGTGAGGGATCGCGCCAAATGGCGGCGCTATTGGCCTGGGTTTCGCCATCGACGCGGCCGCGCAGGTTGGCGGCATTAAGCATGGCCCCGACATCCACGTTGGCGGCCCCCCGCGACCTGCCGTGGTGCACGACGACGGGATCCCACTCCAGCGCCATTTTGACAAAGACCTCGCGCATAGAGCGCACATAACCCACGCGCTCGGGGGCGTTATCGTTGAAGACGGCCAACATACGNGTGTAGCCGCCCTCGACATAGGCCTCGTAAATGACATCAGCCTGCGAGAGGTTGACCTGGGGTCGCGCGGCGGCGGTTTCCTCGATCATGACCACGACAGGATTGTAACACACGCGGCCCGGGCGGCCGGTGACGGGCGAGACGTCAAAATATTGATAAGCGAGGTTTTCCGGCGGGGGCTCGGTGGGGGGGACCGTCGGGGCCTCGGTGGGCGGCGCCTCCGTGGGCAACTCGGGCGTGGCGGTCGGCAGCAGTTCGATAATGGGCGTGGGCGTCGCCGCCGGGGTAAAAGACGTCGGGATGATCGTGGCTGTGGGGGCCGCGCCGCACGCGCACAACAGCAGGCACAGGGTCACCAGGGCAACCAAGCGAGTTCGCATAAAGAATCCTCCACGTTTTCTCATGATGGGGTGTCTTCTCCGGGGGCATCCTCCGGCGGAAGCGGGTTCCCCCGCGGCACGGGAATGGGTTGCATGGTCGCCTCCGCCGCCTGGCGGCGAGCCTGACGCACGCTTTGGTTGACGGCAACCTGCTCCGACAGGTCGACGATGGGGTCAAACCCCTCGGTGGAATCCTGCAGGAGCAAAACCTTTGGGGTCATGATCAGCAGTAAAACGTCGCGCCACAGCGAGTAACGCTCGATGTAATACAGATCCATGTTGAGCTTGTCACGGGGCGAGGTGTTGTATTTACCGTAAACCTGGGCATAGCCCGTCAGCCCCGCCTTGACCTTGAGCCGCAAGGTGAACTCGGGCAGCAGGGCCGAGTATTCGGCGACGTTTTCCACCCGCTCGGGGCGAGGGCCAACCAGCGACATCGAGCCGCCCAGCACATTGAGCAGCTGAGGGATCTCGTCGATGCGCGTGGGGCGGATGAACTTGCCGATCCAGGTAACGCGGGGGTCTGTCGCGCCCGTGGACTTGATGGCTCCGCCGCTCTCAGCATCGGCCACCATCGAGCGGAATTTAATCAGGCGGAAGATCTTGCCACCCTTGGTCACGCGTTTTTGGGTGTAAAAGACGTGGCCGCCATCGGTGCACTTGATCAGCAGGCCGATCAGCAGGCAGGGCAAAAAGGCCAGCAACAGCAACAGACCCGAGATCAAAATATCCATAGCGCGTTTGATGACAACTTGCTCCAGGTCCATGGACTTATTTTTCAACTGCAACAGGGGCGTGTCAAAGATCTGGATAAAAGAGCCCTGGTTGATCAGCAACTGGGGCACATCGGGCAGGATATAGACGCGCTTTTCATGAGCGTAGCAATAGACCAGCAGTTCGTGGGTCAGCTCGTTGGACAGATCGCACAGCATGACCGAGTGGTAATCCTCGATTTGCTTGAGCAGCTCGCCCAAGGTGCTATCGGCGGAGATAATCTCTTTGACGACGTATTTTTCGTGCAGTTGGGTGCGCTGGAAAAAGGTCTCGCGTTCCAGCGGATTGCGGCAGATGGCGATGACGTCGCGCAGGGGAAAGATGGCCAGGTACAACCGATGAAGCGCCAGGGTCAGCACGCCCATATAAGCCATCTGCGCCAGCGTCGACAGGCCCAGCCACAATGGCGAAACCAGCTCGCGGGCGTTGAGACAGAATTGCAGATACATCAACACGTTGACGACCGACAGCGTCAAAATGCCCGAGTACAACAGCTCTGCCACCCGCGCCGCGCCGATGTTAAAGGCCCCATACACCCGGCCAAAGACAAACAGCGACAACAAATACGAGCCCACCAACAACCAATTGCCCCGGGGGCCAAGCGCCGAGTCGGGATAATAGGTAAACAGCGTCATCATTAACAATGTCACCGCGCCGGCGTACATCAACAGCTTGCCCATCGCGACGATGGACTTGCGGAAGCGAGCCGTCAAGCGCTTAGGTGACATAAAATCATCCTCGGGAGGTCACAAAATTCTGCAGGGTGAAATATTATCATACCGCCCCGACCCCAAGATGTCAAGGTAAAGTCCCGGGGTTTTCGCGGGTTCCCTGGGGGCGGGCCTTTTTGAAAAAAGGCCCGCCCCCAGACCCCCACCCAAAAAACTTATTATTTCATTTGTTATGATTTTTCCGTCTGAATATGGGCTCTGTTTGGTTCCCCGCTTCGATGAAAAATTTTCCGCCCTCACAAAAACGCTTGCTTTTTCCTCTGCCAATGTGGTATCATATCTTTTGTATCCTTGCTCGGCGCAGTGCGACGTCGGGCCAAAGACCATGAGGAGGAGTATTTTTTATGCACGCATACGAACTGTTGTATGTCCTCAAGCCCGACTTGACCGACGAGGCCCGCGCGGCCCTGGTGGCCAAGTTTGCCGGGCTGATCACCGGCCCCGGTGGCACTGTGGACAAGACCGATGAGTGGGGCAAGCGCCGCCTTCCCTACCCCATCAACTACATCAACGAGGGCTTTTTCTACATCGTTAACTTCACGGCCCCCGGCAACTGCATCGCCGAGTTGGAGCGCAACCTGCGCATCAGCGAAGCCGTCATGCGGTCGATGGTTGTGCGCACCGATCTGCGCAAGACCAAGAAGGATAAGGAAGCACAAGCATGAATAAGGCTGTAGTTTTGGGCAACCTCACGCGCGACCCCGAGTTGCGCACCACCCAAAGCGGCATTTCTGTGTGCACCTTCACCGTCGCGGTCAACCGCCGCTTCACCAATCAACAAACCGGCGAGCGCGAAGCCGATTTCATCCCCGTTGTCGTCTGGCGTCAGCAGGCGGACAATTGCGCCAAGTACTTGCGCAAGGGTTCCAAAGTCTGCGTGTGCGGTGCCATCCAAACCCGCACCTATGACGGCCAAGACGGCCAAAAGCGTTATGCCACCGAGATCGTCGCCGACGAAGTGCAATTCGTCTCCGGCAACCCCGGGGCCGAGGGTGGCAGCGGCGGTGCCGCGCCCATGCCCAGCAATGCTCCGCCGGCACTGACCGAAACCGCCGACGACGACCTGCCGTTCTGATTTTTGATTAAGGAGTAAAACACCATGTCGGAAGAGACTAACGTCCAAACCGTTGCCACCGAAGCCCCTGCGGCTCCTGCTGCCCCCGTGGCCGCTCCCGCCGCCGCGCCCGTTCAGGCCGATCGCCCCCAGGGTGACCGCCCTCACGGTGACCGTCCCCAAGGCGAGCGCCGCCCCTATCGCCCCCGCGAGGATCGCGGTGACCGCGACGATCGCCGTGGCGGAGGCCGTGGTGGCCGTCGCCCCCGTCGCAAGATCTGCGCTTTCTGCGTGGACAAGATGGAGCTGATCGACTACAAGGACACCGCCCGCCTGCGCCGCTACCTCAACGAGCGCGGCCGCATCATGCCCCGCCGCACCTCGGGCGTCTGCGCCAAGCACCAACGCCTGCTGGCCACCGCCATCAAGCGCTCGCGTCAGGCGGCGTTGATTCCGTATATTTTAGAGTAATCA
>JGI994J12354_10003355_pt1 | contig 15016 bp, 9 predicted proteins | sample IntmicLarv3ML3BL_FD_12354 | JGI IMG/M metagenome (IMG submission 12354)
CACCGCGACCGCCCGAAGGAGGAGAGCCTCCGGCTCTTTCAGCGGATGAAGGCCGGGGAGTTCCCGGACGGCGCCATGACCCTGCGCGCGAAAATCGACCTGGCGTCGGGGAATTTCAATATGCGCGACCCGGTTATTTACCGCATCAGCCATACCAGCCACCACCGGACGGGGGAGCAGTGGTGCATCTACCCCATGTACGACTACGCCCATCCGCTGGGCGACGCGCAGGAGGGGATTACCCATTCCCTGTGCACGCTGGAGTTTGAGGATCATCGTCCGCTCTACAACTGGGTGATTGAAAATGTGAGCTGTCCGTCCAAGCCGCGACAGATTGAATTCGCGCGCCTGGGCATCAACTATACGGTTATGAGCAAGAGAAAGCTCCGCCAACTGGTGGAACAGGGCGTGGTGTCCGGCTGGGACGATCCCCGTATGCCTACTCTGTGCGGCCTGCGCCGCCGCGGCTATACCCCGCGTTCGATCCGCAATTTCTGTGAGCGGGTGGGGGTGTCCAAGGTGGTATCCACCGTCGAATACGGATTTTTGGAGTACTGCCTGCGGGAGGATCTCAATGAAAACGCCCGCCGGGTGATGGCGGTGCTTCGCCCGGTGAAGCTGATCCTGACCAATTATCCCGAGGGACAGGTCGAGGAATTCGAGGTGGAAAACAATCCCGCCCGCCCGGAGGACGGAACCCGGACGCTGACCTTTTCAAAAGAGCTTTGGATCGAGCGGGAGGATTATATGGACGAGCCGGTCAAGGGCTATTTCCGCCTGTTCCCGGGGAACGAGGTGCGTATGAAGGGCACCTATGTGGTGAAGTGCACCAGTTGTAAAAAAGACGAAAACGGAGAGGTCGCGGAGGTCTACGCCGAATATGATCCCGAAACCCGCGGCGGCAACACGCCCGACGGGCGAAAGGTAAAAGGCACGATCCACTGGGCGGAGGCGCGCACAGCGGCGGACGCCACGGTCAACCTGTATGACGGGCTGTTCACGGTGGAAAGCCCGGACGCCGGGGGACTCAATTTCTTCGACCACCTGAACCCCAATTCGTTGGAGGTTTTGACGGGCTGTAAGGTGGAGCGGTCTCTCGCCGAGGAGAAGCCGGGGAACAGCTATCAGTTCATGCGGCAGGGCTATTTCTGCATGGATCCGGACAGCGGAAGCGATGCCCTGATTTTTAACCGCAGCGTTTCTCTTAAAGGGAGCTTTAAAGCGAAATAACGGAAAAGGTGAGTTTTCCGTGAAGAGTAAAAAGGACCCGGCAGGAAATATACGTAGTATTTCCTGCCGGGGTCCTTTATTTTTTCGCTACTTTTGAGGCGTAAAATTATTCCATGTCTGCTCCTCCAAAGGGACTGGATCCTCAACGTAATTCTCCACAAGATAGGTCATGTATTTAATATGAAAAATTCTTTCTTTATACAGGTCGATCCAATAATTTAACCCGCTGGAGACGACCTGGGTTCCCATTATAATTTCATTCTTCGCCAGGATATTTGCATCCAGCTGCCGGTTCGCTTCACGGCCTTGCTCCCACAATTTTTGAGAGTTTGCAAGAATTTCCTGATCGTCCGGGGGCAAGTACTTTTTTAAGTTGTCCAGCGAATGCTCCAGCTCACGATCCCACCATTTTGCATAATCAGAAAAGAAAATCTGTTGCTCGCGTGTGCCGGAAATATCCACGGTTTCCATTTCCGCATTCATTTTCTTGTCAATTGGATTTTCAGCCATCGCAACGTTGAATTCATGATCTGCGGGCGTATCGTTAAACATACCTTTATATCCGCCCTCATATACGCTGTAGGAGCGAATCGTGGCGCCGTCCGACGACGGATTCGGGGGCTGACTTTCCACCGAGGAACTCTCCGACGAGGTCTGCGGCGGCTGACTTTCGGGCGTAGGATCAATTCGGCACGAGGAAAGAAGAAAGAGAAGGAAAACAATAACCGCAATTCGTTTCATCCCAAAGAACCTCCTATAACAATAAAAATGGGAAAGAGCGCTTACAAATACTTCCCGAGCTTATAAAACAAATCGCTCACATCAACCGGCTTCCCGATGTGGTCGTTCATCCCGGCCGACAGACATTTTTCGACGTCCTCCCGGAAAACGTTGGCAGTCATCGCGATGATGGGAACCGTTTTCGCGCGGGACAATTCAAGGGCGCGGATGGAGCGCGTCGCCTCATAGCCGTCCATTTTGGGCATTTGAATGTCCATCAGAATCAGGCCGTATTTTTCGGGGTTTTCGCGGAACAGGGAAACGGCGGCTTGGCCGTCGGCGGCGAAATCAATGGAAATTTTGGTTTCCTCCAAAACGGCGGCCATGATCTCCCGGTTGATTTCGATGTCCTCGGCGATCAATAGGGTGTGCGCACTGAAATTCGGAGCGCTCTCCTCTGTCTGCGTGTGCGGATTGGGCTTCTTCACTTCCAGACTGAGACATTCGTTGATCGCGTTGATCAGGGCGGAGGGGAAAAGGGGCTTGGGGATGAAGCTCTTAACCCCGGCGGACAGTGCCTCTTTTTCGACGCTGTTCCAATCGGCGACCGAAATCATGAAAACAATCGCGTTGTCGTCGGTTATTTTCTTAATCCGCTTGGTCAGCTCAACGCCGTCCATTTCCGGCATCTGCCAATCGACAAAAAAGATATTGTAGGGCTTATCGGTACACTGCCTGATCATTTCAAGGGCCTCGAACCCGCTGCCGGCCGCGTCGCAGGACAGATTGTGCGCGTCCATGATGTGCCGAAAGCTGAGCCGCGTCTCCTCCGAGTCGTCTACTACGAGGATGCGAAGATCTTTTCGGTCTATTTTGGGGCCGGCTTTTTCTTGCGCCTGTGCCGCGCACCGTTTGACGGTCGCGGTGAAGGAGAATTTCGAGCCGTGGCCGGGCGCCGATTCGAGCCAAATGCTGCCGCCCATCAGCTCTACGATCCGCTTGGAAATGGCGAGCCCCAACCCAGTGCCGCCAAATTCGCGGGAGATGCTGCCGTCCGCCTGTTCAAAGGAGGAGAAAAGGCGCTTTTGCTGTTCCTCGGAAATGCCGATGCCGTTGTCCACAACCGCGATTTGCAGCGTGATACCCCCCGCCGATTCGGCGGTTTTCTCCACATTCAAGAGGATCGAACCGTTCTCCGGCGTGAATTTAATCGCGTTCGAAAGCAGGTTTGTGATCACCTGGGAAAACCGCAGCTCGTCGCCCAACAGGGTGGCGGGAACGCCCGGATCCAAGTTCACGACAAGCTCCTGACGCTTTTCCTCCGCGCGGAAATTTGTTACGTTGACAATCCCCATCAGCATCTTCTCAAAATCAAATTCGCCGCAGGATAGCTCCAGCTTATTCGCTTCGATTTTGGACATGTCGAGGATGTCATTGATCAGGCCGAGCAGGTGGCGGGACGCGCTGTCAATTTTTTCGTGGCATTGATGCATTTTCTTCAAATCATCGCTGTTCAGGGCGATATTGTTCATGCCGATGATGGCGTTGAGCGGCGTTCGGATCTCGTGGCTCATCCGGGCGAGAAACTCGCCCTTCGCCCGGGTTGCGACTTTGGCGGTGTCTGTCTGCACCTGCAGCTCCGCGGTTCGTTCATGCACGGTGCTCTCCAACACCGCATTCAGCCTGTGTCGCCGCATCGCAAGCCGAATCGCCAAAATCAGGGCAATGCCGATTACCGCAAGAAGCCCGATCAAAATCGGAATTTGGCTGCGCGCCATTTTCGCCCGGTAATCAAACACCCGGCTGATCCATCGGTCGGTGATCCCGTCCGTATCCACAAGCTCCTGCGCCTTGCTGACAATCGAGCGCAGGACGGTTTCGTCCTTGTGAAAGCCGAAGGAAGAGCCATAGCTGCGGTCAAACACCAGATTCGCTTTGAAGCCGGGCTGTTCCATGTAGTTCGTTACGCGCAAAAGCAGATTTTTCGCGGTCATGAGAAGATCAATTTCTCCGTTTTCGAGGGCCGCAAACGCCTCGTCCATGTTCATGTAAATCACCGTGTTCGGGTGCTCCGGGAACCAGGCATCGAAAACATCCGCGTAGGCGGATTCATAGACAAGGCCTACCTTGGAATAAAGAACCTGGTTGATGTTGACGTTTTCATGCTCCACCGCGGAGAGCAGCGCGTATTTGTCCTCCGTATACGGCGCGTCCGCCCAAAGGAAACGTCCCTCCCGTTCCTTGGAGTAAATCAATTCGGTCGTCATCGCGGCCTCTCCGTTCTCCAGCATGGAGAATAAAATGTGCCACGGATCCCCCGCTTTATTTACGATCTCAAAGCGCAACCCTGAAAGCGCTGTAATTTCGTCGAGAACCTCGTAGGCGATCCCCTGCCATTCTTTTTCTTGTCCGTTGAAAAAGATTACGGGGTAGACGTCGGACTCCATCGCCACGGGAACGGGGTTGTTGCCGTTCGCATGGTCGGTAATGTACGATTTTTCCTCCTCGGTGAGCTTTAAAAACAGCTTATGCCGAAGATATTCCTTCTGCCCTTCGTTGTATAGCTTGATGAGCTGGAAAATGGCGCCCCCATCCAAATATTTCTGTACGACGCTGATGATTGGAGTAAGCTCCGCATTAAGAGCCGCGAGGGAAACGGGGGTATAGATCAGCGGGAAAAAGTCCTCCGCGACAATATCCGCATGGACGTTAAACGCTTCCTCGGCCGGACCGTCGATCAAAAAAGCGTCAATCTCATTTTTTCTCAGCTTCTCCACGGCCTCGTCGTAGTTGTTGACAATCACCGTGTCGAATTTATATTCGGCCACGGTTTCAACCAGCCGCCGCGTGTTGGTTCTGGTGAGGAAGGCAAAGCGAGGGTGGCGTACCTCCGCAATTTTGTTCAGCGCCTCTTCCTCCCGCAGCCGGAAGGTTTTGATGCTTCGCTCCGCGATGGCGCTGGTCATATGGTATTTTTCCCGCCGTTCGCGCGTGGAGGTCATTTCTCCAGTGAAATCAATCGTTCCGGCGGCCATCTGATTGTGCAGATCATCCCACTCGACAATCGTGGTTTCAAACCGAATATCGAATAAGTCGGTAAGCCATTCGCAAAACAACGCGGTATACCCGCCGATCCGGCCCTCTTCATCATAGAAGGTCTCCGTCGAGGGACACATGCCGTAAATGAGGGAGGAGCGCGACCTCTTGAGCGCTTCAATCTGCTCGATTTCTTCCGGTGTAATGCCCGGAATCTCCCGATAATCCTCATATTCCGGGGATACGCCGCTGTCCGCGTTCGGCTTTTCCGAGGCGCAGGAACAGAGCGCCGAAAGCATCACAAGGCACAGCAAGAGCGCACAAATTTTATGTGCGAGTTTTTTTATTTGAACCGTTCCCATGACAAACACCTCTCCCAAACACGCAGTTGTTGCCGCGCGGACTTTTTTATCTGTTTTTCTTTGCGGTGGAAATGCCCCAAAAACACTGAATATTGCTTTATAGTATACCACGGTTTTTTGTACGCTGTCAAAGCCGCTTTTCCCGCCGCTCTGCCCCCGATTTTGAGGCTGCCTTTCCATAAAAATGAAAAAACTTCTTTTCAACACTTTTTAAGTATGATATAATTTTTAATAAGAAAAAAATCGGCATGGTGAGAGGAGAAGATCTTATGAGAGAAAAAGCAAAGAAATTTCTTCCCGGAGGCCTCTTTTTATTGGCGGGGATTCTCTTCCTTTTCGCCTCGGCGACTGGAAAGAACTATACGTTCACAGGGCTGGGCTGTGCTTTTATCGTCCTTGGAATCGTCTTTTTCATGAAAGCCCGGAACACAGACACGGAAGACAAATAAACCACCGATAAAGTTAAAGCGCTCCCCTTTCCGCCGCGTGCCGGAAAGAGGAGCGCTTTATTTTCCAGTTCATTCTCCTTACGCTACCGCTCGAAAGGAATGGTCGGGACGTCCTTAACCTCCTCTTTGTCATGGATAAATTTCCAAAGAAGTTCAATATTCTCCTTATAGTCGAACCAGTACATTTCCATGTGGTTCACATACATCCGCGTGGTAAAGGGATTGGAAACGATACTGCATTCAAGGGGCAGCATCGTTTGGCTGAGGTCATACCCGGCGATCTCACCCATCTGGGCAATCAAGCCCAAAATTTCAAAATTTGTCATGCTGGTATTGATGTTCGGAAAGATTTCATAGACCATCTGCGTGAGCTGAGAAATATTCATGTCGCCCGCCTTGAGAACCAGCGCTTCAATAACAGCCCGCTGGCGTCCCGTCCGCATAAAGTCTGTATCCAGATGCCGCAGACGGGAATAGGCGAGCGCCTGCGCCCCGTCCATGTGATAGGTGCCGGCTGACTCATAGTGAAGATACTCGGCCTCCTCCGCGGTAAGCGTGATGTCAACGCCTCCGGCGATGTTGATCACCTTTTCGAAATTGCTGAAATTGATCGCCATGTGTTCGTCAATTTTCACCCGGAAATTTGTCTCAATCGTGTCGATCAGCATCTCCGTGCCGCCCCAGGCATAGCTGGCGTTCAGCATATTAAAGTCGTCCCGTCCCGGGATGTATACATACATGGTGCGCGTCAAAGAGGAGAGGTGAATCTTTCCGGACTCCTGGTTGATGGAGACAAGAATGACCGAATCGGCCAGTCCGGAAAAGGAGGCTGTCCGTGAGTCGGACCCGATCAACAGGATATTGCGGACCTTCGGGCTGTAGGCAAGGTCATACTCCCGAATGGCGTCGAAATCCGCTACGGCGGAATTCATGGCCTCCACCGTATCCGGTTCGTCGTAAAACTCTTCCTCCCCCACAAACGCGCTGAACGACTCGTCCGGACTCCCCTCGATTTTCGTCCGGTTCAAAAGATTGAGAAGCGAGTTGACATAAAGAAACAAGCCGAGCAAAAGAAGAAGGACGACAGCGGCAATGCTTCCCGCCACAATCGGCCATTTTTTTCGCTTCTTTTTTTCCTTTTGGGGTGTGCTTCCCGTTTCGGAAGAGTCAGACTGCGCCGCTTCCGGCGGCGGAGGCGGAGGCGGCGCATCCGGTTGGCCATAGGCCGCAGGGCTGATTTGATCGTTGTTGTCTGTCCGGTTATATTTCCATTCTTCCATCGTCATCCACCTCTCAATTTTCTCTTTTTGTTCCACAAAATCATTTTGTCGTTTTGCAAGGGCCGCCTTTGGCGGGAGGGGAAAACCTTGCGGGGAACCGCACCGCAAAAAAATGAAGCTGCGTTCATAGTGAATCAACTATAGTATACCTTTTTTGACCATTTTTTTCAAGTCGCGTTTTTTATGCGATATTAGAAAAAAACGCTATGAATTTTGTTCATTTTTAGATTTGGGCAAGGTTTCTACTGCGAAGATCAAACGGATTTCCGGACATTTCTTTCTTGACGAACGCGGTCGTAAGAAGTATAATTATTGGGAAAGCGACACGCTTTGTGCGAACTCAAGGAACAAAAAGAACTTCAAATGGAGCATTTCCATAGTAATGCCGCCTATCTTAGAATTGCTATGGTTTTTATAGCTGAATTTTCTGCGCAATGGGCAAAACTAAGTAGAAAGAGGATTAAAATGAAATGCACGAAGAACTCAATTTAAACAGTATACTTTTTATTCTTGTCCGCCGGTGGTTTTGGATTCTACTCTGCACCATTGTGGGACTTGTCGCCTTCTTGCTTTATTCTATCCATATGGTCACGCCCCAATATACATCCTCCACTGAACTGTACGTCCGAAATGCGTTGCCCACCTCCGTGGCTGGAGACGGCACGATCAAAGGTGCCGACTTGACGGCGGCGCAACGCCTTGTGGAGACTTATATTGTTGTTTTGCAAAACCCTGAGGTGGAAGCGCAGGTTGCCAGTGAGATGGGCAACAAAATCACAGTAGAACAGCTGCATCAATATATTAGCATGTCAGCGGTGGAGGAAACAGAGGTTTTGAGGGTGACCGCCCTCACGGAAAATCCTGAGTTGTCGGCGGAAATCTGTAATGCTGTGGCAAAAGTTGCCCCTACCGTATTGAGAAAGGTGGTTCAGGCTGGAACCGTAGAAATAATCTCTGTGGCCAAACCAGCCGGGGCACCCTCTACCCCCAATATTCCCCGAAACAGTATGTTGGGGGCTTTGCTCGGTTTTGCGTTCGCATTGGCCGTACTTTTTTTGATTTTCATACTGGACAATACCATCAAAGGAGAAGAGGATCTTCAGAGACGAACGGATATCCCTATTCTTGGAGAGATTCCGTCTCTGGGGGATCATTCGGAGCGAAAGAACAATCCCGGGAAAAGACAGCAGAAGCTGGCACATCGAACGCACGTGGTGGAATCCTATAAGATGGTTCGCGCCAACCTATTATTTTCCATGACTGAAGCAAAAAACAATATTATTGCGATTACCAGTGCGGAACCGAACGCCGGAAAATCGACAACCAGCGCCAACATCAGCATTTCAATGGCCCTGACTGGCGTTAAAGTGCTGATCGTGGACGGAGATATGCGCCGCCCCACCCTGCATAAATTTTTCAAAATCGAAAATACCGCCGGCTTATCCGAGCTTCTGAGCAGACCGGTACAGTTTGAGGATCTTGTCCATAGAGGCGTCCATCTGAGCAACCTGGATGTTCTGACCTCCGGGCAGAACCCGCCCAACCCCTCGGAACTTCTGGGAACCGCGAGAATGTCTTATTTTATGGAAAAGTGGGCCAAAGAATACGATTATGTTTTTATCGACACCCCTCCGATCAACGTGGTGGCGGATTCTTTAACGCTGGCGAATCGGGCGGCGGGCCTTCTTCTCATTGCCCGACAGAAACAAACCCATTATGATCAGCTCAACAAGGCCGCCGAGTCCATTACAAATTTGGATGCCAAGGTATTGGGGATCGTGATTTCAGACGTAAACTGGAAACAAAAGCCCTATTATTACGGCCGCTACCGTTACAGCAACTACAATTACAAGTATCAGTCTTACTATTATTCCGATCCAGACTCCGGTTCTTCTGCTCCTGCGCTGAAAGAATGAGCTGGATTGACTTTCACACGCACTGTCTGCCCCATATGGATGACGGTGCCAGAGATGTGGACACATCCATTGAAATGCTACAGCAGCTGCGGAACCAGGGGGTTGGTACGGTTGTGGCTTCGCCGCATTTTTATGCCCAGAAGGAAAGCATCGAATCCTTTTTATCCCGCCGGGCGCAGGCCTACGCCTCCATTCGGCAAACGGTTGAGCTTTTAGAATTGCCCCGAGTGATTTTAGGCGCGGAGGTTCATTTGATTCCAAACATTTCCGCGATTGATTTGACCGCTCTTGCTTTTGGAAAATCGAGGTACATATTGCTCGAACTGCCCGATCAGCCCTATCAGCGCTGGTTGGGTGCAGAGATTCGAAGGATCGTCCAAAAACGGAAGCTTATTCCTGTTATGGCACACATGGAACGGTATATGGAAAAATATTCCGCGCGTGATTATGCGGAAATTTTTTCAATTCCCAACTGTGTTTGTCAGTTGAGCGTTGAGGCTCTTTCCCGGCCGGCCACACTCCGTTTCGCAAAGAAAATGCTTAGAAAAGGAATGAGAATCGTACTTGGCAGTGACTGCCATAACCTTACAACGCGGCCACCAAATTTTTTTCTGATTTCTAATATGAAACAAACACAGAACACAAAAACACTTCTTGACATCTTGTGGAGATTCACCTGCGACATGCGGAAAGACGCGGCTTTCAGGGAATCTTGTGTTTAGGCACATGGAGTTCTTCAGGACAAGGAGGTTCGTATAAATGAACTTTTTATTTTCAAAATTTCAACTTCGAAAGCTTTTATTATTGACTGTAGACACTACGATCGTTTTGGTTTCCTGTTTGGCGGCTTTTTTGATTATCGGCGAAGACCATATACAATTCGACCGGTCATTCTTTACGCCCAGCCTGCTCCTTCTCGGCTGCTTGACGATGTCCCGTCTGTTTTTCAGTACCTATAACAGCATTTGGCGTTTTGCCGACACAAGAGAATACAGCTATTTGATTTGTGCGGATACGATCGGCTTTCTGGCGGCCACATTGGTCGGCGGATTTCTTTTGTGGGCGTATGCGTCCTTTTTGTTTTTGTTCATAACTTTTATGCTTTCGCTGGTTTTGGTTCTATGTTCACGTATTATTTATAAACAGCTGCACCACTACAATCGCCACTATGAAAGAGGGCACAAGGATGTTTCCGCAATCCAAATTGCCATTGTTGGGGCCGGACACGCGGGGACAATGCTCCTGGAAGAGCTGCAGTCCTCCAAAACGCATGAATATGCGCCGTATTGTTTTTTTGACAATGATGTTTTAAAGTCCGGCAGCTTCATCCGCGGTGTGAAAGTCTATAATCTGGAAAAGAACATGCTGAACATGCTGAGGAGTACACCGATCAGCGAGGTGGTCCTTGCGGTTCCCGCCATAACTGCGGAGGAGCAGCAAAGGATCGTTGATATTTGTCTGGAAGCAGGATGCAAGGTAAAAATTTACGCCTCTCCTTTTGAGAGGCTTAATAAGAACCCGGGCATGGACAAATCCCGAAAGCTGAATATTCGTGACATCAACATTGAAGACCTGCTGAGCCGGGAGCCGGTGTCGTTGGATTTGGAGTTGACCCTGAAGCTGATCCATGACAAAACCGTGTTGATCACGGGAGGCGGCGGCTCGATCGGTTCGGAGCTTTGCCGCCAGGTGTTGGCGATGACACCGAAAAAACTGGTCATTGTGGACATTTATGAGAACAGCACCTATGAGATTCAACGGGAGTTGCTCGCCAATTCGGAGCTTAAAACGGAGGTGGTTGTGGAAATTGCCTCGATCCGCGATACACAAAAGATGGAGCATCTGTTTGCCCGCCATCAACCGGACGTTGTGTTCCACGCCGCGGCCCACAAGCATGTGCCGCTCATGGAGGACAGCTGTGATGAAGCGATAAAAAACAATGTGTTCGGGACAATGAATGTGGTCAACGCGGCGGAACGCCACGGCGTTCAAAAATTCATTTTGATTTCCAGCGATAAGGCGGTGAACCCGACCAATGTGATGGGCGCCACCAAACGCATCGGGGAAATGATTATCCAATCCAAGCAGGACAGCAAAACAGAATTTACGGCGGTTCGGTTCGGCAATGTGCTTGGCTCCAACGGGAGCGTACTGCCGATCTTCGCAAAGCAAATTGCCCTCGGCGGACCGGTTACCATTACGGACAAGCGTGTGAACCGTTTTTTTATGACAATCTCCGAGGCGGTCCAACTCGTGCTTCAGGCCAGCGCCATGGCGGAAAGAGCGGAAATTTTTGTGCTTGACATGGGACAACCCGTCCAAATTTATGATCTGGCTCAAAATATGATCAAGCTGGCGGGACTGATTCCGCACAAGGACATTGAAATTCAAGAGATCGGTCTAAGGCCCGGCGAAAAAATGTATGAAGAGCTGCTGACGAAAAATGAGCGTTTGAAGCAGACCAGCAACGAAAAAATCTTTGTTGAACACGGCGAGGAGATTTCCGAAAAAGAGCTGCTCCTGAAAATGGCCCGGCTTAAAGAGGCGCTGGAATCCATGGACAACGACACCATACGAAAAGGTCTGAAAGCAGTGGTTCCCACCTATCTGAACCCGGAAAACGTGAATGGCGCGCAGGAAAAAACCACAGCGCTCGAAATGGCGAAAAAGATAAACGCTTGAAGCGAAGCGACGATACGCTTCATAGACCGCCGCAATCCCAAAAAAATGAAACGATGCTGCCCATTCAGCGGGCAGCATCGTTTTTTGCTATCGGTATTCCGTATCAGTCCCTAAAATATAAATCTCTGGTATAGACCTTGTCCAGCACATCATCAATCTCCGCGTTCCAGCGGTTGGCAAGAATCACATCGCACATGTCCTTAAATTCCTTCAGATCCCGGATCACCGGACTGCCGAAGAAGCTGTCCTCCCGCAAAGCCGGCTCATAGACGGCGACCGCAATTCCCTTTCCCTTGATGCGTTTCATGATCCCCTGGATAGAGCTTTGGCGGAAATTATCCGACCCCTCCTTCATCGTAAGGCGGTACACCCCGACACACCGTGGTTTTTTTTCCATAATTCGTTCCGCGATGAAGTCCTTTCGGGTACGGTTCGCGTCCACAACGGCCCCCATAATGTTCTGCGGAACATCCTGATAATTGGCGAGAAGCTGTTTTGTGTCCTTGGGAAGGCAGTAGCCGCCGTAACCGAAGGAGGGATTGTTATAGTGCTTTCCGATACGCGGATCCAGGCAAACGCCCTCAATAATAGATTTTGTATCCAATCCGCGCACTTCCGCGTAGGTGTCCAGTTCATTGAAAAAGCTGACGCGCATCGCCAAATAGGTGTTGGCGAAGAGCTTAACCGCCTCCGCCTCGGTCGGATTGGTAAAGAGGGTCGGAATATCCTGGAGCAGCGCGCCCTGCCGAAGCATTTGGGCAAAGGTATGCGCACACGCTTCCAGACGCTTGTCTCCGGCCGGTACGCCCACAATAATACGGCTCGGATAGAGATTGTCATACAGCGCCCTTCCCTCGCGCAAAAATTCCGGCGCAAACAAGAGCATGTTACAGCTGTACTTATCCCGCATTGATTCGGTGAAACCAACCGGAACGGTGGATTTTACAACGATCACCGCCTCTGAATTCACACGGAGAACCTGCCGGATCACGGACTCCACGGAGGAGGTATCAAAATAATTTTTAACCGGATCATAATTTGTCGGGGTTGCGATGATAACAAATTCGGCGTCCGAATAAGCCGCGTCCCCGTCCAGGGTCGCGGTCAGGTCCAGTTTTTTCGTCCGCAAATAGTCTTCCAGTTCTCTGTCCGCGAGGGGGGACAGGCGGCGGTTGATTTTTTCCACCTTGTCCGGCAGCACATCGACCGCCGTGACGCTGTTATGCTGTGACAATAGAACCGCCATGGATAAGCCGACATAGCCGGTTCCTGCAACTGCGATCTTCATCTCAAAAATTCCTTTCCGGGTAATGATTGAATCCGTCCGGGAGAAAGCGCTCCGGAGTGCTGCGCCTGTTCCCCAAAGGGAGGGAAATCCCTATAAAATACCAATATAATTATAGCAAAGGAGGTCTCATAAGGCAATGGAGAATTTGACGTTGTTATTTTTTTGTCTTTTCCGCAAAAATTGTCTTTTTTCTTTTTTTTGCCTACGGTTGCCCGGCGCGAATTATTTACAGAATAGACTTGAAAATTTTGCGGATCTAGTATATAATTATGTTGCTGGAGAGTAATAAATAGAGAATTCTGAGCGGGGACATGCCCTGCCAACGGAATTTTTTCCAGCAGGTTTCCCGTTACGGGCTCGGCGACATTTCCCAAAATTACATGATATTGCTTTCAATTTCTCGAATGGGACGGGGTCGGCCGAAAAAGTATGAAGGATAATAATGCGGCGCGTGTTATTTTCTTGGGAACGATTTTTTACTGAAATATTTTTTACAAAGGAGATGAAGCAAAAATGAGACTTAGAAAACAACCGTTAGGGGATCGAAATTTAGTTGGAGCAAAAATTGAAGCGGCACGAAAAAAATTGGGAATGAAGCAGAAACATCTTTTGGCACAATTGCAGGTCAATGGTGTGGACATGAACGCATCCGGGCTTTCCAAGCTGGAGGGACAGATTCGTTATGTTACGGACATTGAGCTGGTGGCTCTCGCCGATATTTTGAATGTATCTGTCGATTGGTTGCTTGGCCGGGAGGATTAAACGGCCACAGGGGGAAAACATATGGAGGGAACTCCCGAAAATGACCTAGGAGAAAAATAAAAAAATCCGGGAAACCGACTGAAAGCACCATCCTCGAAGCAGGATGGTGCTTTCCTCGAGGAAAAAAGCAGCGGCGAGGGGGATGAATTGAACCCTGAACCGGCGAAAAAAAACAATGACATGTCTTTCTTCCCGGGGAAGCCGCATAGAAATGAACAGGCGGGAGAAAGATCGCAGCCTCCTTTTGATACAATTTTATAAGAAATAATTACAAATTGTTACTTTTTGATTGAAAGTTGGCCGCGAGTATGATAAAATAAATCCATATTCCTTAGGTATGGTGACCGAAGAGTTTTCGGGAAGAGAATAATTTGTACCGAACCGGAGGGTTTGGAATCGTAAGGCTCCGGGGAGTGAGCTTGGGAGGATATAGAAATTATGAAGAAATCGATAAGCTTGGTGGTCTGTCTGCTTCTGATCATAAGCTCGGTCTTGTTTACTTTTCCGACGGCCCAGGCGGAGGCTTCCAAAAAAATATCCGGAAAAACCGGGCAGGGCGCGGCGGATTTTGCGGTAATGGCCTACAACAACGGCTGGAAATATGTGTACGGGGCGTATGGCCAGAAAATTACCAAGGAGCTGGTAGACGGGTTCCGAAAAACCTTTTCGGGAATGTATACCGATTCCTATTACAATAAAACCCTCAAGGCTGTCGGTTCCCGCGGCGTAGACTGCGTCGGTCTTTTAAAGGCCTATCTCTGGTGGCAAGGGTCGGGCAGCAATCCGAAACCGACCGGCAGTGTGGCCGGAGGCGCGTCGGCGATGTACAATGAAGCGACCGACAAAGGGCCGATGTCCACAATGCCGAACGAGCCGGGCATCATTCTCTACCGGCCCGGACACGTCGGCATCTATGTCGGCGGCGGCAATGTGGTGGACGCCCGCGGCGTCGATTACGGCGTCCGCAAGGAAAGCGGTCTGAGCAAGTGGAGCTATTGGTTCCGTTCGCCCTACCTCTCCTATTCCGGTTCGGGCGGCGGCTCCGGTTCCGGTTCCGGCGGAAGCGGCGACTCATCGACCGGCGATGACAGCGTATTGAAAAAAGGTTCCTCGGGAGACGCGGTGACAAAGCTGCAAAAACGCCTGAAGGAACTGGGATATTTTGACGGAACGCCGGACGGTGATTTCGGCAGCAAAACGGAAACGGCGGTAAAAGACTTTCAGAATAAGGCCGGTCTGACCGCGGACGGCGTGGCGGGACAAGCCACCCAGAAAAAAATCTATGCGTCCG
>JGI994J12354_10003356_pt1 | contig 15012 bp, 14 predicted proteins | sample IntmicLarv3ML3BL_FD_12354 | JGI IMG/M metagenome (IMG submission 12354)
GACTTGTTCGTCACGAACACGGATCGTTTGCAGAAGGGTATTGACCTTGGCGTCGCGAATTCCATCCTTGTAAAGGTCAACCAGATTGGTTCCTTGACAGAGACGTTCAACGCCATCGCGTTGGCGAACCGGAACAACATGACAGCCGTTATCTCCCACCGTTCGGGCGAGACGGAGGATTCCACGATTGCGGACATCGCCGTGGCGGTCAATGCAGGTCAGATCAAGACGGGCGCACCCTGCCGTTCCGACCGTGTTGCGAAGTACAACCAGTTGCTCCGTATCGAAGAGGAGCTTGGCGACAGCGCGGAGTACCCGGGTATGAGCGCTTGGTTTAACTTGAAGTAATGAAACCATGGGCGCTGCCCTCACCCGGTCGCTTTCTTTCAAAAAAGCGACGCAAAGAACTTTAACAAAAACCCCGTGCCAAACATCGGCGCGGGGTTTTTAGGAGGTTATGGAATGGAGCAGTTGGTGACAGTTGGAGAGGCAAAGTTGTGGACGAACATCAGTGAAAGTAAAGATAGAGCAAAACCATATTTGCTGATGATTGGCGGCGGACCGGGTGTGAGTGACGGGCTGGCGACGCTGGAGCCGCTGCTGGGCGGGCATTACAATGTAATCCGGTTCGATGCGCGGGGTTGCGGACGTTCGACAGCAGATGGGCAGTATGATGTGGAGACAACGTTGGGTGATATTGAGGCTATTCGTCAGCATTACGAGGTTGAGCAGTGGTATGTGCTGGGGCATTCCTGGGGTGCGGATTTAGCGTTGTTTTGTGCGATGGAACACCCGGGGCATTGTTTGAAGGTGTTGCATTTGTGCGGTTTAGGGATGCAAAACGACATTGATTGGGCGGCGGAATGCGCCGGAAATAACTGGCCGGAAGAAGAACCCGCAAACGAATATCCCATGAACTATGACGTGCTGGATACTGCGTTGCAATCATATTGGAAGTATCTTCAAAGACCAACGCTATGGAGGCATCTGGCAGATTTGCAAGTACCTGTCCTTGTCGCCTGTGCGGAAAACGATCCGCGTCCCCATTGGCCGAACCGACAGCTCGCGCATTTGCTGCCTGTTGCGGATTTTCGATTGCTTGCCGAATGCGCACATTGGCCGTGGCTGCGTCATCCGGATTTGTTGCGCGATATGCTTTTCGATTGGTTTACGGAGGAATCGTATATCGGCCGGTTAGATACTTGGACGCAATTCATCGACCATGACAGCACTTCGGTACGGTGGCTCTGCCCCGATGCGGATTTCGGGTTGATACAGTCCTATTTCTGGCATTTCAACGTCTTCACCGACGACGATACATATTTCGGTATCAGCTTGCGGCATTTGCGGGATGAATATTCTGGCACTGGCCCATGCAAGGGACGGCTGTGCGGCTATATTCTTGACGGTACAATTGTGTCACTTGCCGGTGTAGAATATGCTTTGCCTGAATGCTGGGAGATTTCCGCTGTCAGCACGCTGCCAACGCAGACCGGCAAAGGCTACTCGACAGCGGTTTGCGCTTTTCTGGCGCGCAATATTTTAGGCAACGGGAAGCAGGCCTTTTGCGAAACGAATCGTTGCAACTTTGCCATGCAGCGCGTGTTGCAAAAGATTGGAATACACGCCTAAATTGCGGCTTTGTTTGTAAACTTCCGTATAAATAGTCAAGCGGCGCCGGGAGGATACCCCGGTGCCGCTTTCACTATGTATTGTCGGTATTTTTATTTCTTCTGCGAAGGCGTCTGTCCCGGCCTAGCGCCTGGTTTCGCAACCTGTGCAGGCGGTTTCACAGGTGTCGCGGGCTTGGTAGCAGGCTTGGCCGTGGCCGTGCTTGTGTCCGTTGCGGAGGCGCTTGCTGTGGATGCCTGAGGCTTCGGCGTTTTCTCCACCTTTGTGAACAGGAATGTATCACGGTTCGTCCGCATCTTCAGGCTGTTCGCCTTTTCATAGCTGTCCGCACGAGCTTGCATACCGACGGTTTTCAGCTGGCCCTTCATGCCGGATGTGACAAAGAAAGACAGAAGCAGGCCAATGACTGCTGCGCCGACGATACCCGGAACCGTCAAAGAAACGCTGCCATTCGCAATCAACCCGTACAAGATTTGCAATACGACTGCGCCAACCGCGCCGCCACAAAACCACATCATGAAATATTTCCAGAATGCACTCTTATCCATCGGCAGATTGCCGACGATTTTGCCAGTCTGACCATTCATAGCAAACACGAACTTCTCACTGTTCCAATTCGTATTCAACAACCACAACGGGAGCAATGCATAACTTACTTTGCCACCCTTAAGCGATACAGCGGTATGCTCCGGCGTGACGCTATCATAGCCTGTGACCGTTTTTTTGAAGGAGCTTTCAACGCTCTTCGTCACGCGCTCATTCGCGCGGGCGATGCTGGCTTCTGCGTCCACATCATACTTATCGGCCACATAACCCGCCAGATATGCGGATTGGAATTCTTTGACATCCTTGTAGTCATACGGCTCGACCGATTCCATCAGGGCATCCGGCATTTTTGTGGAACCATCCACCGGCACCTTCGTGAAGCCAAGCGTACCCTGCCGCAGCACGGAATAGCTGCTCGTCTCGACATAATTGAATTTGTCGTCACTCCATTTTTTCTTCTTTAGTGCCTTGTAGCGCACGGTTGCGTCCGCATCGGTATCGAACAGCCAAAACGGCACATACAGGCCTTGTATTTCCTCGATATGATGCTGGCTGGAGAACACGCGCGGCAGTAGCTTTTTACCCTTGAAATGGTTCGAAAGCGCATTCTCCGCCGCTTTTTTATCCAGCTTGAACGGGATGACATAGTCGGGCTTTAACGCGCCGGAGAATTGCCCCTTCATCACGACGGGATTGTCGCAGTACGGGCATTTCGTAGCGGCGGTGGTCGCATCGCCGACGATTTCCCCACCACAGGATTGGCATCCGTACACACTCATGCCGTCCAGCTCACCCGCGCCCCACTCGCCGCTTGATTGCACATCCCACTTCATGTCGGACGCACCGGCAGTCTTCGTCTCCTCGTCGTATGCTTTCAACGCGCTCATTTCAAACTCTGTGTCGCAAAACGGACACTTCATTTTCTGCACAGCCGAATTAAATTCCAACCCGCCGCCGCAGCTTAAGCATTTGTACTCCTGCATGTCTGCCATTCCGCTGTCACCTCGCCTTTCAGAATAATTATGCTATTTTTATTGTAACACAAAGGGCGCTGTTTAGCAACAGCACCCTTCTACTCGTATGAATTAGTTTTGACTTTTCTCACTATCCTGCTTACGGATTTCAACCCTTCGGATTTTGCCGCTAACCGTCCTGGGGAGCGCGTCTACAAATTCCACAACGCGCGGGTATTTATACGGCGCAGTGTTTGTCTTAACATGGTTCTGGATTTCCTTGATGAGCGCGTCGGACGGCTCATAACCTTTCGCCAGCACGATGGTCGCCTTGACATTGAAGCCGCGCAAGGGATCAGGCACGCCTGTCACCGCAACCTCCAATACCGCCGGATGCTCTTGCAGCACGCTCTCCACCTCAAACGGACCGATGCGGTACCCGGAGGATTTGATAATATCATCCCCGCGGCCAACATACCACAGGAAACCTTGCTCGTCCGCATAAGCCATATCGCCCGTGTGGAACAGGTTGTTGCGCCAGGATTTCGCGGTATCCTCTTCATTCTTATAGTAACCCATAAATACGCCGCAGGGGCGGTTGTCCGGCGTCGCGCGGACACATATTTCCCCTGTGACACCCGGGGCGGCGGGGTTGCCGTCCTCATCTGCGACGAAGAGGTCATACCCCGGAATCGGCAAGCCCATCGCGCCCGGTTTCGGCTCGGAATGCGGATACAGCACGCCACAGCAGACTGTTGTTTCCGTCTGGCCGAAACCCTCATAAATCCGCAAGCCCGTATACGATTGCCATGAGGCGAAAATATCCGGATTCAACGCCTCGCCCGCCGTGCAGCAATGCACAAGCGCAGAAAGGTCATAACTCGGCATGTCTTCAAGGAGCATGAAGCGGTACATCGTCGGCGGCGCGCAGAAGGTCGTAACCTTATACTTCTCAATCATCCGCAGAATATCCGCTGCGTTAAACTTTTCGAAATCATACGTGAATACTGCCGAACCGCCGAGCCATTGCCCGTACATCTTGCCCCACAATGATTTCAACCAGCCGGTATCGGAAATCGTGAAATGCAAACCATTATCCAGCACGCGGTGCCAGAAAACACCCGTCATGATATGGCCAAGCGGGTATGTATAATCATGCGCGACCATTTTTGGATAGCCCGTCGTGCCAGAGGAGAACGACATAATCATCATGTCCGTGGCAAGGGTTCCTTCGTCGCCGGTCGGACGTGTCCAATCCTCGGACGCCGCTTCCAGCGCCGCATCGAAATCAATCCAGCCCTCACCCGCGCTTTTCCCCTTTGTGACGGCCTTAACCGTAAGCGTCGGGCATTCGGCAAGCGCTTCGTCCAGATGCATTGTGCAATCCCCGTCGCCTGTAATGACGGCCATTTTGATGCCAGCCGCGTTGCAACGGTACTTGTAGTCCTTCGCTGTGAGCAGATGCGTCGCCTGTACGGCAACCGCGCCCAGCTTGTGCAGACCCATCATGCAGTACCAGAACAGATAGCTCCGCTTCAGCACGAGCAGCACGAAGTCNCCCTTCTTGATNCCCAAGGACTTAAATAGATTCGCCGCCTTGTCGGAATACCGCGCCATATCCGCAAATGTGATATATTTGTCCGCTCCGTCGTTATCGACCCACAGCATGGCGAGCTTCTCCGGCGTTTCTTCCGCCATTTTATCCAGCACATCGTAGGCGAAATTGAAATCTGCTGGGTATGTCAGCTTGAAGTTTTCCTTCGCATCTTGCAATGACGCGAACGCGTCTCTGTTTCGACCGACGTATTTTTCGTAATGTGGCAATGATACCCCTCCATCTTGCATCGCAATTAAATCAATACCAAATCGTTACTCGCCATATTCAAAATAAGGCGGTATATCATCATATATCATTTTCATGATTTCCCGCTCCAGCTTCCATATGTTATCACCTTTGTTGCTGATAAGTGTTACAAGCAGGTCTTCTGTCTCGTCATATGCCGACCAGAAGCTGATACCGTCCTCGCAACCCTCAAAATGCGGTATATACCGACCCGCGGTATGCTCCAGCCACAGGCCGTAGCCGAAGGTGTTTGTCGATACTTGCGGGGTTGTCATTTGTCGAAGCATGTCCTGACTCACGATATTCCCTGCATACAGGTTCCGCCAAAAACGCTCGACATCGCCCAATGTAGTGAACACGCCGCCGTCGCCCGTACCCTTTGCGCCGGAGCTGTAGATATTCGTATAGTATTCGTTCCGCGGCTTATCATATATATACACATTTGCACAATTCGCCGGGAGCCTGTCATATTCATGATACCACGTGCCATCCATACCGCAGGGTGTGAACACCTCACGCGTTAAAAATTCGTCAAACGGCAATCCAGTGACCGCTTCAATAATCAACCCCAGCGTCACGTAGCCCGTCTGGTTGTAATGAAACTTCGTCCCGCGCGGGTACATCATCGGCAGGTCGATAAAAAACGGTATGAAATCGCTGTTCTTACGGATTCTATAATTCGGGAAATCGCGGAACAAATCCGCGTATTCTCCGCCTTTTGATTCGTCAAAATAATCCGGAATGCCGGAGGTATGCGTCAGCAACTCCCGCACGGTGATACCCGTGTCAATTCGCTTCAGGTCAAAGGCAAGCAAGCCGCCAATCTGGCTGTCAAACCCCAACTTTCCCTGTTCAATCAACCGTAGGATTCCAACAGCGGTAAACGCCTTCCCTGCCGACGCAGTGACAAATATGGTGTCAAGACGGTTCGGGCGCTTGTTCGGCATATCGGCATAGCCGAAGGCTTCTTCTATGATGACCTCGCCCTTGCGCTTGACGGAAACGACACCGCTATAGTCTTGCGGAACCAATTGCGTCACCATTATGCCTCCCCGCCTTCGATACTGTTGTGCCGTTCTTCGTAGGGTAGGGCTCCGCTTCGGTTTTAGCCATTTCTTATTTCATCACCACCGCGATGAACTTCGCCGGCTCGTCGCCAACCGCTTCCATCGCATGCGGTACGGCGGAATTGTAGTAAATGCTGTCGCCCTCGGAAAGCTCATAGGTTATATCCCCCAGATACAGCTTCATCTTCCCGGCGACGAGATAATCAAATTCCTGCCCGTCATGTGCATGGAGCGTAGGCTTCTCCCCTTTTTTCGGGTTTACTGACACCAAGAACGGCTCCGATTTTTTGTCCCGGAAGGTGAACGCGAGGTGCTTATAATCGTACGCTTCCCGGCGGAAGATGTCAAAGCCCTCCCCCTTCCGCACGAGGCAGCAGGTGGAAAGCTTCGGCGATTCGCCATTCAAGATATCCAGCACGTCCACGCCCAATATTGTCGCCGCATTGTACAGGAAGCTGAACGAAAAATCAATCTCTCCGTTTTCATACGCGCGGTAAGACGCTTCCTCTATCCCCATTTTATCCGCCATCATTTGGCAGGAATATTCCATGATTTCCCGCAATGCTGAGAGCCTCTGCCCGATGTCTTTCAGTTGATCCGTCATGGCGTCATCCCTCCTATTTATATTCGTATCCAAGCGTAACCGCGCGCATGTTCGCGTCAAACATATCCTTCTTCCGCTCCGGTACAGTCTTGCGCATGGCGGCTTCCAGCTCATCCATGCCGCAAATATCCGCCGCGCGGACGGCCTTGCCGATGATAATCATATTGGCCAAGCCCTTCAGGCCTTCCTCATCCGCCATTTGCGTGGCCGGGATGTAAAACGCATTCACATCTGTACGGTTCACCTTGCGCGGAATCAAAGAGCTGTCCAGCACAATCGTTCCGCCCGGCACACAATTGTTTTCAAACAAATCAAGCGATGGGCCGTTCATAACGATGAGCACGTTCGGGTTCTTTACAATCGGCGAGCCGATGGATTGCTCACTGATAATGACGGAACAGTTCGCCGTGCCGCCGCGCATTTCCGGGCCATAAGACGGGAGCCAGCTCACCTGCTTATCGGCCATCATGCCGGTATAGACCATGAACTTCCCGCCGAAGAGTACGCCCTGCCCGCCGAATCCGGCCACTAGAATGTTTTTCGTCTCGCTCATTATGCATCCACCTCCGCGTTCTTGTCTTTATACACACCGAGAGGATAATACGGCAAGGTATTCTGCTCCAGCCACTCCAGCGATTTCACCGGGTCAAGTCCCCAGTTCGTCGGGCATGTGGAAAGCACCTCGACAATCGAGAAACCCTTGCCCTCGACTTGGTTCTGGAACGCCTTCTTAATTGCCTTCTTCGTCTCGCGGACGTTTTTCACATTATTTACCGCCACGCGCTGCGCAAATGTTGTGCCGTCCAGCGTGGACAGCAGCTCACATACGCGGATGGGGTACCCGGCTGTCGCCACATCACGGCCGTACGGCGACGTCTGCGTGACCTGACCCGGTAAGGATGTCGGCGCCATCTGGCCGCCTGTCATGCCATAAATCGCGTTGTTGACGAAAATCACCGTGATGTTTTCGCTTCTCGCTGCGGCGTGTACCGTCTCCGCCGTACCGATGGCGGCCAAATCGCCGTCGCCCTGATAGGTAAAAACGATGTTGTCCGGGTTCGCACGCTTACAACCCGTCGCCACAGCGGGCGCGCGGCCATGCGCGGCTTGCAGCATGTCACATTCAAAATAATCATATGCGAAAACGGAGCAACCGACCGGCGCTACGCCGATAGTCTTGCCCTCAATACCAAGCTCATCCAGCACCTCCGCAACAAGGCGATGGATAATCCCGTGCGTACAGCCCGGGCAATAGTGCAGCTCCACATTGCAGAGCGCTTTCGGTTTATCAAACACAACCATCTATTTCACCCCCATTGCTTCTTCAATCTTCGCCAAAATTTCTTCCGGCGCAGGCACCATGCCGCCTGTGCGGTTGCACAGGTACACAGGTTTCTTGCCGTTTACGGCAAGCTTCACATCCTCAATCATCTGCCCCATGCTCATCTCCACGGAGAGGAATGCCTTCGCTTTATCCGCAAGCTTCGCCACAGGCTCCGAGGGGAACGGCCACAACGTAATCGGCCGAACCATACCCGCCTTGATACCCTTTGCGCGTGCGGCGGCGATGGCGTTCTTAGAAATGCGTGATGCAGCGCCGTATGCCACGATGACAATCTCCGCGTCGTCGGTCATGTATTCCTCAAACATTGTCTCCTTCGCGGCGACTTCCGCGTAACGCTCATACCGTTCGAACACGATTTTTTCCAACGCGTCCGGCTTGATGTAAAGCGAATTGATGACATTGTGCTTGCGCGTGCCGCCCGTACCGGTGGTCGCCCATGTCTTATCCGCAATCTTGCGGCTTTCCACCGGGCGCAGTGCAACCGGCTCCATCATCTGGCCCAAAATGCCATCTGCCAATATCATGACCGTCATGCGGTATGCGTCCGCCAAATCGAATGCGTTCATTGTCAAGTCCACCATTTCCTGCACGCTGTTCGGCGCGAGGGCGATGACATGAAAATCACCATGCCCCGGGCGCGTCGCCTGGAAGTAGTCCGCCTGCGAGGGCTGGATACCGCCCAATCCGGGGCCTCCGCGCTGCACGTTGATGATAACCGCAGGCAAATCACAGCCCGCAAGATACGAGATACCCTCTGCCTTCAGCGAAATGCCGGGCGAGGATGAGCTTGTCAGCACGCGCTTGCCCGCGGCAGACGCACCGATGACCATGTTGATGGCGGCGATTTCACTCTCCGCCTGTAAATATGTACCGCCGCCCGGCAACTTGGGCATACGCTTCGCCATGTACGCGGCGACTTCCGTCTGCGGCGTGATGGGGTACCCGAAGAAATGACGGCAACCCGCCATGATGGCGGCTTCCGCAAGGGCTTCATTGCCCTTCATCAATACTTTTTCCATAATTGACCTCCGCAGCTTTCTACTTTTCTACCTTAATAATGCAATCCGGACACATCGTCGCGCAGAATGCGCACGCGATGCACTGTTCCTGCCCGCCGTCTGTGAATTCGACCGGGTGGTAGCCCTTTGAATTCAAGCTGCTCTCTGATAAGCGCAGTATTTTCTTGGGGCACGCGTTCACGCAAAGGCCGCAGCCCTTGCAGCGGTTTGTTGCAAATGTGAGCTTTGCCATAACTTACATCCTCCAGCTTTCTTTTTGCAAAATTTGTAAAGGGTACAGGTTCGCGGCGGCGTTTTGCAAACCGCCGCACAAGTCTGCCCGTGTTGATGTGAAAACAACAGGCAAACCGGTTTTATCCGCAAGCGCGGCCGCACAGGGAAGCGACGATACTACTGTCTCCCGCGTGGTTTCCGCACCGAGGTTCGAATTGTTGACAATGCCGGTGAAGCAGAAGCGTGCCGCCACCTCAATCTCGCGCATGACCTCCTGCGCACTGTCCGCATCCGGCGTAAGCGGCCGATAACAGTTCAGCACGAATAGAATCTGCGCATCCTCCGCTGCAAGCAACGAAGCATACCGCCCCATCGCGTACGCGCCGCGGTCATCCCCGCCGAGGTCGATTACGCCGTACAGTGCTTTGTTATCAAACAAGCGCACCGCATCCGCTGGCATGGCAGGTGCTTCGACATTCGTATTCGCAAACGCCGAAGAAATCAACTCTACGCCGGCCGCCGCTAACTGTGCCGCGCCGTCCACCGTGCGGAAATACGGGTTCACAATATCTAGGTCGGCAATGGCAACCTTCTCATGCCGCTTTCGCAAGTCTATCGCGTAATTGACAGCAAGGTTCGTTTTGCCGCTTCCATAATGCCCGGCAAAAACAGTGATTCTAGCATCTGTCATGGCACACCTCCCCTGCTCCCTTAGTATCCGTCTATCATACCAAAAACTCGGCCTTGTTGCAACCCCTTTTCCTGCACGGCTCATATTTTGCACCGTGTATAATGGGTTCCCTGCCCGGGGCGTTGGGGGTAGAGGCTCCAAAGGTCCTATCCTTTTTCTCTACCGGTTTCGGTCGCGCAGTTCGCGCTCCATCTCGCGCTTGTTGTCCTTCTTGGCGATTTCGTGCCGCTTGTCGTAGAGCTTCTTGCCCTTTGCCAAGGCAATGTCCACCTTCACCAAGCTGCCCGAAAAATAAATTTTAACCGGCACTATCGTGTACCCGTCACGCTGCACACTGCCGATGAGCTTGTTAATCTCCCATTTATGCAGGAGCAGCTTCCGCCGCCGCAGCGGGTCCTTGTTGAAAATATTCCCATGCTCATACGGGCTGATATGCATATTGGTGATATATGCCTCACGTTCGGCAATTTCGACATAACTGTCCCGTAGATTGCACTGCCCCGCGCGCAGGGATTTCACCTCTGTCCCCGCCAGCTCAATACCCGCCTGAAAGGTCTCTTCGATAAAATAATCGAAAAACGCCTTCTTGTTCTGCGCAATGAGCTTGAAGCTCCGTTTTTTATCTTCTGCCATTATGGCCTCACTTCCTTTATAGAAGGGCTGCCTCGCGGCAGCCCTTGGCAATTACGCTTATCTTAATACAACGGCCCGAAATTCTCACAAGCGCGGTAGTCCGCGCCCTCAAGCCCGGCCGTACCGAACGCCGCCCATGCGGACGGGCGGAAAATCCGCTCTTCCGGGACATTGTGCATACACACCGGAATGCGCAGCATGGATGCCAACGTCATGAGCTTGTCACCGACATGCCCATAACTCAGCACGCCATGGTTCGCGCCCCAGTTGTTCATAACGGAATATACATCCTTAAATGCGCCCTCACCTGTGACAATCGGTGCGAACCACGTCGTCGGCCAAGTCGGGTCAGTTCTGTCCCACAAAACCTTCGCCGCGTCATCCGGCAAATCGACTGTATACCCCTCCGCAATTTGCAACACGGGGCCAAGCCCGGCGATGAGATTCACGCGCGCCATGGTGACGGGCATTTCGCCCTTTGTCAAGAAGCAAGAGGAATAGCCGCCGCCGCGGAAGTATCCCAGGCTACCCGGCCGCCACGAGGTCGCGTCGAGGCACGCCTTTGCGTCCGCCTCGGTGACATCCCAGAAGGGCTTCATGACGCTTTCGCCGCCGCAGCATTTCTGCGCGCCGCTGCCGTCCAGCGCTGCCGCACCTGAGTTAATTAAATGGATAATACCATTCTCCGCCTTGCCGGCAAGCGTATGCCCTGTCACGCGCTTCACCGCGTCCGGGCTCCAATATGTCCGCACATCCGCAAATATCTGTGCACGGTCGGTCAGGAGATGTCCAAACAACATCGCCGCGCCGTTCAGTGCGTCATTTTCCGTCGCAACGGTGAACGTCTCACGGATGCCGTTCCAATCAAAGGAGGAATTCAAAATCGCCTCGGAGAAATCACCGTTCGGCATGAAATCCGTCCACTGCCGCTGGCCTTGGAAGCCCGCTGCAATGGCATTGTGCCCGTTTGCTTCCTCCAGCCAGCCCATTTCTGCCAGCTTCGGGTTGCCAATCATCAAATCGCGGATGATAATCGTCATCTTGACGACAGTCTCCCACGCCTTGTCCATCTTCTCGCGGGAGAGCGGCTTTTCATTGTTATCCGCGCCCTCCTTGCAATTTTCCTTCGTCCATGTCATGGCCTTGGCAAATTCGTCCGGGTCGAAAATATTTAATTCAATCCGTCGGATAAGCTCCGACATATCCACATATTCATTCCGCATGCCCAAATATTTTTGGAAGAAAGCCGGATCCACGATGGAGCCACCGATGCCCATACTGACGGAGCCGACGGAGAGGTAGGACTGGCCGCGCATCGTCGCCACGGCAAGACCGGCCTTTGCGAACAGGAGCAACTTCTCTTTCACGTCGCAGGGAATCGTCTCGTCACCAATATCCTGCACATCATGGCCGTAGATGCCAAACGCGGGCAGACCCTTCTGGTTATGCGCGGCGAGCACTGCCGCGAGATACACTGCGCCCGGACGTTCCGTACCGTTGAATCCCCAGATGGCCTTTGGAATGAGCGGATCATCGTCAAATGTCTCCGAACCGTAGCACCAGCAAGGCGTCACCGTCAGCGATACGCCAACGTTTTCCGTTTTAAACTTTGCTGCACAAGCCGCCGCTTCCGCCACGCCGCCAATGCAGGTGTCCGCGATTACACACTCTACCGGTGAGCCGTCCGCATGGCGCAGCTCCGACGAAAGCAGCGCCGCTGCGCGTTTCGCCATACCCATCGTCACAGCCTCCAGCGATTCTCGTACGCCACCCTGCCGTCCATCTATCGCCGGGCGAATACCAATTTTAGGATTATTCCTCTTCATGCCAAGCCCTCCTCGTGTTCACGCGGCCAACCCGGCCGCATATTCATAGTGTATAGTGTACACGATTTCGGTATCCATGTAAACAGAAATCTTTGAAAAGCACCGCAAAAAAGCATTGACATTCCCTCAGGTATCCATTATAATGATTCAGCAAGCGAAAAGTATCGAAATGTAATTCTGCATTCTTGGAGAAATACTCAAGAGGTCGAAGAGGCGCCCCTGCTAAGGGTGTAGGTCGCGTGAGCGGCGCGAGGGTTCAAATCCCTCTTTCTCCGTAAAACCGCCATTTCTGGCGGTTTTTCTATTTCCGCACGAAGGAAAATAATAGCTCATATTTGCATATTCTTTCTCTGTTACTACTCCTAATACTACTCGTTTTGTATTGCAAACCAGCTAGTAGTAGAAACGCAAAGTCATTCCAGCGCCCCGCAGTACATTGGAATGACTTTGTGTTCTGATGTGTCCGAACTGGACACCTTATTTACCAGCAACAGTTGGCGCGGGCGGTTCACCCTTCACATAGTCGCGCAAATGCGGATTTTCATTCCATTTGCTTTGTGCATATACAAGCGTAGCTTCCAGTAGTTTTTCAATCGTCTTTCGCGTTATCAATATCGTTACGGATTTCGGCAAGCGTTCATATATACAGCTCCCCCGTTCCCGCGCCGTACTCGCGTTCCGCCTCGACAACAAGTGAAAAGAGAAAACTCTTCAAAGCAGCTATGCCCTCGCGCCGATACAGCGCAATTGCACCTGCGGCGGCGGTAACGAAAAACAAAATCATTTCCCAGTGCGCCGCCGTAAAATTGATAATATTCATTGTAACATCCCCCGTTTCTGCACGCTGTCTGCGTCTACCCACCCGTAAACGCCTTTGCCGTCCGCGCTGATGAGGTGTAGTGGGTGTATCCCTCTGTATACCTTCGTCACTGTGCAGACGCTTGCGCCGCGCTTGGCGGCACTTTTGACGGCGTTCACGGATGCGTACACGTCCCCGCCCATGAATTGCACCGCGTCTCCCACATTGAACCCCGGTGCGGCTGTATCGGGCTTTTGCGGCGTTGCAGGCTGTGTTGCGCTCGTGTTTCCGGCCATGCTCGCGTAATCCGGCAACCCGAATCCGCGAATCGTCTTTCCATTCACGGCGATTTTACGAACACCTACGGCATTTGATAAGTTCCCTTCAATTACCCAGATGACCCCATCGGACACAGACGCAACAAGCCCCACATGGTCGGACGCGCCCGTATTATCGCCCACACCGTTGTCCTGCCAGTCATAGAAAATCACGTCTCCGTTTTGCGGTATGAACGCGTCGTTTTCCATCCACCGACCCAACGTTTTATACAGCGCAATCATTTTTTCACAGCTTACTTCTTTCGGCATGATGGAGAGCAAGCCCGCCTTGATGGCTACAACGGACACGAAACACGCGCACCACGCATCCGTATAACTCATCCTGTACCCGCGTGCCAGCGGCGGTGCGGCGTTGTATGCGTCGATGATTACCCGATGGCTTCCGTCTGATTCCTTCGCGCCGTAGAAGCTGTTGGCGATTGAAACCACTTTATCACGCAATTGATGTTCTGCTGTTCCCGCCGCTGCCGTCTGCACGGTGTCGAACCGCGCAAGGTCGTTTTGCTCAATCAATGCAATGAGTTTTTGCGAATAAGCGGGGTCGGTGGCATAGCCCGCTGCCTTGATGGCCGCGCAAGCCTTTTTATAATCCCGCTCCCCGATAACGGCCTTGTATCGCGCCGCACCCGTCAGTAGTGCCGAATGGTCGGCAATCGAATCCACCCACGAATCATAGGCACGGAAGGAAGCGGATACCGCCGTCATGCTCACACCATCGAAGCATTCCTGCGTCAAGCCGTTGTATACCTTGCCTTTCCACGCGGCGGTTGCCTTGATGCCGAAAAGCGCGTTGCCCTTGACAGTCAATCCCGATTTCCCCCATCCGCTTTCAAGGATAGCTTGTGCGATTGTGAGGGAAGCAAGAACGCCGCTTTTTTGCATATCGGCGGCGGCGTACTTCCCTATTTTATCTATGAAATTCTTTTGTTCCTGCGTCATAAACTTTCCCCTCTTTTCTACATGAAAAAACCGCCCTGCACCGGAGCGGTTGACAAACGATATGCAGCGTGATACAATCAAAATACAGAAGGGAAGCGCGTCAACGCTCCCCCTCCGGGCATAAACCGCTTTAAGGGCGGTCGGCTTGCAAATTATACTTGCATTACTGCGAAGAAATAACCTGCTCACCTATTGCGTAGAGGGCGGGTTATTTCTTTTTGGTCAAATTGAGTACAATCGCCGCTATCGAAGAAACGACAGAGCAAATCAACGCCACATTGAAACAAATCGTTTGCAGCGTGTTATATGTACCCACGGCCTCACCTCCTCTCGGAGGCAAGCCAACCACCCTCTGTATTTTTGCCTGCGGCAAAAACGGCGCTTTGCGCCGCCGCGTACTTCACGCGGTACCCGTATGCAATTTATACCGCGTCTATCTTTTTGTTCTGTTTTCCTTCTCCAAGCCCTTCTCACTCGCAAACTTATCAATTAGCGCGTTCACGAGCCAGGGACCCGCCCAACCTGCGAAGTACCCAGCAGCAAACAGAAGCATAGCATTTTCCT
>JGI994J12354_10003357_pt1 | contig 15012 bp, 8 predicted proteins | sample IntmicLarv3ML3BL_FD_12354 | JGI IMG/M metagenome (IMG submission 12354)
CCCAAAACTTTTTTCGCGCTGCGAATCCCCGAAACACTGCAATTGAAAGCGGTTGCCGTTTCTTTATTCGTGCTGTATGGGTTTTCACGATACCACTCGAGGAGCTTATCCCGGTCAATTTTATACGCGCCACGATTCAACGGTCTGTTTTCCAATGACCCGGTTTCTGCTTCTAGATTCTCCCACGCCCGAAGCGTATTTACTCCAAGTCCAAACATCTCGTTTACTTTTACTTTGCTGCGCCCGGCTCGCACAGCCGCTAATGCGCGTTCTCGTAAGTCTGTTGAATATGACATGTATTCAGTATAACATATTTCTCATGATTGTAAATAGCTTCGACTATAGTATACTTATATTTTTGCTAGCAACAAATAGTTCAGGCTTAAAATTAGTGTCCACATAAAAATAAAAATTGTGACTCGTTCCGACAATTTCCTTTTTCAACCTGTAGTAGTCGCCAACTATTTCACCAATTTTGAATGCAACTGATTCTTCTGCATCAAATGATTCGTCATCATCAACAATATACGCATCATCATTGGTCACTGAGAAGCAGCGTTTAATTGTAATTTTACCATCTCTTCTATATCTCTCTAATATCCCATTATAGAATACTTCAGGAGTGTAGACTAAAATAAGGTCACTATTTTTTTTGATAAACTCTATTGTTTTCATTTGCATTCATCCCTAAACGAATATTGTCAAGCGGAAAATTGATATTTTAGCATGGAATAATAGCCAAAGAAGACCAGTAAGCCGAAGCTCCTTTGCCCTATTTGAGTCTGTTCAATAATGCGATTGCAATATGCTGTGCAAGGCATACAGGAACAGCATTACCTATTTGCTTATACGCAAGTGTCCGAGACGGAATACCTTTCTTGGACTCAAAGTAATAATTATCAGGGAATGTCTGGATTCTTGCTGCCTCCCGAGGAGTAAGGGATCTGTTTTGATTTATATCTGGGTGAATATAATAATGTCCATCTCTCGCAATATGAGCAACAATAGTCTGGGCATGGGAAAGATTTCCCGCCACCACCTTAAAGCGATCCAAAAATGATTTGGTATTGTTATGTGCCCGAAGATGTTCTGGCAATTCCGTATAGAGTACACGGGTTCCACTTCTATTCCAAGCATTCACAACGATACGGTAGATTTCTAGGTCCTGCTCAATGTGTGGTCTTGCTTCATGGTAACTCACAGGCTCCGTGTCATATTCTTTAATTCCAGATTCATACAAATAATCTCCCTCGTAATGCGCTGTTGCAACAGGCACAGCAGTTCCTTCACCGGCCATTATCGCAGGCAAGTCGCTGAAAACTTCATTTACTACCCACCTGTTTGGAACAACGGGAATCTCAGGGTAAAAGTTCTTACGATTGCCTCGTGCACCGATTAGAATAATCCTCTTACGGTTTTGTAGCACACCGTAATCAGACGCATTGAGAAGGCGAAAATCTGTAGAGTAACCGCACTCACTGAATAAATCCCTCATATTATCAAAGTGCAGAGTGCCATCTTCATCCTTTGCAGAAAGCAGACCCAATACATTCTCAAAAACAAAACACTCGGGCTTGTATCTTTTTAGAAATTCAGCGTACAACTTATACAGGTAATTGCGCTTATCGCCAACCATTCTGGTTTCGGAACGCGATCTCCCCGCAAGGGAATATGCTTGACATGGAGGACCGCCAACAATCAATTCTAACGGCTTATTATCTAATAGCCTATCAATCCTACCAAAAATAGCTGGAAGCGTTTCTGTTGTAATCTCATAATTCAGCACGGTGTTCAGTACAGTCTCTGGAACATTTCTATAGAACTCGTTGCGGGAAATCTCACCATGAAGATATTGCGTATAGATATTGAGCTGATTGTTTTTTCTTAGCCAATAATATGCGGCGCGTGTTTTTAAAGTATAGCAGGCAGCGGCGTCCATCTCCACATGCGCAACTGCGCTATATCCCGCCCGCAGGAACCCCTCAGATAGGCCTCCAGCTCCTGCAAATAAATCTAAATATTTGGGCATCACATCACCCCCACTTTAAATAGTGTATTCATAAAAACATCGATACGTTTCATGTGTCTACTTTATTGTATCCGGACAAAATCATAGTTTGTCGTTCATTCTCTGCACCACAGTCATATAGCACATAGAGCATTGCACATGCTCGGGACGCCGCAACGTAATTTAACAACCGAGTGTTTTCGTCAGAAAAGCGATCCACATCAATCATTATTACGATTTTTGATTCTAAGCCCTTGAAAGCAGAAATAGTTGAAAACCGCACATCATTCTTTTTTGCTTTCCATAATGGGCCTGTAGTTTTTAACATGCCAAGGTCTTTATCTAATCCATCTTTGCCAAGTCCATTTTGAGGGTTAGCAAGGGTATAACGCGACAACACAATAAAATCGCCCCCAACTGCACCACTATCTTGTATATTTCTAATTATCGCATTGATCTTATTCCGTTCATCAGATTTGCCACAATAACTATCATATTCAACATTTGGACCCGATACTTTGGGCTTTCCTTGATTGGGGATATTTGTCATCAAGATATTGGCATTTGCAATCTGCTTTGTGTTTCTGCAATTTGTGGGAAGTTTCCAACTTGTAGCGTGCGTTTGAGCTCTGAGCTCTGATAACATCTTGGCTAACTCGGCGTAAGAGTTGAAAATATTTTGATTCGGGTCATAATATATCACCCAATTTCCATTCTGAAATCCACCTTGTACAAGCCGATCTATGCACTCAAGATAGCCCTCCGTCAGAACATCCTGTCCCTCATCAATAACCACCAAATCATAAACCGGAATTTCGGGCTTTGCTTTAAAGATATTGGGTAGCTCTTTTTCATAAAACTCTGCAGTTAGATCAGGATTCCATTCCATTTTGCAAAGTCGCATCATAAAGGCATGCAACGTCGACGCATCAATACATATCTGCTCTTTCTCGAACTGATAGGCAACGTATTGTGCGATGTTATGGTTATAACAAAGATATAGGACATTTTTTCCTTCCCAATAGGCACGGCGAGCTTGTTCCATAGCAATCAATGTTTTGCCGGCGCCTGCAACACCGGAAACCAGTGTGCGGGGATTTTCAGACAAAGATTCCAACACCTCATACTGCTCTGCGGTTAAAGCCAAGAGCTCTTTTGATGCACGATCCACGGAATCCTTCAGAGATGGTACAAAATGAAAATCACCGCGTAATAGATTTGCCATCTTGTCCATTTCCGCATCCGTGAGTCTCCCGCCTTCAAAATTGTGCTTTTCCAGACATGTCTGACGCCAATATAAAAATGACTGGCTAACCATAGTATCTAAGTTCCAAGGAGATTTGGCATCAAACAGTATTTCTTCAATTAAATCAATGCCAGTCGAACTAAAACGACAATCAGGCATAGCAATAGCGCATGCATATTGACATCGCACCAATGGGTCGGCTGAGCCTAAGCGCCTGACCATATATTGTCGCAACGAGTGCATATTTCCCTGCACCTGTTGGAAAGGGCCTTCGGTTTTTTGAGATCTCTTTCCATACCGATTGGTAAACTCCCACACCCCATTTCTGCGGGATACGTCACCACCCTTTACCTCCAGACAGAGCACACCCTCATTGCAAATCACAACGAAGTCAATCTCGCCAAAAATATTATTCGCATGTTCTGCAACGCCTAAGGAGTGAAGAACTATATATTTGTGTTCTGTTTGATGATCCCGAAAATCGATGAATAATCTTTTCTCGGCAGGGCTCTTGATTTCAGGGGCCAACACGTTGGGTATCATTTGTAGCATATTAATCTCCCATCACTCCAGCAAGGCGCCCAAAAAGCCTTGTTCTCTGTTTTCCAATGTCCCAACAATAGCTGCGCGATCAAGCAAACAGTTTCGCATTTCACAGCTGGTTTCGGGCAACAATGCGCATGCATGGCAAGCCGCATAGTTCAGTGAGTCATAGCCTTGTGCTTTGGAGCCAATGCATATCGGGTCGGACGAACACCAAGATGCCTCTTGAAGCATATTTCTAAAAATCATTTCGAAAGATTCCGGTAGCCCTTTTCGCACTAAACCGCCCAAACTCCCGTCTGAATCTGAAGACGATGTATATAGTAGAATCCCAGCCATATTCACATCAGAGTCAGGATAAGTGCTATAAAGTCGTTCTTTGATAGAGGCACCCGAGTAGCCGCACTCCAAGGATAGTTGTCTTATCAATAGATGAGACAATGTATGAAGCATCACATAACGTGCAGAAAAACAATCGCACCCCACGTTGCTGTGCTCAAGGCGCTCCCTCATTGGCATATACTCATGTTCAAAGTTTTCTTCCCAATGCTTCAGAGTGTCTTCCTTAATTTTGATAAACAGGCCTTCACCAAGCATCTCAATAGCCGGAAGCCAATTCAATTTCACATCGCTGAGAGGAATGCAGTCTTCTTCCAAATGATATCCCTTGAATCTATCATCATCTTGGTTAGGCTGCTCAGGGGTTATGCGGCGGAAACCGCGCAATGCAAGCACCTCTCTAAGGCGCTTTACAAGAACAACATCCTCAATATAGTCTTCTAGGAATTCCGGAACGGCAGCGCGTGCGATTCTAAATTGCACATCGTCCGGCTCCTCGTAGTCCCCCATGCAGAATACACGATACTCGTCTTCCAACAGATTCTGCTTAGCGTAATCAGTGTCTTGTCCGCCATTATAGCGTTTTTTCAACTCGAAGATCAGCTCATCAATGGTACATATTTGCATAGCAAGCAGGGGTTGAAATACTGCTTGGACAACTGCCATTATAACTTCTTCTGCAGGACGGCTTGCAAGTACTGGTTCAATCCGCTCCCAATTCATAGAAATTTCCTGCTGCACCTTACTGCTCCAAGGCGGAATTGTAAGTGCGCTTGCGGTCATTGAAAAGTATACATTAGAGGCGCTACGTTGAAGTGCTCGTAGCTGAGCCGTGCAAGCAACGGGATCGTTATACTCTTTTTTGCTGCCCAACCAAGGTCTTTTCCCATAACATGAATAACCTCTCAATGCATCCTTGCCCATGCTTCCTGCCATAGTCCTGCTTTTCCCACAAGCTGTACAAGTAATAACAATACTATCCAATCCACCGGTTTCATCAGAAAAACTAATCCGTAATGCTCCGTGTCTTTGTTCGGAGGGGCACTTACTGAAGTCTCCATTATGTACCCACCACTCATATGGGAAATCCTCCAAATGCCCATTGGTACACGCGGCAATAAAACGCGAAGGAACAATATTTCTTTTTGCGTGACCTTTTGCACAGCTTCGATCAGTGACATCTCCAAATCCCCAATACGGCATCAATCGCCTACAATCCGGATCGGGGCAGAAGTGGTAGTAGGGGAAGCGAAACGCTGGAATATCGGGGGTCATATCATCATCTTGAGTATCAGATACATACGGTTCCTTAAAATGCGATACTTTTAACAACTTCTCAAGATTGGGCTCATGGAGAACAGGGCTATTTGATTTCCAGTAGTTTGTACCAGCGATTATCACGGAATAATCCGGCATATCTACAATTGATCCGTTGCCGAAAGTAGTGATTAACTGCGTTTTACGCAATTTACCAACTACTTTCTTTGGCGTTGCTTGACCCCTGTTTGACCCAAAATGTAATTTTGCCATAATCACTGTCCCCCCAACAGGTAGATACCCGATTGACCATCAACATTTCGCATACTGTTCATTGTTCGAAAACGGTCAATTTCAATATCACCCTTCAACAGTTTCTTTTCAGTTCTACGGCTTCTGTATACAAGAGAACCGGTTGCCGCAAGATCCCATGCTTCTTCAATGTCCTTGAGCTCATCCATAACAGCAGAGATTTCATTTGGATCCACCTTTTTTACATACTCAATTACAATTCTCTCTACCGTTTGAACATCTGGATCGTTTGAGCGATAATTGATTGCTTGGTTGTTGCCTCGTAGATTCCCAATCAGATAACGGCACAAAGAAACATAGAGAGCATGCAATCCTCGGTCTCGCGCTCTATCTGAAAAAGGAGTTAAACTCGTCGCCTCTACATACCGATACAAAGCGGAGTGATATTTCAGGAACTGCTCGTAGTGAGAACGATCACGAGAGCGTGATGCGTTGTAAACTGCAATAACCAATCCTGGATTGTCCCGTCCCACGCGGCTTGTTGCCTGAATGTACTCTGCGTTGGTCTTAGGCTGACCAGCAACAACCATTGAACCCAAACGCCCTACATCCACGCCAACTGAAATCATATTTGATGCCAGCAGGTAATCAAAGACATCATCGTGATTACCATTTTTATAACTTCTCTTTAACTTGACTTGAATAATATCAGTGATTTCCGAGTTGCTCATTCGACTTGTCAACTCTTCGGTATAAGTGTATCCCCGAGATGTGTCCACGCCGGGGTATGTAGTAGAGAACTTGGTTTTAGCAAGATAGTCAAGACGACTTTGGACGTCATCGAGGATTTGCGTACTGGCTCCGCCTAATTCACGTAAGCTGTTAAAGTATCCTGTGATTGTCCAAAAATTATCCACAACAGCATCTCGGTAGCCTTGCGTAGCTAAGTAGCGTGTTGCAAACAACATTGCTGCATTAACCCTGATTAGTGTGGTTGTCGCTGTGGTTCCAATACCCATTACTCCCAAGTATTGTCGGGCAGGGCATTCTTCCGGATTGGATTGTACTGCGAAGAACGAATCTTTTGCCGAAAGGCCTTGTGGCGGAAATTGTGTGTGCATTCGCCCGTATAACGCTAAGATTTGGTTGCCGGCATTTCTGATCGTCGCTGTAGATGCAATGACTTTTGCGCCTACTCCATCCTTTTCGCATAGTTTTGTGATGGCTGCTTCATAGATGCCTGTCATTGTACCAAGAGGCCCAGAAATCAAATGCAATTCGTCTTGAATAATCAATTCCGGCGGTTTTTTATTTGTTGTGATGCCAAATAATGCCGCAGGTTTATCATTCAGCGGAATCTGTGCGAATTTATCTACAGTCGCAACAATAAAGGTCGGCATATATTCATAAATAGCCTCATCAATAATGTGCATTGGCAATCCATTAGGAGTATTGTGAAAATGGCATTGATGATTTGGACAAGCGATTTTCATTCTGCTGCCGGTAAGATCAACCGAATAATTGTTAACAGATAGTTTCTCCCCGCACCAAGGGCACACTTTGATTTGCACCGGATTGGATTTTTCATCGGTCGTACCCTGCTGTTGTTTGTTAATGCTGGTCCTTGCATCCTTCAAACTATTGGGGGTCAAATTGCCGCCAACCCATAACCCAATAGATATTTCATTTCCGTCTAAATTATATTTTTCCCGAAGCATTTCACATGCAAAAATCAATATGCTGGCACGCTCAAATTGCTGCAAGGTAAGTAATCTAAGTGTATAGCGCATAATTACTGTTACGCCATCATCGTTGGCACTCCGTAATCTACGCAAGAAAACAACAAACGCAGTAATCCCAAGATAAGCTTCTGTCTTGCCACCGCCAGTAGGGAACCATAGCAAATCTACCATCTGACGTTCTGGTATAGCCTGTCCCTCATGTCCTTTTGGCTCAATAAATGAAGAAAGTTCATGTAGAATGAAAGCAAGTTGGAAAGGATACCAGAAAACAGTCGTTGCATCAAACGACCCGCCGTTCTTTAGAATTGTTTGCCTACGTTGGAGAAGCATTGCCTCGTTTGCAAGTTGAAATGCACGAAAAGCCACACCATCTGATGCTGCACTTTTTTCCAATAATGAAATTGCGTATGCAATTCTATCGTAAGCCTCTTGACATTTCCGAATGTTGTCTATTGCAATATTTTGCAATCCTTCGCTTACATCAGGCACATGCTCGCTTAACTCATTAATCCATTCTTGATATTTGCATGCAAAACCAGACAACTCTTGGACAACGGTTTCGGCAGAGGCAGAAGACAGAAGTTGCATGGACAAAACATTTCCACTTATAAAATCAGCAGCTTTCATCTGGTGCAGATTGTACCCTGGGAAAAATGCTGATTCGACCCATTCTGGTTCTGGATTCTTCGTGTCCCACACCACAGAACAACCATGCCCTTGGGCATAGCAACTAATATCGGAATATAGCATGTCCAATTCAAGTAGTTCAGGATCGGTTGTCAAATAAGTCTGTCGGTTAACATTCGCAAATATCGAATCTCTATTAATGCCCATCACGCGAACTACAGGTTGAAACGCACAGTATTTCGATGTTGATAGCACATCATTTTCCGACTGATTTTCATTTACCAACGCAATTGTAATAACACGCTCGCCAGTATTCAGTACCGAATGCGTATGCACTTGAATCTGAAGTCCTGCTTCCAAGTCTGCATAGCTGACATGTTCTTTGGTAAACTCAATGTTTTCAGAATATTTGTATGGCTTGCGTAACCACAATTCTTTTGGTTTCTTTTCGAGATGTTCCCATCGATAAATATCGATACCTTGGTGTTGCGCTTCTTCAAACAAAATAGGCTCATAAAATGCATAACTGCCAGAGATTCGGATTGCGTTTACGCCACTTTTCAAGGTCACTGTAACACCCATTGAAGACGGATTGTTCTGGTTACTCAGCGAGATTGAGGCATCATAAGTATCAATCTCGTTTTCCAATAGTGGATTGCGCGCCAAATCTAATGCTTCCAGCGTATCCTTCTGCGGATACAGTTTGCCCATTATGTAATATTGAACCGGAAGCTCAGCAAGGCATTCGTCTTCCGAAACAGGGCCAATGAAATCCTGCTCTAAGATTCGGGATACGACCTTTCGGGCCTCATAAAAATCAGAATAATCTGCCATAACCAAGCCTCCGGTTCATTAGTAATCAGTAGGTGTCTTTGTCAACAGTAGCGAATCCTGTAATAGCCATACCTGTCCAGACACTGATGCCACCAAATGGTTTTGAATTAATTGGAAAAGGATATGCTGCCGAAATGCATGTAGTAAGGCTATCAACATAAATATCGCAAAATGCGTGAGGAAAAACTTCGTATTTAATAGATTTAGTTATTTTTAAAATTCGTTGTATTGCACTTTCAAGTTCATCGGCAAAAGATTCGCTTGTGTAACCTAGAATAATATGCTCGGCCTCTTCAGCTACGACAGCGTATACAATGTAGGATTTCGTATCTTTAGGGCACTTAATCAATCTCAAGGAAGTCCCAGGGACCAACTTGTTCTGGATATATTCCTGTGCATCTTGTGTTAACGCGAAAGACTTGACTTCTAAATCATCATCCATACCCACTTCAAAATTATTAATATACTTTTTTCTGATCATCGCTTTCGAACAGCGTCTCTTTTCATTTTTAGCAATATATATGTACTGTGTTGGAATGGATACACGCTCGATGTTTCGCTTTGGACGAGTCAACGCTACATAGCAAACTTTATGCTCTAGAACATCTTGATTCTCAGAATTAGTCATTGCTTCAATAACATCATCAATTACAATGACAGAGTCAAACTCCTTGCCCTTTGCACGATGGATATTGCTGACAGTAATAGTATATGGTCTGTCCGAATTGGATTGATAAAGAGCAGACTCCTTAGCATAACGAAGAAGACCACGGAGGAGGTCTGATATTTCGTGCCTGCTTTTACTCTCGCCATGCTGTGTACTTACTAATGCCACCCACCGCTCTTTTGCAACTCCATAATTGATTTCCGGAAACATTGCAAGATGCTTTGCTATAAAAGTTGCCTCATCAATCGTTTCATTTTCATAATTGCAGAAAAGTTTGGATATCCAATCACCCAACAAAGGAGCGCCAAGCGCACGTTGTAGCGTATGCGGAATCTCATTATTTCTTAACCAAGAAGAAATTTGGAGCGCTTGCCCATTAGTTCGGGTCAGGAGACCAAGCGTCCCATGCTTATAGCGCATAATCTCTGATTGAGTCAGATCTTGGAGTCTCCATGATAGCTGTGGGATATCAGCAAATAAACCAGCCGCCACATGAGTGCGCTCTTGCGCTGTTCCAGTCAGAATAGCCTTTCGATAAGGCACAGACAACAATCCGAGTTTATCGCCTTGCCGATGATTTTCTATCAATGCATAATAGTTTGCACTCGGAAAACTATTAAAGATTTCCTGATAGAACCGCTCGGAAGAAATGGCGTTCGGATTTTCTGCCACTATGTAATCATAGAGAGATTGGCAAGAATCTCCCAACAATGTGAAGCCACAGGTTTTTGGTAAACCCTGCAATAAAGCCAATACCAACTCAGCTCGATCACTCACAAGATCCTGCACTTCATCAATAATAATATGCTCATATTCTTCCAGCATATTATGCTTCTTCATAATAGAAGTGGCCGTTCTGATTCGTGCATCATAGTTATATTCCTCCAGCTGAAATCCTTGTGGTAACAGTTCAGGATGATTGTCTTGAACCCATACCAGCATAGCTGTAGCGAAGGAATCGAAAGTGCGAACATCTACATCCTGCCACTCGTATCCGATTCGACCAGTTTTTGCCGCAGCAGACAATCTGGTTTTGATTACTTCAACTGCAGATCTGGAAAAGCATAAAACGAGAATATTCTCTGCTTCGGTCAGTTCATTATTGATCATAAAGATTATTTTTTCGATCAGTGTCCAAGTTTTTCCTGTTCCGGGTCCTGCATTTACAATGCCGCGGTTAGAGGCTATCGCTTCAATGATTTTTTCCTGTGAGGATTCTACGAAGGAACGGAAATCCACCTTTGTAGTTTTCACATGTTGCGGCACAACCTCTAGGACAACAGGCAGTTCAAAGGGAACTGTATCAATAACCACTTGTAATTCTTCGGATTTGTCAATGATTTCGGTAGGTTCTAGTTTCTGCTTGGAGCTTTCAAACAGCTTCGCTGCCAGTTCAGTAATGCCAGAATCATTCTCTGTTATTTCTTGAAGCTTGACACCAAACTTAAATATCGCAGGTTGGACAAGTTTGTTTTCTTCAAGCACCTCCAACTCCGAGATATCAAAATCGGGGCGGCACCGTTGAAACCACCTGCATTCAATATTAAGACATCTGCATACAACCCGTTCGCACCCATCCGAATCCAAAATTGTTCCCCAAGGATAATCGTCTTTAGCTGCATAGGCACAGTGAACTGATGCAGAACGATATTCCTGCTCTTGAATGTCCGTCAGTTTCTGAACTGCCACATGACCTCTTTTCTTAAGAATTTCTAAAGAAAAAGGGTCACGAATCTTTGATTGAAAAACGCTATCTGTTTGGCAGCTCTCCGTAACAGGATATAAGTTGCTTCGGAAAGCGACTGTACTTATGTTGCGCTCCATACTACACCTGCTTTCCCGGCAGTTTATAATAAATTTTCAACTGTGTATATTCCCATAGCCGATGAAATTCAGCAGGACGCATATTGCTTCCTGCCGAGGCTCTGAAGACCAAATCCTGATCAATGGCCACATTCAGAACAATCTGCTCTTGAAGAAACCGGTATGCTGGAATCGCCAGTGTTTTAAACCGTTCTGAGGACGCTTCAATATCAGGACTTCCGCCAAATACAAATCGCGCCTCTTGGCTAGAGTCCACGATACAAAAATGACAAGAATGCTGCCACCCTTGGATTGGAGTGTCCAGTGCTAAAAGTTCATAATAAGCATTGTCACTTAAGGCAATGCCAATAGACTGATTGGAATAGTAGCCGCCAGGTGACATCGATAACATGGCTGCTCCTTGGCCAACATTCCACATAGTTTCTTCAGGAAAGAAAAGCTTGCTCCCATATTTTGCCTCCATATTGTCCAACAGAGGCCGTAGATTGCTACTTCCGCCCACCATCACAATCCTGTCGATATTTGCCAATCCTACACCAGACTGACTGATTGCCTTCTCAAGACATTCCATAGCCATTTCGACTTCAGGATTTACAATATCAGCAAACCAGTCATACTCCAGTGTTTCGCGGCACGCACCATATATGCCATAATTATTTATAGAAATAGTCGCAGTATCATCATCACCCAACATGCGCTTTGCACGTTCTGCACGTACGCGCATCAAATCCTGTGCACTGGAGGGCATATCTTCAAATGCTATTTCAACCCCCTTTTTCCTGGCAATTTTGGTATGAATGCGTTTGGCAATTTTATCATCAATGTAATCGCCCGCGATCTCCCGACCAACTGTAGCCATTTCTGATACTTTGCCATTTATATGTTGGAGGATCGAAATGTCTAAAGTACCACCACCCCAGTCAAAGACAGCAACAAGGGTCGAACTTTTCAATTCATTATAATTTGCAAAGAAGGCCGCTGTGGGTTCACTTATAAAAGAGCAAATATGAACACCTGCCATGTTCGCAGCTTCACGAAGTTTGGCCCGTTTGGAGGCATCAAACCCTACCGGGATAGCAACAATTGCCTCCTCCATTTCAATGCCTGTCCGCTCACGAACATTGCTTTTCAGGTGTTTAATTACTTCACTCGCAGCATCCACAGCTGTCCATTCACGACCAGCGATTAATTTTGTTTTTTCGGAATCTAAAATGGTTTTGATAGAAGATATGTATTCACAGGATTCGGTTAATTCCATTTTTTTGTCCCATGCACTACGACCTGTAAACACATCACCAGTTGTTTTATCGATTGCGATGACAGAAGGAACAGGGCGGCCTTCTTCATCGCCATACTGAACACATTCTGGTTTCTGATCCATAACAACGTATCCAACGGTTGCGCTACGTGTTGTTCCAAAATCAATTCCGAAGTAATATTTCAACCCAGTTGTCATAGTGGTCACCTCACTTGATTTTCATACCGCCTTTTTCTAATATATCAAATATGCTTTGTAGCTGTAGTCGCAGATTTTCACCCAAATCACAACTCATTGGAATAGCTACAGCATCTTGAAAATCACGGTATTCAACTCCGATTTTTGATGCCATTCTTTGCAACACCTCATCGGCTTGTTTGGATCTGTCGCGGCTGAGCAGCTCTGACATTTTAATTCTTTCAACAATTTCTGTTTCCTTTTCGGCAAGAACTATATCCTTTTGAATTATCGTTTGTTTAAGGGTGCTGATGTCCTTTTCTACATCTGCCAGTTGTTGACGCAAGCACGAAACAAGTTCCTGGTGTTCAGTCATCTGCTGATTTGCAAGAAACAACTTTTCTTGTTCTACTCTCACAGAATTAGTGAGCTCCATTATTTTATTCTTTTGTTGGATATTTTCCGCGTTGATTGTGCAAGCAGTTTTGTTCACTTGTTTAAGCAGATCCATCAAATAAGCATTCATATCTATGGACTCAGAGGGCTTCTCGGTGCTTGGTGTGTTCTGAAAAGGCAAGTGAACTGATGTAGGAGATATTTGTTGCTTCTGATCGGCCTGCTCCACCGTTATATTTTTTTCAGTTTTTGTTATAGAGCTAACGGTAAGTCTCTCGGAAGCTATAGAGCAGTTCACAACCCATGCTTGTACTTTTGCAATGTTGAAAGAGCATTCATCACTAAAGGAAGCGTCCTCTTTAATCTCGTAAATAATAGATTTCATCATTTCCGCAAATTCACCAATAAAAATTGGCTTTATCTCAAAGGTTTCCAAGGGCAACAGTTCTATATCTTTTCTTAATTCTGAAAAAAAGTATTTCTCCATTGTTTTTTTTGCAGTGCCTAATCGTTTATTTTCTTTGTTTACATAGGTGCTTGGGAGATGTTTAATAATTGGCACTAAAACATTCTGGGGAGCACCGGCATTAAGGAGTAGCGCAAACAGATGCGTCAACAAACGGAATGTATCGCTCATATTTGTTCCATACATTTTCCCGGAAAAAAATGATGTTAGCACTTCGTGTGGTTCTTTCGTTTGATAAAGATATGATCCAAAAGGCTCGGCCCCGCAGAAGAAAAATCCTTCATATAAATATTTTTCTACCTGTTCGGTAAACCCTTCGCTGGTTATTAAATCCACCCAAGCCTCTCGAAATTGCTTGGTATCTTGTGCTGTAGGTGCTTTTTTCTTTTTTTCTCGCTTTTCTTTTATTAAGTCATTTAGAGTAGTGATGTTGATATTGTTCATAATAACCCTCCAATTGAGCATTTGAATTGTGTTTTAATATCTCAGCATGAATAATGCGATAGCAACTGTTCTTTTTCGTTTTACCACGTGCAACAGTATTCCCACGGACAATGATGCGACCATCGGTGAAACAATATTCCATTTTAATTTGGGAATGCCTATCCCGCTTCCCCTTAATATCAGGGGTTATATTGCGGCTAAATGTTCTCTTCGGGCATCTCGTGCTTTTTTAGTATTTTACCCTTTCTTGTTCCTACATCCATCCTTAGTTCTGATAATCAAAAATAATTTGATATTGATGCTCTCTGATTACTTTTATCTGCAATGGGATTGTTATAAAGCTTAATATCAGATTAAGCTACGACCGACGCCTCAAAAAATAGTGGTACTCAAATGCCTATGTCTTAACATCAAGAAATATTTACACCAACCAAATCGGCACAATCAAATTATCACTATTAAACGCCGACAGTTTGTCGCTAGTACAAAGCACTGCGCCAGTTCCTCGGATCAGTGGCGACTTGTCAATCACGCCGAATACTCTCATAAGCTGCGAGGCGGGGGTAGCAGTCTTTTTTATTTCAATCGGATGCAGCTTACCATCGCCCTCTATGATAATATCGATTTCCTTGGTGTCCCGGTCACGATAATAATAAACAAACAGCTCAATACCGCAATTTTGATAGCTTTTAATGATTTCAGACACTGCGAAATTCTCCAAAATTGCACCGCTCATGGCACCATTCATCAGAGTTTCACTATCGCTCCATTTGGTCAGATACGCGACGAAGCCAGTATCGTAGAAGTAGAGCTTCGGCTTTGTGACGGTGCGCTTCAAGATGTTATTTGAGTAGGGGTGCAGATAAAAGATGATTCCCAGCGTTTCGAGGATATTAAGCCAATCCTTTGCTTTAAGCTGGTCAATATCCGCA
>JGI994J12354_10003358_pt1 | contig 15011 bp, 10 predicted proteins | sample IntmicLarv3ML3BL_FD_12354 | JGI IMG/M metagenome (IMG submission 12354)
GGCGCTGGCACATGTCGCTCGGCGCTTTTTTCAGGGACTATGTCTATATCCCCTTGGGCGGAAGCAGGGTCGGCCGCTTGCGGCTCATCTTCAACCTACTGGTCGTATGGTGCCTCACGGGTCTCTGGCACGGGGCGAGCTGGAATTTTGTCGCGTGGGGGCTTTATTATGGCGTTTTGATAGTGATTGAGAGGATGCTGCCCGACGGAGTGCTTGAGAGATTTCCTGCGCTCCTGCGGCAGATAGGCACCCTTGTCCTCGTCCTCTTCGGCTGGGTTTTCTTCTACTACGAGAGCTTTGCGGACGGTCTTTCCCACATCGGGGTGATGCTCGGCGGCGGAGCGAGCGGGATTATCGACGCGCAGACGGTGTACGCGCTGAAAAACAATGCCGTTTTGCTTGTGGTCTCGGCACTGGCGTGCTTGCCGATACTTCCCGCATACAGGACGTTTGAAAGCGAATATAAGCTCGGGCGCAGGATATCCGGAGGCGTGAGCGCCGCGCTCCCTGTGGCGCTCACGGCGGTGCTTGCGCTATCGTTTTCGTTCCTGGTGGGGCAGAGCTTCAATCCGTTTCTGTACTTTAGATTTTAGCTCGGGAGGTGACTTATGAATAAGAAAAAGTATATCATCTGGCCGCTTATCTGGCTTGTGGCCGGAGCGATAATCGGCCTTTATCAGCTTGGCTTCGCCCCGCGCGAGGAGCGGTACAGCGAGGAGGAAAACCGAATGCTCGCGGGATTTCCCGAGCTCTCGGGCGGGACGCTGAGCAGCGGGGAGTTCACGGGGAGCTTTGAGACATGGCTGCTAGACGGCTTTCCCATGCGCGCCTCAGCCATCGGCTTCGGCCAGCGTATGCGCGACGGACTGAGCTTTGTCACCTATGACGACTATCTCGCGGTTATGCGCTCCGCGGACGACCCGCTCACCTCCTCGGCGGGAGGCGATGTGAGCATTGAGGCTCCTCCTCCGCCTGCGCCGACACGGACAGCCGCGCCACCCACTGAGCCTCCCGTGGCAGCGCCTGATTCGGGTGAGGCTACGGAGCCTAATCCTGAGACCGTGCCGGTAATGGGTGCGGTAGAGCGCCGGGCGATAGTGTTCCCGGAAAAGGGCGACCCGGCGGCGCAGAGCTTTCCGCAGACTATGGGGCTTTTCATGCAGACGGCCGACGGCGCGGCGACACTCCAGACCTTCGGATCATGGTATGTCACGAGCCTCGCGGAAGAGCTCAACCAAATAGCGCGGCTCCTGCCGGAGGGCGGGGCAATGGCTTTCGCGATGGTGCCGCAGTCGATGTACGCGAATCGTTTCGTTAACGCCGCGGGCAAGACGGCCCTTTACTCCGACTATGAGGACTGCGTTTATGCCTATACGGACAATAATGTAATGGTGTTTTCCACGTCGGAGATACTCGGCGAGGCGATGATGCGGGACGAATATGTCTATTTCCGCACTGACATGCACTGGACGCCCTACGGAACGTGGCTCGTCTACACGCGGATGGTGGAGGCGATGGGACTGACCCCGACCGCCTATGAGGATTTTGAGATGACCGTTGAGGAGCCGTTCCTCGGAACCTATTACCGCGACAATCCCATGAGCTTCATGCGCGACAACGCCGATTATCTGGAGCTTATCTCTCCCGCCGCGCCTTATACATACAGGCGGCTCGGAGGCGACGGTGTCTTTTATGACGCGCCGCTTCTCGACGAAAACGCTCGCGGCAACGACCGCTATACCGTCTATCTCGGCGGACCGGGACCTTGGAGCGTCATCGAGAGCGACAACGGCACGGGACGCAACTGCTTGGTGCTTTGCGACTCTTTCGGCCTCGCGTTTGTGCCGATGCTGGCGGAGCAATATGAAGAAGTGCACTACTACGATCCGCGCTATTTCAATGCCTATACGGCGGGCGGGAGCCTCTCGGAGCTTATAGAAAAGTATGAGATTACCGACTGCTATGTTGTGGCGGGCGACCTGCACTGCTTCGGAAGCGACTTCTTCGCGCAGACTGTCGGGCAAAGATAGATACGCCTTATGGTCGTGTATCAAAAACCGCCGACGATATGGATGGGTGATGAAATGACAGTGAATTCCCCGCACCCTATAAATCAGAATTTGACGGCGGAGCTTACACTCCTCTCGGTGCGCGTCCCTTACGACGCATAATTCAACAAATCTCGCCGATTTTGTAGGGCGCGATGTCCACATCGCGCTGCTCTCTCAATTAACATGCCGACCATTCGGTGCGATGTGGACATCGCACCCTACAAATGTCATCCTGAGCGAAGCGAAGGATCTTTTCCCGTTCAAGTCGTTACAAAAGATTCTTCGGGCTTTGCCCTCAGAATGACAATGGGGGGGGCGGAAATCCAGCTGCCAAATTCCGGTTTATCTGTGCTTGCAAACAGGAATATACTTCCGCATACCGCTCGTTTGCAGGTGCAAATAAAAATGAAAAATTGAGAATTTCGTGAATATACACATTTTTTTCATACTAATGTACTAAAGTGTTGTTCCGAAGAAAAAGTCCCGCTAGTTGAACTATTTAGCTAATAGTGCTATAATAAATTCATTGATTTTCGGCATACACCAGATAGTGGGAGAATGCACATTAAATGGAAACGAGATGAAGGGTAACATGGGAAAAGAGGAAGTAAAAACAAAGGAAGAAAAAGGAAAGTGGCTGGTACTTACCGTAATTGTAATTAAAATGATTATGGACGGCCTCGACGGAAGTATGCTGAACATAGCGCTGCCGTCCATAGGTCAGAATCTGGGAATATCCACCGGGTCGGTCATCTGGATCGTGAGCGCGTATACAATCACAACATCTACGACCGTTCTTTTCTTCGGCAGATTCGGCGACATTCTGGGAAAGACGAGATTCTACCTCATCGGTATCGCCATCTATGCGCTGAGCACTTTGTTCAGCGGAACGGCGACCTCTCTCGGCGCGCTTGTCGTCGCGCGCATCATACAGGCCATCGGAGCAAGCTGCACCATGGCAAACAGTCAGGGCATCATTACAATGACATTTCCCGCCCACCAGCGCGGCAGGGCGCTAGGCATATACGGCGGCGCAATATCTATCGGAACCCTGGCCGGGCCGACGCTCGGCGGGCTTATAGTGAGCTACATGAGCTGGCGCTACATATTCCTGCTCAAGGTGCCGATCGCGATTGTGGCACTCATTCTTGGCTTCAAATACTTCCCGAAGGACAGGCCGGAAAAGAAAGAAAAGATGGATTATCCGGGCATGTTCCTATATGCGATAGCAATCGTTCCGTTGTTGTTTTCGCTGCAAAACGGATATGCCGCGGGTTATACGAGCTTGCAGTTCCTCGGCGGAATCGCTTTGGCCGTTGTCGCGTTTTCTGCATTTTTCGCCATTCAGCGCAGAAAGGAAATGCCGCTGCTCGATCTCACCATTTTCAAAAATCCGCTCTACTCTATCAGCGTATTAACGGCGTGCATACTGTCATTTACAAATTCATTCCGAAATATTATCATACCGTTCTACATGCAGGGAGTGCTCAATACTCCGCCTAATATTGCCGGATTGTATATGTCGATATCGCCCATAATAGTCTTGATAGTCACCCCGATAAGCGGAATTCTCAGTGACAAAATCGGAGGCGAGAGACTTGGCATCATAGGTCAGATTATAAACTGCGCGGGACTCCTGCTGATGACGACACTCACGAAAGAATCGCCGATCATACAGATGGTAATATTCTTCTGTATAATCAACTTCGGCACCGCGTTCTTCCAAGCGCCGAATAATACGCTCATCATGTCAAGCCTGCCCAAGGATAAGCTGGGCATCGGAGGCTCGACGAGCATGGCGATACGAAACACGGGTATGTCCATCGGAACCGCTTTCACAACGGCCGTGCTGTATGGCGGCATGAGCAATGTCCTCGGATATCGCGTGGACGACTATGTGCAGGGTCAGGGCATGGATGACGCGTTTATGTATGGTATGCGCAATTCATATCTGATAGCCTCGATTGTTTGCATAGTCGGCATAGTTGTGTCGATAATGAGGATTGTCATGGTGAACAAGACCAAGAAAGCAGCGCTCGAAGCCCCGGTTCAAAAATAGGCGAAGAAAATATGTTGCGGCGAAGAATCCTCGGATTCTTCGCCGCATTCGTTTGCAAAAAAGTGGCGGGCAGCTTTTTGGGCTGCCCGCCTGGTTTTTGGGATTTTTATTGAGTGCTTTGGGTTATCAGACGAGCACGACGGGCTTTATGAGATCCCGAGGCTTGTCCTTCATGAGAAGAAGAGCTTCCTCGAGCTTATCGAAGCCGTTGAAGCGGTGCGTTATGAGCTTGGACGGGTCAACGCGGCCGTTCATGACCATGCTGGCCAGTTTTTCCATGCGAAGCCTTCCTCCGGGCATGAGGCCCGCGTTTATGGTCTTGTGGCCCATGCCAACGCCCCACTCAACGCGCGGGATCTGGATGAATTCGCCGGAGCCGAGATAGTTGACGTTGCCAATCGCTCCGCCGGGCCTCAGCATTGTGACAGCCTTGGCGAAAATGCCGTTGTTGCCGCCGGCGATTATAACTCTGTCGACGCCCTTGCCGTTTGTCAGGTCCATGACCTGCGTGAGGCTGTCTCCGTTGTGGTAGTTGACGATATCCGTAGCGCCGTATTCCTTTGCGATCTCCACGCAGTTCGGCCTTGAGCCGACAGCGATGAGGCGTCCCGCGCCCTGGAGAACCGCACCGCGCACGGCCATCAGGCCGACAGGGCCGATTCCGTATACGCAGACTGTGTCGCCATACTTGACTCCGGAGAGCTCCACGCCGTGGAAGCCGGTCGGAACCATGTCGGAGAGCATTGCGCCTGTGGCGGGATCCATGCCCTCGGGCAGAAGCGCGAGGTTTCCGTCCGCGTCATTGACGTGGAAAAACTCGGAGAACATGCCGTCCTTGATGTTTGAGAACTTCCAGCCCGCGAGCATTCCGCCGGAATGCATGGCATATCCCGCCTGAGCCTCAAGAGAGTTCCAGTCCGGCGTTATGGCCGGAACGATGACCTTGTCACCCGGTTTGAAGTCGCGAACCAGAGACCCGACCTCGACAACCTCGCCAACCCCCTCATGGCCGAGGATGAGATCTTTACGGTCTCCGATTGCGCCTTCCCAAACCGTATGAACATCGGAAGTGCATGGAGCGAGAGCGATGGGACGCACAATGGCGTCAATCGGCCCGCACGCCGGTCTGTCCTTCTCAATCCAACCGATCTGGTTGAGACCGAGCATTGCAAATGCTTTCATGTTTTTTTACCCCCTAAAAATAAAAAATTTTCCCCTTGAGCATAGTGCTCTTTAGCATTGCAAACGTATTATACCCCATTGTTAAAATAATAGCAAGGCCTGTTTGCTACTATTTTAACATTTTTTCGCCTATGCAAAAAGTTGATGAAATACGCACAGCGGAGGAGCGCGGCGATGGCGAAAATTAGTGAAAGATGACGTTACGGCTGTTGCATCGGGCCGCCGGTCACACCTGATGCGTCGTGGCGGAGCGCATGAAAAATGCAGGACAACATATGTTGCCCTGCAAAAAGCCGAAACAGTCAAGAAGACTGGATTAAACTATAAAAAAATTCGTCTTTTTCCGAGAAAAGCCGTTTACCCCGTACCCCGAATGAAAGCCCAGCGGAGCGGGTTTCGTTCGGAAGCGGAGGAGCGAGCGCAGCGGAGCTTTCCGCAGAGCGGGAAGCGCAGTGAAGAGAGCTCGACGACGACGCGGCTACACCCGAAATTCTCTCAATTTTTTTATCGCCCTGATGTCGCTCCCGAGAAAGCTGAGATTCAGATATTCTCCCATAAGACGGGAGATGATTTGCTTCGTGTAGCGCCGCTCGAGCTCCGCATCCGTCAGGTTTGTGCTGATGATGGTTTTTCCGCCGGAGAGGAGGCGCGTATTTATGAGGGTATAGAACGCGCTTTGGGTAAAGGAAGTGGTCATTTCCGTCCCGAGGTCATCAAATATGAGCAGGTCGCACTCGAGAAGGCGGCGCACGCTGGCGTTCCAGTCGTCATCGTCGCTCCCATGCCCGAATTTCTGCCCCTCAAAGGAGGCGAGTGCGCTCACTGCGGATTCATACACGACGGAAAAGCCGTTTTCGGACACGACGCGTGCGATCGAGGCGGACAGGAAGGTCTTGCCAAGTCCGACACCGCCCTGAAAAAGCAGGTTTACGGAGCCCTTTCCAAAGCGCGCGGCAAAGGCGCGGCAGGTTTCCAGCACAGTCTCCATGCATTCGCGGGGAGAGACACCGGTCACAGGGTCGGGCTCGCCGCTGTAAAAACCGAGGTCGAAGCTCTCAAAACGCTCCTCACCGAGCCTCAGGAGAGAGGATAGCTCGCGCTTTGTCTCGGCATTATAAAGCTCCCGCAGGCATGAGCAGATTTTCGACCCGACGAAGCCGGAGTCGCGGCATTTGCCGCAGAGCGGGCGCTCGTCGAGGTAGTCCGCAGGGTAACCGCGCGAGGTCAGGATTTCCGCGCGCCTTGCCTGAAGCTCCAGACTCTCGTCGCGGGAGCGGCGTATTGCGTCCCGGACATCCCCGCCGCGTTCAAAAGCCCTGCCGAGGGCTTCGTGTATCACGGCGGAGAGGCGCGCGTCAAGAGACCTCAGCTCAGGGAGCTCTGAGTAAGCGTGGCTTCTTCGTGAATTATACATATTTTCATTTTCGAGTTTTCTCTCGGCAAGGCGTTCCCTTGCCCGTTGAAGCAGGAGAGAATTCGTCATCGCTCTACCTCTTTATGTGTTGCCGTTTTTGACTCTGTCGAGTATTCTCCGCATCCGCTCAAGCTCGTTCTCGCGCGGAGCGGAGGCGGGCGCGGCTTCCCGCCGGGGGGGNTCGTTCCTCGGAGTCCGCTCCGGGGGGAGGTCGCTTTTTTCGATCTCGCCGGGCGTGTGCAGGCCCTTGGAGTGCCAGTTTTCGACTATTGAGTTCATGTATTTCCATTGGAGCGAGCCGGTCTTGACGACCGTTCTGTCGTATGCTATCTCGAGGGCGGGGATGTCGAAGCCCATGGCGACCCAGGATTCGATGTATTTTCTCTCGGTCGGGCTGAGCTCGCGGCCGCGAATTCCGAGAGCGGGCTTTATGCGCGACACCAGCTCCCGGCGTTCGCGCTTGCGGCGGATGTGTTCGTCGGCGCGCTCGTGTGTCACCACCTCGGCGTCCGACCACGCGTATCCCTCGCGCTCGATGCGCTTGAGCGTGGGCAGACGGCCCTCTCCGTTTTCGAGGCGGAATTCCTCGACGCAGTGGTTCACAAGCAATAGCAGCACCTCTGCCGGGAGGGCGAGGTGGTCATACAGCGCGAAGAGTATTCTCAAATCCGCGCCCGAGAGGGCCTTGCCGAATATGCGCTGGGTCTCCAGCACAACGGCGCGGAATTCGGTGTCGTTTTCGCTGCGCGCGGCTATTTCGCGTGAGGTGAATTCGGGACGCTCGTCCGCCTGACGGAGGATCTTCGTTTCCGCGGGCTCTACAAGGCCGAGCTCGCGCAGACGGGCAAGGGCGGCGGCGATTTCCCGTTCCGTCCGCTTCAGCGCCCGCGCAGCCTCCGGAGCGCGGGGGACGCTGCCCTCGCGGAGTACGTATAGATATAAAAGCGCGGCGCTGCCGTCCGCCTCACGGATGAGCGCCTCAGCGTCGTCCAGCGGCACGAGCAAGCCGAGCGCCCTGCTCCTTTTTTGAGCTTTATCTTCCATTGTTTTTTCCTTTTAGCTACAAATAAGCTGCTAATCGTCACATGAGCGAGGCACGGTAGATCGGCCCCTCTTCAATGCCGATTATAGCATAAATTTTATCTTGTCGCAATATGTGCCTGTGTGTTATAATAAAATTTACTCCATGAGGGAGCCGCGGTGGTTATCACTGCGGGGCCGTTTGCGGCCGGTTTGGACATGTTCCTGATTTTGAGGTAAAAAATGCTGGAGCTTTCATCTCCCGCCGGGTCATATGAGGCCGTTGCGGCCGCAGTGCAGTCCGGTGCGGATTCGGTATATTTCGGATTTGACTTTCATAATGCAAAAAGAACCGCCCCGGGCTTTACGGACGAGGAGCTTGAAAATGCCCTTCGTTACTGCCGCACACGGGGCTGCCGTGCATATGTCGCCATCAACACGCTCATCTCGGACGGCGAGATGAAAATCGCCGCAGGGCTTGCGGAGCGGGCCTCGGAGCTGGGCGCGGACGCCATAATCATTCAGGATGTCGGCTTTGCCCGCGTATTGCGCGAGCTCCTGCCGGATATCAGGCTCCACGCCTCGGCACGCATGAGCGTACACAATCTCGCCGGGGTTGAGGCCGCGGCGGAGCTGGGCATTTCGCGCGTTACCCTCGCGCGGGAACTGAGCCTCGAGCAGATGAGCTATATCGGGCAGAGAACGCCCATAGAGCTGGAGGTATTTGCCCACGGCGACCTCTGCATCTGCTATTCCGGGCAGTGCTATATGTCCGCGCTCTCGGGGACGGGCAGCAACAGCCGCGGGCTCTGCTCGGAGCCCTGCCGCCGGCAATATTCGATGGGCGGCAGGAATGACGATTATCCCCTGAGCCTTCGCGACGCATGCCTTGTCGACCACCTCGAGGAGATAGAGCGGGCGGGGATACGGAGCGTGAAGATTGACGGGCGGCTGAGACGCGAGGAATACACAGCGGCCGCGACGCGCCTTTACGCAAACGCGATAAAGAACAAAAAGAGGCCGCCCGACGCCGAGCTGCAGGAGCTGCGCGACACATTTTCGGAAAACGGCTTTACGGACGGATATCTTACAGGACGGTTCAACGAGGATATGTTCGGCGTCCGGGACGACGGGCGGCGTATTCCCATGCGCCTGTTGTTGGAGATCCGGCGGACATATCAGCAGGCCGAAACGCGCCGCGTGCCTGTCAATATCTACGCGGTAGTCAGGGCGGGTGAGGCCGTGCGCCTCGCCGCAGACGATGCGCAGGGGAACCACGCCGTCGTGGAGGGAGCGCCTCCAAAGGCCGCTGTGGCCGATGAGACGACGGAGAGAAGCCTCTCCGATAGCCTATATAAAACGGGTGGCACGCCATTCCAGACAAATGACATAAAATGCATGACGGAGCCGGGACTCTATGTCCCGGACGAGGACATTCAGAATATGCGGCGGCAATTGCTGCACAATTTGCTTGAGAAGCGCTCGAAGCCTCCGCGCAGGAGGGTTGGGGCGATTCCGCCTCTCGGTCTGCCGAGGGGAACGATAGGCTCGCCCGTCATCAACATACAGGTCACGGATCGTGAACAGCTCACCCCCGCCCTTGCGGAGACGGGAGCGCATATACTCTATGTGCCGCTGACGATTTTGGCGGAGGATTTTGAGCTCGTGGAGTCGTTCGTTGAGGCGGGCACGAGGATTGTTGGAGTTATGCCGAGGGTGCTCTCCGGCGTTGAATCCACGGACGCGCGCGGGCTCTTGAAGCGGGCGAAGAGGAACGGAGTCGACGAAGTCCTCATCGGAAACATGGGGCATATCCGCCACGGCGTGCTCGAGGGGTTCGGGATACGCGGCGATTTCGGCCTGAATATTTTCAACTCATGGTCGGCCGAGCTCATGCACGACGCGGGTTTTTTGTCGGCCACAGCCTCGTTTGAATTGAAGTTCTCGCAGATTCGGGAGATGAATAAGCCCCTGCCGGTAGAGCTTATGGCCTATGGGCGCATGCCCGTCATGGTGACGCGGCGGTGTATCATAGAGCGCGGCTTCGGCTCCTGCAACTGCGGCGGCAGACACGGACTCTCCGACCGGATGGGCGCTTTTTTCCCCGTTATGCGGGATTTCCAGTGTCAAAATGTTATATATAACTCAAAAAAACTCTTTTTGGCGGACAGAAGCGCGGATTATTCGAATGCCGGGCTCTGGGGCATAAGACTTCTGTTTACGACGGAGAGCTCACGCGAGTGCGTGATGGTGGCGCGGGCATACCGCGGCGAGACAAAATATGTTCCGAACGGTTTTACGCGCGGATGCTATTACAAGGGGGTAGAATGATGGGAGAAAATCTGCAGGGTCTAATTCTCGCCTCGTCCTCTCCGAGGCGCCGCCAGCTTCTCGAGATGCTGGGCGTCAAAAATTTCAAAATAGAACCGGCGGAGGGCGAGGAGATAGTCCCGCCCGGACAGACGCCGGACGAGACTGTCCGGTGCCTCGCGCTCGCGAAGGCGCGGGAGGTGGCGGAGCGCTGCGGGACGGATGCCCCCATCGTCGCCGCTGATACGATAGTCTATATCGACGGCGAAATACTCGGCAAGCCGAATAATGAGCGCGAGGCCGAGCAGATGCTGGCACGCCTCCAGGGCAGGACGCACAGCGTTTTTACGGGCGTCGCGGTGCTCTTTCGGGACACCGAGCTGCTGGAGGCCGAGGAGACGCGGGTGACTTTCCGGAAAATGTCCGCGGCCGAAATTGCCGCCTATGTGGCGACAGGCGAGCCGATGGACAAGGCCGGAGCTTATGGCGCGCAGGGCATCGGGAGTGTTTTTGTCGAGAAAATCGACGGTGATTTTTACAATGTGGTTGGTCTGCCGCTTTGCAGACTCGGAATAATGCTCGGAAGGATAGGCGCTGATATTATTTGAAACAGTATTTTAAGAAAAATGGTATAAAAGTGGCCGTTTTGATGCTCATTGCGGCGCTGGTTGTTTCGCTGTCCGCATATCTGCTCAGCGGGCGGGCGGGGTTCCTGCACAATATCGCGGGCGCGGCGAGCGCTCCGTTTCAGCGCGCCGCGACCTCGGCGGCGGGCTGGCTCGAGGGGATATACGGCTATTTATATAAGTATGACCAGCTTGTGGCGGAGAATAATTCTCTGAAGGCGCAGCTTGCGGAGGCGCAGGAGACGGCGCGGGAGTCTGTGGCAGCAATCGAGGAGAATTCGCGTTATCGGGAGCTTCTGAATTTCAGGGACAAGCACACGGGCTCGCAGCTCGAATTTGAATCCACCCGAATCGTGGACTGGTCGGCCTCGAACTGGGCGTCCACTTTTACGATTTCGAAAGGCTCCGCGTCCGGAATTGACATTGGCCAGTGCGTCATAACGGAATATGGGGCGCTCGTCGGGCAGGTAATCGAGCTCGGCGACACTTGGGCGACCGTCCGGACGATAATCGACGTCGACATGAATGTCGGCGCGCTCGTGGGTGAGGCAGGCAGCGCCGCGATGGTCGTGGGGGATTTTTCCCTCATGCGCGAAGGGAGAACTAAGCTCATGTTTCTCACAGAGGGGACGCAGCTTTTTGAGGGCGACGTCATATTGACCTCCGGTAAAGGCGGAGTTTTCCCGCAGGGGATCGAGATCGGAAAAATCCTGCGGACCGAGTATGAAACAGGCCGCCAGACGCCCTACGCCGTCGTGGCGCCGACCTGCGATTTCAGCTCGATCTCGCAGGTGTTCGTGATAAAATCGTTCGAAATCATCGAATAGAAACAAAAGACGGGTGCTATCGTCTAACAGCTTGTCAAAGAATCCCAATCTCTCGTCCTTTTCCGAGAAAAGCCTTTTCGAGCAGCGGGCGCGCTTTTAGTGTGTTTGCGGAGCGAAAAGATTGAAATTTCAATGCTTTCGGGGAATTCATTTTCCCGAAAGCATACTCTGAGAGCTCCGTAGAGCGGAACTCTTTTCTGTCAAAAAATAAGCTTTTTGACATCCTAAATCAAATAAGCGGCGCGCCGCTTATTCGACAGTCTCGAAAGGGGGCGCGGATTCGTGGTAGCTGATCTTATAAATCCCGGGCGTATAAGACGCGCGGTCATATATGGCCTTATAATGCTCGCCGCGCACATGGCGCAGGGGCTCATCCTCTCGCATGTGACGATTGCGGGCGTGCGCCCGATGTTCCTGCCCGCCGTCGCCGTCGCGATAGGTGTTTTTGAGGGCGGTGCCTGGGGCGGAATGTTCGGTCTGCTCTCAGGATTGATGCTGGACGCGGCCTTTGCGGAGACCACTGTGCTCTTCACTGTTCTCTTCACGATAATCGGTTATGGCTCGGGTATGATGGCATTTTTCTTCATCAATAAAAAGTTTTTTTCATATCTCTGTGTGTCCTTTGCCGCGCTCCTCATAACGGCGGCGGCTCAGGCGGTGCGGCCGGTCGTGTTTTTGGATGCCTCCGCCTCGGACGCCGCCTTTGTGGCGGTCATGCAGGCGCTGCTCTCCCTGCCGTGCGCGGCGGTGGTCTATTTCCCTGTCAAGTCGCTTGCGGGAAAAAAGCCGGAATGAGCGTTGTTGTCAAGCTCGCTGCATTTTGCTTCCCGCGATGCGGAAGGCTCCATTACGCGAGCTTGCTCCTCCTTTTCAGAATGAAACCCACTTTGCCGGGATTTTATTCGGAGACGGGGGAAAGGATTTTCTCGGAAAAGGGCGAGAGGCGAAGGTTCTTTGCCGAGTTGTGAAAGGAGTAATACCTTATGGATAAGATAATAAAGCCCGGCCGGCTGTTTTTGTTTGCCGTTATAGTCACGGCGCTTGCCGCTATTTATACGCTGGCGCTCTACAAGCTCCAGATAGTGGAGGGCGAAGCATATTATGAGAGCTCTCAGAACTCCATCGTGACGAGAAAGACGGTCACGGCCCCGCGCGGAAACATCCTCGACCGGTACGGGCGGCTGCTCGTATCGAACCGCATGTGCAATAACCTGACAATCAACGGATATGAGCTGGAGAAGATGGACGACAACGAGCTTCGAAATGAGGCTATCCTACAACTGACGCGGGCGGTGACTGAGGCGGGAGACACCTATACGGACACCCTCCCGATAACAAAGACGCCACCGTTTGAGTATGAGTACACGGTGAATATCGAGGCCATGCAGAGAACGCGGCTCGAGGCGTTTTTGAAGGCAAGGGGCCTCGCGGCGGAGACGACGGCGGTCGAGCTGATGGCCTATTTCAGAAGCCGCTACGGCATAGACGCGAACTACACGGCGGAGGAGACACGCATCATTGCGGGAGTCCGCTATGAGGTGAATATCCGATACATCATAAACACCTCGGACTATATTTTTGCCGAGGACGTCTCGATTGAGCTTCTGTCAAGATTGATGGAGAGCGACATGCCGCTCTATGAGGTCGAGCAGAGCTATATCCGCGAATATAAGACCATTTATGCCTCGCATCTCATCGGATATGTGGCGCAAATGTATGGTGATGAATACGACAAATATAAGGAGCAGGGCTACCTCATGAACGCCTATGTCGGCAGAGAGGGCGCGGAGAGGGCCTTTGAATCCTATCTGCACGGGCAGGACGGCAGGGCCCTCGTGACCTCGACCGCGACGGGGACTGTGACGAATATCGTCTATGAGGAGGAGCCCATTCCGGGAGACCATGTATATCTCACGATAGACAGCGGACTTCAGGAGGCGGGAGAACAGGCCCTCGCGAACGGAATCAGAAAAATGAACCTCCAGACGGAGGCCAATAACCTTAAATTTGCCGCCGCCGGAGAGCGGAACGAGATAAGGCAACTGGCTGAGGGCGGAGCTCTTGTGGCCATCGACATAAAGACGGGAGAGCCGCTTTGCCTGGTATCCTATCCGTCATATGACCTCGCGACTTTTCTTGACACCTACAACGAGCTTCTCGCGAACCCGCTGAATCCGCTCTTCAACAGGGCGCTGATGGGGACATATGCCCCCGGCTCGACATTCAAAATGGTGACGGCTCTGGCGGCTCTCGACCTCGGGAAAATCACGACGAACACGACTATCGAGGACGAGGGCATCTACAGGGAATATGAGTGGGCGGGATACGCGCCGAAATGCTGGCTCTATCCCGACGGAACACACGGTTCTCTGAATGTGTCCGGCGCACTTGAGCACTCCTGTAACTATTTTTTCTACAGCCTTTCGGACATGCTGAAGGTTGACAACATGGCTGAGTACGCGAAGCGCTTCGGCCTTGGAGAGAATACGGGTATCGAGCTGCCGGAATACAAGGGCTTCATGGCGTCGCCGGAGTCTAAGGCGGCGGCAACGAGGGGAGATCCTTGGTATGAGGGAGATAATCTTCAGGCCGGAATCGGACAGGGATATTCGCTCTTCACGCCGCTACAGCTCGCGGAATACGTCGCCGCTGTCGTGAATGACGGCCAGCGCTATTCGGCGTCTGTCCTGAAAACCGTCCGCAGCTATGATTATGCCGAAAAGCTCTATAACCGCCAGCCCGAGGTGTTGAGCGAGGCCGGAGGCGAGCCCGAGTATTACGAGGCAATCCGGCAGGGAATGCACGCCGTTGTCAAGACCGGAACGGCGATGTCGCATTTCTTCGGCTATGGTATAGATGTCGCCGCCAAGACGGGCACCGCCCAGCTCGGCGAGAATGTGACGAACAACGGCATTTTTGTGTGCTATGCCCCTTATGACGACCCGCAGATAGCGATAGCTATTGTCGTCGAGAAGGGCGGCTCGGGCTCGAGCCTGAGCTACATCGCGCAGGAGGTCTTGAATTATTATTTCAATTTCTCCGCCGCGACAACGGCTCTCGAGAGCGAAATGCAGCTCCTGCGGTAAAAAGCGTCCGGAGCGCATAAGGAAATTTTCAAAAAAACTCTATTTTTATTGTACAAACCGGCCGATTGCATGTATAATCAGCTTGGTGACTTATGACGCCAGACTAAGGAGATGACTAATTAATGAACATTGCCCTGATGGCTCACGACGGTAAGAAGGAACTGATGGTGCAGTTTTGTATAGCGTATTGTGGCATATTATCGGGCCACAGCATCTGCGCCACGAACGCGACGGGCAGGCTTGTCTCTGAGGCAACCGGCCTGAAAATCAACCTCTATCTCGGCGCAAGCCAGGGTGGGGCGCAGCAGATCGGGGCGAGGATAGCCTATAATGAGATAGACCTGGTCTTGGTTTTCTGCGACACGGCAACGGGAAACTTCACCGATGTGAATGACATCGCGAGGCTCTGCGACCAGTATAATATACCGTTTGCGTC
>JGI994J12354_10003359_pt1 | contig 15010 bp, 13 predicted proteins | sample IntmicLarv3ML3BL_FD_12354 | JGI IMG/M metagenome (IMG submission 12354)
AATGTCTACTTGGTCTATCCCACTAGCAGTTCGTCTAATTCTTGTCCCAATTGATATAGGGTCGGGGACACTATTGGCGAGTAATTGTCCGTTGAAAAGCACTAGTAACAATAAAGCTACCAGTTTTTGACTGGTTTTATAAATTCTGATTTTATGTATTTGCTTTTTGCCTTTGAATTTATTTTTTATTTTTCTCATGATTAAGCCTCCTTGAAATTTCCACATTAATTATCAATATATGATTTGTGCCACATTATTAAAATATATAAATTTTTTATAAACTATGTTAATATTACTGCTGAATTGACTCAGTAGTTTGGAAAAATAAATTTTTACTCATTTATGATCGAATTTACTAGTTATAATGATTTAAGATTTAGATTTATCATAATCCAATCTTTTTTGATTTTTAAATTTTATTTGACTTAATTATAACCTTTTTCTTCAAATTTGTAAACAAAAAACAATTTGAGAGGAATTAGGAGTGTTTTTTAAGGAAAATGTGTGATATTGTCGTATATTTTACAAATTTCAAAAAAATCTTTACCAAATTGTATCTTAGAATATATTTTGGAAAAAAATTCAAAACTTATATTTTTTTAGACTTTATTATACAATTGATAATCTCGCCTGTATGGCAAATCAAACTCCATCAGAACTAGTGTTATTTGCTATTTAACATAGTTTTTCTGCATCTTCTTTTCAATTCCCTTAGTGATTATTTAAAAACCGTTCTTATAAAAATGACATATCAAGGAAAACTTTTCATTATATCGTAAAAGCAGTTTTTTCTCTTATAAAGTTATTGAATTTATAAATTATCAATAAATTTATAAAAAAAAGATTTTTATTTTTTTACAATATTAATTGACAAAAAAAATTTTTTATAGTATATTTATTATAAGCATTTTTTTTTTTTACAACCACAAAATATGTGAATGATTTGAAATTTTTAAACAAGGAAAAATTATGAAAAATGAAAAATTTTACAACGAAATTTTCTCTCCAAAAGATATCAAAGACAAACTGAAAAAATCTAGAATAAAATTAGGATTACGTAGAATTGATGTAGAAGAAAAAACAAGTATTCCTGCCTCTACATTATTCCAATATGAAAATGGAATATTGGAGAAAATTCCAGCAAACATTGTATTAAAACTTGCACAAATCTACAACAAACCTATTCATTACTTCTACACCTGGGTCAATCTTACTCCTTTCACGACCTTAGCAGGAGTTGTAGTAGGATGTTTTAATGGTATTTATCCATTTGTACTTATGGCAAGTCTGGGATTTGTATTAGGAGAAGGATTGAAAATTTCAATAACAAAATTCTTATTAAATTTGTACAATATGAAATCCTTTGATAAAATTGAAAACAGTATTCCCAATGATAAAAAAGAGAATTACTTCATAATAAAAAATGGAATTTCAAATAATTGGAATTTAGGTAAGCTTTTTACAAGTTCACAACTTAAGTACGAGCTTTCTTTTTTACTCGCATATTATATGGCACACATATATAAAGAAGAAGAGAAAAGAATAGATGGGAATGCCGCATGTGAGAAAGAAATATTCTCCGAAAAATATGATAATTACAAAGAAAACATAAACAGAACAACTCATATTTTTAATTATAACAAGTTAGGAGAAAAGCTTAAAGATGCCAGAGAAAACAAGGGTTACACAATAAAAAAAGTTTCAACTATTTTAGATATTCCAGCAGAAACAATTTCAAAGTATGAAAATGGTGTTATCAAAAATATTTCGAATGAAATATTGGAAATGTTCTCGGAATTATATAAGGAAAATTTCTTGACAATGAATATTCTCTATTTTGCTCCTGTATTTGCTACTGCTACAGGATTAGCTTTGATGATTTTATCTGGAATTTCCCTGAACAAAGAGATTTTATATGGGTTTTATTCAGCAAGTATGATTGGTAGTATCGTTATAAAAAAGAGCATAAAAAAATATTCACACAAGTCAAAAGAGGATATTCTTTCCTCCCTCAGCCCTGAAAAACAAAAAAGTTATAGAATTAATAAAGAATTTCTCTACGAAACATGGAAGACAGAACATTTGTTTACAGAGGAAGAAATAAGAAAAGATGAAGGAATTATATTTTCAATTTTTCTCGCATCAATTATGAGCGAGGAATCAAAGAATATAATTGAGAATAATAAGGATGTTAACATTTTACCTAAAGGTAGAAAATAACATAGACACTGTATAAAAAGACTAACTATTAAAAGTCAAGTAAAAAATAAAAAAAATTATAGTTGAGATTTCTTATAATTTAGGCGACATAAAATTGACTGGCATAGCAGTCGATAAAATGTTGAGATACATAACAATTTAATTTTGAATTTTATAGCATTCGTTTTTAGTAAGAGCAGCAAATATAGTATGGCACAGTTTTCTTGCAACAGCATTGGTCGCTACTGAATGATGTTTTCCTTGGACAATTTTACTTTTATAATAATTACTAAAGACGGGATCATAAAATTCCGCTCTCAAAGCGGCTTGAAGTAATGCTTTTCTAAGAGCTGAAGAGCCTCGTTTACTGATTCTTGTGGAACTAGATTTATATTCACCAAATTGGGAAACAATTGCAGCTAGTCCAGAGTATGCAACAAGTTTTGAAGGATCAGAAAATTTGCTTATATCCCCTATTTCACCCAGAATAGTTGCTCCTGTAATAGGTCCGACACCTGGTATAGAAGTTATTGGAGAATTGATTTTTTTCATTAACAAACCAATTTCACCTTCAATATCAGAGATTTGCGATTCAATAAAATCAATCTGGTTAATCAAATGTTTAATTTGAATAGAAAAAGAGTTTATAGCAAACTTAATACCAAATAATTTTTTAGCCTTTTCAGAAAGTTCATCAATTTTCTTAATAGCAAACTTTTTTAATCTAATTTCTTTTAAAATTTCATTGAGATCATTAGATGTGATCTTATCAAATTCTTCAGGAGTTGATAAAGAATTTAGAATTTTTTTAGAAGTTGTTCCAAATATATCAGTAAAAGAGTCAGTATATTCAGGAAGAACTTGATCTAAAACAGCAATTGTCTTTCTCTTAAGATCCCCAATAGATGAAACAAGATAACTTCTAAAACGAGTCAAAAACTTAAGAGAAAAATAATCTTCAGGAGCAAGTGAAGTTTCAACAAAATTACCATATCTAAGAAGATCAGCAATTAAAATAGAATCAATAATATCCGTTTTTCTCTTTCTAATTTCAATACCGTTTCTCCATCCATCAGTTTGGATAGGATTAATTACATGAATAGAAAGGTCTTTTTCAAGAAGAAAAGAATAGAGAGAAAGCCAATAATGACCAGTAGCTTCCATTCCAATTTTTAAAGAGTCAATGAAAGGTGAAATTTTAACTAACAAAGAATTGGCACCATCAACAGAATTAGAAAAAGAAAAAGCTTTAAAATAACTTTTTTGGAATCATCAATAAGAGAAGCAACATGTGTATTCTTACCAATATCAATACCTAAATAGTACATTCAATCACCTCAAAGGTAAAATTTTAGATAAATCCTCTTCTCTGAAAAACGTTACTACCTTGTATGAGATCCGAAGTACCAGAAAGTGGTCAACATCTAACTAATTCGTAAACCGTTTAACAGAAAGAGGCACCACTCTTTTAGTATGAGATCTATGTCTCAAGGGGAATCGGTGTCACTCTATCTAATTAAATATATTAATACAACAATAATTGCATAATCTTAAGTTAAAAAAGGTATAAGTTGCCTCTATCAACTTAAATATATTATATAAGGGGGATGAATAATTATGAAAAATCTCGAAAAATATGGAGATATTTTGACTGCTAAGGAATTAGCTGAATTTTTGAAAGTTTCAACTGATTTTATCAGAAAAAATTCCAACAATGGAAAAATTCCAAACATAAAAATTGGGTCAAAATACTTTTTTTCCAAATCAAAATTAATTTCGTACTTCAATGGACTTCAAATTTAACAGGGAGGATATTTAATGACAAAGGAAAACAAATTAGTTGCTGGACGCCTTCGAAAGAAAGATGGCTTTTGGCATACAGAGGTCAGTTTCTATGATAGCAGAAACAAGAAAAATACAAGGTCGCAAACCACGAAAATGCGAATTAACTGTAAAACCGAAAAAGAAGAAAGAGAAAATGAAAAAAAAGCTTATGTTCTATTACAAAATTTTAGGGAATACTGGACAAAAAGATTACACGACCCTCGAAAAGCAGAAGAAATTCTTTTTACAGATTATATGGAACAATGGCTATTATCTATGAGACCTAATATTGAACCTTCGACATATAATTCGTATAATCTGGTAATTCAAAAAGGTATCATTCCATATTTTAAAAAGCTCAACCTAAAGTTAATCGATTTAAAAGCCTACCATATCCAAGATTATTATACTTATTTAGCAACAGATAAAAAATTGACACCTAATACAATAATTCATCATCACGCCAACATAAAAAAATCCCTGAAAATGGCTTTTCAACAAGATTTTATTGATTTTAACATCGCTGAAAAACTAATACGTCCAAAAAAAAATCAATTTATCGCAAATACTTTATCCAGAGAGGAAATTAATAAATTATTTTCCATAACAAGAAATACTGATGTTGAAATACCCGTTTTTTTGGGAACATATGGTCTAAGAAGAAGTGAAATTGTTGGATTAAAATGGGAAAATATTAACTTTGATAATAATACAATAAAAATATCAGATACCGTTGTCTCAACTAGAGAAAATGGACAATCCAAATTAATATTCAAAAAACGGACGAAAACAAAGCAAAGCCATAGAACTCTTCCATTGAATAGTTTTTTAGGAAATTATTTGAAAGAATTAAGAATTAAACAAAGGAAAAGGCGAAAAAAGTTTGGGGGTTCTTATAGTCAAAAATATCACGAATATGTTTGCGTTGATCATTTTGGGGATTTGATAACACCAGATAACATCACTGACAAGTTTAGAGCTTTAATCAAAAAAACAGCTTTTAAAAAAATAAGATTTCACGATTTAAGACATTCTTGTGCAACGCTGCTCACTATTTTAGGAAGTGATATGAGACACATTCAATTATGGTTAGGTCATTCATCTATTAGTACTACTATAGATACTTACACGCATTTGACGTCTATAGTAATTGAAGAGACTTCGAATAATTTTGAAAATATTTTTCCAACACAAGATTATAATTTTGAACTCACAGAGGAAGATGAGGAGGATGACGATGAAGAATGATAGTTTTTACAAAATAAAAAAATCATGTATAAAAATTATGAACCAGCCCGCCAGCTTGATAAAATAATTATATATGATTTAATAATTTTTTGGTGCCTAAGGGGGGACTCGAACCCCCACGGTACGAATACCTCCAGATTTTGAGTCTGGTGCGTCTACCAATTTCACCACTCAGGCACATCTAATAAAATAATAGCAGTCGAAATAGAAGTCGATAAATTTTTAATCTAGCAAGGATGTAATTTGACAGCCTTTCAAATAGAAATCAACTATCTTTTGAGTCTGCTGCGTATACCAATTTCGCCACCCAGGCTGATTTCAATATAATTTGACCGCTTAATAATAATACAATATTTGAAAAAAAAAGTCAACTGTTTTTTCCATTATTTTAGAATGGTAGTTGGAGATGTTATTTTATACCAAGATTTTACAAAAATTTTTCTTAATGTTCTGTATTTTCTATCTTTGTTTCTTCTTCTAGCTTTTCTTTATAAAAATTTTTTCTGATGAAGAAATAAGAAGTTCCACATAAAATATAAAAGCACGAAATTACATAGAAGAATTCATAACCAAATTTACCATAAAGAGTTACACCAGATATTCCACCTGAAATGAAAACCATAATATTGAAAAATGAATAGAGAGCTTTTCTTAAATCTCTTTTGCTCCCCTTGAAATAATGTCCCATGTATGCTCCAAAATCCGTGACATTTCCAGACATATGAGTTGTTCTTATTATTAACCCATTATAAGAAAGCATCATTCCATTCTGTATTCCCAGCATAAATGGTAAAAATAGTATAAAGGCAAATTTTGGTTCTTGAAAAATTAATCTGAAAATCCCAAGAGTGGTTCCCAATGATACTAGAATAAATCCATAGCGTTTTTGTAAATTAAATTCTCTTTCATTGGTAAAAAATCCAGAAATAAAGCACCCCATTATAAAGGCAACTATCATTGAAAAAGATGTCATTACTCCTGAAAAGTTTTTGGAAGCAACTGATGCTGAAAAACTTGTAATTGTCCCAGTAAAGTGTGAGACAGAGACAGAAAAAAACACAACAGTAATGGCATTTAGCATACCACTCATAAATGTTAAGCTATAAATCCAAATTAATAAAATTTTTTCAAACATGTATAACTCCTATAAGATAATGTATGTTATATAATATAACTTTTATTGAAAAAAATCAATATTAATGATATTGTAGCATCAATTTTATGAAATTTTCTTTAATATTTATATTATATTTCCAAAATAGGACGTTTGGATAGAAATCAAGAAATGATTTGTCAAATTTTATTTTATATAGTATAATTTTAATTGTTTATAGATTTTTTAGGGAAAATTTTAATTTTGATTGATGGAACCAATAAATATTTTGACCCACTTCATTATTTTTAGTATTGAGAAGTCTGAGTTACTTTGTGGAGGAATTCAACACACACCAGTAAGTAAAAAAAAGTTGGAAAATTTTACATTTTCCCTTTAGTTATTATAAAAACTTTTAGTTTTTCACCAGTCCCTTATTTCCAGATATTATTTATAAAATATATTGCATAAAGGAGCTAACAATGAAAATAGTAATATTAGATGGATATACCCTAAATCCTGGTGATTTAGATTGGAATGGTCTATTAAAATTTGGATGGTATGAAGTCTATGATAGGACCACAATTGATGATATTAGTGAAATAATCAAAAGAATCGGAGACTCTGAGATAATTCTTACCAACAAAACTCCCCTGACAAAAGAAGTCTTTGATGCTTGTCCAAAACTAAAATATGTAGGCGTTTTGGCAACTGGATACAATATAATAGACATTCAAGCAGCCAAAGAAAATCAAGTAACTGTTACTAATATTCCAACATATGGTACAAGAGCTGTAGCACAATTTTCAATGGCTCTTTTGCTGGAAATTTGTAATAAAGTGGAACATCATAATAGAGCTGTAAAAGAAGGTCGTTGGTCTAAGAATCAAGATTTTTGTTTTTGGGATTATCCACTAATACAATTGGAAGGAAAAACTATAGGATTATTAGGTTTTGGCAGAATTGGTCAAGCTATGGGAGAAATTTCCAAAGCAATGGGAATGAAAGTCATTGCCTATGACCAATATCCCAATGATGCTGGAGAAAAAATTGAGGAATACGTCACTTTAGATGAGTTGTTTGCCAAAGCAGATATAATTTCTCTTCATTGTCCATTACTTGAAGATACCATAGGAATAATCAATAAAAATAATATTGAAAAAATGAAGGATGGTGTCATTATACTAAATAACTCCAGAGGACCATTAATAATAGAAAAGGATTTGGCACAGGCTCTTAATTCTGGAAAAGTGCTTGGAGCAGGATTAGATGTAGTCTCTGTGGAGCCAATCAATGAGAATAATCCTCTACTTAAGGCTGCAAACTGCATTATTACTCCTCATATTTCGTGGGCTGCTAGAGAAACTAGAGTAAAATTATTAAATATAGGTATTGATAACCTTGAGGCTTTTCTTGAAGGAAAGCCAATAAATGTTGTGAATTTGTAATAAAAAATTTTATAATGAGGTGAATTTATGAAAAAATTTCTATTGTCTATATTGCTCTGCTCAAATATAATCTTGGCTGCTCAACTTATGAAATCTCCGGAAGAAATTAAATTACACAGAGAACAATTGCACTATGGCAGAAATAATATTGTAATAGGTGATGTAAAAATCAGCGGCTATGGAAGTGTGGAATTAAAACCAGAATTTATTTCTTTGAGCTTTATTTTAACTCCTCAACAAGCTAGAAGTGGTGGTTTTGGTAGTGATAGAAATGCTCAAGAAAAATCTTCTGAAGAAAATGTCAAAATAATTAATGAATTTATAGAATTTCTTCTCTCCACTGGAGTAAAAGAGGAAAATATTTCCATTACAAGATATGATGCCAAATCTGGAAGAGTTACTTTTATTTCTTCTGGAGAGATAAATCATTCAATTGACGTAACCTTTGACATCTCAACAGATATAGGAAGTGTATTCAAGCATCTAGAGTCAACCCCAATAAATAACATAGGAGAAATGCGGTATAGTATATCTGGTGCTACTCAAAGGAAAGCATATTTAAGTGCACAAATAATGGCACTGGAAGATGCTAACAAACAGGCTTCTAATTTAGCCAAAATATCAAATTCCATTTTGGGAGATGTAAAATACATAAACACTTATCCTATCAGAACCTTAGCTAATACAAATGATAATTATAATTCGTCATCCTATGGAGGTACATTTTCCAAAAAAGAAGCTCCTCCAATATCCATATCTACCAATGGTGTTGTTACAGTATACTCAGAAGTGGAGTGTGCATATGACTTATTAAAAGAAACCAAAGAATAAAAACTAATGTGCATAAAAGCTTTTAGTAAAAGGCTTAAAAATAAAAAAATCTGATAAGTCAAATTAACATAAGAATGATGCCCGTTTACAAACTGACACCATTTTTTTTATTTATTTTTTTACTTCATAGTATAAATTTCTTTGGCATTATCATAAAATACTGCTTCCCAGTGTTCTTGTGGTATCAATCTTTTTACAAACTCAATATAAAATTCCATTTTGGCCAGGGGCCAGTCTGTTCCATACATGAATTTTTTATAATTATCCATTATATTGAGCCATTTTCTTATTTCTTCAAAAAACTCTTTTTTATCAATTACAAATTGAGCCGCATCATAATTCCCTTCCAAAAGTCCAGATAAATCACAAAAAACATTGGGATTTTTTTCAAGAACTGCTACTGCATCCACAAGCCAAGGATATCCAAAATGGCACATCACAAATCTCGTATCTGGAAATTTGGCTGCTATTTCATCCACTATCAAAGGATGACTATATTTTAATACTCCAGAACTACGAGCTGTGAGTCCTGTGTGAATTGCAACTGCTTTGTTATATTTAGCAGCCAATTGATAAAGGGGAAAATAATGTTCTTCATGGATATATTCATGGGTATAACCAGGATATAATTTGATTCCAACACAGGAATCTTTCTTCAAATTTTCTTCTACCATTTCCAATGTCTGGTCTAATACTAATATTTCTTTGTACATTTGGTTGATTCCCACTGCATATACCAAAAAATCTGGATACACATTAGTTTGGGGGTCTGTTCCTCTATTTCCCATTACAATTGCTTTTTCTATATTGTATTTTTTGAAATGGTTTCTCAAATATTCTTCACTATTGACATCTCCTATATTTTGAGCCAATTGGTTAAAATGACCGTTTTCATCATCATAAAAATGTATATGTGCATCTATTATTTTCATACTATCCTCCCATCAATAAAATTTTCATATCACTTATTTTACATTAAATGTATTTATTTGGCAACAAATATAATTCTTTCCAAAAAAAGTGAAAAACTCTTTCTTGAGGGAAGAGTTTTTCACTTTAACTAATTCAACTTTAAAATATTTAGGAAAGAATATTGCACAAGATTATAATATCATATCTTTTTTCTATTGTCAACAAATATTTTGAATATAAAAGTTTTTTCTTTTTTTCTTTCCTCATATTTAACTACGATATAGAAAAGCTTTAACTTTTCAACTTAAAGTTCTGATTATTTTTAGTAACTTATAATATTTATTTGTAGACTTTTTATCAAAATTTATGATATACTTTAGTAAAATGGTGCGTTAATATTAATTTATTAATATTAATCACCATTATCATTTATGTTGGAGCGTTGAAAATGGACAATAGTTTAAACATCGAAACAAGAGAAAACAAAATGGGAACTCAGCCCATTAATAGGCTAATTATTAGTATGTCAGTGCCTATAATAATATCTATGATTGTTCAAGCACTATACAATATAGTTGATAGTATTTTTGTAGCAAAAATTAGCGAAGATGCTCTTACTGCATTATCTCTGGCATTTCCTATTCAAAACCTTATGATTGCTCTGGGGGCTGGTCTTGGAGTTGGAGTTAATGCCTGCCTTTCCAAAGCTTTGGGTTCCAAAAATTTTAGCTCTGTAAATAGAATAGCAATGCAAGGATTGCTATTAGCGTTTTTTAACTTTATAATATTTTTTATTTTTGGTTTATTTGGTGCAAAATCTTTCATAGCTTCCCAAACTGATATCATAGAAATCGTAGAATATGGGGCTGACTATTTGAGAATATGTTCTATATTTTCCTTTGGACTCTTTTTTCAAATTACCTTTGATCGCCTTTTGCAAGCCACTGGAAAATCCTTCTATAGCATGATAAGTCAAGGGACTGGAGCTATTACCAATATTGTTTTGGATCCCATCTTAATATTTGGCCTATTTGGTGCTCCAGCACTGGGAGTTAAAGGAGCTGCCATTGCCACTGTCATTGGACAAATACTTGGGGCATGTGTTGGCCTCTACTTCAATCTTAAGAAAAATAAAGAAATATTATTTCACCTTAATAACTTAAAACCAGATTTTAGTATAATAAAAAATATTTTATCCATCGGAATTCCTTCATTTCTCATGGTGTCTATTCTTTCAATTACAACAGTGGCACTGAATAAAATTCTAATTGGACTAAATGTCACTGCTGTGGCTGTCTTTGGTGCTTATTTCAAACTGCAAAGCTTTGTATTAATGCCTGTATATGGTCTCAACAGTGGAGTTGTTCCTATTATTGCGTACAACTATGGAGCCAAAAATCCTGACAGAATAAGAAAAACTTACAATTTGGCAATTCTATATGCTTTTATAATTTTGTTATCTGGATTTGCTACTTTCCAACTAATACCAGAAAAATTGCTCTTACTCTTTAATGCTTCCCCAGAAATGTTAGTTATTGGTGTTCCAGCTTTGAGAACTATCAGTTTATGCTTCTTAGTTTCTGGTTTTTGTATTGTAAGTATGTCCGTTTTCCAAGCTTTAGGAAAGGCTACATATAGTCTAATGTGTGCTGTGGTTCGTCAATTGGCATTTTTAATACCTTGCGCGTATGTATTATCAAAATTTGGTAGATTGGAGCTTATCTGGTTTTCCTTTGTAATCGCAGAGGGGGGCTCTGTTGCCATGTCCTATATCTTTTTGAAAAAAATTCGAAAAAGTGTAAATTTTTAACGCTTCAATTTTTTAGGTCCCAAACATCTCAGGAGGGTTTATGTTAAAAAAAATTATTTATCCATTTACCAATGAGTACATCCTCAGAAAAAGTAAAATTTTAGGCCCCCTTCCTGACTCCAAAACTGCCTACAAAACAGTTTTTTCTCTTTCATGGCCTTCTGTTGTTGAAGCTGTACTGATAAGTGTGGTCAGCGCTGTGGATACTATTATGGTGGGGGGATTGGGAGCAGGTGCCATTGCTGCTGTGGGTCTTACTAATCAACCTAAGTTTTTACTCCTTGCTGTTATTATCTCATTGAATATAGGAGTTACAGCTATTTCTTCTAGGCGTAAGGGCGAAAATAACGCTTTAGGTGCTAATACTTTCCTTAGACAAAGTCTTATTTTTAGTTTTATTCTTTCTCTTACTGTTTCCCTTTTGGGATTTATTTTTGCCAAAGATATCCTGACATTGGCTGGAGCTGGAGATGATGTCATTCATCTTTCCATTGCCTATTACCAGATATTAATGGTAAGTATTTTCTTCACTGGAATTAGTCTTACTATCAATGCTGCCCAAAGAGGAGTAGGAAATACTAAGATTTCCATGAAAAGTAATTTGGTTGCTAATATTGTTAATCTCATTGGAAATTATTTATTAATAAATGGTATTTGGATTTTTCCTAGACTTGGAGTGAGTGGCGCTGCTATGGCTACTTCCATTGGTAGTTTTGTGGCTTGTCTGATGTCTGTTTTATCTCTATATAAGAAAAATAGCTTTCTTACTTTGAGGAAAAAATATAATTGGACTATGCCTTTAGAGGAATTAAAATCTTTCTTTTCAATAGCAGGAAGTTCAGCAGTGGAACAAGTATTTCAAAGAATTGGGTTTTTTGCTTATGCTCTTACTGTTGCCAAGCTAGGTACTATTTCTTTTGCTGTACATCAGATCTGCTTCCATATTGTTGCTATTTCTTTTTGCTTTGGAGACGGAGTTGGTATGGGAACTTCCTCTCTAGTAGGTCAAAGTCTTGGGGAAAAGCGGCCAGATAAGGCATTTTTATATGGTAATATTGGACAAAGGATTGCCTTTTTAATTTCCTCAGTTCTATTTGTATTATTTATTGAATTTAGAAGGGAACTAGTGATGCTTTTTAATTCTGAGGACCATATAGTTTCTTTAGGTGCAACAATTTTTATTATAATAGCTTTAACCACCCATTGTCAGACTGGTCAGGCTGTTACATTGAGCTGTCTTAGAGTTTCTGGAGATACAAAATTTGCTGCACTGATTTCTTTAATCAGTATTGGACTAATAAGACCATCATTGGCATATTTTCTATGTTTTCCGCTGGGAATGGGTCTATTGGGTGCTTGGATTGCATTGTTTTTGGACCAAACTATGAGATTTATCCTCAGCAAATATCGCTTTGAGAGTGGAAAATGGTCACAAATTAAAATTTAGGAGAATTTGATGAATAATATAAAACTTGTTGTTTCTGATTTGGACGGAACTCTTTTGGGAACCGATAGTCAATTGACCCAAAGAACAATTGATACTGTAAATAAACTATTCGAAAGTGGTATTCATTTTGCTATTGCCTCTGGAAGAAGTCGGTCTTCTGTATCCAAGATAATTGATCAATTGAATCTTCCTATGTATGCCATTTGCAACAATGGTGCTAATGTATATGATAAAGATTGGAATTCTCTTCATGTTGCTCCAATTGAAAGTCATATTGTAGAAAAAGTTGTCAAATTTCTTAATAATAAAAACATAAGTTATAATGGCTTTGATGAAAATAATGTTTATGCTAGGAGCAAAGATGTTGCTTCTGCTATTTCTTTAGAAAGGTGTTTTTTTCGGGTGATTTCTCTTGATGAGATTGATTCTTTTCCCCAAATGATGAAATTGCTCGCAAAAGATGAGGCGCATATTATTTCCAAAATAAAAGACGAAATCCTCAAGGAAGATTTTGCCAAAGATTTGGATATTACTGTTTCTCACCCCCTTTGCTTGGATATAGTAGGCAAAAATGCAACTAAAGGTTTAGGCATTAAACTTTTGGCTGACGCCTTAAATATAACTTGTTCTGAAATAATGGCATTTGGTGATGCTGACAATGATCTACATATGCTAGAAACAGCTGGTTATCCGATAGTAATGGAGAATGGATTACCTCATCTAAAAGAAAAATTCTTTAATATTGCACCTCCAAATTTTGATGATGGAGTTGCTATTTATTTGGAAAAATATTTTAATCTATGAGAATTTCAAGTACTGTAAATTCTTTTTTCTAAAAACATATTTCATTTTTTTTCAATAACATCACATAACATAGAACACAATAAACGATACTGTTTTAAAACTAGGAATATTCACGAACATTAAAAAAATATAAATATTTATAACTTTCTTATTCACTAGGGGGATGGAGGGCCCCCCACAAAGAACAGCATTCCTCTAGTATTAAAAATGAAGAATTGTGACAAATTTTACCTTCTTTAGAGTGCTAATTTTTAGCAACTGAATTTTTAACTACAAAACATTACAGGAGGGTTTATGTGAACAAATGGGAAAACATTAAAATGTTTTCCCTCTTTCTTTTAGTAGTTAAACTCCTGTATAATCGTAACATGCTGAATAATGTTAAATTTATGAAAAAAATTATGACTAAACCTTATATTCAAAGTTCCGTGATGAAATATGATAATATTTATGGAAAAGATCCAAGTACATTAATATCTATTAAAGAAAACGTCAACAGGACTCATGCATATGGTAATATTAAATTTAATTTTTTCCAACTCCAATGCCCATCTTGTTCGCATTCTATTAAGATTCCACTTACTTGTAAGTCTAGGCTTTGCAATAAATGTGGTAAAATTTATTCCGAGAAATGGACTAATAAACTCACAAATTCTCTATTAAATGTTCCTCACAAACATTTTAAACTGGTACATCGCTTCGGTTTATATTCTAAACGAATTTTACAAAAAAATAAAGATATTTTTGAAAAATTTAAAACCATGCTCTTTAAAATTCCAGTTTTGTCTTTGATTTATCGTATCTTAGCATATACTGGAAGGCATCCCTTTCAATGTGAAAATGCTCTAGGTTTATGAAAATTACTCGTTTATATCATTATAAATATGGAGAAATAAGATATCCATAGAATAAATTCATATATCTTAATTACTCAGACTTTGACTGACTGAGTTTTTGGCATGTGAAATTTCTTATTAGATGGAATTTTTTAGCATTCTCCGAATGCAGTTAATATAAATCAGTACAGTTTTTTTAATAATTCGTCTTATAATCTCCTTAATAATAATAAAAACAATAATTTACTAACAGTACTTTTCCCATTGTCATTTTCAGCAGCAATAACAGTTAAACCATCTAATAAAATGGTTCCTTCTTTTATTAATGCAACATTAGAAAACTTTAATTCCATATTCTTCTCCTATTCAAGAACTTATTATTAATTTAGTATATCGCATAATAAACTATAAAATCAATTGCTTTTTACCATTGAACTAATATGAATAAACAATAGCTATTATATCCTACATTCCCGAATAAATTGTAACATGCTATGACGCAAACCTTGTAAAAATAATATTTTTAACCATTTTTCTCTTGACTTTTCCAACGAAACG
>JGI994J12354_10003360_pt1 | contig 15008 bp, 15 predicted proteins | sample IntmicLarv3ML3BL_FD_12354 | JGI IMG/M metagenome (IMG submission 12354)
GGCGAGGATATACTGGTACTAGGCGGACGCGGAACGGAATCCGCTGCGGGCGCATTGCAAAAGCTTCTCCGCTTGGTGGAAAAAGGCGAAGCGTTGTCCGAACAGACGGTTAACTATGTCATCGCGGCATTTGAAGATGAGAGCGAGCAGGAAATCGAAGAAATTGAAAAGTTGGCGGAAGGCGTCGTCTGCATGACGGTGAGCGGACGACCCATCAAGGCTAAGACCGTCGGCCAGCAAAAATATGTAGAGCAAATCCGCAAAAATACGATTGTGTTCGGCGTGGGGCCGGCGGGCACAGGCAAGACATACCTTGCAATGGCGATGGCCATCCATGCGTTCAAATCCGGCGTTGTACAGCGGATTATCCTCACCCGCCCTGCAATCGAAGCAGGTGAAAAGCTGGGCTTTCTGCCGGGTGATTTGCAACAAAAGGTAGACCCCTACCTCAGGCCGTTATACGATGCGCTGCATGACATCATGGGCGGCGAATCGTTCCAGAAATATATGGAAAAAGGTTCCATCGAGGTCGCGCCACTGGCGTACATGCGCGGGCGAACGCTTGACAATGCCTTCATTGTCCTTGACGAGGCGCAGAACACCACGCCGGAGCAAATGAAGATGTTCCTCACGCGCATCGGTTTTGGCTCCAAGGTTGTCGTGACAGGTGACGTGACGCAGATTGATTTGCCGGACGGAAAAAAATCCGGCTTGAACGAGGCAGTCGCATTGCTTTCCGATGTGGAAGACATCGGGGTGAGCCTTTTGACAAACCGCGATGTGGTGCGCCATCCGCTTGTACAACGCATCATCAAGGCATATGAAAAAGCGGACGCGCGGATGCAGTATAAGGAAAAAGCCGAAGCGAGGCGGATGACGGTCAAAAAATACAAAAACAATCACGACAACAGGGAGAAACGTTCATGAAACCCAGAGATACCTTTACCAACGCAAAGCAGCTTGTGAACCAATCCACTGCCGAAGCATCTTTGTTCCCGCAGGAGCTTGCGGATTGGGAGACGATGATGGCCGATGAACGGGATGAAAAGCTGCGGCTATATTGTGAAAAGCCGCTGCGCTTCGAGGAATACACCGTGGTGTACACGCTGTACCACCGTATGCAATGGCTGAATGCGTTTGCAGCGTGCGGCTTGCCAAAGGATGCCATTGTGCTGGAGGTCGGCTCCGGCTCCACGCCGAGTATCCCGAAAGCGCTGACCTTTTATGACAAGACGGCCGAATACATTACAGCCAATATGAATAAAGAACTGACGCAGGGCCTACGCCGCAACACAGCGAATCTACCGGTTTCGATACAGGTCATCGAGGACGACGCGAACAACATCCTTCAACACCTCACACCGAACAGTGTGGATGCCGTGGTATTTGAGCACAGCGTGAATGACGTGCTGCAAGCGATGCTAGGAGAACAAATGGGGCTGGACACCACAAACGGCGACTGGTTCGAGCTGCTCCCGCAAATGATTGCGTTCATCAAGGACGCGTACCGTGACGGCACGCTGGAAGCGAAATTGAAAGCACCGTTCCTGTCCTTATTGCAGAATTGCTTGTCTGTATTGAAACCCGGCGGCTGCTTCCTTATGTCGCACTATATGTTCCAATACGATTTGGATTTGGGTTATGACCCTGATTTGTGGCAGGACATCATCCCCGTCATCCGCCCATGGCTGGCGAAATTGCCCGGCGCGGAATTTACTGTGGACGGCTTTGACCCGCAGTGGTGGCTGTTTTACCGAAAATAAAGGGAGGGCGCATTATGCCTGACAAAGACATCGAAGCGTATATCCAAGAACTCCTCACAGGAGACAAGCAGGCTGTGTCCTTGGCGCTGGCCATCTTCCTGCGTACGAACGGTTTCACCTTCGAACGCGGTGGCGGATATTGGGCGGACAAATGGTACTGGCATGTCAAACACCAAGACCAGTACGCGGGCTATATCGCGTTGAATTATCCGGAAGGGCAGACGGATTCTTGGACAGTCTGGACGGACGAATACGACACCCCTTCCTACGCCGATCACCCCCTTGATGCGGAAATAAAGCAAGCCGCGTGGGCGCATGTTGATTTCTGCGGGCATTGCGGAAGTTGTGAACAGCAAGGCGTGCGAAAAGTGCTATTCGGCAAGGAATTCGACAATGTCTGCGGCACAACATTCCGGTTTGACAACCCGGATGCAGCAGCCTTGGCGTGTATGCAAACGCTGTTCTCGATACGGAAAGAAGATATTGTACGATAACGGTACGGCACCGGAAATGAGGCGACGCAACCATGAACAGTAAAAAACCGAAGCAAAAGGGCCTTGGCCTTGTCATATTATTATTCCTGCTGGCGTTTGTCGTCAGCGGCGTGTGCGTGGCGACAGGTTCCTATGTGCAGGACGGCTACGTCCTCCGCGTGGGGACAACCTCACCGAAGCGCTTCCTTGCGCCGCGCCCGGTGGAAAACACAATGGCGACGGAACGGCTCCGTACGGCTGCGGCAAACGCTGTACCCATGCAGTATAAAATTGACCCGCATGTCAAGACCGACGCTTTACAGCGGCTTGCCGCCTTTTTTGCAGAAATCGGTCATATCCGTGCGGAATATTCTCCTTTGTATAACCCGAATGAGCCGCAGACCGAAGCGATTGATTTAACACGGATTGACCGGGCGGGTCTTCAAATCTTCCTGACATATGACCAGCTCACGCTCCTCGCTTCGGCGGATTCCGCTTTTTACAACGAATTCCGCGACGCAGTGACGACGATTATAGAATACACAATGGACACGGGCGTAAAACCGGAATCCGTCAACGCGAGCCTTTTGGCCGCAAGGGATGAGCTGAATAACTATGATTGGGAAACAGTTGAAAAATCTCTCGCAACGGCCATCATCACCGCTGTTGTCGAGCCAAACAACCTCCCAGACCCGGAAGGCACCGACGCGCTCCGTGAGAAGGAAGCATCGAAAGTTGAACCCGTCATGTACATCCAAGGGCAAAAAATCGTGGATGGAGACGATATTATCACCCTTGAAATTTATACCATGTTGAACGACCTCGGGTATGTCAACAACGGCCTTTGGGCAAATCTATTGCCCATGGCGGGTGCGATGCTGCTGGTAGGTTTGCTGCTTGGCGCAGCAATGGCCTACACCGTCATCTTCCGCACAAAGCCTGTCATACGCCGGAAGGAAGCGTTCCTGCTGTTCACTCTATACACGCTTTGCGTCGTGCTGGCACGGGTGATGACGCCGCTCCCCTACTTTTTTGTGCCAATCCTCCTGTTCACCATGCTGATAGGGATTTTACTGGATACGCGCCTCGCCGTGACGATGAACATCGTCATGACGCTTGTTTGCGCAGTGGTATCGTATGGCGACATCAAGTTCATTGTATTTTTCCTTCTGACAGGGACACTGGCCGCTGTGCTTGCGAAATATGTCGTCGAGCGGAGCCGTGTGTTCACTGTCGGCCTTGTGCTAAGCGGCTTGAACGCCGCTGCTGTGACCGCTGTGTATCTGTTGTTTGATAAGGGCTATTCCCCAGCGCTGCTGACGGCGCTTGTATACGCGGTGCTGGCGGGGCTGCTGTCCGTCATCCTTTGCATCGGGACGCTGCCGTTTTGGGAGGCCGTGTTCGGTGTCGTCACACCCATCAAGCTGCTGGATTTGACGAACCCGAACAGCCCGCTTTTGCGCCGCCTGATTACAGAAGCACCTGGCACCTATCACCACAGCATCATCGTGGCCAATCTGGCGGAAACCGCCGCGCATGATATCGGCGCAAACCATATCCTCGCACGAATCGGCGGGTATTACCACGACATCGGCAAGATGAAGTACCCGCAGTATTTCGCGGAAAATCAGGTCGGCGAGAACCCACATGACGATATGCAGGCGTATGAAAGCGCCGAGGTCATCATGGAACATGTGGCAAGCGGCTTATCGCTCGCGCAGGCATATAAACTGCCAAAGCCCGTGGTGGATATGGTTGTGCAGCACCATGGCACAGGAATGATTAAATACTTCTTCGTCAAAGCGCAGAAGGAAAACCCGGATGAAACCGTGAACGAGGCGGACTTCCGTTACCACGGCCAAGCGGAGATTCCGCAATTCCGCGAATCCGCAGTGGTAATGCTGGCGGATACGGTGGAGGCCGCTGTGCGTTCCCTCATCCCATCAGGGAAAACAATGCCCGAGACGGAAGCCTTTGTACGGATGCTGATAAAAGACAAACTGGACGACGGGCAGTTGGAGGACAGCAAGCTCACAATTAAGGATTTGGACACAATTGCCAAGGCGTTCATGCGCGTATTTAAGGGCATGTACCACGAGCGTATTCCCTACCCGAAGGGCTCGACTAAAGAGCTCCGCGTGGCGGCGGAAAAGGCGGCGGAAGTAAAAACCACACCAGCGGCGGAGGCGAAATAGTATATGCAAATCATGATGGACAACCATACCGGCCTCAATTTGGAGCCGTTAATGGCAATTGTGGAAAATGTAATTATCGAAAGCCTCGCGTACGAGGGCATCCGTTTTGAAACAGAGGTCAGCGTACTCTTTGTGCGGGATGAGCAGATACAGGAATTGAACCGCGAGTACCGCCAAATCGACAAAGTGACGGATGTGCTGAGCTTTCCGCTGCTGACGGCGTATGAGGTGCAAGGGAAGAACGATACTTTCAATGGAGACGAGACGGAAATCCTTATCGGCGACATCGTGATTGCTTATGGCCGTGCATGTGCGCAGGCGGCAGAATACGGCCACAGCCTTGTGCGGGAAATTGGCTTTCTTACGGCGCACAGTATGCTGCACCTGTTTGGCTACGACCATATGACGCCGGATGAGGAATCAGATATGATACGCCGGCAAGAAGAAATACTACAAAGAATCGGCTTGACGCGGGAGGATAAACAGTGATGAGGATGTGTCGGAAAACGGGAAGCGTTATGGCAATTGTATTGGCATTGGGCATTATATTTGCAAGCTGCACCAGTGCGGAGCCTGCCTCACAGGAAGGGCTACAGACAGCAACCCCGCGGGAAACGGCAACAACATTGCCATTACCGACACCGTCATCCACACCGATGCCCACCCCTACCCCCTCCCCCACACCTGTCCCGACACCTGACCGCACCGGGCTTGCAATGAACCTCCTGACAGGCGAGTACATAGATGAAGAAATCGCGCACCGGCGGCCTGTCGCGGTTGTCATCAACAACCTGTACAAGGCGCTCCCGCAAAGCGGTATCGGGCAGGCGGCTATGTATTATGAGGTTCTTGCAGAAAGCACGATAACGCGGATCATCGCAATTTTCCAAGACTTCGACGCGGCGAAAATTGGACCCATCCGAAGTATGCGGCATTATTTCCTTGACTTCGCACTGGATCATGACGCCATCTTCGCGCACCACGGGCACAGCCCGCAGGGGCAGAATGCGTTGGATTCATTGAAGATTGATAACATTGAAGGGTTGCGCGTGGACGGAAGCTACTATTGGCGTGACCCCGTGCGTTACGCCATCCCCGGGATGATTGAGCACAGCTCCTTCACCAGTGCGGAGAATTTGTGGAAATACATCAACGACAAAACCAAATACCGTACGGAAAAAGCGGAAGATTATACGGGACTTTTCGAATTTTATGAAGAGCCGACCGCACCGGTAGGCGGCAAAACCGCTACAAAAATCAGAGTTCTCTTCGCGGGTTCATACGCGCCTGTCTTCACATATGACGCAGAAACAGGGTTGTATGCACGCGAGGAATACGAAGAAAAGCATATCGATGAATTGACGGGGGAACAGCTTACCGTCACGAATGTCATCGTGCAAAATGCAGTCGTCAACAACATCCCCGGCGATACAGAGGGACGGCGCGATGTCATCCTCGTCGCCAGCGGAACGGGTACACTGTTCACAAACGGTGTGGCCGTTTCGGTTACCTGGAGCAAAGCGAGCCACACCGCACCGACCGTCTGGAAGGATTCGGCGGGAAATATGCTGACGTTGAACGTCGGGCAAACCTGGGTCTGTGTAACTGCAAACGACCCGACCTATGAATGATGACGAGGTGAAGCGTATGCCGTCTTGGGAAGAGTTGGAAGCCACCTGTACAGATTGTCAAGCCTGCGGCCTTGGCGCAACACGGACGAATATCGTCATCGGTGTGGGCAACCGCGAAGCGGAGGTGCTCTTCGTCGGCGAGGGGCCAGGTTATCACGAGGATATGCAGGGAGAGCCCTTCGTCGGCGCGGCGGGGCACTTGCTGGATAAAATGTTAGCCGCCATTGACCTCGATAGGCAAAGCGTGTATATCGCAAATGTTGTGAAATGCCGCCCGCCGCAGAACCGTGACCCGCAGCCGGAGGAACGCGAGGCATGCCTGCGATTCCTGCGGTATCAGGTTCTGTTGATTCGTCCGAAAATCATCTGCTGTCTGGGGCGTATTGCCGCGCAGACGTTGATTTCACCTGCCTTCCGCATCACAAAGGACCACGGGCAATGGACGGAGCGCAAGGGGATATGGCTCACCTCGACATATCATCCGTCGGCGTTGCTGCGGGACGAATCGAAGAAGCCGGAAGCCTGGGTCGATTTACAAAGTCTTCGGCACAAGCTGGACGAATTGCATGGATAAGGAGAATCGCCATGGCTGACCGTCGAAAACTGCTGGTGCAAATGCTGGTGAAGGGTATCCTCGGGATTTTGCTTCCCGGCACCATCTTGTTTATTAGCGCGGGGAGCCTGCACTTCGCCGCCGCATGGCGCTTCCTCACCACCTTTGCGATGTTGATGTTGGCAATGGGACTGATTCTACTGGTGAAACACCCGGAAACCCTGGCGAAGCGTTTACAAGTTAAAGAAACCGAAAGAACGCAAACGGTTATAATCCCATTATCCGGGTTGTTATTTATCGGCAGCTTTGTCCTGGCTGGTCTGGACGAGCGGTTCGGTTGGTCGCATATGCCGCTTGGCGGCGAGATTACCGCGCTGGCCGTATTCATCGGCGGGTACGCGCTTTTCACCATCGTGATTTTGCAAAACGCCTACGCTTCCCGCACGGTCGAGGTACAAAAATCGCAGAGGGTCATCACCACGGGGCTGTACGCACTTGTACGGCACCCGATGTACTTGGCAGCGCTTATTCTCTTCCTCGCCATGCCGCTGGCAATGGGGTCGTATACCGCGCTTATACCGATACTGGCGATGCCCATTTTGCTGGCGTTGCGGATTCGGAACGAGGAGCAGGTTCTCCGCAAGGGACTTCCCGGCTATACAAACTATATCAAGAAAACAAAATACAAACTCATTCCATTTATTTGGTAACCAGAAAGGAAAACATATGGCAAACAACGAATTCCATTCCGGCTTTGTGACAATTGCCGGCCGCCCGAACGTGGGTAAATCCACACTGATGAACTGTATCCTGGGCGAGAAACTCGCCATTGTCTCCAACAAGCCGCAGACCACGCGGAATAAAATCACGGGCATCCTCACGAAGGATGACGTGCAGATGATATTCATCGACACGCCCGGTATCCACACGCCGAAGAGCAAATTGGGCGCGAGCATGGTGAAAATGGCGGAAACCGCCGCGTCCGATGTGGATGTGGTGCTCTTCCTCGTGGAGCCGCATGAAAAACCCAGCGACAGTGAGCGTGCCATCGCGGCGAAACTGGCGAAGTCAAAGGCACCCGTCTTCCTCATCATCAACAAAATTGATACGGTGACGAAGGCAGAGGTGCTGCCCGTTATCGACGCATATAAGGAAATCTGCGCATTTGCAGAGATTGTCCCTATTTCCGCTTTGCGTGCGGAGAATGTGGACGAGTTGTTGTCTACAATCAAACGCTACTTGCCCATTGGGCCAAAGTACTTCCCGGAAGATATGATTACCGACCGTCCGGAGCGCTTCATCGCGGCAGAGATGATACGGGAGAAAGCGCTGTATGTGTTGCAGGACGAGGTTCCGCATGGCATTGCGGTGGAAATCACCGCCGTCCGCCCGCGCGAAGGACAGGACAACCTGCTCGACATGGACGCGACGATATATTGCGAGCGGGAGACGCACAAGGGTATCATCATCGGCAAACAGGGTGCAACGTTGAAGGAAATCGGCACACAGGCGCGGCGGGATTTGCAACGGTTATTCGGCTCCAAGGTGAATTTGCAACTTTGGGTACGCGTGAAGAAAAACTGGCGCGACAGTGATTTCTACATCAAGAGCTTTGGGTATGACAATGAATAGCCAAATGGAAGTGACCATACAAAGCGGAAGCCTGAAACATTTACACGATTGTACGCAGGCGTTGGAAACTTCCGAGCTGGGGTGCAGGTATTTTCCAGCGAAGGAAGCGCCGAACGTGCCATACAAGCGGGCATAGAGCAAGGAACCTTTTTTGTTGCGCTGTTGCAAGGCCATTGCGTCGGATTCATATGGGTTCTGCCTAAGGGCGTTTTCCGCAGCTTTCCGTATATCCATATCATCGCAGTCAAGGAAGAATACCGAAACAGAGGTATCGGGCGCAAGCTGATGACACATGCAGAACGCATTGCCTTTACGGATACCGCTAAAATCTTCCTGCTTGTCGCAGATTTCAACCCGGATGCGAAACGCTTGTACGAAAGCATCGGCTATCGGCAGGTGGGCGAAATCCCTAACCTTTACCGGGACGGCATCACGGAATGTTTGATGATGAAGGAGCGATAACCTCTATGGATTGGAAAAAGGAAAGCGAAATGTTCAACCGTGCAGCGGATTACTATGACCGGTACAGGCCAGGCTATCCGCAGGAAATCATTGACGCACTCATTGCCGAAACGGGCATTTCGGCCGGTTCACTGCTTCTGGAAATCGGCGCGGGCAGCGGAAAAGCGACGGCGCAGCTCGCGGGGCGGGGGTATGAAATCCTGTGCATAGACCCCGGCGCGGATTTAACCGCCATCGGGAATGAGCGTTTTACAAACGAGAGCATCCGCTTTGAAACGGCACGATTTGAGGAATATGATTTGCCTGCGCAAGCCTTCGACCTCATCTTCGCAGCACAGGCATTCCATTGGGTACCGCAGCCGATTGGGTATGAACGTTGCGCGTATGCGCTGAAGGATAACGCTTTCCTCGCGCCGTTCTGGAACATGTATGTTGTCCGTGACAACGACATGGATAATGAACTGCTTGCCATTTCCCGGCAATACGGTGGATTCGCGGATTTCTTGACGGAAGAACAATGCGAGGAGCGTATCCGCTCCATCGCGGCGGGACTGACGGACAGCAGGCTGTTCACGCCGCCGAAGATTATACGGCAGACGTGGGAAAAAGACTACACAGCGGAGGAATTCTACAACTTCGCACTGACGGGGAATTTCTTTATACAGCGGAGCGATTCAGAAAAGGCAGCGGCACGGGAAGCGCTGGCAGAACTTGCCAACCGCCACAGCGGTGTCATCAAACGCCCGTATCTCTGCGTTTTATACCTGTCGCAAAATTTGTAAAGCGGTTATGGAAATGTTTGCCCGCATGAACCCGTGGGCAACGGCGCACCCTATTTGTATGTCAAACAAACAGGGGGACGTTGCATGTTGACAGATAAGTACTGGGGGCTTTTTGCACAAAGCGGCAATATCGACGTATATCTGGCGTACAAACGCGCAGCACAGCGGGAAACCGAAGCACCGGATGTTGTGCCTACAGACGGCATAGAAACAAAGAGGTAGAGGTCAATGGCGATTTTTCAAGACAAGGGCATCGTCCTGCGGGAGCAAACCACAGGGGATTCGGATAAGCGCGTCACATTGTTGCTCAAGGAGCATGGAAAGCTGACCGCCTCTGTGCGGGGCGCGCGCAAGCCAAAGAGCAAGCTCGCTTCGGCGACGCAACCCTTTGCTTACAGTGAATTTATCATCCTGGAGGGGAACGGATTCTACTCCCTCACGCAGGCAACAGTGTTGGAAAGTTTCCATGGTTTGCGTGCGCGCTTCGAGGCTTATTGTAGGGGCATGTATTTTCTGGAGCTGGCGGACGGGATGCTCCTGCGGGGAATGCCGTCCGCGGCGCCCCTCCGCCTGCTGCTGCGAGGGTTGCAAGCGCTCGCACGCGGGAAACCGGACGAAACGCTCGTTGCAGCTATCTTTACATATAAGTTTTTGCAATTGGAGGGGTATTCGCCCTGCATGGATTTTTGTGCGTTTTGTGGAGAGGAAGTCATCGGACCGCGGTTGTACTTCACCGCAGACGGATTATGCTGCCGCGATTGTGTGAAAACGTTGCATGGCCGTTCCATTCCGCTGGATGACCAGATATTACAAGCCATTTGCACCGTGCTCACAACCGATGCGGAGGAACTGTTCCGTATGGACGCACCGGATGCACTGCGGCTGGCGCTGGATAAAACCGCCGCCCTGTTCCGGGAGGAAAACTTGGATTTACGGCTGAAAAGCTTGGAATTACTGTAGAAGACCGTTGGGCTGCGCGCCCGATGAATCTTTGGTATAAACTTCATACGGAGGTGCTGTGTATGCTGGAAAACATTGACATGACCAAATCATTGTCAAAAAAAGAGTACAAGGTCATCATGGATGAATTGGAACCGCGGCTGGCGGATTTGCAACAGGAGCTTCTCGCGAAGAAGCTGCCGGTCATGATTGTGTTTGAGGGCTGGAGCGCGGCCGGCAAGGGTACGCTCATCAGCAAGGTGCTGCACCCGCTGGACCCGCGCCACTTTAACGTCCACACAATGGACAAGCTGACCGACGCGGAACTGTTCCGCCCTTCGTTGTGGAGTTATTGGGTGAAGAGCCCGTCCAAGGGGCAGATTGCGCTGTTTGACAAAAGCTGGCATCGCGTAGCGCTGCCCTCCGGCGTGGCAAAGTGGAAGCTTTCGCCAAAGGAGCGGGATGGTTTCTTCTATGATGTCAACGCATTTGAACAGCAATTGACCGATGACGGTACATTGATTATCAAATTCTTCCTTCACATCAGCAAGGAGGAGCAGAAGAAACGTTTCCAAGAGCTGGAGCGGAACGAGGATACAAAATGGCGTGTGGATGATGACGACCGTAAGCAGAATGATAATTACGCGGAAAATTTGGCGCTGTTTGAAAGCATGATACAGGAAAGCAATTCCGGCAAGACGAAGTGGGTCATCGTGGAGGCGAATGATAAGCATTACGCCACGGTAAAGGTGTATGAGACAATTATCTCCAAGGCGGAAGAGGAACTTGCCCGCCGTGCCGCGAAGGCCGCCGCGTCGAAGCCGGAGCCACCCTCCATCCAACCGCAGGAGATTTCCATCCTGCGCTCAATTGATTTGGATAAGAGCATATCGACAAATGAATACAAGGATAAGTTGAAGTATTACCAGAACAAGATGGCGACGCTGGGCTTCAAACTTTACACAAAGCGGCGGCCGGTTGTGATTGTGTATGAAGGCTGGGATGCCGCCGGCAAGGGTGGGAATATCAAACGCCTCACGCAGGAACTTGACCCGCGCGGGTATGAAGTGAATCCCGTCGCCGCCCCCTCCGCGGAAGAACTTGCGCACCACTATCTTTGGCGGTTCTGGAACCAGATGCCAAAGGGTGGGCATATTGGTATTTTCGACCGTTCCTGGTACGGCCGCGTGATGGTGGAGCGTATTGAGGGTTTCTGTACCCCGGAGGAATGGCAGCGTGCGTTCCAGGAAATCAACGATATGGAAAGGCACATGGTCAACCACGGTGCGATTGTATTTAAGTTCTGGCTGCATATCGACCAAAATGAACAACTCGCCCGGTTCAACGACAGGCAAAGCAACCCAGCGAAGCAGTACAAAATTACCGACGAGGATTGGCGCAACCGTGAAAAATGGGACGCGTATGAGCGCGCGGTGGACGAGATGCTTTTCCGTACGAACACGGCACATGCACCCTGGACAGTTGTGGAATCAAACGACAAGAAGTACGCACGCATTAAAGTGCTGGAGCATGTCACCGATGTGCTGGAGAAAAAGTTGAAATAGGGGGGTGCTTGTCATCGAACTTGAAATGTTTCGGCGGCGTTTTATACCCGACGAGTGTGTGCGCTTGCAAGATGATGTACTGTTCCATAACGACACCATGCTCGTGACAAAATGGGATGCCATCAAGCCGCGGGCAGACTTCACACGCGGGTATTCCGTTTGCTTTTTTCGTGAGGGTTGGAAGGTATCGTGGCACATCCGCGCGGACGGCACGTTGCTGCGGCATTATATCGACATTGGCGACATGCTGTATGACGAAGCGGCAAACACATTCACATTTATTGATTTGCTATTGGATGTGATTATTTTGCCGGATGGCGCAATACAGGTGCTGGACGTCGGCGAGTTACCCGAGGCGCTGGATATGGGACTGATTGACCTCGACATGATGAAGCGCGCATTGACACGGCTCGACACGCTGCTCGCCGTCCTATACGCCGGGCACTTTCAGGAATTGATTGCCCCGGTAATATCATACATATCATAAGAATTACAACAACACATAACCCTATTATATGAAGGAGGCTTCACCTTGCTCAAGGAAATCATCGTACTTTTCAAAACCCATCTGGACATCGGCTTCACCGATTTGGCCGCCAATGTCGTCAAATCGTATATGACGCAGTACATACCCAACGCGGTGAAAACGGCCGCCGTACTCCGTGAACGGGGCGAACGTTTTATCTGGACGACAGGCTCATGGCTCATTGCCGAATATCTGCGGCAGAACCCGGACGACACGCTTGTACCGGACGCTATCGCCACAGGCGACATCGCATGGCATACGCTTCCCTTCACCTCCCATACGGAACTGATGGACGCAGGGCTTTTCAACTACGCTCTCAGCATTTCAAAGCAACTTGACGCACGCTTTGGTAAAACGACCCGTGCCGCCAAAATGACAGACGTGCCCGGCCACACACGCGCCATCGTGCCCTACATGGCGAAAGCGGGCGTTCGTTTCCTACATATCGGCGTGAATGGCGCAAGCTCCGCACCGGAGGTACCGCCGTTGTTCCGCTGGCAAGCGCCGACGGGTGAGGAAATCATCATGATGTACCAAGCGGATTACGGGTTGTTCCAAGAAATCGGCGATAGCGGCATCGCGCTTTGCTTCGCGCATACGGGCGATAACAATGGCCCGCAGAGTGCAGACGACATTGTCGCGCTTTACGACAAGCTCCGGGCAGAGCATCCCGGTGCGATTGTCCGTGCGGGCACATTGGACGATGTGGCGGATGTGGCGGAAACGCTGACCGACCTGCCTGTCATCACGAGCGAAATCGGTGATTCCTGGATACATGGCGCGGGCTGTGACCCGTTGAAGGTCAGCCAATACCGCGCTATTTTGCGCGCGTGTGAACAGCTTACCCCCGCCGATGCAGAAGAGGTGTATCGCCGCCTACTGCCCGTGCCGGAGCATACTTGGGGCTTGGATGAGAAAACAACGTTAGGCCAAGGCATTCCCGGTGAGCATCGGTACTTTATCCGTACAGAATTTGAAGAAGCCCGCAAGGAGCCGAAATTCAAGCGTATGGAAATCTCTTGGAAGGAGCAGCGCGGCTATGTACAGGACGCGATGGACTGTCTGCTGACGAAGCAACCTGTATTGGCGGAGCAGATTTTGTCCGACGCGGCGGGCCTAAATGTCGAGGTATATGTGCGCGGCTGTGCTGCCGGAACAATTAACGAACCTATGACAATCGGCGATTATCAGGTGACAGTAAATGAACACGGTGCGATTTCCGGCCTTACGCGGAGCGGCACCGTTCTTGCAGATGCCAACCATTTATGGGGCGAAGTGCTGTACCAAGCATTCTGCCGTGCTGACTTCGATCGGTATTTCCGTGAATACGCTACGCATGATTACGATTGGATTATCGAGGACATCGGTAAGCTCGGTTGTGAAGCGGCCATCGCGGAGCGGCTCAATGTTAAGCCGACCGTCGCGAACCTCTGGTATGACGAAGACGATATGGTGTGCGAGTTGCATTTCACCGGCCCCGCGACAGAGCTATACGGCGCGCCAGGACGCCTCTTCCTCTCGTGGCGTTTCCTGCCCGATGCGATTCACCTGGACGCCCGTTGGTACGACAAGGCCGCTTCCCGCGTAGGTGAGGCTATCTGGCTCGGGATGCATCCGTTTGGCGAAGTCGCCACCATACGCAAGCTCTCCGAGTGGATTGATCCGGCGGATACTGTGCCCAAGGGCAACCGCCGCCTGCACGCCACAGATTACGGCGTGCGCTTTGCAAATGGTATCACGGTGGAAACGCTTGACACCGCACTCGTCACAATTGGCGAACCGGCGCTTCTCACCTTCCCCACCGATGCACCCTGTATGGATGACGGTGTGCATTTCAACCTTTTCAACAATGTTTGGGGCACAAATTTCGTGATGTGGTACGAGGATAACGCACGTTTCCGGTTCACCATCCGATTAAACTAAATAACACAAAAAAGCACGCAGGCCAATGGCCTGCGTGCTTTTTGTTATCGATGTTATTTATCCCCGCCGCAGTAAGCAGCCGATATACGATGCAAAACCATGGTTGCAGCTTGCACTGGGCGTCATATTCTCCCATAATGTGCCTGTTCGCTTCGCCATGTCCGTAAAATATGCTTTGATTTCCGTCACAAGTTGTTCATGTCGTCCTGTTCGGTATAGGATTTCCAGCCGCAGGATGTTCCCGATGAACGCATTCGCCTGTGCCACATCCGGATACGCGCCCGTTTCACGCCGGGTAGGGCCGAATGTATTCATTAAAACAGAAAACAATGCAGGGTACAGCTCAGGTGTGGCAGTCTCGGTGAAAAATGCGTAATACTGGCATGCCTCCGTGCTGACACCCGTGCCGTTGTCCGTGAAGAATTGCCCGTTAAAGGATAAATCGCGTACNCAGGCGCNGACGTGTTCCGCTTGGGCAATCAACGTATCATCCTCATACAAGCGCCCCGCTGCCGCCAGCATCGCCGCGTAAACCATGTTGCTTGGGTAGTTCACGCCGCAAAT